>Ga0123328_1001111_pt1 | contig 26793 bp, 19 predicted proteins | sample BioC12SIPDNA_2_FD_89702 | JGI IMG/M metagenome (GOLD analysis project Ga0123328, IMG submission 89702) | Anaerobic biogas reactor microbial communites from Washington, USA - Biogas_R1_A C12 SIP DNA | ecosystem: Engineered > Bioreactor > Anaerobic > Unclassified | place: Washington, USA...
GGAGGCCACCGGGGTCGCGGCCGACCTCCAACCCTATGTCCACGAGACCCGCTTCGCCGTGCGCGATTGGCTGGCCCGGGTCAAAGCGGTCATCCAATTGCACGTGACCCACCCCTTGCCTCGTTACTTGGGCCCCATCCTCCCCATCGACGGAGACGGAAGGGCCACCCGGGGGTAGATGCGCAGCGCTCGAGCACCCCATACCAGGGGGCGGCACCGGTTTCCCGGTGCCGCCCCCTGGTTCAGGTCGGTGTCTGTGTGTGTTGGTGGCGTGCCTGTCAGTCGATCACTGCGCGGATGTCACCGAGAAGCTGCCCGGGCTGGTCGACCAGCTCATCCAGGCGCCCGTACCGACCACGGGCCGGTAGGCCACGATGACCTGGTAGCCGGAACCGTCGGGTACGGTGCTAAGGGGTAGAAGAGCGTTGTAGACGGTGCCGGTGGTCCCGGCGGCCGGGACCAGGGTGGTCACGTACCAGCCCATGCCGTCGAACGAGCGTACCCACACCCCGAACTCACCGCCGCCGAGATCCTGATCGGTAGTCCAGTTGGCCAGCACGGAATCGGCGTCGCTCCAGCTCTCGATGCCATCAGGAGCGGAGATGGTTATCTGTGGGGCAAGTGCATCCACCGAGAAGACGCCCGGGCTCGTCGCCCAGCTTATCCAGAAGCTGGTGTTGGCGATGGGCTCGTAGGCCACGATCACCTGATACCCCAGGCCCGAGGTGATGGCCGGGGCCACCTCATCTAGGTCGATGATGGTTTGGTAGCTCGTGGAGCCGTTGGCGGCAACGAGAGGAGCAGCCCAGTGCCACCCTCCTTGCGGGGAGCGTACCCACAGGGCGAACTGACCGGTGCTGAAGGCGGTCTGGGTGGTCCAGCTCACGGTGAGACTGCTGGTGGCGGTGAGATCCTGCTCACCGGCGGGAGAGGTGATCTCCACAATCGGTTCGATCGGGTTATCTACCGAGAAGGCATAACCATAACTGGTGGCCCAGCTCACCCAGCTGCCGCTGCCTGTAGTGGCGCGGTAGCCTATGATCACTTGGTACCAGTCGATCGCAGTGGGCAGACTCAGAGCGGCGGCCTCATAGGTGAGCAGATCGTCGGCGGGGTTGGCCGCCACTGTGCCTAGGCTCTGCCACCCGCCACCGGCCGAGCGGGCCCAGATACCGAACTCACCCACATCTAGATCTATGTCACTTGTCCAGCCCACGGTGAGGGTGTCCTCATCGGAGTCCAGACGCTGTAGACCCGAGGGGGAGGTGAAGTCGAGGTCGGGGACGGGAGACACGAAGTTGGCCGTGACCGTCTTGTCGGCATCCATGGTTACCGTGGTGGTCGGATCATCAGCGTCGACTACACCACCGGTCCAGTTCACAAACTGGTACCCGGCCGCGGGTGTAGCCGTAATGTCCACTACCGTTCCGTCGGGATAGCTGTGCGCCCCTTCTGCCGGTGTGGTCGTACCCGCACCGATCGGGCTCACGCCCATAGTCAGGTTGCGATCGACTACGTCAGGCGCGGGCTTCAGAGCAACCCCAATAGCCATCCAGTAGCCATTGGCCGTGCCTGTCCACGTCATGGATACATTGCCGTCAGCGGCGCACGGTTTGGTGCTCGCTCCACCCCGCGCGTAGACCGTTCCTGCCGGGGCCGTGTTCCAGAGCTGAGTCTGGCTCACGTCCGGAGTCCATTCTGAGTTCTGCCCGCCTTTGAACACGGCATCAAACACGAGATCCCCGGCGACCGCGGGTACGGATATGGCGCCCGTTGCGCCGCCACCATTGCTGGGCGTACCACCATTTCCGAAGGCGGCCGTCCCCAAAGCATTATCGGGATCGACTCCCGCGAACGTCGCAACGCCGGCCACGATACCGCCTGCTACCTCGGTATCCGCCGAAGTGTCGCCGTCACCGTTCTCGAAGGTGACGGTCACCGTTCCCGAACCGCTCGTCGGATCGAGCAGGTAGTAGAGCGCTACGTACCGGTTGTCGCCCTCAGGAGCCTCCTGCGTATAGACATGCGTCATCTCCGTGGTGCCCAAAGTGACCGAAGAGATGACTTCGTTCTCACTGGCAGTCGTACCGCAGTTCCAAGCCACGCCTACCAGCATCAGGTTCGCGTCTGCGCCGGTGGTGTGCGTGATTTCTACAGTGCCGCCGGTGCCCACGTTGGTGCTGGTCGCGTCCGGAGTGACGGCCGCCAAGGCAACCGACGACATTGCCAGGAACAGCACCACCACAAAGATTGCCAGAACGGCTACACTTAGGGCCCTCCTACGACCCGCTTTCTCCCGACTTCTCTGCCTGCCGATCACATTGGCATCCATACGTTTCCCCTTTCTGATTCTTGCCCCATGTTCTGGTGCTCTGACCGACCTCTCATCAGCTGACCTCATGCCCACCCCCTAGTGCCAAATCTGTCCCGCTCGCCCGTGCTCAGCGTTAGTGGGAGGTCACCCAACCGCCCTTGCCCCCCTACGAAGCCAAGGCGAAGTACCGACTGTCTTCGTCCAAATTGATGCCCACACCCGCTCCCACCCCCGGGGCTCTCTCGACACGCACCACTCTGCCCCGCAGCATGAGCAGCACAGAGGAGCGGTTTTGGGGATCGTCCGGATCGGGGATGCTCATGGTGATTTCCAGACTCTCACCAAGAGCGATGTCGTTATCGATGACCAAGAAGAGACCCGACACGGAGACATCCCGAGTGATCCCGGGACCCTTATCGGTCTCTACCGGCAGCGAAACAGGGAATCGTTCCGCAGACCGGCGGTCAGACTGGAGGTCGTTGTCTCGCACCATAGGCCCAGTCTATCCGCGCGAACCTAGCCCCACAATTGTGCGCGCGATAGAAGAACCTCTATCCCGGAGGTAGAAGGATCGATCGGACCAGCTGTGGACGAGACGATCGGAGGGCGCGGCTACACCAACCCGTTCTCGTGGGAGAACCGGGTCAGATCAGCCCTCCCCCGAACTCCCAGTTTGGCGTAGGCCTTGTGAAGGTGGGACTTGACAGTCCCTTCAGTCAGTGAGAGCTTCTCGGCGATCTCGGCATTGGTGGCACCTTGGGCGCAGAGCCGCACCACCTGTAACTCCCTGGCACTCAACCTGCCGGCCAACTTCTGCGTTCCCGCCTCGCGCCGCAGCAAGTACTCCATGGCGCGACTGAACGAGCGTTTCTCCACCCAGACATCACCGGCCGCCACCTTCTTGACGCACTGGAGAAGCAGATCGGACGCCATATCCTTGAGAATGATCCCACCAACACCGAGACGCAGGCAATCCAAGGCCTCACGTTCGTCGAGCGCGCCGGCCAAGATGACTACCCGGCTGGGAAGACCTTCATCCCTCATGACCCGGGCCACCTCGATGCCGTTCATCCCCCGCATATGGAGATTGAGGAGCAGGACATCCGGTTTGAACTGCCTGACGGCGGACAAGGCCTCTTCCCCGGTGGAACAGCTGGCTTGGATCTCGAAGCCCTCGCGGTCGGCAAACAGTTGCTGCAGACCGGCCAGAATGAGGGGGTGGTCGTCAACCATGACCAGTCGAACCATCAAAGTCGCACCCCCATCTCTTCGTCAGAGCCATACCGTCCTACGCTCGATATGCCTCAGCCTCAATCTGACCCTGGCTGTTTGCAGCAAGCATAACAGTAATGAATATCGGTAGACCTCTTCGTTTAGGGTCGTCGTTTTAGATACATCTGAGACTCATGTTACGATGTTCGCCGGACAAAGCAATACCTTCTCGGGAAGATGTCTGATGCAGGCGCAGTCACCACGGGTCACCATCGTGATCCCCAATTGGAACGGGCTGACACATCTGCCCGAGTGTCTGGGAGCGCTGACGGCCCAATCGTTCGTCGACCACGAAGTAGTCGTGGTCGACAACGCATCAAGCGACGGCAGTGTCGAATGGGTCCGTTCCCACTACCCGGATGTGCGTATTCTGGAACTCGCACACAACGCCGGGTTCTCCGGGGCGGTCAACGCAGGGATGCTGGACGCACGGACCGAGTACGTCGCTCTTCTTAACAACGACACTTCGGCCGAAATGGGTTGGCTGCAGGCGCTTGTGGCCGCGCTGGACACTCACCGTGCTTACGACGTGGCGGCGTCTCAAATGGTCCTGTACGATTCGCCCGAACTGCTGAACGCAGCCGGCGACGTTTACCTGCTGGGACGGATGGCGGGTAAGAACCGCGGATACGGCAGACCTGCGGCGCGCTACGGCACGATGGAGCGCGTGTTGGGTGCCTGCGCAGGAGCCGCGCTATACCGGCGGTCGGTGTTCGACGAGGTAGGTCTGTTCGACGAAGACTTCTTCCTTCTGAGCGAGGACACCGACTTCAATCTACGCTGCCTCATTGCCGGTAAGCGGTGCCTGTATGTTCCGAAGGCCCGGGTCCGTCACAAGGTGAGGGCTACGATCGACACCGAGCCGTTTGCGAAGACGGCATGCCTGGCAGCCCGCAACGAGGCTATCGTAGCCGGGAAGTGCCTCCCCACGATCATTCTCTTGCTGATCCCCATTCTGTGGCCCTACCGGCTCATCAGACAGACCCTGCCGGTGCGGCCTTCGAAATGGCGTCTCTGGCCGACGCTTATTCGACTGGTTCCGACGCGGGTATTGGCCGAAGCGCGGGGTTTCCGCCTGGGATTGGCCAAGCGGCCGGCGGCGTGGCGACTGCAGGCCGTAGGGACGCTCCAGATCATCCGCTGGCTCGTCAAGGGATACGGACCAGCCTAGCCCGGCGTAACACCTGCATCGGACTGCGCAAGCGCTCGCGCACATGGCCCATGAAGTCCTGTGCTGGTACAGTATGAAGCGGTTGAAAGACCTACCGGAGGTCATCTTGAAGGGCATCATACTCGCCGGGGGATCCGGCACCCGCCTGTACCCCGCCACCCGCGTGGTGAGCAAGCAACTGCTCGCGGTCTACGACAAGCCCATGATCTACTACCCTCTGTCGACTCTGCTGCTTGCCGGAATCCGCGAGATCCTCGTCATATCGACGCCTCGGGACCTCCCGAGTTTCGAGCAACTCCTCGGCGATGGATCGTGGCTGGGCATCTCCATCGAGTATGCGCCGCAACCCCGCCCCGAGGGACTGGCCCAGGCCTTCGTGATCGGGGCCGATTTCGTGGATCGCCACCCTGCCTGCCTCGTGCTGGGTGACAATATCTTCTACGGACATGGGTTCGTGGAATCGCTGCGTTCGGCAGCAATCGGTGAACAAGGCGCCACCATCTTCGGCTATTGGGTGAGAGATCCTGAACGCTACGGGGTGGTGGAATTCGACTCGAAGGGGAAGGCGGTTTCTATAGAAGAGAAGCCGGCCCAGCCGAAGTCCCACTACGCCGTCCCGGGATTGTACTTCTATGACAGGAGAGTCGTGGAGATAGCAGCCGACCTGCGCCCTTCGGCGAGAGGAGAACTCGAGATCACCGACGTGAACCGCCGGTATCTTGATTGGGGCGAGCTGCATGTGGAGAAGCTGGGGCGGGGGATCGCCTGGCTCGACACCGGCACGCACGAGTCACTTCTCCAGGCTTCCGACTTCGTTCGCACCATCGAAGAGCGCCAAGGTCTGAAGATCGCCTGTCTTGAGGAGATAGCTTACCGTCGCGGCTATATTTCTGCCGACCGGCTGGAGGAACTCGCGCTCTCCATGAAGGGCAACTCCTACGGCGGCTATCTGCTACAGGTGCTCGAGGAGGATCGCGAATCGATGGACCGCGGTCTGATGTCAATGCCGCCCGCCTCTGCCTGAAGGGAGAAAACGTGATCGAAGGAGTGAAGGTCAAAGACCTGAAGCCCATCCCCGACGACCGAGGAATGCTCATGGAGATCCTGCGGTCTGATGATCCCGACTTTCAGCGATTCGGCCAGGTATACATAACCTGGGTCAACCCAGGGGTGGTGAAGGCGTGGCACTACCATACCAAGCAGACCGACCATTTCGCGTGCATCTCGGGGATGGCGAAGGTGGCGCTCCATGACGCCAGGGAGAGCTCCCCCACCAAAGGGGAGACGAACGACTTCGTCATCGGATGGCAGCGACAACGCCTGCTCATCATCCCCCCGGGTGTATACCACGGATTCACCGCGGTCGGCCTGGAGCCGGCCGGTATCCTCAACGTCCCGACTGAGTTGTACGACTACCAGAATCCGGACGAATTCCGCCGTCCCTTTGATGATCCCGAGATCGGATATGACTGGGAGGTGAGGAGTCGGTGAAGATACTGGTCTGCGGGGGGGCCGGGTTTATCGGCAGCACCTTCATACGACGGGTGCTGGCCTCCGAACCCGGTACGGAGATCGTCAACCTGGACAAGCTCACTTACGCCGGCAATCTCGACAACCTACGCAGTGTGGAAGACGACGCCAGGTACCGCTTCGTCCAAGCTGATATCTGCGACAGGGCGGCCGTGGCTGAGGCCGCGCAAGGCGCGGATGCCATCGTGAATTTCGCGGCTGAGACGCACGTCGACCGTTCCATCGACGAGCCGGAGGCCTTCCTGCGGACGGATATCCTGGGCACGCACACTTTGCTGGAAGTTGTGCGGGAGTCGGGTCTCATCCGCATGGTCCAGGTTTCTACCGACGAGGTGTATGGGTCGATCACCGAGGGGTCGTCCACGGAGTCAGATCCCTTAGACCCATCGAGTCCCTATTCCGCCTCGAAGGCGGGCGGCGACCTCCAGGTACTTGCGTACCAGCGCACGTACGGCCTCCCGGTGATGTTGACGCGGGGTTCGAACACATACGGGCCGAATCAGTACCCGGAGAAGCTCATCCCCCTCTTCGTGACCAATGCACTGGAGGGCGAGAAACTCCCTCTCTACGGCGACGGACTCAACGTCAGAGACTGGTTGCATGCCGACGACCACGCCGATGCCATTGCCTTCGTGCTCAAGCACGGGTGCCCGGGTGAGGTGTACAACGTGGGCGGTGGCAACGAGCGCACGAACCTCGAGATTACCAACATCATCCTGGACGAACTGGGTCTCGATCAGAGCGCCATCCGGCGGGTGACAGACCGGCCCGGACACGATCGGCGCTACTCCTTGAACTGCAAGAAGATGCACTCGCTGGGATGGCATCCGAGGGTAGAGTTCGAAAAGGGTCTCCGCGACACCATTGGTTGGTACAGAGACAACGAATGGTGGTGGCGCAAGATCAAACACGGTACCGAGGAGTTCGCCCGCTGGCGCACGCGGTGGTATGAAGAACGCGCTTGAGCTGCTCGTCTTGGGCGCCGGGGGCATGCTGGGCACCGCTCTTCAGCGGGTGGCCGGCCACCGGGGTATCCCGGTGCAGGCCCATACTGAGGCCGACCTCGATATCACCGACCGAGCGGCCTTGCTGGAGGTAACGGCCTCCTTCGCTGCCCGCCTGAGCCGAGTGGGAGGCAAGGGCACCGTCGTCAACGCAGCGGCCTACACCGACGTAGAGAGAGCCGAGGACGACGTCGACCGGGCCCATCAAATCAATGATGTAGCTGCAGGCTGGGTGGCGGTGGTGGCTAGGGAGCATGGTCTCGACTTGGTGCACGTGTCCACCGACTTCGTCTTCGATGGCACCAAGCAGGGCGCGTACACAGAGACCGACGAGCCTCACCCCCTGAGCGTCTACGGCTCGTCGAAGCTCGCAGGAGAGAAAGCGGTCGCGCTGAACTATCCCGAGGCGCTCACCGTCCGCACCTCCTGGACCTACGGGCCTGAAGGCACGAATTTCCCGCTGAAGATCCTGCAGCGAGCGCGGGCGGCGATCGACAGCACCAAGCATACGGCCGGAGCAGCACTGCTGAACGCAACCTCCGAACCGCCATGCATGCAGGTCGTCGTCGATGAGGTCGGTTCGCCCACCTACAGCGTCGATCTGGCCGGTGCGCTGCTCGATCTCCTGGTGGCGGGGGCTTCGGGACTCTACCATCTGGCCGGTGCCGGTAGCTGCTCGCGCTATGAATTGGCTTTGGAGACGCTCCGGCTTGCGGGCATCGCCGTGCCCCGCGACATCATGGTGCGGCCCGTAGCCTCGGACGTCTTTCCGGCTAAGGCCATGCGACCGCACAACTCGGTGCTGGACTGCACGAAGGCCGGGAGCCTAGGAGTGCGCCTGCCGGAGTGGCAGAGTGGCCTTGCCAGATTTGTAGCTGAACTCTAGGTTGGCTGTGGGCGACGACGTGCACTCGGACGTCATCATAGTCGCTCATAACGCCGGCCACCTGCTGGTCGAATCGGTGGCCTCAGCTCTCGATCAGGTCAGAGCGGGACGCGTCTGGGTGATGGACGCCGAGAGTACCGACGGCAGCGTCGATCAGTTGGCTGCCTTCGCCGACAGAATCGACGTGGTACCGGTTTCGAACAAGGGCTTCGCCGCGGCCAACAATCGAGGGATCGAGGTATCCGATTCTCCATTGGTCATGCTGCTCAATCCCGATGCGGTGCTCCGCCCGGGGGCTCTTGACTCTCTCATGGCCACGGCTGAGGCCAATCCACGGGCCGGCATCATCGGATCGCTGATCCTGAACCCCGACGGGAGCGTACAGGCGAACTCCTTCGGCCGCTTCCCTTCGCTCGTGCAGGTCTTGAGTCTGCGGCTGTGGAGGACGATACAACGATTGCGCGGTAACCCGCGCCTCTCCCCCGCGGCACCGGCAGCGACCAAGCCGGTGGACTGGGTATCGGGGGCGGCGATGTTGGTGAGGCGCGCGGCCGTCCAGGATGTCGGCCCTATGGACGAAGGGTTCTTCCTCTACTACGAAGACACGGAGTGGTGCCACCGGATGCGAGACCACGGCTGGGACGTGCTGTTGGAGCCCATGGCCCAAACCATCCACCATCGCGGCGGCTCGGCGGCCTCCGAGGGAGTCGTCGCCGCGGCCTATCGAGCGTCGTTTTACCGCTACTGCGACCTCTACGGCTTGTGGGGACTCAAGGCTTCTGCCCGTTTGTGGCTTGCGGTGCGCCGCCGAATTGGGGGGCTCCCTGATGCGTGTTCTTCTTGACTGCCGTATGACCACTTGGACGGGTGTCGGTCGTTACACGACGGGGCTGGCCCGGGCGCTGGCCGCTCGCGATGATATCGAATTGGTGCAGGTCTGTTCGTCGGACGAAACCCCACCGGTATCGCGGGGGCCGAATGCCGGCTCGAGACGAGCCGCGGCGCACCCCTTTGGACTGCGCGGGGCTTTGGAACTCGGCAGCCTCGTCCGTGCAGTTGCGCCCGACGTTGTCCACTGCGCGCACTTCCCCACGCCGATGCCGGTCCGCACTCCGCTGGTCGTCACGTTGCACGATCTGATCCCTCTCGTCGTCGACGGCGTGCTTTCGTCGGCCTCCAAACGCGTCGTTTATCGGTGGTGGAACTCCAGGGCCGCACGCCGTGCGGACCGAATCATCGTCCCCTCTCAGGCTACTGCCGAGGATGTGACCAGACTATTTGCCGACTCTCGGCACAAGGTGGCGGTGATCCCTGAGGCCGTCGACGACTTCTCTTCCGGCCCGATCGGCCCAGCGCCGGGAGCAGCGGCTGAATCTGTCGGTCGACCCTATCTTCTCTCCATGGGGAACACCAAGCCACACAAGGATCTCCCGACACTACTGCGGGCCTTTTGCCGGTTGGCGCGGTCGGACCCCGACCTCCATCTCATCTTGGTCGGCACGCAGCCGCCCGGATATCTCCGGGCCGTCCTGGAAGGTACGCCTGACGAGATACAGGCCCGAGTACTGTTCACCGGCCCGGTGGATGACAATGGACTCAGGGCTCTCTATGCCGGGGCGCTGACCTTCGTCTTCCCGTCAGTGCATGAGGGGTTCGGCTTGCCTCCGTTGGAGGCTATGGCCCTCGGAACACCGGTCGTCTGCTCCAACGCCTCATCGCTACCGGAGGTGGTAGGCGACGCGGCGCTCCTGTTTGCGGGGGGAGACGTGGAAGGTCTGGTAACGGCACTCGAATCAGTGATACGTGATCAGGCGGTGCGGCAGGGTCTTTCCCAGGCCGCACGTGAACACGTCGCGCACTTCACCTGGGAGCATAGCGCGGCCATGACCGTAGCGGTCTACGGCGACGCCGTGCAGGCATTCGCGGCGCGCGCACGGAAGCGAGGTGCAGGCCGATGACGCCCGAAACTTCACTGCGCGTGACGATGGTCAACAAATACTACTCGCCGCCCCACTTGGGAGGAGTCGAGACCGTGGTCCGTAATCTATCAGAGGGCCTCGTCCAACACGCCGGGGCCGAGGTCCAGGTGCTGGTGAGCAACGAAGGCCGAAATCGGGTGGAGGAAACCATCAACGGTGTTCATGTGATACGCCTCCCCAGGCAGTTGACCCTTTCCTCCGCTCCGGTGGCTCTGAGCATGCGCAGGGCTCTGCGCGATCAGGCGCCCCGTGGGAAGCGGAGAGGAGACGAGCGGTCCGACGTCATCAACCTTCACTCTCCCTATCCATGGGGTGAACTCTCCTTCATATGGGCGAACCCCCTGTTGCCAAGCGTTGTGCTCTACCACAGCGACATCGTCCGTCAGAAGCGCTTGCTCGCGGCGTATCGACCGTTCTTGGAACGATTCCTCGACAGAGTCCAGCTCATCATGACGTCCTCTCCCAACCTGATTCAGAGCTCTCCATTTCTTGAGCCTCGCGCTGAGAAGTGCCGGGTGGTGCCCTTTGGGTTGCCGGCTAGGTACCTCATGCCGACCCCGAGTGTTCTTGCCCGCGCGGCCGAATTGCGCGCTCCTCATGCCGGTCAGAGGGTCGTCTTGTTCGTCGGTCGGTTCGTCTATTACAAGGGTGTGGACGTTCTGATCCGTGCCATGGCCAACGTGGACGCCCATCTGGTACTGATAGGCAGCGGCCCTCTGGAAGGATACCTACGTGAACTCGCGTCAGCAGTCGGCATCTCCTCCCGAACGACCTTCATCCCTCCCCCGGACGATGACGAGCTCTGTGCCTGGTATCGCGCCGCCGATGTGCTATGTCTGCCGAGTGTGGCCCGGAGCGAGGCTTTTGGACTCGTGCAAATCGAAGCACATGCCGCGGGCACGCCCGTCGTCTCCACCCGGCTCTCCACGGGTGTGCCGTACGCCAACCTCGATGGGATCACCGGGCTCACGGTCGCCCCGGGTGACGCCACCAGCCTCGAAGGTGCGCTCACACGTCTCCTTTCCGACGACGAACTCCGCAGGCGACTCGGTGTACAGGCACAAGCCCGCGCACTCCGGGAGTTCACGATCCCCAGAATGGTCCAAGAGACAGTGAACATCTACCGCGAAGCCATTGACCGCCACGAGGCGTCCTACGCCCGTCGTCCCTTCGCCCAAAGGATTGCCTAGTGTCTCGCAATCGTTTCATCGCGCTGTCGTTGTTCCTCGACGCCGTCTTGGTCAACGCCGGTTTCGTGTTGGCCTTTCTCATACGATTCGAGGGCCGACTGCCCACCTTCAACTTCGAGGCCTACCTGATCCTTGTGCCGGCACTCACCGTCGTCTACCTGGCAAGCTTATGGGTGTACGGCCTGTACGACCCTGAGCGCGCCGACACCGCATGGACGGTGGCCCGAGGTGTGTTGGCTGCAGTGACCATCGGAACCCTGCTGACCGCGGCTTTCGCATTCTTCGGGAGCACTCGGACGGCTTCGTTCGCCCGCTGGACCATCCTGATCGCATGGTTTGTCAATCTTCTGCTACTGGCCGGCTGGAGGTTGGTCTTTCTGCGCCTGGGCCGGGTCACTTGGCCCGAGCAGCGTGTGCTCATAATCGGCACGGATAAGGCTTCCATCGACCTCGCCAACACCGTGGCCGAGCGGGCCCGGTGGGGCTGGACGGTGACCGGCCTCATCGAGGCCGACACCCGAGCGACGAGTCCGCCTTCGACCACGACGAGTGGATTCCCGGTCCTCGGCGGAGTTGATGAAGTGGCGAAGGTGGTCGGCGAGCAACGGGCGAACCGCGTGATCGTCTCCAGCCCCGTCGCTCTGCGTGAGTTGGTGGAATCGCTCGTGCTGGCCGATGCCGGCAACGTGCGCGTGGACGTGGTACCCGAGTTGTATGAGATCTTCATAGGGACCATGGATTCCATCGTCGGCGACGTGCCCCTTATGGAGATATCGCGCACCACTGTGCCCCGCTACTACGCGCCCGCCAAGCGTACACTCGATCTGGCGGCGGCCTTCGTGGGGCTGGCCGTAACCAGCCCCATACTGTTGGGAGCCTGCCTGACTATCCTTATCCGGCACGGCCTCCCGGTCTTCTACTCTCAGGAGCGTGTCGGCCGAGACATGAAGCCCTTCCGCATCCACAAGCTGCGCACGATGATCAAGAACGCGGAGGAAACCAGCGGTCCCGTGATAGCAGAGGTGGACGACATGCGCATCACCTCCGTGGGCCGCTTTCTGCGCAAGTTCCGAATCGACGAGATCCCTCAACTCGTCAACATCCTGAGAGGTGAGATGAGCTTCGTTGGCCCACGCCCGGAGCGTCCCTATTTCGTGGAGCAGTACGTGGCCGAGGTTCCAGGTTACCGCGAGCGCTTCAAGGTAAAGCCCGGCATCACGGGCTTGGCGCAAGTGAGCGGGAGTTACGCGACCACTCCCGAACGCAAACTGAAGTATGACCTCATCTATATGTATCATCAGACGCCGGCCATGGACGTACAGATCATGGTGGACACTCTGCGCGTGGTCCTGACCGGACGGGGTGCCAGGTAGTGAGCGGTTCGGCGGCAAAAGACAGGAGGCGAAAGAAGGCCTCACCACACCGGGCTGCGGCACAGAAAACGGCCGCCGCTCCTGCGCCTGCGCAGGTGACGCCTGCCTCGGGTTTGGGGGACCGAGTCTCCTGGTGGGCCTTGCTGGCCATGGTGTTCGTCGTGCCCCTCGCGACGAGCAACTTCACCATCCTTGGCTTCGAGCACTCTTTCACCAACGATGTGTTCGAGATCGTCAAGGTGTCCGTGCTCCGAATCCTCACGTGCGTCGCCGTTGGCGCCTGGGCCTGGAACCTGCTCCGCAAGGGCGGCCGCATCCGTCATACTCCAATCGACTGGCTCATCCTCGCTTTCGTGATCTGGGTGGCCATCAGCACGGCGACGTCGGTCCATTGGCCCACCGCGCTCCTAGGCAAGCCCTCCCGCTACGAAGGCCTGCTCACATTCGTCAACTACGCGGTCCTCTACTTCCTGGTGCTACAACTCGCGGACCGCTCTTCCCGCGTCCGCAGTCTCGCCCGATCCCTCTTCTGGTCGAGCGTAGTGGTGGCCGTCTTCGGGCTGCTGCAGTACCTCGGTGTGCAGCACCCAGGCTGGGTGCCTCTCGGGTTCGAGCCCAACCGTGCTTTCTCCACCTATGGCAATCCCAACTTCCTGGGCGGGTTCTTGATCTTCTCGGTGACAGTGGCCCTCGGACTCGCGCTCCTAGAGCGAAGAAGGGTCTGGCGACTCCTGTATTGGGCTGGCTTTGGCCTGAATGGGTTGGCTCTGATAGCCACGTTCACCCGCGGAGCCTGGATCGGTGGGTTCGTCAGTCTTGTGCTCCTAAGTGTGATCGCCTGGCGTCAGCGCCCGGCCATGCAGCGTATCGACTGGATCCCTGCGGGAGCGTCTCTCGCAGTCGGTCTGGGCATCATAATACGAAGCCTATCGAGCTCCAGCGAGGTGCTGAACTTCGCCAGGCGCATCGGCTCCATCTTCCAGTTCTCGAGCGGAAGCGGGCAATCGCGCATGGAGATCTGGCGGTCGGCTTTCGCGGCCATCGCCGACCGGCCTATCCTCGGCTCCGGGCCGGATACCTTTCGCCTTGTCTTCCACAGATTCAAGACTGCGGAATATGTGCGCATCAAGGGCGGCTCTTCGGGCGCCGACAACGCACACAACTACTTGCTGCATTTGGCCAGCGGTGTGGGCTTCCCAGGCCTGCTCCTGTTCGCCGCCGTCTTCGTGTGGGCGGCGGTCCGATCCTTCACGACCATCTTCAAGCGCTCGGATGATCCCTTCCGCTTGATGCTCGGCGCTTTCTGGGCGGCGTCCGCCGGCTATCTCATCCATCTCTTCTTTGGACTCTCGCTTCCCGGTACAAGCTTCCTCGTGTGGACCGCGTTGGCGATCGTCCTCGTCCCCACTGCCCGGTCCATAGGAGTCAAGGCGGCCAGATGGGGCACGGTGGCGGGGCTAGCGGTCATTGTTATCGTCGCCGCAGGCGTCGCGTATCAGGGAGTCGTTCTTGCAGCCGACCACAGCTACTCCAAGTCTCAGACTGCGAGTCTGGCAGGCGAACGGACCCAGGAGGCTTTGCGGGCGACGGAACTCAACCCTCTCAACGCGGACTACCGACAGGGTCTAGGCCTCGCCTATCTTGCCGAGATGCGGGCCTATCTGCAGGCCGGCGCCGAGGCCCAACAGAAGGGTGAGGACACGACGCCTTACGAGAAGCAGGTGGTCAGGAGTTTCCTCGACGCGAAATCGGCTCTGGAGAAGGCCATCGACTTCACCCCTCCCGAGTACGACAACTACGTTATTCTGGCCTCTCTGTACAACCTTGCCGGTGAGGCGATGGATGCGGACCTGTACCAGGACGCCATACAGGTGGCGGAGCGAGGGCTTCAGATCATGCCGCTGGGCACGAGTATCCGCGTGCAGCTCGCCCACTCACTGGTGGCCACCGGCCGTATGCCCGAGGCCGTGGAAGCCCTGGAGTACTGCGTGCAGATAGACCCCACGGGCGGCGAGGCTGCCGCCTATCTGGCCGGCATCTACCAACAACAAGGAGATCCCGACAAGGCTCTCGAGCTCCTGCGGTCGGTGGAGGCTTTGGCTCCCGGGCAGCCTGGGATAGCCGACGCCATCAGGGAACTCGAGGCCGGAGGCGGCGCTCCTATTCAATCGCGCTGACTTCCAGCGATGTGGCGGGAGTAACCAGATACGGGGTCTTCTCGTCTTTGACCGCCGTGAACGAAGCGGCCTCTTCCCACCAATCGTAGACGGCCAGACCCTTGAAGTCGGTTATCGTCAGATCGACACGGTGGAGCCCGTCGCTGAAGACGTTCGGTACCGTCCAGACGACTCGGACCCTGTCCCCCTTGTTCAACCCCCCGAGGAGTTGCTTCTTGAGGACCGAGTTGGTGCCCAGCACCGGGGCCCCAGAGGAGTTCTTGATCAAGAAGCCGTAGGCGACTTCATCGAGGTCCTTGTCGGCCTGCACTTCGAGGTCCAGGGTCAGAACGCCGTCTTCGAAGAGAGTGCTGGCCACATCGACCCGGGTGTAGCGAATGGCCCCACTGCCCTTCCGCTTCGTCGACACGCCGGGTTCCACAGAAGGGCGCGGGTTGAACAGCTCTGTGTAGCGAGCGGCGACATGCTCGGCACTGCCATCGGCGGCGATCCTGCAATCCTCCAGGAGGATGGCCCGGTCGCAGAATTGACGCACGGCACCCATGTCGTGGGTCACGAAGACGATCGTGGTGTCGCTCTTCTTGAGGGCTCGGAAATGCTCGTAGCATTTTCGCTGAAACGCGGCATCGCCCACCGCCAGAACCTCATCGATGACAAGGATGTCGGCCTGAGCCCGAGTGGCGACAGAGAAGGCGATGCGCACCTGCATCCCCGAGGAGTAGTTCTTGAGCTTCTGGTCCATGTATCCCTCGAGCTCGGCGAACGCGACGATGTCCTCGTACATCGAGTCCACCTCGCTCTTCGAGAAGCCGAGTAGGGCGCCGTTCAGATACACGTTCTCGCGTCCTGTGAGCTCGGGATTGAAACCCACACCAAGCTCGATGAAGGGGACCAGCTTACCCGTGACGGTCACATCTCCGCTGGTAGGCATGTAGATGCCGGCCAGTATCTTCAGAAGGGTGCTCTTGCCCGATCCATTGCGGCCCACCACTCCCAAGAACTCACCGGGCTGCACATCGAAGCCGATATCGCGCAGGGCGGTTTGGACCTCCATGGTCCTCGTTTCTCGGAACATGTTGAGCACCCGGCTCTTGATGGTGGTATGCCGCAGATGGGGCAGTAAGAACTCCTTGCAGACGCCCCTCACTTGGATGATGGGCTGGGCCACTCAGGCCTCCTCTGCGAATGAGCTCGACCGGCGGCGGAAGTAGATCACCGAGGTGACGGCCAGCACCAGGGTGATGCCCACCGGTATCGCGCGGGCCCAGGGCGTCCCGAAGAGCTGCGAGATGGTCTGTGTCTGGTCTGTGATCAGCACATAGCGCGCGTCCTGGATGATCTGGGCCATAGGGTTGAGGACGAGGAAGCGGGCGTACTTGGCCGGAACCAGGGTCAGCGGGTAGAGGATGGGGACCGCGTAGAAGGCCGCCTGCATGATGACGTCCCAGATGTAGTTGATATCGCGGAAGCGCACGTAGAGGGCGCTGAGGAAGAACGCGAGCGAGATGGAGAGAGCGACCAGCTCCACGAAGAGGAGCGGCAGCCACAGGACCTCCAGTCGCACCGGCACCTGAAGGATGATCATGAAGAGCACGATGACCAACATGTTCAGTACGAAGCCGATGAGAACAGACCCCCCAACCGAGAGAACCACCACATATCTGGGGAATCTGATCTTGCGCAGCAGGTCGGCCCGCCCTACCAGCGAAGCCAGGCCCTGGGTGGTCGACTCGTTGAAGAACCCCCATAACACTATGCCGAACAGCAGATAGACCGGGAAGTACGGGACTCCCGCCCCTATCTTCAAGAAGCTGGCGAAGACCACATAGAGGATGGAGAAGATGGCGAGAGGTCTGAGTAGTGTCCAAAGGTAACCGAGCAAAGAAGCCTGGTACCTGAGCTTGAAGTCGGTGACCACCATCGCCCCCAGAAGGATGAGGGGATAGCGATAGCGATCGTGGATGAACTTGAGGAGGTCTCTCACGTCCTGATTGTAGGGTAGGACGGTGCGGTGCGCTAGTCATGCACAGGAGAACTGCCCCATGTGGCAACATAGCCGGGTGGAGGCGCGTCCGCCGACGCATCGGGGTGACTGAGGAATGGGCGGAGGTACCATGCTGGATACTGATGAGGAGCTTCGCAGCGAATCGGCGAAGCTCCGAACCGAATTGTCCACTTGTCAAGCGCGGCTCAACGACATGCGCGCGTCCACCTCTTGGCGCATCACCGCTCCGGTGCGCGTGATCGGCCGCCAAGTCCGCCGAGTTGCCGGGCTCTTCGGTGCTCTGAAACGACGCGCGCCGTCACGGAACGCACCGCCGCCCTCTGAGGTATCTGTCTCGGCGCAGGAGACCAACCACGAGGAAGCCGGCGGTCGCTCCTTGATCCGGGATTTCGTCGAGCACGTGGCCGAGCGTTCCGGCTGTTCGCGTATCGTCGAGATCTGCTGCGGGCAGGTGGACGGCGCGGCCGCTCCAAAGTCACGACCGGAGCCCGCCGGGCCGGCTCCCGGACAGCGAGCAGAAGGGTGCCAAACGCATCGCGCCCCTCACTGTTGGACAAAGGCCGATGTCCGAGCCGGATGGCCCCCTGAGCTCGATCGGATCATCTTTAGAGATTCCATCGTAGTCTGTTCTTACCCCCCGGGACCGGCGGCGGACGGGGTTCTCCTGTTGCGCACGCTGCGCGATATGCTCGAAGACGCCCCCTTCGGTGTGGTCACAATCCCAAGGCCCGCTGATCCGAATGAGTTCGCCGGGAGGCTTGAATCCGCTGGCCTACAGGTCATGTTCGACGGCCTGACGGGGAACGGCGGTCCGGGTTCGCCGAGAAACACGGCCATTGCGGTCGTGCGCAGGCCTCAGCCCGTCTTGATACCCCCGTCCGACTTCCGGGTGGAGGCGCTCATGTTCGCCTACAACGAGGAGGACGTGATCGCCCGCACCCTCGAACACCTGATCTCCCAAGGGACCGAGATCCATCTGATCGATAACTGGAGCACGGACAACACGGTGCGGAAAGCGGCCGCTTATCTGGGGCGGGGTGTGCAGAAGATATCCCGGTTCCCCGAGAGCGGCCCTGCCGGCACGTACGATCTATACGAGCTCCTTCTGCACGTGGAGAAACTGGCTCAGGCCTCAAGCGCCGATTGGATCCTTGTGAACGATGCGGACGAGATCAGGGAGTCGCCCTGGACTCAGCTCAACCTGCGGCAGGCTCTTTACCAGGTCGATCGAGCCGGTTTCAACGCCATCGACTACACGGCGCTTGACTTCCATCCCACCGGCGGTCCGTTCTTCGGCAACGGCCTGATCCAGCCCCAGTTCAGCTACTTCGAGTTCGGGACGCGCCCCGGACACTTCCGGCTGATCAAAGCATGGAGGCGCCAAACCGGCGCCATCGAATTCGCCTGGAGCGGTGGCCACGAGGTCCGTTTCACAGAGCGGCGTGTGTATCCCTTCAAGTTCCTCCTCCGCCACTACCCCATCCGAACGCAAGAGCAGGGGCAGCGCAAGGTGTTCGTAGACCGCCTCCCGAGATTCAACGTTCAAGACAGACAGGTGCGGGGCTGGCACATCCAGTACGACGGCCTCTCGAGGGAACAGTCCTTTGTCCGGGACCCGGCAACCCTGCTGCGGTTTGATGAGAAGACCTTCTATCGTCAGTACCTGGTGGAACGGCTCAGTGGAGTCGGCATAGTCCGCGGGTGACCGACCTGAAGCGAGCACTGGGTGATCGAATGGCTCCCGGCAGCGCCATCACCCAGACGGCCGATCACCAAGCGGGTGGTCCCTGACCACTGTTCCGGTAGGGTGCGATAGACTATCGCAAAACGGGCTCACGTGCGGTCCACGACCGATAGACATCACGAGGAGAGAAGTGTCGATCCAGGGTTTTTCCCACGACTCCTGCCAAGACCTCTGGATCGCGGACGGGTTCGTCGACCTCGACTGGAGCGACGGGAGCGAGACCTATCTTCTGAAGGTCTTCGAGGAGGCCGGCGCTGTCGGTGACTATCCAGTCGAGCTTGCCGGCTTCATACGAGACTGGCCGTCACGCTACCACCTTTCGCACCTGCGGGTGAATCTTCTTGAGGCCATCCGCGGGCTGCTCGACCCTTCATGGGTGGCTCTCGAGATCGGCGGTGGAGCCGGTGCACTCACCAAGTGGCTCGCCCGGGTGCTGGCTCGCGTTGATGTGATAGAGGGCTCGATTCAGCGTGCCCGCGTCAACAGAGTGCGGACCCAAGACGAGCAAAACGTGCGCGTGCTTGTTGGAGATATGGTGGCCTCCCCGTTCCCAGACACGTACGACCTGGCCACGCTGGTGGGAGTCCTGGAATACATGTCCGCAGGGCCGGATATGACCAGACGTCAGGCCTGTCTTCAGTTGCTGAGAAAGATCCGCCACTCGCTCCGCGAAGAAGGCATGTTGATTCTTGCCATCGAGAATCGGCTGGGCGCGAAGTACTGGGCAGGCTGTGGAGAGGACCATACCACAAGGCTGTTCGACGGACTCCTCGGCTATCCGGACGACACACCGGTCACGTTCAGTAGAAATGAGCTGGAAACGCTGCTGCGGGAGGCAGGCTTCGAATACCAGCAGTTCTACCACCTGCATCCTGACTACAAGCTGCCCGCGACCGTCATCCGCGAGGTCCCGGACCTGGGAAGAGTGTCCGCGCATCAGTGGACCCAGCAGTTCGCGCAAGACTACATAAATCCGCGCGAGTACTTTGTGCCCGACCCGCTGCTCATGAAGAGTCTGGAGGACGCCGGGCTCACCTGGCAGTTCTCCAACTCGTTCCTCGTGCTGTGCTCACAGTCAGATGAGGTGGCGCTGGCTGAGAATTGGCTCGTGAAGAAGTTCTCCAACTCCTCCCGCCCGGAGCTCCATCACACGGTGACGCTCGCCGAGCGGGACCGCAAGCTCCGAGTCGAGCGGACTCCAATTAGAGGCGGCAAGTCGCTGAATATGCTCGGGGACTACGAGTACTCCTTGTCGGACGGCGATTACCTCCCCGGATCCCTGCTCATGGTGGAGGCGTACGAAGCGCTGATGTCGCAGCAGTGGTTTGAGCGCCTTACCACCCTCTGTGATCAGCTCCTCGCCGCTGCTCGGAGTGAATTCGGCGCCGATACGGCACTCGGGCATGAGGACTACGACTCGCTGGATGGCCGTGCCCTCGACTTCACGTTCTGGAATGTGATCCGCCGTGAAGATGGACCGCTCACGTCGATCGACTCCAAATGGAAGCACAAGGGGCCTTTGGCTGCCGACTACGTACTGTTCCGCAGCCTTTTCTTCCTGCTGTCCGCGGGCTCGCCGTTCGTTCAGGCGGATCTACGCGAGACGATCACCGGTCTCTTGCGGCAGTTCTTCCCTCAGTTCGACGATGCCCGGCTCGACGATCATCTGCGAGCCGAGAAGAAGCTCCAGGAGCTGGTCCACTCAGGGGACTCGTCGCGCGTTCACGCAGATGATCAGGGGCGTCTGATGCTTCCGGTTGCCGGCGGGAGCATCGTCTCCAAGTTGCAGCGGCTGGCTTCGGCAGAGACCCGGGCCACCCAAGCCGCAATTGTGGAGTCACAGTTGGAACAAGCGCGGGCAGAGAGCACGGAACTACGGGCCGGTCTGGAAGAAGCGCATGCGGAGATCGGGAGGCTGAGTGTGGGCCTGGATGATGCGCGAGCCCAGGGTGATCGGCTGGAGCACGAGCTGGTGGATACCCGAGCCCAGAGTACCGAGCTCACCGCGCAATTGCACGCGGCCCGGACCGAGAGCGCCCAGCTCACCGCTCAAGTGCACGCCGCCCGCACGGAAAGCCTGCAGCTACGCACCGAATCGGATGAGCGCGCCGTGCAGCTGGCGGCCGTTTATGCGTCGACTTCCTGGCGCATGAGCGCCCCGGTTCGTCTGGTCGGCCGTCAGATGGTCCGGCTCCACCGATACGGCCCTGTCCGTAGAGTTCGACGCCGGTTGGGGAAAGTGGCCAGACACATGGCGCCGTGGATGATGGAGCGCCGGGCCCGTCGGCGGGCCGGGCCGGCGCAGATGCCGATGCCCGTCCGGCCGAAGAAGCCACGCGATCCCTTGCTCATGGCCGCCGAGGCGCGGAGTCTGGAATATAGGCCCTTGATCTCTGTGCTCGTGCCCGTCTATGAAACAGACCCCCGGTATCTGCGCCCGGCCGTCGACTCCGTACTGGCGCAGGCCTATCCGGAATGGGAGTTGATTCTCTGCGACGACGGCTCCACCCGGCTCGATACGAAGGCCGCTCTCGCGGAGATAGCACTACTCGACTCCCGCATCCAGGTGCACTATCTGCCCTCCAATCGCGGCATCGCGACCGCCACCAACACGGCCTTGGCCAAGGCGCGAGGCGACTTCGTGGCCCTGCTCGACCATGATGACGAGCTTCTGCCTGCGGCCCTTATGGAAGTCGCGAAAGCGCTTAACTCGGACCGCGAACTGGATGTGATCTACACCGACCAGGACTACGTGGAGGCCGATGGAAGCCTCGCGCAGGCCTTCTACAAACCGGACTGGTCCCTGGAGATGTTCCGGGGTGTGATGTACGTTGGGCATCTGCTCGTGGTCCGGCGCTCGCTCGCCGACGCCATCGGCGGTTTCGACCCGGCCTTCGACAAGGTGCAAGACTTCGAGTTCATGCTGCGGTTGGCGGAGAGCACCACAAGGATCGCCCACGTCCCGGAGATCCTTTATCACTGGCGCAAGATACCCGGGAGCGTAGCGTTCGGCGGCAACGAGAAGAGCGACATCGAACCGCTGCAGGCGAAAGCCGTCAATGCCCACTTGGAGCGCTGCGGTGTGAACGCTGTGGCACGATCCAACCCCGCCCACGCTCATAGGTTGGTGATCACGCCCAAGCCGCGGACCCGGTATCCCCTCATCTCGGTTCTCGTCCGGGCTTCCGGCTTTGAGGCCCATGTCGAGACCTGCTGTCGACAGATACTAACCATGGGGAGTTGGCCAAACAAAGAGATCGTGGTCACCGGGGCAAGCATCCCGGACCAGTTGCGCGGGCACTTGGAAGAGATGGGCGTCACAGTTATGGGGACGGCCGCATCAGCGGGCACGGCTACGTCCCAGGCCACTGCTTCGTCCCCGGCTCCGGCTTCGTCCCCGGCCACGCCCGCCTCCCCACCCACAGCGCGTGCCGCTGCCCCGGGGGAGGATGATGGGACGGCGACCCTCGCCGGTCTGAAGTTGGCCCGCGGCGACATCGTCGTGTTCATGGATGGAGATCTGGAGATGAAGAGTCCCGATTGGCTGGAGCATCTCTCCTTCGAGTGCGAGCTGCCGGGCGTCGCATGCGTCACGCCCCTCATCCTCAACCCTGATGGATTGGTCTCCGATGCCGGCTTGATCCTCGAAGCCGGTGGAGTCGCCGGACCCGCGATGAAGGGCTGGCGGCCCGAGAGCGATGGTTACGCGGGCTCGCTTTCCTGCGTGCGCGAGGTGAGTGCGGTGTCTGGAGATTGCTACGCAATCTCCAGATCCGTCTTGGACGAGCTGGGAGGTCTCTGCCCCTACGTCACCGGTTCCCACCTTCAGGCCCTGGACCTCTCCCTACGATCCGTGTCGACCGGTCTACGCAACCTGTGCACCCCGCGCGTCGCAGTCCGCCACCGCACTCCGACCCGTTCTGCAGGGCAGTTCGACGCTCTGGATGAGCTCCTACTGATGGATGCCTGGGAGCTGCTGTTCAAAGAGGGAGATCCCTTCCACAACCGCAATTTCGACCAGATTGCTCCCGGGTACCAAGCATGAACGTCGCTTTCGTCAGCCACTGCGACTTCTCCGGCAACAGCGCGATGCATGTGTTCAGCATCGCCAACGAGCTGCAGAAGCTGGACGTCGAATCGCTGGTGTTGGTGCCTAACGACCCCAAGACGGTCCGCGCGCACGGCATCCCCCGCTTCCGAGTCATGCACCATGACGACGCAGGCCACGCCCCTCTCGAGTTTCCCGACGGGCGCGGGCCGGACCTCGTCCATGCGTGGACCCCGCGGGAGTCGGTTCGCCGGGTCACAGAGACCTTGGTGCGCCGTTATGCGGTCCCCTACCTCGTGCACCTGGAGGATAACGAGGAGATAATCGTCGAGGACGAGCTGGAGGGGCCTTCCTTTGAAGATTTGCGGAGCCTCCCGCCGGCGCTGATCGACCGCATAATACCGCTGCACCGCTCCCATCCGGTCCATTATCCGAGGTTCCTGTCCGGCGCCGCCGGAGTGACGACCCTCATGAACAGCCTGCTTGAGTTCAAACCGGCGCACGTACCCGGCGTGGTGTTCTGGGCCGGCTTTGACGAAGCCTTTGCGGAGACACCGCCGGACCACTCCTCCCGCCGACGGCTCGGGCTGGATGAGTCCGATATCATGCTCGTTTACAACGGTAACGCTCACAACTCGAACGTCGCCGAGATCCGCAGCCTTGTGCTGGCCGTCGCCGCCCTGCGCCGCCGTGGACATCCCATCGTGCTCGTGAAGACCGGCTGGAACCACGTGGAGATCCCCTATTTCGAGGAGGGCAAGAGACAAGGGTCCGTCATCGACCTGGGGTTCTGTAACCGGGAAGATATCCCCAAGATGATCGCCGCGGCCGACGTCCTCGTGCAACCCGGGCGTCCCGGCCGGTTCAACGACTACCGGTTCCCCTCGAAGCTACCCGAGTTCCTGGTTTCCGGGAAGCCGGTTCTGTTGCCGAAGACCAACATCGGACGCTTCTTGCGAGAAGGCGTCGATTGCATACTGCTTGAGCACGGACATGCCCTTGAGATCGCCGGCAAGCTGGAGCCGCTACTGGACGATCCGGAGCGCCGGCGGCTCATCGGTGCGGCAGGGCGCGAATTCGCACTCAGGGAGCTGCCTTGGTCCAAGGGTGCGGCCGTCATCAAGGATCTCTACGAGCGGGTGCTGCGCGATGCGCAGACGGTGAAGAGCCCGCCGTCCCCCGCGCCGCCGGTTGAGGTCGGAAGCGACTGGTGGGCCAAACTCATCGCGTTCTACCTACCCCAGTTCCACCCCATCCCAGAGAACGACGAATGGTGGGGCGAGGGTTTCACGGAATGGACAAACGTCCGGCGGGCACGCCCCAACTTCACCGGGCACTATCAGCCGCAGGTCCCGGCCGAGCTTGGCTACTACGACCTGCGCGACCCCACCGTCATGGACCGGCAGGTCGAGCTCGCTAGGAGCTACGGTATCCATGGATTCTGCTTCTACTACTACTGGTTCAACGGCCACCGGCTGCTCGAGCAGCCTCTCGATCAGTTCCTCATGCGGGGCCGGCCCGACTTCCCCTTCTGCATATGCTGGGCGAACGAGAACTGGACCCGGCGCTGGGACGGCTCGGAGGATGAGATCCTCATGAAACAGGAGTACTCCCCCGAAGCAGCCGAGCGTTTCATACGCGACGTCATACCGATTCTCAAGGATCGACGTTACATCAAGATCGGCGGAGCTCCTCTCCTTCTTGTGTACCGCGTCAACCTCCTGCCGGACCCATCGGGCACAGCGGCCATGTGGCGCACGGTCTGCAGCCGTGAAGGGATCTCCGAGGTCCATCTGGCGGCCGTGCAGAGCTTCGGCATCACCGACCCGCGTCCCTACGGTTTCGATGCCGCCGTGGACTTTCCACCCCACTTCAAGCACGAACTCATCGATCCGAGCACCTTCGACGGTGTCGCGCCCGATTTTGAGGGCTATCTGGAGGACTATCTGAAGTGCGCCGGCAATCAGGTGAACCAGCCTCCCCCACCGTACGTACGCTATCGTGGGGTCATGCCCGCCTGGGATAACACGCCGCGCCGGCTGAACAAGGCGCATGTCTGCGTCTACTCATCTCCGGCCGCCTATCAGGAATGGTTGGAGGACATAGTAGAGCAGACCATGGCAAGATCTCCCGCGCAAGAGCCCCTGGTGTTCTTGAACGCTTGGAACGAATGGGCCGAGGGAGCCTATCTGGAACCGGACGACCTTCATGACCGCGAGCGGCTCGAGGCCACTAGGCGTGGGCTCTGTCGCGGTATGGCGGCGCATTTTCAGTATCGGGGGTTTCGGGTCACCGAGGAGATGGTCGAGCAGGCTCTGTGCGACCGGCACGTGCTGTCGGGCCTCCCCACCCGCGGCCCTACCGGTCGACCACCATCACCGCAGATGACGACCTCTGAAGAAACGCAAAGCACGGTAGCCACCACATCGAAGGACGGGCCATGACACAGTCTCCGAGCGCTCTGCACTGGCTTGATGATGAAACGCTGGTCTGTGCCGGGACCACCATCCTCGCAGTCTTCGACGACCGGAGTCAGGAGCTTCAGTCCACTCCCGAGCGGTTCATTCTGATGAAGTCGCGCGACATGGTCGACTGGTATGAGCGGACCTTCGCGGGGGAAGATCGCCCAAGGAGGGTGCTTGAGATCGGGATCTTCAAGGGAGGGAGCGTGGCTCTCTTCTCGGAGATGTGGGATCCCGAGCGTCTGGTCGCGGTGGATATCGCCGCCGAGCCGGTTGCCGCGCTCACAGAGTACGTCGCACGCTGCGACCTGCGGGACAGCGTGAAGCCCCTCTATGGCATCGACCAGGCCGATCGCGAGATGATGAGGTCCATCATCGCGGAGGAGTTCGGCGGTGCCGCGCTCGATCTGGTGGTAGACGACGGCTGCCACTTCTACCAAGAGACCAAGGCTGCTTTCGAGGCCGTCCTTCCCTTCGTCAGACCGGGCGGGACTTACGTCATCGAGGACTGGGGATGGGCGCACTGGCCCGGCGTTTGGCAGGAAGACGGCGGACCTTGGCCGGATAAGCCTGCGATGAGCATGCTGGTGCTCGAGTTGGCCATGCTGTGCGCCTCACGGTCCGATCTCATTGAATCGATGGAGATAACCCCCGGCCTCATCGTAGTCAGGAGGGGCGAGGCCGAGGCCGTCGATCCTTCATTCACCCTCTCAGGCACCTGCCTCACGGCCGGTCGACTGTTCGTGGAAGAAGGGTTTGCCCCCTCCGACCGCGAGCTCGCTCACGCCGTTGAGGTAGCCAGGCTCAACGACAGGATCCGCGCCCTCGAAGCCAGTCATTCTTGGCGGGCCACAGCGCCGTTGAGGTGGATCGGGCGTGCTCTGCGGGGCTGACGGCGGCCGACCCTGCGTGGAGCATCCATAGCCTCGCCTCAATCAGAAAGACTGCACATTGTCGCACCATCGCGCCGGAGTATTGACCCGACCGAAACTCTCTTCTAGAATGGCGCCGGTGCGCGTCGGCCACGGATGGCACACACGGTAGGTCCGGCGCCTCTCGAAAAGGCAAACCCGTCGCAAGGCGGGGACGCAAAGCCACCGGCCCGATGGCGGCAGAGGGCGGCTGGGCTGCCGGGAGCGGCGCTTCGCCGCCCATTTTTCACCCTTGGGGGATCTCTGCTTCTCCGAGAGAGGCATAGCCCTCGACTAGATCATGCCTGCCGTCGAAACGCGCACGAAAGGAGTGGTCCCGCGATGTCGGATCCATCGGAACTCGGAGTAGGTTCTTCTCACGGTGGCAGGCTTAGAAGCCGAGACGCCGGTCAGCGCCGACACTCCGTCACGCGGACAAGGCGCGGTTTCGCCTTTCTGGCGAACTTGGCCCGTGTTTCCAGCCGGCCCATCTCCCGGGCAGCATACCTGTTCACCGCTGTCCTCCTGGTACTCCTGACGGTGGGAGTTGGAGCGGCCCTCGCTGCCGACGATTCAGATATCCCGGGACTGCCCATTGCTATTGGCGGATCGCTCACGGGAACAGTCGATGACGTGACCGACGAAGACGATGTCTTCTACGTAGATCTGACCAGCGGTCAAGAAGTCAGGATCACCTTAGCCGCCTCCGCTTACACCTACCTGAGAC
>Ga0123328_1001113_pt1 | contig 26745 bp, 23 predicted proteins | sample BioC12SIPDNA_2_FD_89702 | JGI IMG/M metagenome (GOLD analysis project Ga0123328, IMG submission 89702) | Anaerobic biogas reactor microbial communites from Washington, USA - Biogas_R1_A C12 SIP DNA | ecosystem: Engineered > Bioreactor > Anaerobic > Unclassified | place: Washington, USA...
CGAAGACACTGTGACGCTGCCCGCCCAATCCATGACCCTCTATGCCGTCCCCGGCGAGGTCGCCCCTTAGGAGGTATGATGCGCCCCGATATCGAAGCTCTCATCGCCAGTCTGACGCTCGAAGAAAAAGTCGCGCTGCTTGCCGGCGACGACACCTGGCACACCGTGCCGATCCCCCGCCTTGGCATCCCCGCGATGAAGATGACCGACGGCCCTAACGGAGCGCGCGGCGCCGACGGCAACCACGGGCCGACCTCGGCCGACTTCCCTGTGGGCATCGCCGTCGCCGCCACCTAGAACGTCGCCCTCGTCCGGCGGCTGGGCGAAGCGCTGGCCGAAGAGACGAAGGCCAAGGGCGCTCACATCCTGCTCGCGCCCACGGTCAACATCGTTCGCTCCCCGCTGGCCGGGCGCAACTTCGAGACGTATGGCGAGGACCCCACCCTCACGGGCACGCTGGCTACCGCGTACATTCAGGGTCTGCAGAGCCAGGGCGTCGGCGCCTGCATCAAGCATTTTGTAGCCAATGATTCCGAGTTTGAACGCTTCACCATGAGCAGCGAGATCGACCAGAGGACGCTGCATGAGATCTATCTGACCCCGTTCCGTCTCGCCATCGCCAACGCCCGCCCCTAGGCGATCATGTCGGCCTACAACCGCGTCAACGGCGTCTATGCCAGCGAGAACCCCTATCGGCTGCGCGAGCTGCTCAAAGACGAGTGGGGCTTCGACGGTCTGGTCATCTCCGACTGGCATGGAACCAACAGCACCAAAGTCGCCGCCGGTGGCCTCGACCTGGAAATGCCCGGCCCGGCGCGCTACCAGGGCCCGGAGGTCGCGGAGATGGTACGCCGGGGCGAATTGGACGAAGCGCTCGTAGACGACAAGGTGCGCCGGCTGCTGCGCACGCTCGAGCGCGTGGGCGCGTTCGACAACCCGGAGCTACAGCCCGAACAGGCCATCGACCGGCCTGAACACCGCGCGCTGGCCCGCGAGATTGCCCGTGAGGCCATCGTGCTGCTCAAGAACGAGGGCAACCTGCTTCCTCTCGATTCTGAGGGCGTGCGCTCCATCGCCATCATCGGCGAAAACGCCAGATGGCCACAGCCAATGGGCGGCGGCAGCAGCAACGTCAACCCGCACTACGTCATCTCCCCGCTGCAGGGCATCCACGAGCGCGCCGGAGCGAACGTAGAGGTGCGCTACGCCCTGGGCACGCCGATGCACCGGTACCCGCCCGTCTGCAACCCGGCGTGGCTCACGCCGGCCGGAGCGCCGGGCGAGCAGGGGCTGGCCCTGGCCTCCTTCGACAATCCGGAGCTGGCCGGCGAGCCCGTGTACGAGGAAATAACCCGTCGCTTTTCGCTGAGCTGATTTGGCGAAAAGATCCCCTACGTGCAACCCGGCAGCTTCTCACTGCGCCTCAGCGGCGCCTTCACCGCACCGGAAGACGGCGCCTATACCTTCAGCCTGTTCAGCGTGGGCCGCAGCCGTCTCTTCCTGGACGACGAGCTGGTCATCAACCAGTGGGATCATCCCGGCGCGGAGGAGTGGAACGAGTGGCAGGAAAGCGCCTCGATCACCCTCCACGCAGGCGAGACTGTGCCGCTGGTTGTCGAATACAGCAGCTCCCTGGGCAGCCGGTGGCGCGCCCTGCGGCTGGGCTGCCAGACGCCGCTGCCGGAGGATCCCATCGCCGCCGCAGTGGAGGCTGCCGCCACTGCCGACGTAGCCATTGTCTTTGCCGGCCTGACCAACGAGTGGGAGAGCGAGGGCTTCGACCGGCCCGACATGCGCCTGCCTGGCGCGCAGGACGAATTGATCCGCCGCGTGGCGGCAGCCAATCCCCGCACCGTCGTCGTCCTCAACTGCGGCTCGCCTGTCGAGATGCCCTGGCTGGACGAGGTGCCTGCGCTGCTCCAGGCGTGGTACGCGGGCCAGGAAATGGGCCACGCCATCGCCGACGTGCTCTTTGGCGACGTGAGCCCGTCGGGCCGCCTGCCGGTGACGTTCCCCCGCCGCCTGCAGGATAACCCGGCTTACATCAACTATCCGGGCGAAAACGGCCAAGTTCGCTACGGCGATGGGCTGTTCGTCGGCTACCGTTATTACGACGCTAAACAGATCGAGCCCCTCTTCCCCTTCGGCTATGGGCTTTCCTACACCGAGTTCAGCTATGGCGATCTGACCCTCGACCGGGAGCAGCTTGGCCCGGGGGAGGCGCTCGAAGCGCGCCTGACCATCGCCAACCGGGGCAGCAGGCCGGGCCAGGAGGTCGTGCAGCTCTATCTTCACGACGAGGAATCCAGCCTGCGCCGCCCGCCGAAAGAACTCAGGCGCTTTGCCAAAGTCATGCTCCAGCCGGGAGAGGAACAGACCGTTACCTTCACGCTCGACGGCGACGATCTCGCCTTCTATGACCCGGCATACGGGGGCTGGATTAGCGAAGCGGGCGCCTTCCAGCTTCTGCTCGGCCCCAACGCCGCCGATATCCGCCGGCGCGCTCGCTTCACCTGGACAGGCGCAGCCGCCCGAGCGGCGCGCACAGATCCCAACGGCCACCTGCACACGGGGCTATTGCTGAAGACGCTCCTTGCCGACCCGGAGGTCAAGCGGGTACTGGAGCGCCATCTGGGCGAGTTGCTCAAGCACCCGCAGGCGGAGATGGCTATGGAGATGTCGCTCGACCAGCTTGCGGCTATCGTGCCCGACCTGCTCACCGCCCAGAAAATGCGAGCTATTCAGAACGATCTCGCCGGTTAGGTGCAAGGGCCCGCGCCTTAGGTTGTCGGCGCGGGCCGTTAACCTCCCATTTCGACGCGCACAATCTGCACGCCGTCCTCGACCCGGACGTCGATGATGCGTGGCTCCCGCTCCTGCTTGACCACACTGATGTTCCCGCTGCGCTCCAGGCGAGCTTCTTTGACGCGCTCGAGACCCCCCAGATTGGCATTGTCACGCAAGGCCGAAAAGAGATCCTTCTTGCTGATGTGCACGTTCTGCATGGCGTCCCAATCAATCTCGCCGTCGCGCACCAGCACTTCCGTTGTGCCCTTCACCCAGTTGCCGAAGTGATCCGAACGGAAGCTGACGATGGCAAAGAGCCAGTGGAGCAGAATCAGGGCCAGCGCGCCTCCAAGAATGGTCTCGAAGAAAGTGGCGGAACCCGTAATGGCTCGGCTGAGCACCGAGCCGAGCATGAAGCCCAGGACCGCGTCCAGCGCCGCATACTGACCCAGAAAGCGTTTTTCGCCAATCCGCACGAGCACAATGGCGGCAAGATAGACAACGACGGCGCGCAGGGCCATCTGCCACAGGGCGGGCGAGTCCGCGCCAAGCCCCAGCAACTCACTGACGACGGGCCAATCTTCTCCGATCATGTCCTTGCCTCCATCTTTCTCTATCCTGTCTGTTATTCGCTTCATAACTGCGGGCACAGATAGACGGGGGGTGTCATTCGTTATCGTAGGATAGATGACGCAACGGGAAAAAGCCAGACTGGAGGAGGTGCCATTCACCGGGAAATGAAACGCCCTCAAGGCCCTACAGCACCACGCGCTCCTCGGGATAGCGCACCGATTGCCCTCGGGGCGCCATGCGTTGTACCAGGGCCACGACCAGCGTGATGGCTCCCAGGCGGCCCCAGAACATCATCAGGATGATAATCAGTCGCCCGAAGGTGTTGAGATCGTCCGTGATCCCGAGACTGAGGCCGACCGTCGCAAAGGCCGACGTCACTTCAAAGAGCACCCTGTTCATCGTCAGGTCGTGGGTCATCAGGATGAGCCAGGAGGCGAAAACCACGCTGAAGAGACTGATGAAGAGGATCATCGCGGCCCGCCGCACCGTGCCCGCGGAAATCGTCCGGCGCGCTATCTGGACCTCGCGATGGCTATGCGCGTAGCTCCAGAGCGCGACGGTCAGCACGACCAGGGTGCTCGTGGTGATCCCGCCGCCCATCGAGGCCGGTCCGCTGCCGATAAACATCAGGCTCATCACCAGTAGCTGGCTCTCGGGCACCAGCCGGTTGAACTCCTCAAAACCGGGAAAGCCGGCCGAGCGGGTGGAGACCGATTGGAACAGGCTACGGACCAGTTGTTGGTCAAGCGGGTCATTCTGCAAGACGCCGCCCGGCCGGGCCTCTGGAATGAACAGACCGATCCAGTCGATCAGCAAGAGGGCCAGCGTTGCCCCCAGCGTCAGCCGCGTGTGCAGCGACAGGGGCTGCGGTTTGCGCCAGGTCAGGAGGTCGGAAAGCACCGGAATGCCCAGCCCGCCCAGAAAGACGAGCGCGGCGAGGAGCATCAGGGTCAGGCTGTCGCCCGGAATACCCCGGGGGTAACGGCTGAGGCCCACGAAAAGGTCAAACCCGGCATTGCAGAAGGCCGAGATGGCATGGAAGAAGGCGTAGAAAGGGGCATCGTCCGCCGGGACAATGCCGCTGCGCCGCCAATGCAGGTAGAGCAGCAGCGCGCCTAACCCTTCGATGATCAGGATGCCGGCGAGGGCGCGCCGGCTCAAGCGCAAGATTCCCGCCGGCTTATCCAGCCCCAGGCTGCCCGTCAGCGTCAGCCGGTCCATCAGGCTTAGCCGGCCCCGGACCAGGACCAGGGTGACGGCCAGCACAAACATGTAGCCCACCCCGCCCACCTGCGCCAGCAGGATCAGGATCAACTGGCCCCAGCGGGTGAAATCCGTGCTTGTCGTGACGACGGTCAGCCCCGTCACAGTCACGGCTGAGGTAGAGGTGAACAACGCCTCCATGAACGAGAGCCGCTCCCCCGTCGTCACGCCGGGCAACAGAAGGAACACGGTGCCCACGACGATGAGCATGCTGAGGCCGAGGACGAGACGCAGGGAGACAGGCAGGGGGCGGCGCCGGCCCTTCAGCGGGTAGGTGACGTGGGAATGCAGCTGGCTATAGCGAGGGTCCTGCGGCGCGCGGGACATCAGGGCAGTTTCCCAAAGGCCTCTAGTGCTTCGTTGCTGCCCACGGCGACCAGCAGGTCGCTTTCCAGGAGCGGCGTGTCGGCCCTGGGAGAAACGATCAGGTCATTGTCCCGCTTGATCAGCAACACCGTGACGCCCATCCGCCGCCGGAGGTCGAGTTCCTGGAGGCTCTTCCCGGCAATCGAGCTGGGCGTCATCAGCTCTACGATGTCGTGCTGCGGCCCCAGGTGCAGCCGCGCCAGCACAGCCGGTACGGTCAGTTGCTGGGCCAGACGCCGCCCGGCCTCCTGCTCAGGCTGGATCACCTCGTCGGCGCCAACCCGCAGCAAAATCTCGGCCTGCCGGTTGGTCACCGCCTTGCTGATGACGTAGCGCACGCCGAGGTGCTTGAGGCTGACGGTGGTCAGCAGGTTGCTCTCGAAGTCCGCGCCGATGGCAACGATGACCGTGTCGAACGAGGCAATGTCTACTTCGCGCAGGGCGTCCTCGTCCGTCGCGTCAAGGATGACGATCTGTGTCAGGTCGTCAACCAGCCGCTGCGCCAGCTCGGCATCCTGGTCGATGCCCAGCACCGAGTAGCCACTTTCGACCAGGGCGAGCGCGAGACTCGTCCCGAAACGGCCCAGCCCAATCACCGCAAATTCCGGTCTGTGTTGTCTTTGCCTCATCTTCATCACCTTTCAGGCTGCCCATTGTATGTAAAGCGAGAACAGAGTGCACAAAGTCAGGTGATCGTGGGACATTTCACAAATCGCCGTGGTATAATGGCCGGGACTGCTCCTGAACAGCCCATCGAGAAGTACCATGACCCGTCGAAGACTGCTCTTTTTCCGCGGCCTCTTTGTCAGCGTACTCTGGCTCTGTGCCCTGCTCCTGGTGGCGGCGCTGACCCTGACCGACGATCCCGTCGAAGAGCTGCAGCGTCAGGCCGCCCGCTGGGCCGAACAGAAACCAACTCACTACCGCTACAGCCTGACGAGCGACCGCTTTGGCGCCTCGCTTGTCCTGACCATCGGCGTGGAAGACGACCGCGCTACCTACCCGCGCTACGCCGACGAGGTCAATTTCCCGCTCCCCGAAGACCCGACCGCCTACACCATCGACTGGCTTTTCGCGGAGATCCAGTCGGCCCTGGACGAGGGCGCCGTCATCACCCATAGCCGCTACGATCGCCAGTACGGTTATCCACATACCATCAGCCTGGACTATCCCGACGCCGACGACAACTGGGCCAGCTACAACGTATTCGATTTCGTCGTGCTTGAGGAGAGCCGGGGTCGCTGACGGGACGTTACAGCTCCTCCAACCAGCCGGTAACCAGCCGCAGCCAGCGCTCCGGCTGCTCCAGGTGAATGGTGTGGCCGGCATCCGGCACCAGATCCAGCGTCGCCTCCGGGATAGCCCGCGCCATTTTGCGCGCAATGCCGACAAACTTCTCGTCCAGCGCGCCCGCCAGCAGCAGCGTGGGCGGGCGCAGCTCGCCCAGACGCTCCCATAACGAGGGCTGAACCCCCGTGCCCATCCCGCGCAGGCTGCCGGCCAGCCCGGCCGGGCGGTTCTGGAGCCGCCAGCGGCGCTGCTCCGCGCGCACGGTTTCCGGCAGGGACTGCTGGCTGGCAAACAGGGGTAGCTGCTCCCAGGAGGCGATGAAGCGCTCGATACCCAGCTCCTCAATGCGGGCTGCCAGCGCTTCGTCCTGCGCGGCGCGTTCGACCCGCTCCGCTTCGGTTGCCAGTCCCGGCGAAGCGCACTCCAAGACGAGCGCCCGCCACCGTTCAGGGATGTGCAGCGCCAGGTAGAGCGCCAGCCGCCCGCCCATCGAATAGCCCACGAGCGCCGCTGGGCCGGCAGCCAGGATGTCCAGGAGCGTGGCGATGTCCCAGACCACGCGCTCCATCGCGTAGCGCGCCGGGTCGTCTGGCGCGTCGCTCTCCCCGTGGCCCAGCAGATCGACGGCGATGACCCGGTAGCGCCGGGCAAGCGCCGGCAGCACCGGCGACCACGCCGCGCTGCTGCCTGTAAAGCCGTGCAGCAGCAGCACAGGCTCGCCGGTCCCCTGCTCCACGCAATGATAACTCACGTCGCCAACGCTGATCCGCGGCACTCGACGCTACCTCTGCTGCAGCATCCACACAATCCGCCGGTACGCCAGGAGGTAATGCGCCACGAGCAAGATGGCGAGTACCAGCGCCCAGGTTGGGCGTCCGGCCTGGGCCAGCAGCCAGACAGCGCCACCGAAGAAGACGATCTCCACAAGCAGCCGTACCAGGCCGGGAACCGGAACGACTGGTGTTCCGGGATCGCCCGGGATACGAAAGACGGCCCAGACAGCCGACGCCACGAGCGGCAATCCCAATGCCCACAGCCAGCGCGCCACGCCCACGTGTTGGGTCCATCCCCAATAACCCATCGCTACCAGCGCCGCCAGCTCCAGGAAGAAGCGCAGCGCTGCGTTCATGGGATGCATGTGCATGACCATCGTGCTTAACCTTCTTCCGTATCGTTCCCACTCGCCAGCAGCATCTCACGCACGGCGGCTCGCGCTATCTTTCCCGATGCGGTCTGCGGCAGTTCTTCGACAAACGCAATGCGCCGGGGCAGTTTGTAGCCCGCCAGCAGCCGCCGTGCAAAGTCCTGCAGCGCTCCGGCCGAGAGTTCCTGCCCGGCTGCGGGCACCACCAGCGCCGCCACCTGCTCTCCCCACTCCGGGTCGGGCAGGCCCACCACCGCCACGGCGGCGACCGCCGGATGTGCGCGCAACACCGCCTCCACCTCGGCCGGGTAGACGTTCTCTCCTCCGCTGACGATGATGTCGCTGCGCCGCTGCACCAGCCAGAGATCGCCCTCTTCGTCGAGGTAGCCCATGTCGCCAGTATGCAGCCAGCCGTCCCGCAGCGTCCGGGCCGTCGCCTCAGGCTCCCCGTAATAACCGGCCATCACCGCCGGCCCGCGCACGGCTATCTCGCCAACCTCGCCGGCCGGCAGGGGTGCGCCGCTATCGTCCACGATGCGCACCTGGTTGAACAGCAGCGGCCGGCCCGCGCTGCCCGGCTTCCGGCGCACCTCCTCCGGCAGCATCGTCGCCACCTGCGACGATGCTTCGGTCAGCCCGTAAGTCGTCGCTACAGGCACGCCGGCGGCGGCAGCCTGCGCCACCAACTCCGGCGAGGCGGCTGCCCCTCCGAGCAGCACCAGCCGCAACGTGTCAGGCCAGCTTGACCGCGCCGGCAGCAAGCGGTAGAGCATCGTCGGTACCAGCGAGGCAAGCGTGATCGCCTCTTCGTCCAGGCTGCGGTTCACCGCCTCTACCTCGAAGCCTTCCTGCAGCACGGCTGCCGTGCCATAAAGGCAGCTACGGAAAAGCACAGCCAGCCCGCCTACGTGGTAGAGCGGCAGGATGCTCAGCCACCGGTCGCCCGGCAGCACGCCGATCCGGTAGGCCGACGCCATGGCGCTCCAGAAATGGTTACCATAGGTCAGCATCGCTCCCTTGGGCTGCCCCGTCGTCCCGCTGGTGAAGACGATAGCCTGCACGGCGTCCAGATCGACCGGCTGCGCCGGCCGCGCGCTCTGGCAGGCCGGCAATTCTTCCACAGCCCGCCGCTGCAACGGCGATTGCCTGACGACCTCCGCTGCCAGCGAACTGGTCTCCGCGCTGTGCAGGAGCAGGGCGACGCCGGCCCTGGTCACCTGCCAGGCCAGCTCGGCCACCGTTAGCCGTGTGTTCAGCGGCACGAGCACGGCGCCCAGGCGCATCAGGGCGTGGACCAGCGCGGCGTAGAGCACGCCGTTAGGCAGCAATGCCCCTACCCGGTCCCCGGGTCGCACGCCTGCCGCCGCCAGCCCGCCGGCAAGCTGCTCGACCAGTCGGGCGAGGGCCGCGTAGTCCCAGGAAACGCCATCGTGGCGCAGAGCCAGCCGCCCCGGCGTGGCGCGGGTGCGGGCGGTCAGCCAGTTTTCCATCAGGGCCGGCGGGGGAACTTACTGAAGTCTGGCTTGCGCTTCTCCACGAAGGCGTTGCGCCCTTCCTGCCCTTCCTCGGTCATGTAGAAGAGCATCGTCGCATCGCCCGCGAGCACCTGCAGCCCGGTCTGCCCATCCAGATCGGCGTTGAAGCCGGCCTTGAGGAAGCGAATGGCGATCGGGCTCTTGGCGAGGATTTCCTGCGCCCAGGCGACGCCCTCGGTCTCCAGCTCTTCCACCGGCACCACCTTGTTGACCAACCCCATCTCCAGCGCCTCCTCGGCGCTGTACTGCCGGCAGAGATACCAGATTTCGCGCGCCTTCTTCTGCCCGACGATGCTCGCCAGATAGCTGGCGCCAAAGCCGCCGTCGAAGCTGCCGACAATGGGCCCGGTCTGGCCGAAGACGGCGTTGTCGGCGGCGATGGTCAAATCGCAGATGACGTGCAGGACGTGCCCCCCGCCGATGGCGTAGCCCGCCACCAGGGCTATAACCGGCTTGGGCATCGTGCGGATGACGCGCTGCAGCTCCAGCACGTTGAGCCGGGCCATGCCGTGCTCGTCGATGTAGCCCGCGTGGCCGCGAATCTTCTGGTCGCCGCCCGCGCAGAATGAGTAGACGCCGTCCCTGGGCGACGGGCCGTTGCCGGTCAGCAGCACGACGCCGACCTCGGGATCCATCCACGCCAGACGGAAGGCCTCGGTCATCTCGTCAATCGTCTTCGGCCGGAAGGCATTGCGCACCTCCGGCCGGTTAAAGGCGATGCGGGCCATGCCGTCTGCCTTGTGGTAGGTAATATCTTCGTATTCCTTGACAACTTGCCAATCAGTCACTCCGAAAACTCCTTGTCCTATTCAGCGGTTATCAAGCCGGTCGGATCGCCCTGCCATTCTGGCAGGCAGCATCCTTGCTCGCCCCTGCGGGCTGGAAGCCCGCGCTCCGTCGTGATAGGTGAGCGTCATCTGCCCCGCACTTCGGCCAGTACGGACGCCAGCAGCTCCTGCCGCCGCTCGTGGTCGGCGCGCCCGTCTGTGCACACCTCGACGAGCGCCGGCTCGTCCGCCGCGAGGGCCGCGCGCAGGGCTTCACGAAACGCCGGCCGGCTCTCGACGCGGGTGTAGGCCAGCCCGTAAAGCTCCGCCACCGGGCCGAACTCCAGCCCGTGCGGTGTAACGAACAGCTCGGTAAAGGGCGGATCGATGCGCGACACCGGAAGCCGGCGGAAGATGTTGCCGCCGCCGTTGTTCAGGACCACGCTGATCAGCTTCAATCCATGCTGGCGCACGGCGAGCAGCCCGTTCATGTCATGATAGAAGGTGATATCTCCGGCGAGCAAAATGACGGGATCGCCCGTCGCCGCTGCCACGCCGAGCGCGCTGCTGGTGTTGCCGTCGATGCCGCTCGCGCCCCGGTTGGCGTAAACGTAGAGCGGCCGGGCGCGCGGCCGGGCGAATTGATCGACGTGGCGGATGGGCAGGCTACTGCCGACGAAAAGGCGGCTGTTCGCGGGCAGGAGGCGCATCAGATCGACTACGTAGGCGCCGTCGAACTCGCTGTCGGCCATCGACTTACGCATCACCTGCCAGTAAAGCCCCTCGGTGGCCTGGAGCTGCGCCGCCCAGCCCCACGGCCGGCGCCGCGCGCCCATCTTCGCCAGGATCGCGCCGCAGGTTGCCGTCTCGCCGGCCTGCAGGAAGAGCGTCGTGCGGTGGCTGTCGTCGGCCCAGACGCCGCTCTCGCGCACGTGGATGCGATGTTTGGGGCGGATGCGTTCCAAATAAGCGTTCAGCGCGCTGGAGGTGGGCACAGCGCCGAAGCGCAGCACCAGCTCCGGCTCGGCCCAGCCCGGCTCATCGGCCATCAGGTATGTCTCGTAGCCGCCGAGCACCGCCGTCTCGGCCACCCACGGCCCGAAGCGCAGGCCAGAGAGGGGGTCGGCAAAGATGGGATAGCCGGCATAGCGGGCAAGCGTCGTCACCGCCTCGGCAAAGCCGTCGTTCTGCTTCCGGCGCGGCCCCACGACGATGATGCCGCGCGGGTTGTCGGCCACCATGCTGCCCAGCAGCGTGGCCTGCGCCTCGGTCGGCAGGAGCTGCCCGCGGGTGATTTGCAGGGCAGGCGCGGCCGGTTCCTCGCGAGCGGCTGGCTGCTCGTCCAGCGGCTCGAACGGCTTGCGGAAGGGCGCGTTCAGGTGGACCGGTCCCGGCGCCAGTCCCCCGGCCGTGGCTGCCGCGCGCGCGACCAGCGCCTTGAGGTTGCGCAGCGCCAGCTCCGGCGCCTCCGCTTCCGGCAGCGGCAGGTCCACCGACCAGAGTACCTGGTCGCCATACAGCTTCACCTGGTCGATGGTCTGGTTCGCGCCGCTGTGGCGCAGCTCCGGCGGGCGGTCGGCGGTGATCACCAGCAGCGGCACCCCGGCCATGCGCGCCTCGACGACGGCCGGGAAGAAGTTGGCCGTCGCCGTGCCGCTCGTCGCCAGCAGGGCGGCCGGCCGGTTGGTTGCCTGGCCGATGCCCAGCGCGAAATAGGCGGCGCTGCGCTCGTCCAGGTGGCGCCAGATGCGCAGCACCGGATGGGCGGCAAAGGCCAGCACGAGCGGCGTCGAGCGCGAGCCGGGCGCCAGGCAAACGTGCTGCACGCCGGCTCCCGCCAGCGCCTCGGCGACGGCGCCGGCCCATACGGTCGCCGGATTGGGGCTAGGGCTGGCGTTCATGGCTTTCCTCCACCCCCAGCGCCTCCAGCATCGGCCGGAACTTCAACGCCGTCTCCTCCCACTCCTTGTCCGGCTCGGAGTCGGCGACGATGCCCGCCCCGGCGTAGAGCCAGACGCGCCGCTCCTGGGCAATAGCCGAGCGGATAGCCACGGCAAAGGCGCCGTCCATGTGCACGTCGATCCAGCCCACTGGCGCCGCATACCAGCCGCGCGGCACCGGCTCGACCTGCTGGATGAAGGCCATCGCCAGCGCGCGCGGCTTGCCGCCCAGGGCCGGCGTGGGATGCAGCGCCGCCGCCACGGGCAGCACGCCCAACGCCTCCAGCAGCCGCCCGCGCACCGGCGTGAGCAGGTGCTGGATGTTGGCGATCTTGTAGACGCCCGGCTGCGGCGAAATCTCCAGCTGCGCCGTCAGGGGCGCCAGCCGCTCCAGCAGGGACATGACCACCAGATCGTGCTCGTGGCGGTCCTTCGCGCTGTTGAGCAGCGCCTGGCCCAGCGCGGCGTCTTCAATCGGGTCGGCGCTGCGGCGGATGCTGCCCGCCATGGCCATCGTCGTCAGCGTCTGCCCGGACACGCGCACCAGCAGCTCCGGCGTCGCGCCGTAGAAGGCGTGGTGCGGGCGCGGCTCGAAGAGGAAGCGGTAGCTGTCGGGATAGTGGCGGTCGAGATAAGCCAGCGCGCCGTTGACGTCGATGCGCTCGCGAAAGCGCAGCTCGGCGACGCGAGCCAGCACGACTTTCTGCAGCGGCGTCGTCTCGATCTGCCGTATCGCTTCCTGGATCATCGCCGCCCACGCCTCGTAGCTCATCGGGTAATTGACTTCCAGTGGCGGGGCGCTGGCGCCGAGGGTCGCCGCCGGCCTCTCCTGCCGGGCGGCGTCGCACAGCCAGTCGTAGCGCGCCTGCAGCGCCGCAGAAAGCTCGTCGCGCAGCGTTTCGCCGCTGTCGCGCTCTTCCGGCGGCAGCAGGGCGTTGATCGTCAGCCAGGATTCGTCGCCGGCCTGCACAAGCTGGAAGTGGGGCAGCAGGAAATGGGCGGCGTGGAAGACGGACCAGGTGTTGTCGGGCATGAAGTCGTCGCGGAAGGCGAAGCCGCCAAAAAGGCGCGGCGCCGCCAGCCGGTTCGCCGGCCCCAACAGCAGGGCGTCGGCGAAGAGGGCGCGCGCCTGCGCCTCGACGTGGGCGAAGCGCTCCGGCCCCCAGGCCAGCAGGTGGGCGGCGACGCCAAAGCCGGCGAAGAGGATGTCGTCGCGCACGTCCTCCCAGAAGAAGCGCTCCTGCCCTTCAGCGAGGGCCAGGAATGCCTCGGCGGTGACGCCCGGGCTGGGCATGCTCAGGCTGACCAGCCGGCCGTCCGCCGAGGAGCGGTAGGTGGGGCTGGGCGACTGGACCGGCGCGGCCTCGTCTTCCCAGCCGGCGTATAGCTCACTCATCGTCGTGATACCCCACGCTCTGCAGCAGGACGGGCACCAGCGCCGCCAGGATGCGCTGCGAGGTCGGCTCGCCGGTGTAGACCCAGCGGATGACCAGGTTGTAGATGGCGCCCATCCAGGCGTAGCTGACCACCTCCGTGTCCACCGGCGCGATGTCGCCGACCTCGATCGCCTCCTGCAGATAGCTCTCGATGAGGCCGGCGAAGCGGTCGTGAATCTCCATGCGCTTCTGCTCGAAGGTCGTGCCCAGCCCGACCGCCTGGACGAGCAGGATCTTGGCCGGCCGGCGGTAGCGCCCGAAGGTGTCCAGGGTGCTCTCCAGCGCCACGCGCACCCGTTTCATGCCCGGCGGCACGGGGGCGATGGCCTCGGTCACGCGCCGCTCCAGCAGGTCGGCGAACTGGTCCACCAGCGCCAGGAAAAGCCTCTCCTTGTTGGGGAAATGAAAGTAGATCGCGCCCTTGCTGGTGCGCGACTCCTCGACAATCTCGTCGAGCCGCGTGTCGTGGTAACCCTTGCTGGCGAAGATATTCATCGCCGCGTCGAGAATCCGCCCGCGTGTGCTCTGGGGGTCCTGATTTTCTTGCTCCATGCGTGTCTCCGGTTTCCCAGCAGGTGTCTGTTATAAGACCGACTGGTCAGTCTTTGCGGCCCCTATGATAGCACAGATTGTGTATGGTTTGTATTAGGTGGTTCCCTACCTAACGCTCTTTTGCCCGCTCAGACGCCTAATCACCGCCCCAGCATAGCCCTGCCATCTCCCATCTGCCGTGCCAGAGATTTAGCAGTATCAATACCCCTTCAGAAATATTCTAGGCTGGGTAATCGCTAAACCTTCGTCTCTTGGTTATGTATACTGGAGGTCGCCAACAACTCCCTCGAAATCGCAGTAATTTCCATTATGAACTGCTCTTTCTGTTTTACGCTTGTGGAATTGGATACGCTTTTGTACTAGTTGGCGAATGCGCTCACGGCTCAACTGCAGACTATTTCCAATTGATTGTAGTGTTTCAGGCCTCCCGTCCAGCAAACCATAGCGACGAACCATGATGCTGTTTTGGCGAGCGCCATCGTGATGCGCTGTGTTACTTACTACTAGATCAACGACTGCCTAAACGTAATATGCAAGGTGCTTCGTTTTGATTACCTCTACTTCATCTTTGCTTAGGCCAGCTTCAGCAAGCAAGGTGCTCATGCGTGTGCCTTGTCCAAAGACCTCACCCAGCCATTCGTTTAGGGCGTTCAGTTGAAGTAATGCATCATCGTTTCTTTTGCCCATGAAAGCACCGATCAACTATAGCTCCGGCTCAATCTACGCCAACGCCCGCTATTCGCTCTCACACCTCACCTCCGCCACCAACGGCGGGTGGTCCGACGCCTCCGTCTCCAGGTAGCGCGCCTCCTCGACGGTCACGTCCGGCGAGACGAAGATGTGATCGATGCGCTGCGCCGGGTCGAGCCAGCCGGCGTCCGGCTGCCCGCCCGCGCTGGCCCAGGCGTCCACCAGCGTCTGCGTGGTCAGCGCGTACTGCTCCGTCTCCGGCCGGAAGTTGAAGTCACCCATCAGCACCACGCCCTGCCCCGCGCCGATGCGCCGCAGGATCGCCTGCTGCTGCACCAGCGGCCCGCCGTTGCCCAGGTGGGTGACGTAGATCTGGCAGCGCCCGCTCTCCGTCTCGACCCCGGCTACAATCGTCGCCGTCTGCTCGCCCTCACTGTACATGTAGAAGGTCTGCGGATCGATCAACGGCGTCCGCGAGAGCAGGGCAATGCCAAAGGTGCCGACGACCGGCGACGGGCCGTAGTAGCTGTAGTAGTCCAGCGCCTCTGCATAATAGCGCACCAGGTCGTCGTTGCCGTTGGCGATGCGCGCCGCGTCGCTCTCCTGCAGGCCGATCACGTCGGCGTCGGCCTCGCGCAGCACGGCAAGCTGCGCGTCGTAGTCCCGCTCGCCACTGGCATCGTAGCCCTGCTGGATGTTGTAGGTGAGCACGCGCAGGGTTGGGCCGGCGGCAGTCGCGGGCAGGGCCGGCGAGCGCAGCGCCTCGCCCAGCAGCGCCGTCGCGCCGAGCAGCACGGCAACCAGCGGCAGCGCCCAGCGCCACGGGCGGCCCGCGACCGTCTCCTCCTCGCGGCCGTTCCGGACGGCGAGCAGCGCCACCGACAGGGCGAAGGCGGGCAGCGGCCCGACCAGCCAGAAACGGTCGCGGAAGAGCGGCCCGGCGACGGGAATGTAATCGTACACGGTCGTAAAGACGTGGGCGAAGATGAGCAGCAGGAGCAGCAGGCTTCCCAGGCCAAAGGCGCCGGCCAGCAGCCGCGGCGTAGGCCGGCGCGATAGCAGGCTGGCAGCCAGGACGATGAAGTCGGCGTAGAGCACGGGCGCCACCAGCAGCGCGATCAGCAATGGGATCAGGTACCAGCCGGGAATGGCCGGGGATCGCAAGGGGTAACTGCCCGGATTCGGCGGGAACCAGACCTGCCACAGCTCCAGGGTTACCGCCAGGAACACGGCGAAAAAGAGGGTCAGCAGCCAGAGGACGCGGGGCGTCAGCACGGCCCGCCAGCGCGGTTGGGCCAACACGAGCGCCCACGCCGCCGTCGCCAGCGCCAGCAGCGCGAGGATGGGCAGCGGCGCCATCTCCACCCAGCGGGCGATGACGTGCGGCGCCGCAAAGCCAAAGTAGAGCTGGGCCAGTACGGCGACGAGCCCGGCCACGAGCAGGACGCGCCGCGCCCAGCCGGCAAACGAAAGAGCCTGCCGCTTCTCTTCAGTATCGTCTCCGGGGGCAACGGGCAGCGCCGGCAGCAGCAGCGCCACGACGACGACCAGCAGCCAGGCCAGCCAGGATTGCCCGCCCGACGTGCTCGCGTCCAGCCCCGCCCCCAGCACGCGCAGCAGGGTGGAGAGGCCCACCGCCAACAGCAGCCCCGCGCCCAGCGTCCAGGCCGTCGCCCACGCCTCCCTGCGCCGCGCTGCCGCCGCGAGCCACGCCGGGAGCCAGAAGAGGAAGAGCGCGATGCCCAGCCCGGCGACGAACAGCCGCTCCCGCGTCGAAAGCAGGGGCAGCGCCCCCCGCGCCACCAGAACGAGCAGCGGGAGCAGCCGCAGCCAGAAAGGGCTCAGCCCGTGCGGCAGGAGGAAAAGCAGCAGCGGCGAGAAGAGCAGCAGAACGGCAACTATCTCTACGGGGATCGAGACGCCCAGCAGGCCAAAGGCGTAAATGGCCGCCACGAACTCGGTCAGCAGCTGCAGAAAGATGAGAAAGAGCAGGCCAAATAAAGGAGTCTGGAGAGCGGCGTAGGACAAGCGGTTCATGGATCTCCTCTGGCATCGACAGCCTTCAGAGCGTATCATCACGTTGTTGGTTTGCCAATAAGAATACCCGGCTAACCAGCTGAGGGAGGATCCATGAAAGAGTACAACATAGCCCTGATCCCCGGGGATGGCATTGGCGGCGACGTCATCGACGAAGGTATGCGCGTGGTGTGCGCGGCAGCCGACGCATTCGGCTTTGGTGTCCGGAGCGAGAGCTTCCCCTGGAGCTGTGCCTACTACCAGGAGCACGGCCGGATGATGCCGGCGGATGGCCTGGACGCGCTGCGCGGCTTCGACGCCATCTACCTCGGCGCCGTGGGCTGGCCGACCGTGCCCGACCACATCTCCCTCTGGGAGCTGCTCCTGCCCATCCGCAAGACGTTCGAGCAATATGCGAACGTGCGGCCGGTGCGCCTCTTTCCGGGGCTGCAGGGGCCGCTGCACGGCAAGACCTCGGACGACATCAACTTCGTCTGCGTGCGCGAAAACACCGAGGGCGAGTACGCCGGCCTCGGCGGGCGCGCCCACCAGGGCACACCGTACGAGCTGGCGATTCAGACTGACCTCTTCACCCGCACCGGCGTCGAGCGCGTCATGCGCTTCGCCTTCGAGCTGGCCCAGCGGCGCAACAAGAAGCTGACCGCGGCGACCAAGTCCAACGCCAGCCGCTACAGCTTCGTCTTCTGGGACGAGGTCTTCGCCGAGCTATCGGCCGACTATCCCGACGTGGAAACCGAGAAATGGCACGTGGATGCCCTGGCGGCGCGCTTCGTCACCCGCCCGGAAGCGTTCGACGTCGTCGTCGCTTCTAATCTCTTCGGCGACATCCTCACTGACCTCGGCGGCGCCATCCAGGGCTCGCTGGGCACGGCCGCCAGCGCCAACCTCTCGCCGCAGCGCGTTGGCCCGTCGATGTTTGAGCCGGTCCACGGCTCAGCGCCCGACATCGTCGGCCGGGGCATCGCCAATCCCATCGGCGCGATCTGGGCCGGGGCGATGATGCTCGAGCACCTGGGCGAAGAGCAGGCCGGCGCGGCCATCGTCGCGGCCATCGAGCGGCTGACCAGCGAGGGCACGACCCTGACCCGCGACCTCGGCGGCAGCGCCTCCACCTCCGACGTAGGCAAGGCCATCGCCGCCTACGTGCGGGAGCAGGCCGGCTAGCCAGCCAGTTGCTTTCGTCGCTTCAGGGACCGCGCCGGATGTAGCTGTCCGGCGCGGTCCTTTCTTTTTGGGGGAGGGCCTTCTACGTTTACGGCCCTGGAAACAACACGTACAGCGCCCAGCCGATGTAATGCCGCCCGTAGCGCAGGTAGTCCTCCTGCGTGTCGTGCAGATGGTCGATGACCTGCTGCCGGTCGGGATGCTCCGGGTATTCGCGCAGCCACTGCAGCAGCCCAAGCCAGTTATCCGACTCGTAGCGGTCCCACTCGGCCCGGCTGGCGTGCATCACGGTCCCCAGCTCGTAGCCTTCCTCGTGGAGGATGGTGAGCAGCTCGCGCTCGCTCTTGATCTCCGGCACCGGCTGGGCGAACTCCGGCGGCACGAGCGGCGCCCGCCAGTAAGCCTCGCCCACGATCAGCGGCCCGCCCGGCCTGACGGCACGCCGCATCGTCTGCAGCGCCTCGCGAAAGCCGCCCGGCCAGATGAAGGTCGCGCCGATGCAGGTCGCCACGTCGTACGTGCCCGGCTCGAAGGCGTAGTCAGCCGCATTCTGGCAGACGATCTCCACCCGGTCGCTCATGTCCAGCTCGGCCAGCCGCGCCCGCGCCCGCTCGCAGGCGTGGGGGCGGATGTCGATGCCCACGCCGCTCACTTCCAGCTCGCTGGCCCATAGTGCCAGGGGCTCGGCAAATCCGGTCCCAAAGTCGATGACCCGGCAGCCGGGCCTCATGCCGGCAATCTGGCCGGCGCGCAGCAGCTTCTCCGCCGAAGATGGGTTGACCAGTCGCATCGTCTGTTCGGCTATGTTCTTCAGCTCCAGAAAATCCATAATCCTAAGGCTCCTCGACCTCAATCCGGTAGGCCGGCTCGGGTTCTTCGTCCACAATTTCGCGCCCGTATAGCTCGGTCAGCTCGGCCAGCCGGTAGGCGATCACGTCGGTCAGCATAGGCTCCGTATAGCGCCACTGCCAGTTGCCGCCCAGGCGGCCCGGGTAGTTCATGCGTGCCTCGTTGCCCAGGTCCATCAGGTCCTGCATGGGGATAATGGCCATGACGGAAACCGTCATATGAGCCAGCCGGATCATATCCCAGGCAATGTCGTCGCCGCTCCGGGCCAGATAGCGGCGCACGTGGTCGCGCTCTTCCTCGCTGGCGTTGCGGTACCAGCCCCAGATCGTCTCGTTGTCGTGCGTGCCGGTGTAGACGACGCTGTGCTGGGTGTAGTAATGGGGCAGGAACAGGCTGTTCTTCTCGCCGCCAAAGGAGAACTGCAGGATCTTCATGCCGGGGAAATCAAACTGCTCGCGCAGAGCCACTACTTCCGGCGTGATCACGCCCAGATCTTCGGCAATGATCGGCAGCTCGCCAAGCTGGGCCTGCATCGCCTCGAAGAAGGCTGCCCCCGGCCCGCGCACCCAGCGCCCCTTCACCGCCGTCTCCTCGCTCGCCGGGATCTCCCAGTAGGCGTCAAAGCCGCGGAAGTGGTCGATGCGCACGATGTCCACCTGGCTCAGCACCGCCTCCAGCCGTCGCCGCCACCAGTCGTAGTTCTGTTCGGCCATCCGCTTCCAGCGGTAGAGCGGGTTGCCCCAGCGCTGCCCGGTCTCGCTGAAGTAATCGGGCGGCACCCCGGCGACGAACTCCGGCGCGCCCGTTTCGTCCAGGTAGAAGAGGTCCGGGTTGGCCCAGACGTCGGCGCTGTCGAAGGCGACGAAGATGGGCACGTCGCCGACGATGCGGATGCCGCGCTCGTTGGCATATGCCTTCAGCGCCAGCCACTGCTCGAAGAAGAGGAACTGCAGGAACTTGTGCAATTCCACGTCGTCGGCCAGCGCTTCCGACCAGTGACGCATCCCTTCTGGCGTGCGCCGGGCGATTTCCGCGGGCCAGGTGTTCCACACGCCGCCGTGCTGCTCGACGTGCTTTTGTTTCAGGGCCATGAAAAGGGCGAAATCGTCCAGCCAACCGGCCTCCTGCGCGGCAAAGGACTCAAAAGCGGCCCGCTGCTCCGGCGTCCCGGCGGCGCGAAAATGAGCGTACGCCTGCCTCAGCAGACCGTTTTTGTAGTCGATGACCGGGCCGAAATCGACGCGCGCATCTGGGAATTCCGGGACCTCGGCAACGGCTTCGGCCGGCAGATAACCGTCCGCCACCAGCCGGTCGGGGCTGATCAGCAGCGGGTTGCCGGCAAAAGCGGAGAAGCTCTGGTAGGGGCTGTCGCCGTAGCCGGTGGGGCCGAGAGGCAGTATCTGCCACAACGACTGTTTGCTCTCCGCCAGAAAATCCAGGAAACGATAAGCGTGTTCGCCCAGATCGCCGATCCCGTAGCGACCCGGGAAGGAGGTGGGATGTAAGAGAACGCCTGCTGAACGGGGGAAGTCCAAGGTCGTGCCCTCCTGTGTGTGAAGGTCGGCATCAGGATGCCACGGCGCGCTAGCGCGGGCATCGGCGAACATTGTAGCCCAATTCCGGGTCCCGGTCATTCACCCGATTCTACGCCATTCTTAGACACGCCTCCTAGACTGGCGACATGGCTGCACAGCAAGGAGGGCCCAAGATGAGCGATACCAACGAGACCCCGCCGGCCGAAGAGGTCAGCTCATCCGAGCTGACTCCCGAACAGATCGGCGAGCTTGAGCCCTACGCGCGGCTGCGCACGGTGAGCGGCGGCGAGACGCTCTTTGCCGCCGGGGACACCGACGCGGCGTTCTACGTCGTCGAGGAAGGCGAGATCGAGGTCTGCGACGACTCAGAGGGCAAACGCCAGGTCATCGCCCGCCACGGGCCGCGTGAGTTCACCGGCGATATGGCCGTGCTGCTGGGCCGGCCCGCCGTCTTCACAGCCGTCACCAGAGGAGAGACCACCGTCCACGAGATCGCGCCCGACGTGCTGCGCCGGCTGGTCAGCGACCACCCTGAGCTGGGCAACCGCATCCTGGAAGCGTTTCTGGCGCGGCGCGAATGGGTAGAAGATGCCGGGCGCGGCGGGGTGACCGTCATCGGGTCGCGCTATTCCCCCGACACACTGCGCGTCCGCGACTTTCTGAGCAAGAACCAGGTAGCCTTTACCTGGATCGACGTCGAAAACGACAGGCGCATGGAGCGGTTGATCCGGCGCTTTCGTGTGCAGCCGGAAGAGATGCCCATCGTCACCCTGCGCGGGCAGGGTATCTACAAGAATCCCAGCAACCGCCGGCTGGGCAGGCTGCTGAAAATTACCCAGCCGGTCAACCGCACCGTCTACGACCTGCTGGTGGTCGGCGGCGGGCCGGCCGGGCTGGCGGCGGCCGTCTACGGCGCCTCGGAAGGATTAAAGACGGCCGTCATCGAGGCCAATGCACCCGGCGGGCAGGCCGGCGCCAGCTCCAACATCGAGAATTACCTGGGCTTTCCCCAGGGCCTCTCGGGCAGCGAGCTGGCCGACCGCGCCGTCATCCAGGCGCAGAAGTTTGGGGCCACTATCACGGCTCCGGTGCAGGCGGTCGGCATGAGCCTGCAGCCGGGATACACCACCGTGCGGCTGGACAGCGGCGAGCGGGCCGTCGGGCGCTGCGTGCTGATCGCCACCGGCGCCCGCTACCGGCGCCTGCCCGCGCAAAACTGCGAGAACTTTGAGGGGCGCGGCGTCTATTACAGCGCCACTGTCGTCGAAGCGCAGCTCTGCGTTCGCCAGCCGGTCGTGGTCGTCGGCGGCGGCAACTCCGCCGGGCAGGCCGCCGTCTTCCTCGCCGAGAGCGCCGGGAAGGTAGTGCTCGTCTACGTCGAGGAGACGCTGGAGCAGAATATGTCCAGCTATCTGGCGACGCGCATCGACAAGACGCAGAACATCGAGCAGCGCCCACAAAGCGAGGTCATTCTGGTGGATGGAGTTGACCAGATCGAAAGCGTCGTCGTGCGCGACAATCGCACGGGCGAGGAAGAACGCCTGCCCGCCGCCGCGCTCTTTGTCTTCATCGGCGCCGAGCCCCACACCGCCTGGCTGCCCGAGGAGATTGAAACAGACGAGGCCGGCTTTATCCTGACCGGCCCCGAGGTGGCGAATTCAAGCAAGTGGCCCCTGTCACGGCAGCCCTTTTATCTGGAGACGAGCTGCCCGGGCATCTTCGCCGCAGGCGACGTGCGCGCCGGTTCGGTCAAGCGCGTGGCGGCGGCAGTGGGCGAAGGCTCGATGGCTATTCACTTTGTGCACCAGGTTCTGGCCGGTTAGCCGGCGCTCCGGCGCCGGTGCTCCACCATCATGCAGCGGTCCATCACCACGTCGAGCCCCGCTGCCCGCGCCGTGGCTGCCGCCTCTTCGTTGACGATGCCGCTCTGCATCCAGATGGCCTTCGCGCCGACGGCGATGGCTTCGGCCACGTGCGGGGGTACGTCTTCCGGGCGCCTGAAAAGCAGGACCAGGTCGATAGGCTCGGGCACCGCCGCAAGGTCCGGGTACGCTTTTTCGCCCAGCGCGCTATCCAGCGCCGGATTAACGGGGATGATGCGGTAGCCGGCCGTCTGCAGATAGGCCGGCACGTAATAGCCGGCGCGTGTCGGCCGGCTGGACATGCCGACGACGGCTATCGTCCGTGTTTGCCCCAGTAGGCGCTTAATCGTGGCATCCATCCTGCACCTGCTTCTGTTCTGGGAGCCGCAGACGGCGGCTCCCAGTTCCTTCTCATTCGGGGGCTTATTGTAGAGCAGGCTCGCTCCCCTGCCCACCGGGCTCTGTTCCTCAGATGCTCCTGATCGCCGCCAGCAACGCCTCGAACGGCTCCTGCTTGCCAATGAACGCCCGCGCTCCGGCCTTCCGGGCCCGCTCGCGCACCTCTGCATTGTCGTGGATGCTCATGACGATGGCGGCTACCGGCAGGCCGCGCAGCGCTTCCAGCGCCGTGATGCCGTCCATCACCGGCATCTCCACGTCCATCAGGACGACGTCGGGCCGCAGGGCGCCGGCCAGCGCCACCGCTTCGCGCCCATCGCCGGCTTCCCCGACGACGACGATGTCTGGCTCCAGGGCGAAACGCATCGCCCAGCCCTGGCGCACGATGGCCTGATCGTCGACCAACAAGATCCGGATCATGTCTCACTCCTCTGCAGACACGATACCGGAAAGCGCCGCGCCCCACATCGGGTTCTGGGGGGAGACCGACCTACGGCTTTTGGCGGAGAAAGGGTTGGGGAATAGCAAGAGGGCAGAGCCGGCTCCTTCCCGGAGCCCACTCTGCCCTCTGCCTCGACAGACTATCGACGAAGCGCTATTGACCGGAAGCTATAATCAATTAACGCATCCAGCGCCGCATCACGTGGCTCTGACGTGAAATAGAGCGCCATGAAAGCCGTACCTGATTCATAGGCGATGGCCGCACTCATGTGGAAATTGCCGGCCGGGTCCTGAATACGATACTCGACAACCTCGACGGAGAGGCCGCTCTCTGTAGTTACTGTTTCGCGGGAGCGTAATGTTCCTTGCTCGTTAACGATGCCCATAGAGCCCAGGAAAAGCTCGACCAGTTGTTCTCGTGCGAGCGGAGTCTGGTCCATGCTTCTCGTCATCGTCATCAGGATGCCCTGCTCGCCTTCATAACATAATCCCGGGCAATCAGTCGTACTGGACGTTATATCCTTCCAACCGGCCGGTATGAGCATCGTAAACGGCTCGCTTCCCCGTCCGTAAGGCCGCATTGACCCGAATGGCGTATCGACCGGAACGGGCGTCGGCGGCGGAGCCATCGGGGTTGGGCCGCCGGCCGTTTCAGCGGTGACGCTCAGCGAATACCCTCCGGCGCCCATGCCCGGAGCGTTTTCGACAACAATAATATAGGTGCCGGCGCGCGGCGCCTGATAAGCCATCCGGGCATTGGTCCCTATAACGCCTCCACCGCTGTTGTCGTCGCCGACGATGTCGTCCCAGGTGGCGCCCGGAAAGGCCACCGCGACGACAGGATCAACGACGATGGAATCTACTTCGATCTCGATAATCTCTCCTTTCGAGAGGGTAATGTTGAAGTAGTCCAGATCGCCGGGGTAATCGAACGCACCCAGCACCGTGTCGCCGATTTCCACCGTGCTACCATCGTCCGGATCGGAAAGATGGATGAGCGACGGCTGGCTATTGATCCAGGCGTTTCCGGCTACCTGGTTGAAAAGGAAGAGTTCGACAAAGTATGCCCCGCTTGCTGGCGCCGTCCAGGTAAAGTGCTCGGCTCCCTGATACAGCTCATCTACAAACGCCTGCTCAATCCCTTCGAGATCCAGCACGGCGAAGGCAACGTCGTCATTGCTGCTTGCCTCGATCTCCCACGTCGCCCCCTTGTCTACCAAGACAAGAAAAGCCTCGGCATGCCAGGCGCCCCGAATGACCACGCTGAAGAATTCCTTCGGGGAGTCATGGTCGATACGGCGGCTACCCAGACCAGACGGATCTTCCCCGGCAATCAACGCCGCAATGCGTGATTCAAGATCCGCCGCCGACGCTACCAGGGCAAACTTCCCTTCAGAAAACTGGAGTCCCGAAATGCCGATCACTTCCCCCATTTCGGAGATAAGCGCCCCGCCACTCTGGCCTCCGGCGATGGTAGCATCTGTCTGGAAGAAGGTAATCCCGCCCGTTTCCCAATCTCGAACCCGGGAGATGATCCCCTGTGTTATCGTCGGCCTGGGAAACCGGTTTACCTCACCCGGGTAGCCAATGAGATAGACGGTGCTGGCGATAGCCCGTGCTTCGCCATCGGCCAGGGCCAGCGGCGGCGCATCAAGACCTTCCAGCGGCCCCAGTACGGCGAGATCAGCCATCAGGTCCCAGCCGACGACGGGAACGTCTTCATGCTCTGTACCGCCGTCAAAGACAATACGCGCCGACTCGTAAGGCCAGACCACGTGGGCATTGGTCACCACGTACCCATCCTCAAGGAGGATGCCGCTGCCGAACCGGTTACCCATATCCACGAAGACGATAGACGGCGAAATCAGGTCGAAGATGGCCGACGGGCTCAACGGGCCGGGTGTCGGCGTGGGGCTGGGCGTCTGAGTCGGCGTGGGCGTAGTCGTTGGCGTTGGGGTTCTTGTAGCCGCTCTCGTCGGTGAGGGGCTTGCAGTTGGTAAAGGATCAACTTCCTGTGTCGGTGACTGGCAACCTTGGCTCAGCAAGGCCAGCAGAAAAAGGCAGGGCAACCATAGGACGATGCGTGCAAAGTGCGAAGCCATTAGCGGGTCCTCCACCGGCCCAATCGGCGGTTATATTTGTCCAAAGTATAAGGGGAAGTCGCACGGAGAGAGTGTGACTTTCGTCTACGTTACCTGTGACGATGATCATTGCGGCAACTGCTGCCAGTAGCGCCGCTCGCCGAGGCTACCGTTGCTCGCCCGCCACGCCCGCAACCCATTCAACGACTGGCTTGCAGCTCGCATCCAACAGCTCGCGCGCTACCCCGGCATACAGGGAGAGATAGTGCGCCAGCGCCTGCTGCGGAACCTGATGGTTCGCCAGCAGCCCCCGCACCCAGTCGATCTCGTGGTCGAGCAGAGCCATATCGCCAAAAGCCAGCGCGGCGCAGATGCCCTGTTGGAGATGTTCGTTGGCTACCTGCAGATAGCCGGAGGTAATCCCCTGATCGATCATACACAGCCAGACCTGTCCTTCCAGAAAACGGCGCTGCCGCTCAAAACAGGCCAGGGCCAGCCGGTAGCTTTTGTCCACAGGATCGCCGGCCCGGAGCGTCGCCGCTGCCTCCAGAATAGCACCCGCGCGCGACGCCGCCTCATCGAGCTGCTCGCCCAGGAAATGGCCGGGCATCTTATCGCGCAGCGCCGGCAGCCGGTTATAGATCAAGCCGCCATAAGCCACAGGCGTCTGCTGCGACTGCAGAAAGCGGGCCATCTCCAGCGCCGCTGCCGCCGTGGGCAAGGTCTGCGCCGCCAGGATGAATAGCGCCGGCCGCTGCGCCGCCAACGTTGCCTCCAGCTCCTCGATCGGAAGGTTGGGACCGAGGAAGGAGGCCGGCCAGCCGCGATAGCGCAGCAGCAAGGTCAGGAGGAGCGGCGGGAAGGCGTGTTCTTCGCGCGGAGGGCTGGCAAGATAGATGGTCTGCCGGCGGGTGGGCGGCGGGGCAGACGCCAGCAGCGCGTTGATCCGGCGTAGAGCGATAGCCGAAGCGAAATGTTCCTGCTGGGCCGTCGCTTTGTTCTCATACCAGAGCCGGCCGATTTCGGACATCCCTTTCTGCAGCAGTTCCAGGCTGACCAGCTCTGGCGCGTGCCGGGCCAGGGCGTGGGCCAGCTGTTGCTCGGCCCCGGCTTCGTCGTAGCTCAGACAGGCGGAGACCCAGGCCTCACGCAGCGCCGACAGGTCGGCAAGCGTTGCGGCAGGCACGGCCCGTTTGCCGGGAGGCGGGCCAACGACCGCAGGCTGATGTAGCGGGTCCTGACCACCAGCTTCCAGGTCGCGCCAGAGCTGCACCGCCTGGCCGATACGCATGCCTTCCCTTTCGCGGGCCATCAGCCATTTAACCGTATCCAGGTCACGCTGGGAATAGAGGCGGTGTCCGCCGGCTGTGCGCTGCGGAACAGGCAGCCCGTAACGCCGCTCCCAGGCACGCAGTGTGTCAGGTTTTATGCCCGTCTTACGGACGATGACTTTCAGATTATAGCTGGGGGTTGTCTCTAGCATTTGTCTGATTCTTATGTGCTTTTTGTCACTGTATTTTGCTGGAAACGGCACATTATACTGCTCTAAAGTATAGAAAGAAGTATAGCAAGGTGCCGATATATTGTCAATGAATTGCACAGTTTATATTGACAACTAGATAGCCCTCTGTTATGCTTTGCACAGAATACAGCTCCCGGAGGGGGATGGAACTCCTTTCCGGGTGTGCAAAATTATAGTCCAGATACCGGCGGGTCTCATGGGAGACCGAAAATGACCGTCCAGTTAGATGCCTGGGAAAGCCCATTATTGCTACAGGCTTACGCCCCCCTGGAGAACCGCCTGCGTCACGACGCACAGCTTCTGGCTGACCGGACGCAATCAGAGCTGGCCTTCCACCACTGCCAGGTCATCACCCGGGAGCATAGCCATACCTTTTTTGTCGCCTCCGCCTTGCTTCCCCGCTCGCAGCGTGAAGCCATCCGCGCCCTCTACGCCTTTTGTCGCGTCAGCGACGATCTGGTTGACCGCGCCGGCAGCGATCAGGCTGCCCGGCTGCAGGAGTGGCGGCAGCG
>Ga0123328_1001116_pt1 | contig 26702 bp, 15 predicted proteins | sample BioC12SIPDNA_2_FD_89702 | JGI IMG/M metagenome (GOLD analysis project Ga0123328, IMG submission 89702) | Anaerobic biogas reactor microbial communites from Washington, USA - Biogas_R1_A C12 SIP DNA | ecosystem: Engineered > Bioreactor > Anaerobic > Unclassified | place: Washington, USA...
AGGCGCTCGTCCATCGGCTTGTCGGGCAGGTAGCGGATGCCCGTGCGCGCCTCCGTCCCAACGTGTTGTTCGGTGATGGTGAATCGCGCGCGGATGCGGCGCGACTCGCGGATGTACGGCGCCTGGGCCAGCCCGTCGTTCGTCCCGGTGGCATCGCCACGCGGGTAGAGTCCCGGATAGCCCTGTCCGCCCGTGCTCCAGTTGGGCGCCTCGGTCTGCAGCCAATAGAGAAGCGATAGCGACAACTGGCGCGACTCCTCGAGCGCCCGGCGGCGATCTTCCGGATCGTCGCTCATCAGGTCGGCCTCGATGTAGTCGTTCATGGGCCAGTTGACCATCGTGGCCTCGTGCGGCGTTCGGTCACGATCCCAGTTCCGGCTGCCCACGATCTGCCGGTAGGCAAAGAAGGCGTTGCCCTTGCGCCCCGCGGCGGGGTCGAGCTCGTGCGGGAAGAGCACGTTGTGACGCGGCTCGAGCGACCACGGCATGCAGTCCGTCCAACTGAGCAGCTCGCCGGTCCACGCCGGCGCCACCTCCGGGGCGTACGCGCGCCACCGCTCATACTGCGCAGGGCGCGCGATCGTGTGATCCGCTCCCGGCGTGGGATCGTAGCCCATGGCGAAGCACCACGTGATCGCCTGGACGTTGTCCGGATCTGCTGCACCGGGCCTGGCGTGCAGCTCCCCGGTCTCCTCTTGCGACTCTGCGCCCACGACGAACTCGGTTCCGGTCAGGGGCAGGAGATCGCCCAACTCGGTCGCATCGAGCACATAGGGTGCGACTACGGTCACCTCGGGCTCCCCGCACAGCGATCTCAGCGTCACGCTCTGCACCCGGTCGCCATCGACGGTTGCAGCGGAAGGTTCGACGTAGCGCACGATCCGTAGCAGGCCCTGCGACTCATAGGGAGAGAGCAACTGCAGCATTGCCGCATAGGCCACCTTGGGCTCGCAGCATAGGCGCGAAACCCACCCGGTACCCGGATTGAGCTCGGAATCGACCCGGGCAGCGGCGTTCAGCGGATAGGCATCCTGGTAATAGCGACGGACCGCCCGCCGGTACGCCCGATAGGACACCGTGCCGCCATGCGTCTCGATCCAACGGTTCTCATCGGGGGGCACCGCCTGGCTCGTGAGCTGTCCCCCGATCCACTCGCACGGCTCGGTCATGATCACGCGCTTCCCGGCGCGGCACGCCGCCAACGCCGCCGCACATCCGCCCGTCCCGCCACCTACCACCAGGACATCACACGCCATCTCTCTCGGCATCTTGGCCCTCCTTCAAACTGAGCGTTAGTCGGCTTCGAAGACGAACTTCGTGGAGTTTTCGGCGAAACCTGTCCATGCCGGAGGGAGAGCCGCCCTGACCCTGCCCTTGCGGCGGAGGCTGTCGCTGGATGACGGCACGGTTTCCCACAGTCCGCTGCAGGTGCAGGACTGAGCCTATGCCGGAGGTTGAAACGAAGGTGCTCTTCTCGGAGCTGCGGGCTGCCGCCGATTCGCCCTTCGGCGCAGGGCTCTGCTTCGACACGGATACGCGCATGGTCAGACGCTTTCTGCTGGAAATCCTATCCCAGGCCGATGCTCTGAATGCAATGGCCAGTATAGCCCCGCCGGTGAGGTGAGCAATCAGCCGTTTGGATGGGATCCCATCCGGTGCTAGAATCGGCAACACATGCAGGTTCCGGGCATAGACTCACCTGAAAGGACTGTGCCATGCAGGAAAGCAACCTTGACGTCGGGAACCGAACCCTTCCCCTTACCTGGGTCCACACCCTCGTGATCGGCAGTGGCGCTGCGGGCCTGAACGCCGCCGTGCAGCTTCGCGCCAATGGCGTCGAGGATGTCCTTATCCTGAGCGAAGGCCTGAACAAGGGCACGTCGATCAACACCGGCAGCGACAAGCAGACCTATTACAAGCTCTCGCTCTGCGGCACCGAGGGCGACGCCCCCGAGGTGATGGCTGAGACCTACTTCGAGGGCGGCTCGATGCACGGCGACCTCGCCCTGGTCGAGGCGAGCCTCTCCGCACGCGCCTTCCTGCACCTGGTGAACCTCGGTGTCCCCTTCCCGCGCGACGCCTACGGGCAGTTCGTGGGCTACAAGACCGACCACGACCCGCGCCAGCGCGCCACGTCCATCGGGCCCTACACCTCGCGCGAGATGTGTCGGGCGCTGATCCGCGAGGTAGCCAGGCTGGGGGTGCCGGTGCGCGAAGGGAGGAATGTGGTCCAGCTCATCACCGCCAGCGACGCGCAGCCGGCAGCCGTTGGTCAACCCGATGGGGCGACGAAGCGCATTGCGGGCGCTGTCGTGCTGGGGCCGGAGGGGGATCTGGAGGTCTACCTCGCAGAGAACGTCGTCTTCGCTGTCGGTGGCCCCGGCGGGCTTTACAGGACCTCGGTCTATCCAGGGGTGCATACTGGGGCAATCGGCCTCGCACTGATGGCAGGTGCGAAGGCGCAGAGCCTGCCCGAGTCCCAGTACGGCCTGGCCTCGATTGCGTTCCGTTGGAACGTTTCAGGCACCTACATGCAAGTCATCCCGCGCTTCATCAGCACCGCGCCCGATGGCGTGAGTGACCCACAGGAGTTCATGCGCCCCTACTTCGATACCGTCGGCGAGATGGCCTCTATGGTCTTCCTCAAGGGCTACCAGTGGCCCTTCGACTGGCGCAAAGTCCAGGGGGGATCCTCCATCGTGGACATCCTCGTCTACGTGGAGACGGTGCTCAAGGGCCGTCGCGTCTTCCTCGACTTCCGCACCAATCCCGATGGCTTCTCCTTTACCGCCCTCAGCGACGAAGCGCGCACCTATCTGACGCTCTCGGAGGCGCTTCTGGAGACGCCGATTGCCCGGCTTGCGAAAATGAACCCCGGCGCGGTCGAGCTCTACCGCGACCACGGCATCGACATCGCCACCGAGCCGCTCGAGGTGGCCGTCTGCGCGCAGCACAACAACGGTGGGCTGGCAGCGAACCTCTGGTGGGAGTCGCTCAACATCAGCCACCTCTTCCCCGTCGGCGAGGTCAACGGATCCCACGGTGTCTATCGTCCGGGCGGCTCGGCGCTCAATGCGGGTCAGGTCGGTGGCTTCCGCGCCGCCGAGTACATCGGGCACCGGTACCAGGGGTGGACGCTGGAAGCTTCTGCGGCCACAGAGGCAGCGCGATCCGCCGCGGCAGATGTGTTGGACTACGTTGCCCGATCGGCGGAGCAGCCCGGGTTGCCATGGCGTGTCGAACGCGAGGAATTCCAGACGCGGATGTCCCGCGCCGGGGCCCATATCCGCTCGCTCGAGGCGTTGCGTGCCGCCGTGTCCGGGGCCTGGGCTCAGTGGGAGCGCCTCCGCATCGCGGGAGATCCGTCAAATCCCGGAGAGAGCCTGCGCAACCGCCAGCTCTGCTTCGCACACGCCGTTTACCTGGAGACGTTGGCATTCGCCCTGGCAAGCGGCACCGGCAGCCGCGGCTCGTCAATCACGCTCGACCCGCAGGGGTTGAAGGTCCATGGCCTACTCGATGAGAGTTGGCGCATCATCCCTGAAAACGAGGCCTTCCGCGAGAGCGTCCTGGAGACCGTTGCAGGCCCTGATGGAACCGTGCGTTGTGCCTGGGTGCCGCGCCGTCCCCTCCCCCATCCCGAATCCTGGTTCGAGACGGCGTGGGCACGCTTCCGCGACGGCGCGATCTACAACTAGAGTATTGACAATCTGTCACTAGAAGACTACACTGCCAGGGTAGCAGACGAGGACATCTATCATGCGAACCTATCTGGACTGCTATCCTTGCTTTCTGCGCCAGGCCCTTGATGCCGCGCGCTTTGCCGGAGCCGATGCCGAGGCGCAAGCGCAGGTCCTTCAGGAGACTCTGGCCCTGCTGCAGACACTCGATCCTGCAGCGACGCCGCCCGAGATCGGCGACCAGATCCACCGACGGGTCCGGGAGACCATTGCCCATGCAGATCCGTACGGGGACGTGAAGCGGGTCGCGACCGAACGCGCGTTGGAGCTCTACCCATGGATGCAGCACCACATTGCGGGGGCAGCCGATCCCCTCGGACAGGCGATTCGGATCGCGATCGCGGGCAATATCATCGACTTCGGACCGAGCAATCAGTACGATCTGAAGAGCGCCCTGGCCGAGGTCACCCAGGCGCCACTGGCAGTTAACGACGTCGACGCCCTGCGCACAGCACTGAACGGAGCGGCGAATCTTCTCTACATCGGTGACAACGCAGGCGAGACCGTCTTCGACCGTGCGCTGGTCGAGATCCTGGACCTTCCCGTGACGTACGCCGTGAAGGGCGGGCCCGTACTGAACGACGCAACGCTTGACGATGCCCACATGGCCGGCCTGGATGCATGTGCGACGCTGATAAGCACGGGGTCGGATGCGCCGGGCACCATCCTGTCGCGGACCAGCCCGGATTTCCGCCGCCGGTATGAGACGGCTTCCGTCATTATTGCCAAGGGCCAGGCAAACTACGAGACACTCAGTCCAGGTGACGCGCGTGTCTTCTTCTTGCTCAAAGCCAAGTGCCCCGTGATCGCCCACGACCTGGGCGTCGCCACAGGCGGACTTGTGGTGAAGCACGGGACCGGGTAGATTTAGAGAGACTTTCAGAGGAACCGCATCGCGAGGGAGGCAACGATCCGGGGTGCCTTACGCAAACGCAAGCAGCCCTGGTTCCTGTAGCTTATTCGCTCAACACCAGTCACTCCACCACATAGGAGGTGAGGATGCACATACTCGTAACCGGCGGTATGGGTGAGATCGGACGGCCGACTGCCAAGGTTCTGCTCGAGCACGGACACCAGGTGCGCGTGCTGGATCTGGCCATCAAGAAACCCATCGAGGGTGCTGAATGCCTTGAGGGTGACGTGACGGACTTCGCATCGCTGGCGCCCGCTATGGAGGGCATCGATGGTGTGATCCATCTGGCAGCGGTCCGTCACCCGGGCCTCGCCCCCGAGCACACAATCTTCCACATCAACGTAGCCGGTACCTTCAACGTCTTCCGTGCCGCAGCGGATGCCGGCGTCAGGCGCGTCGTCTGCGCCAGCTCAATCAATGCGCTGGGCTACAACTTCGGGATCAAGTTCCCCGTGGGGCAGCTCCGTTACTTCCCCCTCGATGAAGCTCATCCCACCTACACGACAGACGTCTACTCCTTCTCGAAGGGCATGATCGAGGAGGTGGGGGCCTACTTCTGGCGTCGTGAAGGCATCAGCAGTGTCTTCCTGCGCTTCCCTGCGGTCTACGACACGCAGGCTGAGGGCCCCACGATCTTGATGGCATTCGTATCGGAGTGCTACCGTCAGACTGCAGAGGTCATGGCGATGCCGGAACCCGAGCGGAGCCACCGCGTCGCGTCCATTGTGGCAGACTTCAAGAAACGGGCTGCCGCTCGTGAGTGGGAGGAGGGCTTCAACTGGAGCTTCCCCGACGCCGTCGCGATGTTTGGGCGCAGCAACTTCTGGACCAGCCTTGACGTGCGCGACGCGGCGCAGGCCGCCGAGAAGGGGCTGCTCGCCGATCTGGAGGGCAGCCACGCGCTCTATATCAGCGATTCGCACAACTTCGTCGGAATCCCGACACGCGATCTTGCGGAGGTCTGGTTTCCTGACGTGACCGAATGGAAACGGCCCGTAGAGGGAACCGAGTCACTCGTCAGCATCGACACCGCTCGTGCCCTGATCGGCTTCGAGCCCGTCTTCCCCTATGGTGCATAGGGGATAGGCCACTAAGGTAGACGGTGGCGCAACCCCACCTTCGTACCTTGTCTTGATGCCTCGTGGAGAATAGGATGCACATCCTCGTCACCGGTGGCATGGGCGCCGTCGGGCGCCCTACGGTCCAATGGCTACTCGACCGCGGGCACACAGTGCGCGTGCTGGACCTCAAGGTCAGCCGGCCTATAGACGGCGCCGAGTGCCTGGAGGGCGATATCACGGACTTCGCATCGCTGGGTCCCATGATGGCGGGTATCGACGGCGTCATTCACCTCGCTGCCATCCCAGATCCTGACCTGGGTCCAGAGCACACCATCTTCGAGGTCAACGTCGGCGGCACCTTCAACATCTACCGGGCGGCCGCCGACGCAGGCATCGGACGTATGGTCTGCGCCAGCTCGATCAATGCCCTCGGGTACAACTACGGCATCAAGTTCCCCGAGCATCAGCTCCGTTACTTTCCCATCGACGAGGCACACCCGACCTACACGACCGACCCCTACTCCTTCTCCAAGCGAGCCATAGAGGACATCGGCGCCTACTTCTACCGCCGGGAGGGGATCACCAGCGTCTTCCTGCGCTATCCCGCGGTCTACGACACACAGTCCGAGGACGGCGCCATGCTGCTGCAATTCCTCATCGAATCCGGGGAGCAGACTGCTGCGGTCATGGCGCTGCCCGAGCCGGAACGCAGCCGGCGCGTCGCAGGAATCATTGCCGCGTTTGAGGCCCGCGCTGCGGCACGAGAGTGGGAGACGGGCCCGAACTGGGACCTCGAGGACAGCGATGTGATGTTCGGTCGCAGCAACTTCTGGACGAGCCTCGATGTACGGGATGCAGCCCAGGCCGCGGAGAAAGGCCTACTGGCGGACCTGAAAGGCAGCCACGCGCTCTATGTCTCCAACGCCGATAACTTCGTGGGCATCCCTTCGCGAGATCTGGCTGCAGTGTGGTTCACTGCGGTGGCTGAGTGGCGCGCACCGGTCAAGGGCACCGAGACGCTGGTGAGCATCGATGCCGCGCGCGCCCTCATCGGCTTTGAGCCCGCATACCCCTTAAGGAGAACACCATGACCCGAGAGCTTTTTGGTATCATCCCCCCACTGACGACGCCCTTCACGCCTGAGGGCAACGTCTATGCAGCAGGCCTCCGCACCCTCGTCGATTTTCAGGTCGCCGGCGGATCGCACGGACTCTTCATCTGCGGCACCTACGGCTCCGGCCCTGTAATGACGCTCGAGGAGCGCAAGCGCGTACACGAGGTCGTCGTCGACCAGGCGGCAGGCCGGTTGACGGTCGTGGCGCACGTGGGAAGCACCTCAACGGAGCAGTCGGTCGCGCTGGCCCAACACGCAGAAGCCGCGGGCGTTGACTACATAGCATCGGTGGCGCCCTTCTATCTGCACCACGATGCGCCCACGATCATCCAGTTCTTCAAAGACCTCGTCGCCGCAGTCAAGATCCCCGTCTACGTCTACAACAACCCCAAGGCCTCCGGCGCTGACATCCCGCCGGCACTGCTGCGACGCCTGGTCGAAGTGGGAGTCCAGGGCATCAAGGACAGTGGCTTCGGCTACATCGAGTTCGCGCACTTCGTGCTCGAGATCGCCAGGGACTATCCTGACTTCCGCTTCATCGTCGGCACCGAGGGCATCGCCCTGCCGGCCTTCATGGCCGGCGCGAAGGGCTGTGTCTCGGGTCTGGCCAACGTCTTCCCCGAGATCATGGTCTCGCTCTGGGATGCCTGGATCGCACGCGATTACGAGAAGGCTCAAGCGCTCCAGATGAAGATCCTCAGGGCGCGCAAGATCCTGCACATCCCGTCGTCCACCAACGCAGCCTGCTATGCGGGCCTTCACGCGCGCGGCATCGACGTGGGCGTTCCGAAGCGTCCGGTCCTGCCGGTGCCCGAAGACAAAGCCGAGCAGATGCTGGCAGGGTTCAGGGACATAGGATTGCTCTAGGAACAGGAGTCAGCGGTCAGCCATCAGCGCCGGGCCTGGAGGACGGAGGTCGGTTACTCTGTACCTTCACCAGCTCAGAACTGAGGGCTGACCGCCCTCCGGGACATGTGCCATGCCAGGTGACACCGCAAGTTCCCTCGATCGCACCCCACCGGTCGTCGTCGCCCTGGGCGAGACGATGATCATGCTCGCCCCGCCAGGGCACGAGCTGATGGAGCACAGCGAGAGCTTCCGCGCCCTGATCGGCGGCGCGGAGGCCAACGTCGCCGTGGGGCTCGAGCGGCTGGGGGTGCACGCCGGCTGGATCGGCAAATTGCCGCGCACCGCCCTCGGTCGCTGGGTGGTCAACGGCACACGCCGCTACGGCGTCGACACGTCTGCCGTGGTTTGGGCCGACGTGGGACGTGTGGGCACCTTCTTTGTTGAGTTTGGCGCCCAACCTCGCCCGACCAAGACGATCTACGACCGGGCGGACAGCGCCGCCACGACACTCACTGCCGACGAGCTCGACTGGGACTACATCGGGCGTGCCCGGTGGTTGCACATGACCGGGATCACGCCCGCGATCAGCGCAACATGCCGCGCGAGCACACCGGAGATCGCGCGCCGCGCCCGCGCCCTCGGCGTGAAGGTCTCATTCGACCTTAACTACCGCTCGCGGCTCTGGACACCAGAGGCCGCGCGTGCCGCCTGGCACGAGATCCTCCCCCACGTCGCCCTGATCATCACGACGGATATTGATGCGGGGATCCTGCTTGATGCGCCGGCTGACGTTGCAGGGTGGGACCTCGCTGATCGGGAAGCCGCGCTCCGGCGCATCTTCGAGACCTACACCCCCGAGGCCGTCGTCATGACGTGTGGAGGCCAAGGAAGCGCTGGCTATGACGGCGCCCGCGTCATTCGCTTCCCCTCCTTCAAACTGGAACTGGTCAACCGCCTGGGTGCCGGCGATGCATTCGCGGCAGGCCTGCTCTATGGCCTGATCCGGTCCGATCTCCAGACGGGCCTTGCCTATGGCAACGCCATGTCGGCGCTGAAGTTTACCGTTCCGCAGAACCTTCCTCTCATCGACCGTGAGGACGTCGAAGCGCTCCTCGCGGGCCAGGACGTGCGGCTCGTGCGCTAGACGCCACCGTCCTGCCCCTCCCCTCCGGACGTAGGGCGCACTGTCTTGTGCGCCCATCCGGCGACCAAAGCCCGCGATCAGAATCGACGGTTGGCCCCACCTCCGGACGTAGGGCGCACTGTCTTGTGCGCCCATCCGCCCACCAAGCCCTGCGCAGAGAGGGCGAACACGACGGTTCGCCCCACATCTCACACGTAGCGCGCACTTTCCAGTGCGCCCCCATACGGTTGCCCGCCCTACGCGCCATGCTATCATCGCCTCCATCAATCCCGCGCCATTATTCCCAGGAGGCCCCCTATGTCTCGTGCGCTCCGCTATACCATGTTTGGCCTGCTCTATTTCACCCAGGGCACCGTCCTCAGCTACTTCACTGCCCTGAACGGCCTCTACTTCCTCTCCCGCGGCCTATCGATGACCGATGTGGGCGTCTTCGGCACCATTGCCCTGATCCCGTTCGTCATCAAGATCTTCCTCGGGATGCTCAGCGATCGGGTGAACCTCCTCAAGATGGGGCACCGCAAACCCTACATCCTACTGGGGCTGGCAATTCAGACCGCCTGCCTCATCGTTGCGCCGTTCATCGATCCTGGCAGCGCCTATTGGGGGTTCGTAGCGCTCGCCTTCATCCTGCAGATGGGTATGGCGCTCTACGACACGTGCACCGATGGGCTGGCGCTCGACACAACGCCGGTAGAGGAAAAGGGCACAATCCAGGGCTTCATGGTCGGCGGGCGCGCCCTCGGCGTCGTCGTCACCGCCTCAGCCGTGGGCCTGATCGCCGAGAACGTCTCGTGGCTCGCAGTCTTCTGGCTGCTCGCCGGCCTCACGCTCCTCCCGATCCCGCTCGTGCTGGGCGTGCGCGAAGCCGCGCGACCCGTCGAGCGCGCCTTTGACTGGAAGGCCTTCGGGGCGTTCAAACGGGGCGAAGTCCTCGCGCTTGCCGGGCTGGGCTTCGTCTTCTTCCTGATCATCGCCGGTGCCAACCAACTGGTCAACCCCTTCCTGGAGACCGAGTTCGGCATCGGCCTGTCGACGGCAGGCTTCATCACGACCGTCTGGGGCATCGCCGTGGTCGGTGCCAGCCTCGTGAGCGGGCGGCTCATCGACCGCCTCGGTGACCGGTCCGCGACGCGCATCGCGCTCGGGGTAGCCTTCGTGGGCACACTCGCCCTCGCCGGGATCACCAACGCAGCGCTCGCGTGGCCGCTCGTAGCCCTCTTCGGCCTCGCCTACGGCACCTATCAGACCGTCTACTTCGCGCTGGCGATGGAACACACCGACCCGCGCATCGCCGCGTCGATGTTCTCGATCCTGATGGCGGTGACAAATATCGCCCAGGGCGTGGGGATGGGCGTCAGCGGCGCCTTGGCGGACGGCATCGGCTTCCGCGCCACCTTCCTCGTCCTCGCTGCGCTCAACGTGCTCGCGCTCCCGCTGATGCCGCGCGTGTTTGGGAAGCGTAAGGCCGCCTAGCGCGTTCCGACCCTCTCCCCCCAGCGCCCAGTCCGCTGGGCGTTGGGGGGAGAGCTGGAGAGGGGGGCCACGGCGGCGTCTCAACCGCGGCAGCACGGTCAGGTCCCTCGATCGTCGCCCTCGTTCGTAGATCCCACTCGCGTGCGCCCCAGACGGTGAAGGCGTGCCTTGCCGCGCTTGTGCTGCGGTTTGAGGCGTGCTATAGTGGGGATGTCTACGACTTCCGTGTCGCTTCCTCGTGACCGCACCCACCTTTACCTGTTGCGCCGCCGCCCATCGACGCTCTGACGCAGCCAGGCGGCATTCGCGAGCCAGCCGTAGGAAAGGTTGGTGAGACGATGCCAAGCTACGCCCTGCATCTGCTCGGCTCCCCTCGGCTCGAGGTCGACGGTGCGCCGGTGCGCGTGAGCCGCCGGAAGGTTATGGCGCTCCTGGCTTACCTCGCGGTCACCGGGCGGGCGCACAGCCGCGACGCGCTCTCCGCGCTCCTCTGGCCCGACTGGGATGCCTCCGCCGCCCGGGCGGACCTGCGGCGCGACCTCTCGATGGTGAATCAGCTCCTTGGCGGGAGGGGGATCGAGGGCGACCGCGAGGCGGTGGCGCTCAACCCGGACCTCGGGCTATGGCTCGATGTGGTGGCGTTCCGAGCACAACTCGGCGCGTGCGCCGGCCACGGGCACCCGATCACGGATGCCTGCCCGGACTGCGTGCCGCTGCTGGAAGGGGCGGTGGCCCTCTACATCGAGTCCTTCATGGCGGGGTTCACGCTGGAGGACAGCGCGGCCTTCGACGAGTGGCAGTTCTTCGAAGCAGAAGCCCTGAAGGATGAAGTAGCTTCTGCCCTGGTGCGGCTCGCGACGTATCGCACGTCGCAGGGCGACTTCGAGCGCGCGATCGGCCACGCGCGGCGCTGGCTGGCGGTGGACCCGTTGCACGAGCCCGCGCACCGGCACTTGATGGTGCTCTACGCACGGTCGAACCAGCGGGCAGCGGCGCTGCGGCAGTACGAGACCTGCCGGCGGGTGCTGGAGGCGGAGCTCGGGGCGGAGCCGTCCGAACGGACAAAAGGTGCCTACCAGCAGATCCTGAAAGGTGAAGCGCTCCTGGCCCCCACGGCGGTGGAGGCAGTGCTGGAGCGCGAGCTGCGGACGGTGGGGCCGTGCCCCTACCGGGGGCTCGCGGCGTTCGGGGAGGCGGACGCACCCTTCTTCTTCGGGCGGCAGGCGTTCGCGGACCGGCTTGAGGAAGCCGTGTCCGCCCCACCCTCCATCGCCGCAGTGGTCGGCGCATCGGGTTCGGGCAAGAGCTCGGTGGTCCTTGCGGGGCTCCTACCACGCCTGCGCCGGACCGGAGGCTGGTCGATCTTCACGCTCCGGCCGGGTGCACAGCCCTTCTACGCGCTTGCCACGACCCTGGCCGGGGCGCTGGAACCCGACCTGCGCGAGACGGCACGGCTCGTCGAGGGGCGTCAACTGGCGGATGCGCTGTCGGCAGGCGCGATTCGGCTGACCGATGTCCTCGGCAGAATCCGCGACAAGGAAGGGGACCGTCGCCGGCACCTGGTCGTTATCGACCAGTTCGAAGAGCTCTACACGTTGTGCCCCGATGTAGAGGTGCAACGCCGCTTCATCGATGCCCTGCTGTCGATTTTGGCAGCTTCGAGCACGGCAGGCCAGGGAGCGGGCCCCTTTGCGCTCCTCATCACATTGCGTGCGGACTTTATGGGCCGGGCGGTCGCCTACCGACCCCTGGCGGACGCACTCCAGAGAGCGACGCAGATCCTGGGTCCGATGACGCGCGAGGAGCTGCGCACCGCCATCGAGAAGCCAGCTGCAAGGCAAGGGGCGGCCTTCGAGGCGGGGTTGGTGGCACGGCTGCTCGACGATGTAGGTGACGAACCGGGCACCCTGCCGCTGCTGGAGTTCGCGCTCACGTTGCTGTGGGAACGCCTGGACTTCGGGTGGATGACGCACGCGGCTTACGAGGCGATCGGGCGGGTGGAGGGAGCGCTGGCGCGCTACGCTGACAAGGTCTATGACGCGCTTTCGCCGGAGGAGCAGACGTTGTGTCGCCGGGTCTTCACGCAGCTCGTGCAGCCGGGGGAGGGGACGGAGGACACGCGCCGCGTGGCAACGCGGGCAGAGGTTGGGGATGCAGTGTGGACCCTCGTCCAGCACCTGGCCGACCTGCGGCTGGTGGTGACGGGTCGGGATGAGCTGACCGGTGCCGAGACGGTGGAGGTGGTCCACGAGGCGCTGATCCGCAACTGGGGCCAACTCCAGACGTGGATGGCGGAGGATCGCGCCTTCAGAACGTGGCAGGAGCGGCTGCGGGCGGCCCTGCGGACCTGGGAGAACACGAAGCGCGACGAGGGGGCCCTATTGCGCGGTGTGCCGCTCGCCGAGGCAGAGGCATGGCTCGCGGCACGGTCCGAGGAGCTAGGGGCAGGGGAATGGGCCTTTATCCAAGCGGGCATAGATCTGCGGAGCCAGCAAGAGGAGGAGCGCGAGGTACAGCGCCGGCGGGAGCTTGCCGCCGCGGAGCAGCTGGCCGAGCAGCGGCGGCTCTCCGCGGCGCGCCTGCGGCGCCGCGCGATCTACCTGAGCCTGGCGCTGATTGTGGCGTTGGCAGCGGCGGGGCTTGCAGGTGTGTTCGGGTGGCGCAGCACAAACCTGGCGCAAGACAATGCTCGCATCGCCGAACAGGAATCCCTGGCGCGCGCCACGGCACAAGCCGAGGCCGATGCACGGGCCACAGCACAGGCCGAAACCGAGGTTCAACGCGAGGAAGCCCTGCGCCAGGCAGCCATCGGCCTGGCCTCGGAGGCGACGCTGCAGATGCAAGGCCCGGCACAGGATCTGGCGGTCTTGCTCGCGCTGGAGGCTGTCGGGGCCTACCCCTACACCTGGCAGGCGGAGCTGGCCCTGGGTCAGGTGGTGCGCGATTTCCGGCTCGAGAAGGAGTTTCACCACGGCGCGAATCTCCAGGACGTACCGAGGCTCTCGCCGGACGGGAGTCGACTGCTCCTGGCTGGCGCGGACTGTGAGCTCAGTGTGTGGGACGTGCAGACCGGCGCGGCGCTGCTCAGGGTGGCCACGTGCCGACCTGTGGGCGGGACCGCCCATTTTGGCAAGTGGTCGCCGTCAGCAGAGCGGATCCTGACGACCTCGCACGAGGGCATCCCAAAGGTCTGGGATGCGGAGACGGGCGACCAGCTGCTAGAGCTTGCCGGTCACGGGGGACTGTCGGCAGAATGGTCACCGGACGGCGCCCGCGTCCTCAGCTACGCCAGCCAGGGCGAGGATGCGGCGGTGATCTGGGACGCAATCACCGGCGATGTGATCACTCAGTTGCCAGGGCACCTCGGCATCGTCGAGCTCGCCCGCTTTTCACCCGATGGCACGCTCATCGCCACCTCACTCGGGCAAGTCTGGGATGCCCGGACCGGACGGCTGCGCACCACGCTACCCGAGTACCGTGACCAGCTCACGCGCGACAGCCAGCTGCCCGTGAGCTGGTCACCCGACAGCTCGGCGATCGGTGCAGGAATGGGGGACACGGCGCGCGTCTGGGACGCTGCCACCGGTGAGGAGCGGCTCGTGCTCGCCACCGGCTACCAGGGCAGGACGAAGCTGTGGTGGTCGCCGGACGCACGGATGATCCTGACGGTGTCGCTGGACGGATCCGAGGCGCCGATCCTCTGGGACGCGGTGACGGGCCGGCAACTGCGCCAGCTGGCGCATTCCGCCCAGTTGACCCAACTGGCCGATCCGTGGTCCGACAAGGGCGACCGCATCGCGCTTCGCGATGACGAGGGCCGCGTCACTGTCTGGGAGGCCGCCACGGGGCGCGAGGTGCTCAAACTGGCTGTCCACGAGCAGGTCAACGAGGTCGCGTGGCTCCCCGGCGACGAGCGCCTGGTCACGTCAGACGCGTTCGCCGTGGCGAGGATCTGGCGTGTCTCGACGGCGGACCTCGAGGTGGGGTGCCGGCCGGAGTGCCAGCTTGACGAGCTTTCACGGACGCTGAATGGCTTTGGCCGAAGGCCCGCCTGGTCTCCGGATGGCGCCCGAGTCGCGCGGCAGTTCGCTTACGGCCTGGTCAGGATCTGGGATGTGACAACGGGCGCGGAGGTCCTGCGCATCCAGCAGGCCGACCGTGGCTTCATGAACGCCATTGCCTGGTCGCCGGACGGCACCAGGATCCTCACGTTGACCAGCCCGACCTTCGGAACCAACGGCGAGCTCGAGATCTGGGATGCTACCACTGGCACGTCTCTGGGGAAGCTCGCCGAGGACTGCGGCGGCTGGGAGGCACGCTGGTCTCCCGACGGACGGCGGATTGTGACCTACGGCTTTGGCGCCCCCGCCACAGTGTGGGATGTGGAAACAGGGGAGATCGTCACCCGAAACACGGGGCACGACCCCTGGAGCGCTGACTGGTCACCAGATGGAACGCGCCTTGTTTCCGGCGAAACTTGGACCGCTGGGCCGGTGAGGATCTGGGATCCGGAAACGGCAAGTACGCTGCGAACTCTGCTCCCCGATGACTTCCCGTATGGGACAGCCGCGGTGGCGTGGTCGCCAGATGGCACCCAAATCGTGGCGTTCGATGGCGAGGGCAACGGCAGGATCTGGGCCGCGGAGAGCGGCGAGCTGCACGGGGAGTTGGTCGGGCCATCCAATCTTTTCGGGGCTGAGTGGTCGCCCGACGGCAGCCGGATCCTGGTCGGCTCGTCCTCGGGAGTAAGGGTGTATGACACGACGACGATGAAGGAGATCCTAACTTACCCCACTAGCTACCTCGCCTGGGGAAGCTGGTCGCCGGATGGCGCTTCGATCGCGATTACCACGTTCGACGGCGACCTCAAGGTCTACCCCGCCTGGCAGTCGCTCGAGGAGCTGATCGCCTACGCAAAGGCGCACTGCGTCCTGCGCGAGCTTACGCCGGAGGAGCGGGCGCGGTACGGGCTGGCGGCGCGGTAGGCGGTAACCATATCGTGGCTTGCGCACAGCGGCGTGCAAGGCGCAGCGTCTGTGTCCGGCTGTTCTAGTGGTAGGGCTAGGCCGCAGCGGCTAGTGGTCTCTTGGTACCTCTGTACCCACACGGTGATTCTGAGAATGGAGGTGGAGAGATGATCGCCGGAACCCTGAAGCTGAGTGGAAATAACTGCTACCTTCTCAAGGCAGAGAGGGGCTATGTCCTGGTCGATACCGCTAGCGACTGGCTCTGGGACACCTTCCGCAGAGAGCTGGAGAAGGCCGGTGTCGGCTTCGATGACCTGGAATACGTAGTTCTGACACACCACCACGACGACCACGCAGGCCTCCTGAACCAACTGGTGGCACAGAACCCCGGGCTGAGGATCGTGATGTCCACACACGCCAGGGAGCGGTTGGCCCAGGGCATGAACGTCTTCCCAAAGGGGGCAGGCTGCGTCAACCGGAGCGCTGATGCCATCGTGGCCCAGGCGAAGCTAAACAACAGGTGGTTGCAGCCCTATCCGCCGTATACGGCTCGGCCGGAGGACATTCTCGTCTCTCAGGGCACAGGCCTGCGGGAGTTGGGGATCGGCCTCGATGGCAGGATTGTCGAGACGCCGGGGCACAGCATCGATTCCATCTCGGTACAGCTGCCTGAGGGCCTCTGGCTGGTCGGGGACGCTGCTGCCAACATTGGCCAGTTTGTCGAGACCCAGTACTGCGCGATCGTCGTCGATGATCTGGACCAGACCTATCGCAGCTGGACGAAGATGCTCGAAGCAGGGGCCAGACGGATCTACCCGGCGCACGGGGAGCCATTCGCCGCCGATGAGCTGCGGAGGAACATCAACCGCAACAAGAAGGGTGACATGGTCCTCCTCTCGTGAGGGCACGAGCTCACAGTAGGGCGGCAATCCCCACTGCGATACGATCATCCAAGGGCCATGCTGGTGGCGGCCGAGAATCGCGGTGAGCGCTGCCGGCCGTTGTCCTGCGGAACAACCAGCCGAGAAGCGTAGGTCGGCGATAGAACAGGAAATAGGGCCGCGATCAAGAACTCCGCTCGGTTCGCAGCCGTCGATACCAGCGTCTACCCCGCCTGGCAGTCGCTCGAGGAGCTCATCGCCTACGCCCGGGCGCACTGCGTCCTGCGCGAGCTTACGCCGGAGGAGCGTGCTCGATACGGGCTGGCTTCGCCGGAACCCTGAGACGCCCGGAAGCGCCGAAGAGGTCAACCGTGGTTCGTAGTGGCCTGCCTGCAGTCGACACGGCTGTTAGCCACAGGCATCACCCTCTTCCTATCCATTACAGGAGAGCTGCCCTCCTCCTCTTCTAGGGCCGTAGAGCCGGTTTGCGCGCACGACGAGATCTCAGTACAATGACTGCAGACCGGCAGGAGCTCAGCCCGTTTGGTATTGGGCCCTCCCTTTGCAGACGTCAACACAACCAGCCGGCTGGTGACATCCAGTAGTCCTAGAAATCGGCGGTTGCGCGCCCACAGCGCTCCTCTCCTTCCCACGCATTGCGCATCTTCGTTCACCCATCCGGACGTGTTGGAGGTGACGACAGTGGCACATCTGGCGCTTCATCTGCTTGGTTCACCGCGTCTGGTGCGCGACGGCGAGTCTGTGCGCATCTCCCGGCACAAGGTCATGGCGCTCGTGGCCTACCTCGCCATCGAGCGCCGTCCGCACCAGCGCGAGGCCCTGGCGACCTTCCTCTGGCCCGAGCTTGATGCCTCCAGCGCCCGAACCGACCTGCGGCGAACGCTGTCGCTGGTCAACAGCGCTCTGGGCGGCGACGCGGTGATCGCTGACCGCGAGACGGTGCAGCTCAACCCCGACCTGGCGCTCGCGTCGGACGTGGATGCCTTCCATCGCGCCCTGGCAGCCTGCGAGACCCACGCTCACCCCGCGGCCGAGACCTGCGCCGAGTGCGTCCCGTTGCTCGAGGAGGCGATCGCCCTGTACCAGGACGATTTCCTGGCAGGCTTCACCCTCGAGGACAGTGCGGCCTTCGACGAGTGGCAGTTCTTCCAAACCCAGGCCCTGCACGATCAGGCCACGGCCGCGCTGAACCGCCTCGTGCAGTGGTACGCCACGCAGGGGGAGAGCGACTTCGACCAGGCCATCGGCTACGCCCGCCGCTGGCTGGCCCTTGATCCTCTCCAGGAGCCCGCACACCGTTATCTGATGGCGCTCTACGCCAGAACAGGACAGCGGAGCGCGGCCCTGCGCCAGTACCACGCGTGCGCGCGTATCCTGCAGGAGGAACTGGGAACCGCACCCTCCGAGGAGACGACCGCCCTCTACGAACGCATCCGCGACGGCGGTATGGTCGACGCCTTGCCCGCGCTGGGCGCTTTGACGCCCGCGCCGCGACCCGGGACCAGCCCGTTCAAGGGCCTGCAGTTCTTCGACGTGGGGGACGCCGCCCTCTTCTTCGGGCGTGAGGCGCTCACCGAGCGCCTGGTGCGGACGATCACTGCGGGGGCGCCCTTCCTCGCCGTCGTCGGCGCATCCGGCAGCGGCAAATCCTCGGTGGTGCGCGCGGGGCTCGTCGCACGGCTGCTTGCCGGCGAGTCCGGCCAGGACTGGGGCGTGAGAATCCTGACACCCACCGCCGAGCCGCTGCAGGCGCTGGCCTACGCTGTGGCCGCTGAAGGCGCGTCCGCAGACACGGTCGCCAGGTGCATCGAGGCGCTGCTCGCCGACCCACACGTACTCGGCCGCTGGCTCCGCGGTGATGGCGCATCGCCGGACGATCCTACGGCAGCCATCCCAAACGCCCCGTCCCCAAGACACGAACTGCTGGTCGTCGACCAGTTCGAGGAGCTCTTCACCCTCTGTCGCGACCGGACCAAGCGCCACGCGTTCATCGCCGCCTTGCTCGCCACGGCCTCCACACCCTCCCCAGCCGGCGCCTCCACGCCCGTGCACGTCGTCATCGCCCTCCGCGCCGACTTCTACCATCGCTGCGGCGAATACGAAGGACTCCGCCAGGCGCTCGAGGCCCACCAGGTGTTCGTCGGCGCGATGACCGCCGACGAGCTACGCCGCGCCATCGTGGCGCCCGCCGAAGCGGGCGGCTGGACCTTCGAGCCGGGGCTGGTGGCGCTGCTCCTGCACGATGTCGGGGCCGACGCACAGCGCTCGCCCGAGCCCGGTGCGCTCCCGCTCCTCTCGCACGCCCTTCTCGAGACCTGGAAGCATCGCCAGGCCACCACGCTGACGCTGAAGGGTTATGCCGAGGCGGGCGGCGTTCGCGGCGCCATCGCCCGGTCCGCGGAGTCGGTCTACCGCACCCTCGATCCGGCAGAGCAGGCCATCGCCCGCGCCATCTTCCTGCGGCTCACTGAGCTGGGGGAGGTGACCGACGGAGCCGGATCTGTCCCCTACACCCGCCGCCGTGCTGCCGTGTCCGAGGTCCTGCACGAGCGCACCGACCGTCTGACCGTGCAGTCGGTCCTCGACACGTTGGCCCGTGCGCGCCTGGTCACGATGGAGCGCGACGCGCTCGAGGTGGCCCACGAGGCCCTGATCCGCGAGTGGCCCACGCTGCGCAGTTGGCTCGAGGAGGACCGCGAGGGCTTGCGCATGCACCGCCACCTGACCGAGGCGGCCCAGGCCTGGGCTAACCGCAACCGCGACCCGGCTGAGCTCTACCGCGGCGCGCGCCTCGCCCAGGCCCGCGAGTGGTCCGCCGCCCACCCGGAGATGCTCAATGCACTGGAGCGCGAGTTCCTGGAGGCGTCCAACGCCGGGGAGGCCCACGCTGAAGTTGAGCGCGAAGCCCAGCGGCAGCGCGAACTCGAGGCCGCACAGCAGGTAGCGCGATCCGAGAGTCGCCGGTCCGCAGAGCGAGGCCGGCTGCTCCGCTGGATCGGCGTGGCGGCGGCGCTGTTGCTCGTCGCCGCCGTTGCCGCCGCGCTGCTTGGGGCGCAGTACCGGACCACGTCTCGGGAGAACGCCACCCTCGCCGACGTCAATGCGACCACCGCCGCCCAGAACGCCGCCGTCGCGGCAGAGAACGCCGCGATCGCCGCCACCGCACAGGCCTCACAGGCCGAAGCCATCGCTGCCCGCGAGCAGGAGGCGCGCCAACGTGCCGCAGCCGAAGCTGCCGAGGACGAGGCCGCTGCGCAGCGCGACGCCGCACAGCTTCAGGCCCGCATCAACCTCGCCAACAGCCTCGCCGGCGAGGCCATCCTGCAGGGCGAGAAAACCTCGGAGCTTTCCCTGCTCCTGGCGCTCGAGGCCAACCGGCTGCGCGACGTGCCCCAGACCCGTAACGCGCTGCTCTCCGCGCTGGAGCAGAGCCCCGGACGCGTGCGCTATCTGGTGGCGGAACCCACCACTTGGCTCAACAGCGTGGCGGTGACCCCAGACGGCGAGACCCTTCTCTCCTCAACCAGTGTCGAGATCGCTTTGTGGGACCCCGGTACCGGCGAGCCAATCGGGGAGCCGCTCTCCGGGTTCGCTGGCGCAGTGCAGGCCGCCACCTTTGCCGGCGGCGGCGACCTCATCGCCGTCTTCCTCGGCCCGGACGGAACCGGGTCAGGTGCACAGGTCGAGTTATATAAGAGGGAGAACCAAGACACTGCTTGGCAGAGGGCAGCGGTCATCACGTCATCGTGCACGATCGGTACCTGCCTGATGGACGTCAGTGCCGACGGCCGCTTCCTGGCAGCGGGAGGATGTGAAGAGAGCGAGGCAATAGGGCAATCGTGGATCTGTACGCGCGCCGGCGCCTCTTCTTGGGATCTGTCCGTTTTGATGGAGGGCGGCAGCGAGCCCGCGTTGGTGGCACAGGTCAGTCTTCCCGGTGAAGCATGGAATCTTGCGATCAGTCCGGATGGCGCCGCCGTGGCCCTGAGCGGATGCGGTGCCTTCGGTACAGGCACACTCTCCTGCACGGCCCCCCTTGTGGCGTTGTGGAGCCCCGCAACCGGCGAGATTGCCAGCCACGCAGAAGATGCATTCGCGGACACTGAGCTGGTCTGTGTCAACGACATCGCGTTCACAACCGATGGAGGCACCCTGGCAATGGCGGGCGGGAGATCAGGGGATGCCCTTGCCAGCGGCTGTGACAAGAGCTGGGCTGAGCTCTGGGACGTGAGCTCGCTGACGCGTCAGGCACATATCAACTCAGAGCAGGACCCCGGCTTCTTCAGCCTGGCCATCAGCCCCGACGGAGGGACCATCGCGCTGGGAGCTGAGGATACGATCAACCTGTGGGCGCCATCCAGTGGCGGGATAAAGGATCCGCCAATGATCGGGCACCACGCCGAAGTAGCCGATCTCGCCTTTTCACCCGACGGCCAGACGCTCTTCTCGGCAGGCCAGGACCAGCGCATCGGGGCCTGGGACCTGCGGCTGCCCGGCGGCATACGGACGCAGCTCGCGGCCTACCCAGACGGGCTCAGTCAGCCCAGCTTCAGCCCCGACGGGACGACCATCGCGGTCGGCTTGGTTGACGGCATTGACCTCCGAGATGCAGTGACAGGCCAACTGGTTGGTGCCATCCGCCACGGTCAGGACTTCGCCCAGTTCTATGATGTTGAGTTCAGCCCTGACGGCACGATGCTGGCGACCGCCGACGCAGCGAATGGCACCGTCCAGCTCTGGAATGTCGCATCCCGCTCGGCCCTGTGCCCACCCCTTCTGCTGGCCCCCGGTGAACCCGCCTATGACGTTGCTTTCAGCCCCGACGGCAAAACGCTGGCGTCGAGCGGGGGCGGCCTCGACATTGTGCTCTGGGACGTGGAGAGCATGATCGCCGGGACGCCGCTGAGCCGTACGCTCTCGGGCCACACGAGTGGCGTACCACAGGTCACCTTCAGCCCCGACGGCACGCTCCTGGCATCGGCCGGACACGACGGAACGGCTCGGCTGTGGGATGTGGCCTCGGGCCGACACATTGGCGAGCCTATGACGGCGACTCTCGCATGGTCGGTCGCCTTCTCGCCCGACGGTCGCGTGCTGGCGACAGGAACCCAGAGCGAAGTGATCACCCTCTGGGACGTCGCGTCGCAGTCGCAGATCGGGCTCCCGCTGGAGTCCAACCAGGGCATCTGGAGGCTCGCCTTCACCCCAGACGGCAGCACGCTGGCTGCAATTGACGATGTTGGGGTGCTGCATCTCTGGGACCTCAGCCTCGAAGGGGGGACGGCACGCCCCTACGGGGAATCGATGTCCGGGCACAAGTTCAGGGCGTGTGGGATGGACGTCAGCCCCGATGGCCAAACCGCGGTCACCACGGCTTATTCCGGCGAGCTGCAGCTCTGGCAGATCGACCCCGTCTGGTGGCGCGAGCGCGCGTGCGCCATCGCCGCTCGCAACCTCACACAGGCAGAGTGGGCGCAATACCTGCCCGGCGAGACCTACCACGTCACATGTGCGGCGTGGCCCGCGGGAGACTGAATCCTACAGCACCTGGAAGTACCGCACGATCGGCAGCCCCGTGAACCCCGCCTTCTCGTAGGCCCGCCGCGCCGGCGCGTGCGAGGGATCGCCTCCGGTCTCGACGATCGCCAGCGTCATCCCGGCCTCGCGCATCCGGTCGAGCGCGTGAAGGCTAAGCTGCGTGCCGATCTCCTGATTCTGGAAGTCGGGATGGACGGCGAGGAACCAGATCTCGCCACGCTTCGACGCGAAGTCGAGTTTCGACGCGACAAAGCCGGCCAGCACGGGTCGCCCGGGGACATCGCCCGCGACCTCGGCGACCCAGACCTGGCTCGTGCCGCTGCTATCACGACACAGCTCGACGATCGCCTTGTGCTGCGATCCCACGTGGTCTTCGTCCAGCCGCCGCCAGATCTCGGGGCCCAGAATCCCCGATAGCGAGGGGAACACCGGTTCCCAGGCCGCCAGCGCGACGGCCAGCACGGCCTCGATGTCATCCTCGACGAGCCGGCGAATCGTGACGGTCATAGTGGGTCCTCTCTGTGATGGGGCAGTCTTGCCCATGGTACACGCAACCACGATCGCCCGCAATGGGTCGCCCTCCGGATGCCCCTACACCGCATCATCGGCGTTCTGGGTAGGGGCGACTCATTGCGGAGACCTTGGCGTCTACGCGCGACCACGATCGCCCGCAATGGGTCGCCCTCCGGATGCCCCTACACCGTATCATCGGCGTTCTGGGTAGGGGCGACTCATTGCGGAGACCTTGGCGTCTTCGCGCAACCACGATCGCCCGCAATGGGTCGCCCTCCGGATGCCCCTACACCGTATCATCGGCATTCTGGGTAGGGGCGACGCTGCCCGGGAGGCATCCATGCATCGCGGCCCGACGCTTACCGGGCAGGGTCGCCCTCTGCATGCGACGGGCAGGCCCGACGGTTCATCCGATTCCTGTTCGCCTGTCCTTGACAAACCCACCCTCCCAACGCATCATCGGGGCGTAGAAACGGTAAGGAGCCCAACCTATGGACAAACGCTGGAAACAACTCGGCGAACTACTGGTGACCTACTCGGCGGGGGTGCAGCCCGGCGAGCGGGTGATGATCGCGATGACCGAGGTCGCGTCTTACCCGCTGATGCACGCCATCTACGAGGCCACGCTCAAGGCCGGCGGCCTCCCCCAGGTGCAGTTTCTTTCCGAGGAACTCAACCACCTGATCCTCAAGCACGGCTCGCAGGCCCAGATCGACTGGGTGCCCGAGATCGAGGCCTACGGGATGGAATGGGCCGACGTCTACTTCGGGCTGCGCGGCGCGCACAACCTGAACGTCCACTGGGACATCGCCGCCGACCGGCTTGGCGCCCACCGCCGTGCGATGGGCAAGATCTCCACGCTGCGCTGGCAGAAGACGCGCTGGTGCCTGCTGCGCGTGCCCAACGCTGCGCTCGCCGAGCAGGCCGAAGTCGATGAGCAGACGATCACGGATATGTGGTTCAACGCCTGTCTCCTGGACTGGCCCACGGTCGACCGGAAGCTCAGCCGCTGGTGCGAAGCCCTGAACGGGGGCCATCAGGTGCGCGTTCTCGGCAAGGGCACCGACCTCTCCTTTTCCCTGGAGGGCCGCACGTGGGATGCCGCCGTCGGTACCTCGAATATGCCCGACGGCGAGATCTCGACGGCGCCCGTCACGGGCACCGAGGACGGCATCATCAGCTTCGAGTTCCCGGGAGTGCTGGGCGGCCGCCTGGTGCACGATATGGTCCTGCGCTGGGAGAAGGGCAAGCTGGTCGAGGCCCGCTCCTCCACGAACCAGGATTTTCTTCAGTCCGTGGTGACCACCGATCCCGGGGCCAGCCAGATCGGCGAGTTCGCCTTCGGGGCCAACCCGGAGGTGACGCACTTCTGCAAGGACATCCTCATCGACGAGAAGATTGGGGGCACGATCCACATCGCGCTGGGCCGCGCCTATCCGCGGCACGGCGGCACCAACGAGTCCGCGATCCATTGGGACATCATCAAGGATATGCGCCAGGAGGGCGAGGTCTGGCTGGATGGGAAGCTGATCTTCAAGGATGGCGCGGTGTTGCTGTAGCGACGCCGAACCGTGCCGCTGGAAGGTGTCCCTCGCAAGGTTTCCGCACCTTGCGAGGGCTTCCGGGGCGCCGGAAACCCTGTGAGGGCGCACGGGCGTCGGAACGCCTTGACCCTCGCAGGAAGGCAGATTGGGCGGCTCTGGAGAGCCGCCCGACAGGGGAAGCATGGACAACGGCTATCTACTTGGCGTAGACATCGGCACCTACTCGTCCAAGGGCGTGTTGGTGACGCGCGACGGGGCAGTGGTCGCGTCCCACGTCGTCGAGCACACGCTGTCGATGCCCCACCCCGGCTGGGCCGAGCAAGACGCCGACGCGGTCTGGTGGCACGACTTCGTCACGATTGTCCGGGCGCTCTTGACGAAGAGTGGCGCCCCACCACAGCGCATCCTCGCCATCGGCACGAGCGCCATCGGGTCGTGCGTGCTGCCCATCGACGCGGACGGCAGGCCGCTGCGTCCGGCGATTCTCTACGGCATCGATACCCGCGCCACCGCCGAGATCGCGGCGCTGAACGCGGCCCTGGGCGAGGACACGATCTTCGAGACGGGCGGGTCGGCGCTTTCCTCGCAGGCCTCGGGGCCCAAGGTGCTCTGGATCCGCAATCATGAGCCCGAAATCTACAATCACACTCGTTATTTCCTGACGAGCCAGGCCTACCTCGTCTACCGGCTGACCGGCAAACCATCGATCGACGTCTACACCGCCGGCGGCTTCGCCCCGATGTGGGACATCGAAGCCCGGCGCTGGATCCCCGAGCGCGGCACGCTCGTGACGCCCGTCGAGCGGCTGCCGGAGGTCTTCTGGAGTTGCGACGTTGTCAGTGGCGTGACCGCGGAAGCGGCTGCCGCCACAGGGCTGGCACCGGGCACGCCGGTCATCGCCGGCACCACCGATGCCGCCGCCGAGGCGGTGAGTGGAGGGCTGGCGCAGCCGGGTGATATGCTCGTGATGTTCGGTAGCTCGATTTTCTTCGTCCTCAAGACCGAGCACCTGAGGCGCAGCCGGGCTTTCTGGGCCGCCAACTTCCTGGAGCCCGGCACCTACGCGTTCCTGGGCGGGATGTCGACCGCGGGCAGCCTGACGCGCTGGTTTCGCGAGCAGTTCGGCCAACCGGAGCTGGCAGCCGAGGCCGCGGGTGGCGAGAACGCGTACGCCGCGCTCGCCGAGCTGGCGGCGCACTCACGCCCCGGCGCAGGCGGGCTCGTCGCGCTGCCCTACTTCGAGGGCGAGCGCACGCCGATCCACGATCCGGACGCCCGCGGCACGCTCTTTGGGCTTACGCTGCGCCATACCCGTGCCGACGTCTACCGCGCGCTTCTGGAGTCGGTGGCCTATGGCATCCGCCACAACATCGAGGTCATGGCAGGGGAAGGTGTACAAGCTCACCGCATCCTCGCCGTCGGCGGAGGCGCCCGGAACCGACTCTGGCTGCAGATCGTCAGCGACGTTGCGGGCATCGCACTCGAGGTCCCCGAGCAGCAGATCGGTGCGAGCTACGGCGACGCCTTTATGGCCGGCGTGGGCATCGGCGCGTTCCACGATCTGACCGAGGTCGCGCACTGGGTCAAGAACGGGCGACGGATCGTGCCCGCCGATCCCAGCCCCCCAGCGTACGAGACCGGATACGCGATCTATCGCGAACTGTACACACAGACTGCGGACCTGATGCACCGGCTGGCGGCTATCTAGACAGGCCTATCGCAGCTCGTAGTGACCGCTTCAGCGGTTCTGCCGGCTCTACCTGCCCCCCACTACCGGCGCGCGCCAGGCCGTGAGGAGCACTAACACTCGGAGAGGTGACGATGACGACACACTGGACCCTGGACCTATTCGGCACGGATAAGCCCATCATCGCGATGTGCCACCTGAATGCATTGCCAGGCGACCCCAAGTATGACCGGGCCGCCGGGATGGCGGATGTCATCGCGTGGGCGCGTAGGGATCTCCTGGCGCTGCAGGACGGCGGCGTGGACGGCGTGATGTTCTCCAACGAGTTCAGCATGCCCTATCTCACCAAAGTGGAGACGGTGACCGTAGCGGCGATGGCCCGCGTGATCGGTGAGCTGCTGCCCGACATCCGTGTCCCCTTCGGCGTAAACGTGCTCTGGGACCCGGCGGCATCGCTCGACCTGGCTGTGGCAACCGGCGCGCGCTTCGTGCGCGAGATCTTCTCCGGCGTCTACGCCAGCGACTTCGGCCTCTGGAACACGAACTGCGGCGCCGTCGTGCGCCACCAGCACGCCATCGGCGCCCAGAACGTCAAGCTGCTCTTCAACATCGTCCCCGAAGCGGCGCAGTACCTGGGTGGGCGCGACGTCGTCTCCATCGCCCGCTCGACCGTCTTCAACCACCGGCCCGACGCGCTGTGTGTCTCGGGTCTCATCGCGGGAGCGAGCACCGATGCGCAGACGCTCAAGGCCGTCAAGGACGTCGTTCCCGGCACCATTGTCTTCGCCAACACCGGTGTCAAGCTCAGCAACGTCGAGCAGCAGCTCGCCATCGCCGACGGCGCCGTGGTTGGCACCACGTTCAAGATCGACGGCATCTTCGAGAACCACGTCGACGAGGCCCGCGTCCGAGCCTTCATGGACCGCGTCCGGGAGCTTCGGTAGGTCGTGCCGTTGCGCGTGCCCCTGTCGGGACTACAATTGGACCAGGGGCAGTGGCTCATGGTCAGCCAAGTTGGTTCGTAGGTACCGCTTCAGCGGTTCTGCTTCCGCCCAGTCTGCTGGGCGCGCCGGGTGAGGCACCGGAACGACTGAGGTCGCACCTACGAACCCCAAACATCAGCTCAACTGAGCGCTAGTGCTTAGTTAAGCTGATTCTTGCTCTTTAACAACCGGATAGAGTCGCTTCAGTTTGATGCGTGCATCGGCTGTAGTGAACCGCCAGTCAATGGTCACCTGCGCCTGGTTACGACGCTTC
>Ga0123328_1001126_pt1 | contig 26519 bp, 22 predicted proteins | sample BioC12SIPDNA_2_FD_89702 | JGI IMG/M metagenome (GOLD analysis project Ga0123328, IMG submission 89702) | Anaerobic biogas reactor microbial communites from Washington, USA - Biogas_R1_A C12 SIP DNA | ecosystem: Engineered > Bioreactor > Anaerobic > Unclassified | place: Washington, USA...
CCGCCAATCATGAACTCCTGATGCTCTGGTCGAGCGGCGGGTCGCGAGGGTATGCGATGGGCGTGGCCCGTTCAACCGGCGGAGAAATCCTCGGCCCCTGGAAACAGGACCCGATTCCGTTGTACGAAAACAACGGCGGCCATGGAATGGTGTTTCGAACGTTTGAAGGGGACTTGACCGCAACCATTCATTATCCGAATGAGGCGGGAAAGGAACGGCCGATCCTGATTCCGGTGACGGAAACGGATGGGGTCTTGCGAGCCCGAACTAAGTGATTGCGTCCCGGCAGTAAGACTCAACCGCGACGGGTCACGGTCTGCGCTGCCAGTGGCCAAGGTCCTTTTCGGTGTTGGGTATCAGGACGGTGTCATACGAGTTGGCCGGACGGACGTTCAGTTCGCCGGGCGTCCTGGCCGGGTCGCCGGTATAGCCGTCGGGCTGGGCGGTGTAGATGTTGTCACCGTTGAACCCGACGTAGGATGTTCTCTCAAACGCAACGTGACTATCTCCATACTGAACGTTCTGGCCTCGACCCTTATGGTTGCGGCTGTTGACGTGTTTTTGAAGGTTCGTATATCCGGGTGGCCCTTCCCGCCCCGCCATCGCGGGAGCGGGGCCGTTGTTGGCATCGGCGGCGATGACTCTGCGGCAGTCAATCTCAGCACTCCAGAAGTAGTCAGCGGTGGTTCGGCCGCCTTCAAAGCGGGTCCACGGCTGAATGAAGGAATAGGACATGACGGCATCGTCGGGCGACCAAAGGAAATCGACGAAGGCCTTCGGGCCGCTGATCTCACCGTCCTGAAGAGGGCATGCTTCGGGCTTTCGGGTGCGGCTGAACGGACAGACGAATACGTTCGGGTCCGTGATATAGCCTTCGCGAACCAGCAGCCAGAGGTTCTGTGAGACGCTCCGATGGCGGCCGGGAGGAAGACTGACGGTCGGGTCTTCATCTGCCCCAGGCCGAATGTTATCCGGGATCGCGTCAGCACCCGCGATGATGCCCGGCTGGCGTGTAAACAGGGGGACACCCCGTCGTTTTCGCTCGCATACTCGTAGCACGCGGTGTGAATTCTGCGCAGGTTGCTGGCGCAGGGACTGCGTGAGCGGCTACGAGGCCTGCGCATGGACGGCACCAGCGGAAGGAGGATTAAAGCGAACAGCACGACCAGGAACAGCAGAGCCGCGATGTCCGAAGATATCAAACGTCGGTTGGACACGAACCTACTCCCGGATTCCGCAGCAAGCGGTCTGAGTCGTCCGGGCAGCACACTCGAGAATACCACGAGACCAGACGAGTATCAATGACAAACCGCTGGAGATCTGGAGGATCCGGAATCAGCGGAGCGTCCGGTAACCGTCCGAGTTTATCCCGGACGCGGCCTCGGCCGATAATGCCGATGTGATGGGGGGATCGGAAACACGCTATGTCGGCCTGGTTGGACAAGGTGCTGACGCGTCAGCGGATGCTGATGTACCCCGCGGCGCTGCTGGTGGCGACGCTGGCGGCTTACCTGCTGGTCGCAGCGAGGTCCGATAACCTGATCGAGCCGAGCGGCAAGATCATCGGCCACGATTTTCTGGCCTTTTACATGGCCGGCGAGATGGCCGCCGAGGGGCAGGTCGAGCCGCTCTATCAGCCGGCGGCCCAGACGGCTTGGCAGCAGGCGTTCATGGCCCCGATCAACCCGAAGTGGCAAGGCACGTGCCTTTATCTGAATCCGCCCCACTACGCCTGGCTGATGTCGTGGATTTCGTGGCTGGGATACGGCGGGGCGCTGGCGGCCTGGTGGGTGTTTTCGCTGGCGTGTTTTGCCGCGACGGCGGCGATCTGGCGTCGCTGGCTTGACCGCGAGGACTGGGTTCTGGCGGTCATTTTGGCGGTGTCGATGCCGGCGTGGTTCCAGTCTCTGGCGGGCGGGCAGAACACGTTTGTCACGCTGATGGTGCTCAGCGGGTTCTGCGCGTGTCTGCTGAACCGCTGGGACTTGCGAGCCGGTCTGGTGCTGTCATTGCTGGCGTTCAAGTTTCAGTTCCTGCTGATTCCCGCAGCAGTGCTGCTGGTCAAGGGCCGCTGGCGGGCGATCGGCGGATTGGCCCTGGGAGGCGGTTTGACGCTGATTTTGACGGTCGTTATGCTGGGACCGGAATCCATCAGCCAGTACGTGCGCTTCGGTTCGAGCCTGGGCGAGTTGATGCGGACCGAAGGCTTTGATGTGTACAAGCAGCATTCGTGGCACGGTTTCTTCGCCCTTGCGGGGTCCGGCTGGTTGCCGGCATCGGCGGTGCGCGTGTTGACGGGAGCGGCGGCGTTGGGCTGTTTGTGGCTGCTCTGGCGGATATGGAAGGGGCCGCGGTCGCGAGAGCCGGGCATACCGGAACTGCAGCTTGCCGGCTTGATGCTGGTGACGCTGATGGCCAGCCCGCACCTGTTCCACTACGACATGCTGCTGTCGGCGCTGCCGGCGGTGCTGTGGCTTCGTGCGTTTCGCGAGCGGCCGGAGCTGTCGAGGCAGATGGCCGGCGTGCGGATCGTTCTGGTTGCGGGTTTTGCGTGGCTGGCGGTCGGAGGGTTGATCTCGGGCGCTGCGCACGTCCAGGCCTCGCCGGTGCTCATGGCGGTCTGGACGTACCTGACGGCGGCGGCGGTCGGCCGGGCGGGTTTGCCCACGGCGGCTCACGATAGTACACTAACCGAGCGGGACCCGTTCAGAGGGGTTGCCCGTTCCTGACAAGCCGCGGGATTTTTTCGACCCGGTTGGATTTTACCTGTTTTGTATTGCAAGTTAAAGTAGGCAAGGCCGATTGAGAGAGCCTTGGCGACGGCCGATAACGCGGAACGCGACCGACAGCACTGAAAACGCGGAAAATCGGCCCGAAGCAATCTTGCCAAGTCAAGTACCCACCTTCTCGTACCGATGACCACAGTGTCAGGTGAGAAACCGGTTGAGACCGGCTGCGGTTACGAGAGAAACGCCCATGGGTTCAGGAAACGCCGTTTGCCGCATACTTGTCACTGGATCGATGGGGGTTCCCGGAAACGCGAGCAGGTGCAACCGGAGCGCATGCCGACAGGGACGTCGGGGCTCATGAATTTTGGCGGAGTGACCTCCGCCGCCGACGGGGCCAGTCACGATGAACGGGCCCGGTCGGCCAGGAGTGGGAAGAACTTTTGTCTCAGTTGAGGTCCTTTTTCTAAGGAGAGGTTCGAATGAAGGCACTGAAAGAGCGCGTGAAGAGTTTCATTGTGAGCGAAGATGGTCCGACCGCGACCGAGTACGCTGTGATGCTGGCCCTGATCATCATCGTCGCCCTGGCCGCGATCACGCTGCTGGGCTCGAAGGTCAACTCGATCTTCACGAACGTCGAGGGTCAGCTGCCCACGGGCTCGTAGTCGCCGACGTGACACGAACGATGGTAGCTGCGTAGGTGGTAGAGCCGATGGCCCCGCGGGCAGGTTCGACAAGACCTGACGCGGGGCCTCACTTTTGTGGGGCCGATAAGCGGATCGATTGAGGAGGCGTACGATGGGAGTTGAAAGCTACTGGCAGGTGACGGCCGTGATGCTTACGCCGCTGGTGCTGTGGGCGTCCTGGATCGATTACAAGGAACGACGGGTTCCGAACTGGCTCAATGCGCTGATCGCGGTGATCGGGTTCGGCGTGCAGGCGTACTGGTTCGGGCTGGCGGGCCTTCAGGCGGGTTTGCTGGGCGGACTGGCGGGCCTGGCCCTGCTGATCGTGCCGTGGATCGCCTACATGATGGGCGCGGGCGACGTGAAACTTCTGGCCGCCGCCGGCGTCTGGATGGGCGCGTCGATGATTTTCTGGGCGTTCGTGATCGGGGCGATTATCGGAGCGGCGGCGTCGCTGGCGATGATCGCGGCGGCCCGGCGCTGGTGCGTGGCGGGCGAGAACTTCCAGATGGCGGCGATCAAGCTGAGCAGCCCGAAGCTGTTCTTCAGCGACCTGGGATCGGTCAAGTCGATGGGGACCCGGGCGCAGTTGATCCCCTACGGCGTGCCGCTGACGGCGGGCATGCTGGTGGTGATGGGCCTGAAAGTCTGTGGTATCTGGTGAGGACCAAATCATGATAATGATAAGGAACGGACCGAGAGCCGCACACAAACGACGTCGGGGGGCCGCGGTGGTCGAAATGGCCGTGGTCCTTCCCGTGCTTCTGACCATTTTGTTCGGCATCATCGAGTTCGGCTGGACATTCATGGTCTATCAGAACATCACCAACGCGGCCCGCGAGGGCTGTCGGGTGGCGGTGCTGGAGGGTTCGACGGACGGCGACATCACCGGCCGGGTCGGCAACTACATGCAGATGGTGGGCATCAGCAACTACCAGTTGACGGTGACCCATGCGACGCAGGCGGACCCGACGGAGACGGTGGTGGTCCAGGTGCCCTATTCGGAGGTCTCGCTGCTGGGCGGGTACTTCGGTCCGACGAATTTCAACATCGCGGGCAGGGCGTCGATGCGTAAAGAGGGCGCTGAATAGCCCTTCCGATTCTGTCGATAGATGGACTGATGCAAATCGCGGAGTGGTCGTCGGGACCGCTCCCGACGAAGTCTGAGTATGAAAGGGTGAGCCATGCGCAAGCAAGCACTGATACCGATGGTTATCGGGCTGTTGGTCGGTTTGGGAGCGCTGAAGCTGGGCTACGACTATCTGGCCAAGGCCAAGGGCGGCCGCCCGGCCACCGGGCCGGTCACCAAGATCGTGGTGGCTTCGCGCCCGATTCCGGTCGGCACGAAACTCACGGAAACCGACCTGGTCCTGGTGGACATGCCGGACGGCCTGGTGCCCGACCAGGCGGTCAAGGACGTCAAGGAACTGGTCGGCCAGACGATCCGGGTGTCGCTGGCGGCGAAGCTTCCGGTTCTCCAGCCGATGGTCGGACCCGGGAGCGGAATTCGCGGTGTGATTCCCGAAGGCTATCGCGCGGTCACGGTGAAGGTCGATGAGTTCACCGGCGTGGCCGGCCTGATCAACCCGGGCGACCGGGTGGACGTGGTCGGGACCTTCTCGATCCGGACCTCCACCGGTAATGAGACGATTTCCAAGACCGTCCTTCAGAACGTCGAGGTGCGGGCGGTCGGCCAGAACATCACCACCGACAACATGGACGACGCGAGCAAGATGAAGCTCGATCGGTCCGTGACGCTGCTGGTCAAGCCGGACCAGGTGGAAAAGCTCCAACTGGCCGCCAGCAACGGCAAGATCCGCCTGGCCCTGCGGGCTCCGCTGGACGACCAGTCAAACGAGACCAAGGGAATCACCCTGGCCCGCCTGCTCTCCGGTTCGCCCGACACCGCCGGCCAGACGCTTCAGCCGAACCTGTTGAACAGCTTCCTCTCGGCGATGAACAAGCGCACCGGTTCGGCCGTCGACCAGGAGCAGACACTCGCCCAGGCCGGGGCCCGGATCGAGCCCTACCAGGTCGAGTTGATCGTCGGTTCGAAGGTGGACCAGATCTTCTTCGCCTCGCGCAGCTCGGACCAGCGGGTGAACCCGTCGGCGATCGAGGATGAGCCGGTCCGGACGGGCAAGGCGGCTCCGAGCGCCGCACCCGTCGGCAACGGCTTTGCCCCCGCCGCCGCGGTCGGCGCTCCGGAGACGGAGGAGATGGTGATCGACACCGAATAGCTCGTCCGGCGCATCCGCGACGCGTTCTGCTCCAGAGACGCAGACGCTGACAATTCCATATTCGTAATCAACGGCCATATTGCTTGGAGACCCAATCGATGAACGCAATCACTTACGCAGGAAGCAGACGCAGTCTGATGAGCCGCGGGGCACTGGCGGCGGTGGCGGCGACGGCGGCGCTGGTGGTGGGCACGACCGGATGGTCGCAGACCACGACCCAAACCGCCCGCACGATCAAATTGCCGCCGCAGACGACGACGCAGATCACGCTGACTCTCAACGAGAGCGTGGGACTGGAGTTCCCGACCCCGATCAAGCGAGCGGCCATCGCCAACGACCAGATCGCGTCGGTATCGGTGGTCTCCCCCAAGCTGGTCCTGGTGACCGGCCAGAGCCTCGGGTTCACCCAGTTGGTGTTGTGGGACGAAACGGACGAGCAACACGTCTACGACATTCGGGTGAACATCGACGTCAAGCGGCTGGCCCAGACGCTGGCCGACGCCGCCCCTCGGGCGGACATCGAGGTTTCATCGATCCTCGACACGGTGATCCTCAAGGGGACGGTCCCCGACGCCCCCACCGGCAAGCGCCTGGTCGAACTGGCCAAGGCCTTCTCGAGCAACATCAACAATCAGCTCACAGTGGCCGGCGTCCAGCAGGTAATGCTGCGGGCGACGGTGGCTGAGATCTCGCGCGAAGCGATCCGGGAGCTGGGCTTCAACGCCACGTTCTTCGGGGCCGACGCTTTCGCCGGGAGCAACCTGAACCTGATCAACCCGACCAGCATCGGGCTTCAGGAACAGACGCTCGTGCCAATCGGCCCGCCCAACCGCTTCCAGATCATGGGCGGCGAATTGGCGGTCAACCCGACCACCACGCTGTACTTCGGTCTGCCGCGGACGCAGCTTGAGGGCTTCATCCGCGCGGTCGAGGAGAACAATCTGCTGCGGGTTCTGGCCGAGCCGAACCTGGTGGCGATTTCCGGCCACGAGGCCGAGTTCCTGGCCGGCGGGGAATACCCGGTGCCGGTGCCGACGGAAGACGGACTTGCGATCATGTTCCGCGAGTACGGCGTGATGCTGAGGTTCACCCCGGTCGTGCAGGACGGGCAGATCATCCGCGTGGCCGTGGTCAGCGAGGTTTCGGAACCGGACTTCACCAACGCGGTGCAGATCGCCGGCCTGACCATTCCCGGCCTGACCAAGCGCCGGACCCAGACCATGGTCGAGGTCGGCTCCGGCCAGACCTTCGCCATCGCGGGTCTGCTCAGCGAGAGCGTCCGCGGGATCGCCACCCGGGTTCCTGGCGTCGGCTCGCTGCCGGTGATCGGCGCCCTGTTCCGCTCGGTCAACTATCAGCGGGCGGAGTCGGAGCTGGTGGTCATGATCACGCCCGAACTGGTCTCGCCCCTGAACAAGGGCCAGGTCGACTACGTCGCCGGCATGGAGGCTGCGCCGCCGAACGACTGGCAGTTGTACGGCCTCGGTTTGATCGAGGACGACTCCTACACCCCGACCACGACGCGTCCGGCCCAGGCGCCCAACGTGCCGCCGGCCCCGCTGTGCGGCCCGTGGGGACCGCAGATATCCACGTCGAACGCCGAGCCGCAGTGAGCCGCAACGGCGTATTCACAAGACAATCACAGACGACACGACCGGGGCCATCCTCGGTCGTGTCTTGTTTTGACGGCACCGTCAGGACGTCAAAGGAGGACGAAATGACTGGAAGGCAAAGCACGGAACGACAGGCAACGCAGGCCGCGCCGAAGCGGCGGGCCGCCGCCGTACTCTGGACGGCGATCACGGGCACCCTGATGATCAGCGTCGGGGCACTGGTCGTGGACCTGGGCTACCTGCGGGTGGTCAAGGGCCAACTCCAGAACGCCGCCGACGCCAGCGCCCTGGCCGGCGTCTCAGCCCTGCTCAACCCTTTGGCCGTGGTCGGCGCCGGCACGCCGGAGAACCTGGCCGATGACGGCCGCGCCCGCGCGGTCGCATACGCCGCCAGGAACAAGGCCGACGGACAGCCGGTCCATCTGGACCTCGAGGACATTCGGGTCGGACGGTTTGACAACCCGTCCAACCTGGACGAGCCGCTGACCGTGGGCCTGCCGCCCTACAATGCGCTGCGGGTGGTGACCCGGAAGGACGAATCGAGCCCTACCGGTCCGGTCCGGCTGTTTCTGGCCGGCATCATGGGCAAGTACACCTCCAACATGACGGCGACGGCCACCGCGTACCTGGATTCGGGGATGGTGGCCTACAAGCCGGCCAAGGACAACCGTCCGGGCCCGGCCATCCCCATCACCGTGCACGAGTACAAGTGGCTCAACGACATCTACAACGCCTTGGGCCAGGATCTCTACGGCTACGATCCGGAGACCGGTCAGGTGACGCTGGGACCCGACGGCATCCCCGAGCTCTCCATCTTCCCCGAGAAGGCCAAGGACGCCGAGAGTCCGGACGGGGCCGGCAACTTCGGACTGCTCAATTTTTCGAACGGCAACATGGGCACCACCACCATCGCCGGCCAGATCAGGACCGGCCTGAACGCCGAAGAATTCACCGCCGCCTTCGGTCAACCGGAGGCCCGATTCATCAGCGAGGACGGCAGCCCCGTCAGTCACGTGCTGGACGGAACGCCGGGCGTGAAGAACTCGCTGATCACACTCGAGGATGACGTGCGTTCGCGGATCGGCACCGTAGTCGGCTTCTTCATCCACGACAGCGTCACCTATTCGGGAGCCAACATCGACTACAACGTGGTCAACATGCAGTTCGGCCGGGTAATGACCGTGGAAAACAAAGGCTCGGTCAATGGCGACAAGGCGATCATCATCCAGCCGACGCCGTACCTGGGCACCGAGATCATCACCGACCCGGGAGCCCCGCCGCACCTGACCGGAGGCCGGCCACGGATCGTCCGGTAAAGATCGAGTGATCACGGAATCCGCCATCCCAAGGGCCGCGTCCTGCGGCCCTTTTCTTTTGGAGTCGTCCTCTGTTTATCGGGCCTGACGGAGGGCCCCACCCAACGGCCCGCGGCGGGAACGTATTGTATATTTATAACGGAATGAAAGCCGCTGGGCGTGTTGCCCAGTCTTTATATCTCGTTGAGGGGGTCGTGATGAACAAGGTCTGTAAGGGTGAGGTGCGGAAAAGGTATCATCGGCGAGCCGGCGCGATCGTCTGGACGGCACTGTCGCTGCCGTTCATCTGCGGAATGGCCGCGTTGGCCATCGACATCGGCTACGTCCACACCGTTCGAAACGAGTTGCAGACAGCCGCCGATTCCGCTGCGCTGGCGGGCGCCTCCGCTCTGGCCAGTGCCGAGGCGGTGTTCGGCAACAATTCCGTTGAACCCGAGTACGCGGCCATCGCCCGCGCCTGGCAATTCGCCGCCAAGAACAAGATCGGCGGCAAAGCGGCGGGCCTGGGCTTCGGAGACGTCGAGGTCGGCCGGGTCAACACCCCGAACGGACTGAACACGCAGTTCCTCAACGGCGTCCAGCCATATAACGCGGTGCGAGTCATCGTACGAAAGGAAAACAACTCGCCCAACGGCCCGATCAATCTGTTCTTCGGCCCCTTCCTGGGCAAAAGCCAGTCCGAGTCATTCGCCGAGTCCGTCGCGTTCTTCGACCAGCGGGTCGCCCGGTTCAAGCCGAAATCAGGCTCCGGACCGATGATGCCGGTGAGCGTCCGGCTGGAGAAGTGGACGGACGAAATTACCAACGGCAACGGTGACGACAACTACGGCTTTGATCCGGAGACCGGAGAAGTCACCTACGGCCCGGACGGGATCCCGGAAATATCCATCTATCCCGAAAAGCAGAAGAACAATAACAAGGGCGGCGGCAACAACAACTCCGATGGGGCGGGCAACTTCGGCCTGCTCAACTTCAACAACGGGAACAACGGCGTGCCGACCCTGGCCCGGCAGGTCCGCGACGGCCTGACCGCCGATGAGATCGCCAGCGTGTTCGGCGAGGATGGGATCAGCTACCACGACGACCAGGGAAACCCCACGGATCAGATTATCGACGGCAACCCGGGCCTGAAGGCGTCGCTCGACGATGACTTCAGCTCGAGAATTGGCGACGTGGTCGGGTTCTTCATCCACACCGAGTGCGACGGCTCCGGGTCCAACGCCCTGTTCACCACCGTTGGTATGCAGTTTGGCCGAATGCTGATGGTCAACCTCCACGGATCCATGAGTTCCAAGGCGGTGGTGATCCAGCCGGCGGTCTATGTCGGCAGCGAGATCATCACCGATCCAGCGGCTCCGGTTCACGCGACGAGCGGGCGGATTAAGCTGGTCCGGTAACAACTTGGGCCATGTCTCGGCGAGAGCCGAGACATCGCCTGTTTTGCGGGGGAACGGAGAAACGCTCTAAGAGAAAGGACGCGCCATGATCGAACAAGGCAGCAAGTGCAAGAGCGGGCGCCGGCAGGCATCGCGTCGTTCGGCGGCGGCGCTCTGGACGGTGGTCACGTTCTCGGTGATGGCCGGTTTCGCCGCCATGGCCATCGACCTGGGACATCTGTTCCTGGTCAAGGACCAGATGCAGACGGCGGCCGACGCGGCGGCCCTGGCGGGAATCTCAGGCCTTACCACGCCGGTTCCGATCACCGATCCGGGCGGACACGAGCTCCTGGCCTACGAGGCGCGGGCCCGGGCGGCCAGATATGCGGGCAAGAACTTCGCCGAAAATCTGCCCCTGAAGCTGAGCTACTCGGACATCGCCGTCGGGTTCATCTCCGATCCCGACAATCTCGACCAGGATCTCGTGCCGGGCCTGACCCCCTACAATGCGGTCAAGGTCACGGTGGCCAAGGGGCGGCAGGCCGCCAATACCCCGGTCTCCCTGTTCTTCGCCGCGATCTGGGGCAAGAACACCGCCGACATGTCGGTCACCGCCACCGCCTATCTCGACATGCGGATGAAGGGCTATCGCCCCGTACAGAACAAGAGAGGCCCGACCATACCCGTGAGCGTGTACAAGGACCGTTTTGAGCACGACGTGGTGTTCGCTCTCGGCGGCGACAACTTCGGCTATGACCCTCAGACCGGCCAGATCACGCAGGGCGCCGACGGCATTCCCGAACTGGTGATCTTTCCGGAACGGCAGAACGACTACACCGACGGTAACGCCGGCGCAGGAACGTTCGGCATCCTGAATATCAACGTGGGCAACAACGGAGCGTCGACGGTGGCCGACCAGATCCGCAATGGCGTGACGGGCGAGGACCTCACGTCCGAGTTCGGCACCGACACCATTGTCTTCTACACCGAGGCGGGCTTCGAGGACGAACACGCGGTCGAGGGCGTGCCGATCGTCTCGGTCGGGTACGACATCGAGGGCAACCCCGGTCTGATGGCCAGCCTCAAGGACGACTTTGAGTATCGCCTGGGCGACGTGATCGGATTCTTCGTCCACGACGCCATTGACGAAACCGGCTCCAACACGCTGTTCAACATTACGGACATGCAATTCGGACGGCTGGTTCACGTCAACCTCACCGGCGCCCCGCAGAACAAGGTGATCGTGGTCCAGCCGACCGTGTACGTCGGCGAGGAGATCGTCACCGGCGACGAGATTCCGCTGCACTACACCGGCGGGCGCATCCGACTGATCCGCTGACACCCGACATTGCGCCTCCCCATCCTTTGCCCTGGAATGGGCACGGCCGGTCCGAGAGCCTTGGGCCGGCCGTGCCCTTTTTACCCAAGACCGTTGCCGTACCCGGCGTTCAGGGGCGAGACGCTGGACGCGCCGGCGGGTCCGATAAATCGAACCAGAGGACAGGGCACGGCCGGGAATGAGAGACTCGCCAATTGACGCCGTTGCCTTTTTTCGCCAGCTTGCCCATTTCGCCGGAAAGATATCGTACATTTATCTGAGGCGTTTCCGGGCCTGCGTGGTGGAGTTGAGCCGGTCAGCAGCGTCCACCCGCCGGAACGTCAGAAAGATGGACCGATAAGTCAGGGCGGGTGCGCCAGAGCGAAGATGGGAACGACTGCCAAAGCCCCCCCTTTTTGGTGACGATAACACCAATGAACCGTTGTCGGGTATTGTTCCGCCGGCGAGGTCCAGCCGTACCAGGCAGCCGGACCGACCCGTCGTAACGTATGCGACGCAGGCACGGCTGAACGACGGCAGTCTGCCAAGAATCGACACCCCGTGGCAGGAACACGACAGGAACAGGACCGTGTCTGAGGCATTGGATTTGGCTCTGGCGGACTTATCACCGGGCATGAATGGACCGATATCAGCAATGGCTGATGCCCGGTTGGAACAGGCCACAACGTCCTGTCCGATAAGTCTGCCAAACTGGAGTTCTGCATGGCTCGAGGCATTCGAGTAATAGTCCTGAATTGCGACGATAGCTATGCCGCTCCGCTGCGCGCCAAGCTGCTGAAGAACGACGGGGTCAAAATCGTCGCGGAAGTAGACGAACCCGCGCTGTTTCCCTCGGCCCTGGAGCAGTTTCCCTCCGAGCTGGCCGTCATCAACCTCGATTCGGACCCCGAAGGCCTGACCACCCTCATTTCCGAACTGCTGAACAAGAATCCGGACCTCTGCACGTTCGGGATCAGCGCGTCGAACGATTCGAACCTGATCCTGCGGGCGATGCGCTCCGGCTTCCGCGAGTTTCTCCTCTGGCCGATCGACGACAAACAGCTTCACGAGGCGATCGAGCGGCTGGCCAAGGCGAGCACCAGCCAGGGCCCCAGCGGACGGCTGGTCTGCGTTCTCGGACCCACCGGCGGATGCGGGGCCACCACGGTCGCCACCAACCTCGGCTGCGAGCTGGCCCAGTTGGGCCGCAAGCGGGCGGTGGTGGTGGACCTGGATTTCGCCTTCGGCCACGTCGCCACGCTGCTGGACACTTCGCCCCAGTTCACCATCGCCGACCTGTGCCAGACCCTGGACTCGGTGGACCACTCGATGGTCGAGAAGGCCCTGATCCGCCACGAGAGCGGCGTGATGGTCCTGGCCCGCCCGCAGCACGTCGGGCAGGCCGAGCAGATCTCCGCCGCCAACACCGTCGGCGTCCTGAACGCCCTGTGCGAAATGTTCGAATACGTGGTCTGCGACGGGCCCTCCCGCCACGACACCACCAGCCCGGCGATCCTCGACCTGGCCGACTTCACCATCATGCTGGTCAACCTGGTCGTCCCGTCGGTCCGCAACGTCAACCGCATCCTGGGCGAACTGCAGCGTCAGGGATACAACCTCGACCGCCTGCAGGTGGTGGTCAACCGCCACAGCAGCGACGCCAACCTGCTCGATATCGACGACATGGAGCAGTGCCTCTCCCGCAAGGTCGATTTCGTGCTGCCCGACGACGCCAGGACGGTCGCCAATTCGATCAACATGGGCCAGCCTCTGCTGACCGCCGCTCCCAAGAGCAAGATCCGCGAGGCCATCCGCCAGCTTGCCGAGCGAATCCACACCGGCAAGGACGGCAACGGCGAGATGAAGGCATCGAACGGCCGGGCCGCCGGACTGTTGTCCCGAATGTTCAAGTAGCCAACATGGAGTTAGACCGCGATGCTGTTTAACCGACAGAAGCAATCCAAGAGCGACGCCCCCAGCGGAGGGACCTCGACCGCCGTGCGCGAACCGAACCCGGACACCCTCAAGAACAAGGTTCTGAGCGAGCGTTCGCAGCAGCTCCAGGACCTCAAGGGCCGTCTCCACCGCAAGCTGGTCGACCGCCTCGACCTGACGCGGATGGAAACCGAGGACAAGGACACGGCCCGCGAGCAGGTCAAGCAGGTGGTGGCCGAGCTGGCCGACGAAGAGCAGGCGATCCTCAATTTCAACGACCGCCAGCGCCTCATCAGCGAGGTCATCGACGAGGTCTTCGGCCTCGGGCCACTCGAGGTCCTGCTGAAGGACCCAACCATTACGGATATCCTCGTCAACGGGGCCAAGCAGGTGTACGTGGAGCGTGGCGGACGCCTCGAACCGACCGACGTCCAGTTCAAGGACGACGCTCATCTGCTGCACATCATCGACAAGATCGTCTCGGCGGTCGGACGCCGGTGCGACGAGGTCTCGCCCATGGTGGACGCCCGTCTGCCCGACGGCTCCCGCGTCAACGCGGTCATCCCGCCGCTGGCCATCGACGGACCGAGCGTCTCGATCCGGCGATTCGGAGCCGACCCGGTCCGCATGGACGACCTGCTCCAGTTCAAATCGATCACCCAGGAGATGGTGGATTTCCTCTGCGCGTGCGTCAAGGCGCGGCTGAACGTCCTGATCGTCGGCGGAACCGGCTCCGGCAAGACCACCCTGCTGAACAACCTCTCGAGCTTCATCCCGTCCAACGAACGGATCGTGACGATCGAGGACGCCGCGGAACTGATCCTCCAGCAGCCGCACGTGGTGCGGCTGGAGTCCCGCCCGCCGAACATCGAGGGCAAGGGCCAGGTCGCCATCCGCGACCTGCTGATCAACTCCCTGCGTATGCGGCCCGACCGGATCATCGTCGGCGAGGTCCGCGGGGCCGAGGCCCTCGACATGCTCCAGGCCATGAACACCGGCCACGACGGATCGATGACCACCGTCCACGCCAACACCCCGCGCGACGCCATCGGGCGTATCGAGACCATGGTCTCGATGGCCGGCTACGACCTGCCGGTCAAGGCCATCCGCCAGCAGTTCGCCTCCGCGGTCAATATTCTGGTCCAGGGGGCGCGCCTCACCGGCGGACCGCGGCGCGTGCTGTACATCAGCGAGGTCACCGGCATGGAAGGCGAGACCATCACCATGCAGGACTTGTTCGTGTACAAGCAGGAAGGCGTCGATGGATCGGGCCGGGCCTACGGCTCATTCTGCGCGACCGGCATCCGCCCCACGTTCCTCGAAAAACTCCGTGCCTACGGCGCCGATGTCGATGTGGAAATATTCGAACCGCGAGTCATGATGAAAGACTACGAAGAATAGGAGGGCAGGCACGTGGACGGTTTCGCCACGATTACCTCTTACATCCAGACGGCCATGCTCATGCTCCTTCCCATCGCGGGCATGATGCTGGTCTTCTACTCCGCCTACCAGATATGGAACGACTTCCATGGCGGCGACCGCAAGAAGGTCGTCGAACGCATGCGCGACGAGCAGGCCCGCAAACGGGTCAAGTCCGTCGAGATGTCGATCCTTCGCAACCGATCCGGCGGCAAAAAGCTCTACGAGACGATCCTGGAGCAGATCAGCCTGACCCAGCGGATCCAGACCTGGATCAGCCAGGCGGACCTGCCGTTCTCGGGGGCCAAGATGATCCTGAATCTCATCCTGGCCGCCGCCGTCGTCTTCACCGGCGGGCTGCTGTTCCATTTCAGCCTGTGGCTCGTGGCGTCGCTGGCCGCCGCCATCCTCGTGTTGCCGGTGTTCGTGATCAAGTTCCTGGCCAAACGCCGGATGAACAAACTTGTGCTCCAGCTTCCCGACGTGTTCGACATGCTCTGCCAGTCGCTTCGGGCCGGGCACGCCCTGGCCTCGGGCATCCAACTGGTGGGCAAGCAGCTTCCCGATCCGGTCGGATCCGAGTTCACGCGGATCTTCCAGGAACAGAACCTGGGCATCAAGCTGGAGGAGGCCTTGCGCAACTTCGCAGCCCGGACCGACCAGATGGACGTGAAGTTCTTCGTGACCGCGGTGCTGATCCAGCGCCAGACCGGCGGCGACCTCGCCGAGGTCCTCCAGAAAATCGGGTCCGTCATCCGCGAACGAATCACGATCATGGGCCAGGTCAAGGCTCTGACCGCGGAAGGCCGGATGTCCGGCTGGGTCCTCAGCGCCCTGCCCTTCTTCGTGTTCCTCCTGGCCTGGGGCATGAACCCAACTTACGCCGGAGTGCTGCTCTATGAAAAGGAGGGACAGATTCTCCTGGGCGGGGCCATCTTCATGCAGGCGGTCGGCATGTTGATGATCAAGAAGATCGTGAACATCAAGATATGAGAGGTCTACTATGTCGCCTATCCTCGGAATCGCCGTACTCATGGTCGTCTCGATGGGCCTCATCGGCTATTCGGTTCTGGCCGGTCGCCACGAGCGCCGCGACGCCCTGAAGCGGCGGCTGGACGACCGGAAACCCACAGACGGACCCGGCAAATCCAGGGCGGATGAGGGATCGGCCGCCGAGTGGTTCAGAAGGAAAGCCGCTCCGGTCCTGGCCAAACCGATGAAGCCCAAGTCCGCCTCGCAACAGAACAACCTGAAAATCCGCTTGGCCAACGCCGGCATTCGCACCGAAACCGCCCCGGTGATCTTCCTGGCCAGCAAGTCCATCGCGGCCGTTCTGATGACCTGCCTGGCCCTCTTCGTGACCATCGGAGGCGACCACCCGCCGATGAAGATCTTCGGCATGACCATCTTCGCCACCGGGCTGGGGTTCTTCATGCCCGAGGGTTGGCTGTACCTGGCCCGAAAGGCCCGGGCCGAGAAAGTCACCCACGGAATGCCCGACTGCCTCGACCTGATGGTGGTCTGTGTGGAAGCGGGCCTCGGCCTCGACGCGGCCATGCAGCGGGTCAGTTCGGAAATGGGAGCGGTCCACCCCGAACTCTCCGAGGAGTTCGTGCTCTCCAACATGGAGGTGCAGATGGGCATCGCCCGCTCCGAGGCCCTCGAAAACCTGGCCCTGCGGACCGGCGTCGCCGAACTGAAGTCCCTCGCCGCGATCCTCGTCCAGGCCGAAAAGTTCGGCACCAGTATCGCCAGCGCCCTGCGGGTCCACGCCGAAACGCTGCGGACCAAACGCCGTCAGCAGGCGGAAGAGCGGGCGGCCAAGACAGCGGTCAAGCTCATCATCCCGCTGATCCTCTTCATCTTCCCCGCCATTTTCGTCGTGCTGGCGGGACCGGCCGTCCTGAAGCTCTGGCAGACCCTCAGCAGCACCCTTCTCACGGGAGGCGGCTAGTCGTGCCGATAATTCATACTAAAGACCCACTGTTTTCTGGAGGAAATGCAATGCGACTCATTCGATTGACACTGGTCCCGGCGATCATCTCTCTGCTGATCTGCAGCGTGGCCGGCTGCTGCTGCGAGAAGCGCGACAAGGTCGAAACCAAGTCCGTCTCCGCCTGTCCCGCTAGACCCGATCATCCTCTGACCCGTCAGAACGACCGGCAGGCCGAGAACGCCGACATGGCGGACATGGCCCTGACCGACATCCACTTCCTGCCGAACCGCCCGATCCTCAACGGCACCGGCACCGACAAACTCAATCGCCTCGCCTGGATCGTGGAGAACTACGGCGGGACGATCGTGCTGAACCTGCGCGAACCCCGCTCGGTGCTGACGGATGAACGCATGGATACCGTCGTAGCCTATCTCAAGCAATGGGGACTGCCCGAGGCCAAGGTTCAGGTGACGGTCGGACTGCCCCCAAACCAGGGCATGAGCGCCGAAGAAGCCGCCGTCGCCTACGACAAGAACCGCATCAAGTCGTGCGATGCGGGCAGCGCCAACGGCACCATTCTCGGCGGAAAATAAGAGCTTCCCGATGAGGTGAAAAACTCATGATCAGGGCGATTGTCTGGATGATCTGCGTCTACCTGGCCCTGCTGCTGTTTGGATGTCAGCAGAAGAATAACGCCATGCAGTTCCAGCAGAACCAGGCGGAGCTCGAGGCCGTGCCGCCTCTGCAGTCAGGCCCGGACATCAAGATCAGCGCCGGCGCGTATTGCGCCGCAGCCAGGCTTCTGGAAAGCCAGGGCAGTCTCAAGGAAGCGGCAGCCCGATACCGGCGGGCGATCGAAATCGACCCGGCGTACGGGCCCGCCTACAACGGCTACGCCCTGTTGTGCATGAGGCTCACGGAGTACCCCGAAGCGGAGCGGACGTTCAAGAAGGCCCTCGCCATGGCCCCCAACGACGCGTCGCTCCACAACAATCTGGCCTACTTGTACATTGTGCAGAAGCAGTACCAGAACGCCGAGGCCGAGTTGAAGAACGCCCTGGCCGCTGACCCCGAGTTCAACCTGGCCAAGATGAACCTGGCGGTGGTGCTCGGCCGGCTCAAGCGTTTCGCCGAGGCCCGCCAGTACCTCGAACAGGTGTGCCGGCCCTACGAGGCCGTCTACAACCTCGGCGTGCTGCACCAGTTCGCCGGCGAGGTGGACCAGGCCCGAAAGTACTACGAGCAGGCCCTGCTCGAGAACCCCCGCTTCACTCCGGCCCGCGTGGCCCTGGACAATCTGGCCTCCGCCAACTGATCAGACACACCAACCACCAGACAGAAGCGACAGATAGGACAGCATGCCCGGGCGTTCGGCCCGGGCATGTCTTTTTTGATATCCGCCTCGGCATCAGAGCAAGTCAGTTTTTCTGAGCCTCAGCCTCGAGGGCCGTCTTCTCGGCCCGCATCGCCGACCGCAGCACCTTGCCCTTCTGATACCAGTCCCGCAGGACCCTCTCGGCCGGCTTGGCCTTGGGGGTATAGCCGTGGTCGGCTTCTCCTCCAGGACCGGGCGTCCACTCCCACCACATCGCCCCGGCCACCGTCGCCTCATCGTCCCACGTGCGAATGAAAGCTTCGTAGCACTTCTTCTGTTCTTCCAGCCCTTCCGCCGAGGGTTTCTGATGACGATAGTAGTTCCACGCCTCGATGCTCGCCCCCGGCTGCGAACACCAGCCGACCTCGGTGAACAGGATCGGCTTATTCACCGTCTTCTGCCAGTCGAGAATCTCCCGTTTGATCTTTGACCAACTGCCCAGCAGCGTCGTCAACGGCGGGTTCTCCTTGTCCGAGAGCTTGTGGTAGGTGGTCATGCCGATCACGTCCAACTGGTCCCAGAAACTCACCTCGCGGTAGTGGTCCCAGTTCGACGAATACAGCAACTTGCCGTGGTAGATCTTGCGGATCTCGCCGATCAGCTTGGTCCAGCGCTCGCGGAACCCTTCCGTCGAGATCAACTCGGCCCCGACCACCAGCATCTCAGCGTCGTTCTCCAGCCCCACTTCCGCGAAGTACTTGATGAACTCCAGATAGCTGGCAAACCACGCGTCCCAGTCCGGCGGCTTGATGACCCCGCGCCACTCGGTGTCCTGCGGGTTCTTCAGCAGGACCACCGGCATGATCGCCACCTTCAGCCCGTGCGAACGAGCCCGCGCAATGAGCTGCTTGAACTGCTCCTTCGACGGGCACCAGCGGGCGTCCAGAAAGATGCCCGCCGAACCGGCGTGATCCTGATAACCAGCCGTCGAAAGCCCCACCGTATTGGCCCCCAGCGCGGCCACCTCGTCGATCATCTCCAGATACGGCTCGATCCCGTTCGAAACGTAGTTGATTTGGATCGCCATCCCACGAAAAACGTCTTGATCCGCCTTCGGGGCGGCCGGCGCATTCGCCGCCGGCCCAGCCGCTCCCTCATCGGTCATCGAGGCCTTTGACACGCTCGACTGGTGCAAAAACCAGACCACCGAGGCTACTGCCAATACACCGATCAATTTGATGCTATTTTTCAGAAACATGGCACTATTGATACCTCAAACCATTATACGGATCAAGCGGCCTTGGTTGCCCCGAAGACCGGATTTCAGCAAATTCTATCCCCCCTGCCGCAGATGATCCGGGCAATTCCGGGTTTGACCGTCGTCCAAGCCACGGCTACATTAGGAACTCGCAACGACCGTCGCAGGAGGCCTGAACCTGACTGATACTACCAAATCCAAGCTTGTCATCATCGCCGGCACCGGCCAGTTCCCCGCTCTGGTCGCCCACGGGGCAAGAGAGGCGGGTCTGGAGGTCTGCATCCTGGCCCTCCGGCACGTGGCCAGCCCGGAGTTGCAGCGTCTGGCCGACTGCTTCCGCTGGGTGCCGATCGCCCGGGTCGGCCGGTGGATAAAATGGTCTCGCAAGTTTGGAGCCGAACGACTAATATTGGCGGGGGGAGTTCGCAAGACCGACGCGTTTACGCCCTGGCGGATACTGCAGTATCTGCCGGACTGGCGAACCCTGAGAATCTGGTACCGCCGGGCCCGCAAGGACAGGCGAAACCTCGCCATCCTGCAGGCCCTGGCCGACGAACTGCACGAGGCGGGAATCACCGTGGAGAACTCCGTCAAATACTGTCCCGAAGCCCTTGCCGAGGAAGGACAACTGACCGCCAACTCCCCTGCCGCCGCGGCCCGCAGCGACATCGAGTTCGCCTGGCCCATCGCCCTGAAAATCGCCCGGATGGACATCGGCCAGGCCATCGCCGTGCGAGAGAAGGACATCGTCGCGGTCGAAGCCATCGAAGGCACCGACGCCATGATCGAACGGGCCGGCCGACTTGCCCGCTCCGGCTGGACGCTGATTAAGGTGGCCCAGGCCAATCAGGACATGCGGTTCGACGTGCCGACGATCGGCCCGCAGACGATCGAAAAACTCCACGAGGCCAAAGCGGCGGCGGTGGTCGTCGAGGCGGGCAAGACGCTGATCATCGAGAAGGACAAGACCTTGCGCCTGGCCGAACGCTACGGCATCGCCGTGCTCGGCCGTCAAGCGCGGGGCGAGCAGGAGCAACGGGAGGATTGAGATGGCCGGCACAATGAAAGCCGCGGTGCTGTTGGGAAAAGGGAAGGTCGCTATCGAGGACCGTCCGATCCCTTCGCCCAAAGCCAACGAGGTGCTCCTGAAGATCCAGCGGGTGGGGGTCTGCGGCTCCGACGTCCACTACTACACGCACGGACGGATCGGCCAGTTCGTCGTCAAAGAGCCGCTGATCCTGGGCCATGAGGCCTCCGCCACGGTGGCGGGCCTCGGCCGCGACGTCAAGAACCTCAGCGAAGGCGACCGGGTCGCCATCGAACCTGGCTACACCTGCCGAACCTGCCGATACTGCAAGTCCGGATTGTACAACCTCTGCCCGGAGGTGGTGTTTCTCGCCACGCCGCCGGTCGACGGAGCCTTCTGCCAGTACCTGGCCTGGCCGGCGGACTTCGTGTTCAAAGTGCCCGAGGCAATGACGTTCGACCAGGCGGCCATGATGGAGCCGACCGCGGTCGCCCTCTGGTCCTGTCGGCGGGCGCCCATCCAAGCCGGAGCCAGCGTCGCGGTTTTCGGAGCCGGGCCCATCGGGGCCATGACCATCCAGGTGGCCAGGGCGCTGGGCGCAGCGACGATCATCGCCGTCGATCTCGACGACTGGCGGCTCGAACAGGCTGAGCGATTCGGAGCCCGCTACACGATCAATGCCCGGCGGATCGAGGACTCCGCCGAGACCATTCGCACGTTGATCCAGGAGCAGACCGGCGAGCCCTCGACGACGGCGGGCGTCGACGTGGCCTTCGAAACGGCCGGCGCCGTTGCGACCACTCGCGCCGCCCTCGCCTCCGTCCGACCGGCCGGCTCGGCTATGCTGGTCGGCCTGCCGCCCGACCCCCAGGTCGCTCTGGACATCGTCTCAGCCGCCTCCAGGGAACTCCAGATCAAGGGCCAGTTCCGCTACGCCAACTGCTATCCACCGTCAATCGCCCTCGCCGAATCCGGCGCCATCGATCCCGGGGCCATCGTCACCCATCACCTGCCCCTCGAAAAGGCCGAAGAAGCCCTCCAGATGTCCGCCAGCCCCGAACCGGGAACCCTCAAGATCATCATCAACGTCGCCGGCTGATCGGATTGTGATTCAGGCGGCCTCCCCCTGCCCATAAAAAAAGCGAGAGCGCCGTAGCGCTCTCGCCTTGATCGATCTAGCGTTGCTCTGTCGTCGGATTACGGCAGGGCAATGTAGCCGACGGTGACCGTCGTGTTATCGCTACGAGTCTCCGCCGTCTTGAATGCAACCGTGTTAATAGTGCAATCGACGTCCCACGCCGGGCAGCCGTACGTGTCTTCGCCGTCCGGATCGGCCGGAACCGTGAACGACGGGCCGCCCGTGCTGTACTGCAGATACGAGTCGGCGAGGAAGATGTAGTCGCCCTCGGCGGCCACGTCCATGCTGCCGGCATAGCCGACCCAGCCGTTGTTGTTGGTCGAACCGTCGATGTAGTCCTCCCTCGCGACCTTCGTGAAGGCCGGGTTCGGGACCGAACCGACCGCCGTCCGCTGCGAACCGCCCATCGAGTCGTCCGCGTCGTAGTCGGCGAAGAAGGCGTACGCGGCACCCGCGATGGCCACGTCGAACGTCGCCTCCGCGTCCGTCATCGTGATTACGTTCCCGTCGTCCAGGTTGACCAGGAAGGCCTGCGGATAGCTCTGATCATCGAGGCCGATCAGGTACCCCTGGTCCATCTCGACCTGCACGTCGCCGCCCGCCTCATTGACCGGCGCCGCCACGATCGGGGCCGCTTGCGGGTTTTCCAGATCGTAGATCGTGATCTTCCCGTCGGCCACGGCGACCGCCTTCATGCTCTCGGCGTCCACCTGAACCATGTCAACTCCACCCGCGTAGTCCACGCCATCCGGATTCGGAAGCGATACGACCACCGGGGTCTCGCCGCTGACGTCGATCACCTTGATGATCGCCCCGTCCGCCACCTCGTTCTGGTTGCAGATCACGATGCAGTAGTCGCCGTCCGCCTGGATGTTGCCCGTGTCGTCGGCGCTGACCGGGATGCTGTTCAGATAGATCTCGTTCGGGTCGATGACCGTCAGGGTCTCGGTCTCGGTGTCGAAGACCGCCACCTGGAACATCAGATCGGCGGTGTTGCTGCCGGCCAGGAAGATCGTCTTGCCGCCGACGGCAAACCCGCTGCTGTCGAACTTCTCAGAGTTCGTCACCGCCTTGGCCGAACTCTCGCCTTCGCTCGGAACCATGTACGAGACGCCAACCAGCGTGTCCGTCCCGTAGGCGATCAGGTCGTCGCCCGCCTCGATGTCCGCGTCATGGCGCATCGCGATGCTCGTCTTGACGATCGTCAACTCCGCCGTGTTCGGGTCCGTCGTGTTCGGATCGGTCGTGTTCGGATCAGTTGTGTTCGGATCCGTGGTATTCGGATCGCTCGTATTCGGGTCCGTCGTGTTCGGATCGGTCGTGTTCGGATCCACAATGCCTCCGTTACACCCGACCATCCCAACCACCAGCACACCCACCACCAGAAGCAGCAACAAAGGATAGACTCTGCTCAACATGAAACGCGCCTCCAAAACAGGAACATAAAGAAACCCATACTGAACTCGGTTACGCACTGATATCGGCATCACCCGGCAGATGGCTTGATGTGAAAACCGTCAAACCCAGTTCATCAGACCGGGTGTTTGGTACTAAAAGCAACACGGACATTCTCGCCAGCCCGCCTCGCGAATGTTCCTTCGGCAAATCCCGCCCAGTCAATGACTTAGCGATCGATTCATAGCCGCGATGTGGGCCGGAGTGGTCCCGCAGCACCCGCCGAGGAAGTTGATCTTTAACTCGGCGATCTTCATCGCGTGCTGGGCGAACTCCTCAGCCGTCTGCTGGTAGACCACCCGATCGCCCTCCTGACGGGGCAGACCGGCGTTGGGTTTGATCCAGACCGCCAACGTGGTCGCATCCCGGTAAGCCCGGGCGATAGGCAGATAGTTTTCGACCCCCAGACCACAGTTGGCGCCCACCCCGGCCAACCCCAGTTCCTCGGCTGCGGCCACCGCGTCCGTCACCGAGACCCCCATCATCGTCCGCGACTTGTCCGGCCCGCTGTCGAAGGTGAAGCATCCGATCACCGGCAGGTCCGTGACGTCCTTGACCGCCCGCGCCGCCAGTTTCCACTCGTCCAGATCGGCGAACGTCTCCAGGATGATCGCATCCGGCCGGCCCGCCACCAGCCCCTTGACCTGCTCGACAAACCCGGCGATAAGCTGATCGGCGGTCACTTCGTCCGATAATATCATCTTTCCCGAGGGTCCCATCGAGGCAAACACCCTCGCCCGCTCGCCCGCCGCCCGACGCGACAACTCCACCGCCTGCTTGTTGATCTCAAACGCCCGGTCCGCCAGCCCATGCCGCTCCAGGACAAAGGGGTTGGCCTGGAAGCTGTTGGTCAATATGACGTTGCTGCCCGCCTCAACGTAGCTGCGAGCCACCTGCACCACCATCTCCGGAGCCTCCAGGTTCAGCCGCTCGCACGACTCGCCGGGCTTCAGGCCCAGTTTGTGGAGTTCCGTACCCCATGCACCGTCCGTTATGGATAATCCCTCACCGAACATGCCGTCACATCCCCTATTGATCCCGCGTCTATGGGCCGACCTGGCCGAACGCCTCTTTCTCCAGAATGACCTTCCGGGCCTCTTCCGGCGGCAGATTCAATGCCCCTACCACCGCGGCGGCGGCATTCCGCAGGTTCTCAGCGGTCTCCTTGAACACGATGCCCTGAAGCTGGCTGATCTGCTCAGCCGTCAACCGGCTGCCGTGCTTGCGAACCGAAGTCCGCAGCAGCGCCAGCATCTGGATCTTCTGCTCGTTCTCACCGCGGCCAAGGGCGGCGGAGGCCAACCCTTGCTGAAGCTCCGGCTGCGAGAGCATCGCCAACACCTTGCCGCATTCGTAGGCCAACTCCCAATCGTCCCCGGCGGCACACTGGCTCAATGCCTCGCCCGCCCGAGCCACCTGATAGTTCTTCAATTCCATCGCGGCCAGACGGCCAAGACCCTTGGCCGCCAGAATGGCCATCGCACGAGCCTGCTCGGGCGATGCGATCTCGCGACCGAGTTGCTGACGCAGGTACACCAGCCGCCCCTCCAGCATCGCCTCATCCGGAACTCCCGCCACCACCGCCACTTGCGGAGCTTCCTGGAGGGTCGACCGCGCCTCTTCCAGCGTGTCGGCACCCGTCATCACCACCGTCGGGACCGACCGCAAAAGCGGATCCTGTTCCATCCGCCCCACCACCTGGCTGACCCCGGGAATAGGCAAGCCGTAGTCGATCAGCACCGCCTCGACCCGCGGCTTAAGATCGGCCAGCGCATTCTGCCACGCATCGGCGCTCTCGAAGGCCGCCACCTCATACCCGAGTTTCTCAAGCGTCGGAGTAACCTGATCGACTTGCGTCTTCTCGGCGGCAATCACCACCGCCACCGGCTTTTCCGGCCCGACCAGAACTTTGCCCAACAGCGGCACCACCCGGTCCACGGTCGGATAGACCTCGCCGGGCGCCGACCAGCCGAGAGCCAACGCCGACCAGAGACGAACCAACTGGTTGGGCGAGTTGAGAGCGGCGACGATCGGCTGACGATCGCCCATCATCCGCAGAATGTCGTTGCCCGCCGCTACGTCGGTCAGGGCCTCCAGCATCTTCAGCGCCACCGCCACGTCGTTGTCGGCTAGCGTCCGATCCAACCCCGATAGACAGTAGAACGTCCCAGCGGTCCGGAGAAAATACCCACAGTCCGGAAACTCCGGGCCGTGCAGCGGATCGGTCACCTGCTCCGAGAGCCTCAGCTCCCGCTTGCAGTTAGCCATCAGCCACAGTGTCAAAGCATCATTAAGACTGCCATCCAACTGGAGAGCCCGGCGCGACATCCGCATGGCCATTAATTCGTAGTAGATTTCCCACGGCACCGGCTGATCGACCAGCTTTCCATCTCTCCAAAGCCAGATGTTAGGCTGATCGGCCCGCACGTCGGGCACCAGGCCCGTCTGCGGGACACCCGCCACCACCGCGCTGTCGCGGTAGTAGTAGCGCTGGGCCAACTGATAGAACAGCGCCGCGGCGCTGGCGTCGCTGCGATATCGCGGGTTGCGGAGGCTGATCTGTTCGATCGCTCCAGCGGCGGCATTCCGAACGTTCTCCGGCATGCCCTGGTCCTGGGCGAGTTGCTTGAGGTACGGCAGAACCTGCGGATAGTCCAGCCGGGCCAGCGTCTCGATGATCAGCAGCTTGGCCTGGTTGTCCGCGTGCTGAACGGCCACCACCAGCCCCTGGATCACGCTGGGACCCATCTGGACCAGTGCGTCGATAATCTTGCCGTGAAGGCTGACCTTCTCGGAATTTGCGAAGTACTCGACCATCACCGGCACCGCGAACTCACCGGACTCCTGGAGTCGGGTCAGAGCATGGAACTGGGCCCGCGGCGAACCGCCGAGCCGTTCGATCTCAGCCGCGATGCGATCGGTATCGCGACGGGTATCCTGCCATCCCTGCCCACGCAGTTCGAGCACCCTGGCTGCCAGATCGCCTAACTCCTTGTTCGACTGGAGCTTAATGAGCACCTGTTCGCCGCTGGGATCCTGCTCGGCCAGCTTCAGCACATCGAGAGGTTCGGGATTGCGGTCGAGGAAGGCTTGGAGATTGGCCTGGCCCAGGTCCATCCGGCCGATCTTGATGTAGTAGATCGCATCCGTCCAGAGCTGCTCGAGCGACTTCTGGTCCCCCTCCTGCTGGGCCGAAGCGTGGGGGACGCCCGTGACGAAAAGGGTAACGATCAGCAGCACCGGGAAAAGGTGTTTGGCCATTGCAAGCTCCCTAAAGACCGCAACAGTTGCTGCCTGACAGGCAAGCGTCTCATGTGGGCGTAAATGTATCCGACACAATACATTAAGTAAAGTGTCAGGTGAATTTTAATTGATGGGGCAGCGAAGTCAAATGAAAAGAGAATTCAGAATTCAGAAGCCAAAAGTCACAATGAAGTCTCGGACGCCCGACAGGCTAACTTTCCTCGGATAACTACCGGAAATCGCTTGCCGGAACCGCCGGGCAGGGCTAACCTTTGGCGAATCACCAAGCCACACGATGGTTTTCGAGAAAGGTCCAATCATGCGAGCGAACACCAACTGGTTCCGGGACGCCAAGTGGGGTGTCTTCTGCCACTATCTGGCCGCCGACCAACTGACACCCGAGCAGTGGAATGCCCAGGTCGATGCCTTCGACGTCAAAGCCCTGGCCGACCAGCTCGAATCGGCAGAGGCACCGTATATCTGCCTGACCCTCGGCCAGAACTCCGGGCACTACTGCA
>Ga0123328_1001127_pt1 | contig 26488 bp, 21 predicted proteins | sample BioC12SIPDNA_2_FD_89702 | JGI IMG/M metagenome (GOLD analysis project Ga0123328, IMG submission 89702) | Anaerobic biogas reactor microbial communites from Washington, USA - Biogas_R1_A C12 SIP DNA | ecosystem: Engineered > Bioreactor > Anaerobic > Unclassified | place: Washington, USA...
AGCAGCGGGAACAGGATCACGTCGCGGATGCTCGGCGAATTCGTCAGCAACATGATGACGCGGTCGATGCCGATGCCCAGACCGCCGGCCGGCGGCATGCCGTACTTCAGGGCCGCCACGAAATCCTCGTCCATCACGCGCATCGTCTCGCCGTCGGCCTCGCCGGCCAACTGGCCGCGGAAATTCTCTTCCTGGACGGCCGGATCGTTCAGCTCGGTGTAGGCGTTGGCCAGTTCCATGCCGGCGACGAACAACTCGAACCGCAGGGCAATGTCCGGATCGTCGGGGCTGCGCCGCGTGAGCGGACAGATGGCCGCCGGGTAGTCCAGGACGAACGTCGGCTGAATCAGGTGCTCCTCGACCGTCGCCTCGAACACCTCGTTGACGACCACCGGCAGCGCCTTGTTCGACCCCTCGATACCGAGGGCCTTGGCCTTGGCCCGCACGGCCGCCTCGTCGCGAATGTCCACGCCCGCGTACTCGGCCACCAGGTCGGCGTACTTCCGGCGCGGCCACGGCGGCGTGTAATCGATCTCGTAGTCCCGGAACGGCAGCTTCATCGAACCGCAAATCTCCTGCGCCGCACTCGACACGAGCGTCTCGGTGATCCGCATCATGTCGTTGTAGTCGCCGTAGGCCTGGTACAGCTCCATCAGCGTGAACTCGGGGTTGTGCCGCGTGGAGATGCCCTCGTTACGGAAGTTGCGGCTGAATTCGTAGACCTTCTCCAGGCCGCCCACCAGCAGACGCTTCAGGTACAGCTCCGGGCTGATCCGCAGGTACAGGTCCATGTCCAGCGTGTTGTGGTGCGTGATGAACGGGCGGGCCGCCGCGCCGCCATAGACGGCCTGGAGCGTCGGCGTCTCGACTTCCATGAAGCCCCACGAATCCAGCATCCGCCGGAACTGGGCGATGATGCGGCTGCGCTTGTAGAACGTCTCCCGCACGTCGCGATTGGCGAACAGGTCCACGTACCGCTGGCGGTACCGCGTCTCCACGTCCACCAGGCCGTGCCACTTCTCCGGCGGCGGCAGGAGCGACTTGCACAGCACCGTCAGCTCGCGAATCAGGATCGTGATCTCGCCGGTCCGGGTCGTAAAGAGCGGGCCGCGGACGCCGATGAGGTCGCCCAGGTCCAGGAGCTTGTAGACCTCGAACTGCTCGCCGAGCTCCTTCTTGTTGAAGCAGACCTGAATCCTGCCTGTGGCGTCCACTAGGTCGGCGAACGCGAGCTTGCCGAAATCGCGGAGGGCCAGCAGCCGCCCGGCGGCACAGACGACCATCTCGGCCGCCGCCCCTGCGGCCGCGTCGGCAGCGTGCCCGTCGGCGGGCCGGGAGGCCTCGTAACGGGCCACGATGTCGCGTGCAGCCGCGGCGTCCGGAAACCGGCGCCCATAGGGGTCGATCCCCATCTCGCGAAGACGATCCAGCTTGCTCTGCCGTTGCTCTTGGAGTTGACTGCTCATGTGACGACGTTCTCCCATCGGCCGCGCCGGACGCCCCTGTGCGCGCGGCGGGCCAGAATGCAAAAGGGCAAGATATCCGCAGCCCCCGAGACCGTCAAGCAAATCCCCCTGACGACGGGTGCGCAGGGTGCATGTCGCGTTTGTGGCGGGCCACGGGTCTGGGAATAGCGCCAACCGTAGGGGCGGCTCGCGAGCCGCCCTCCCAGGGGCCTGTCCCCCGCGGGTCGCTCGCGAGCGACCCCTACGTCGCGCTTCCCGCCATTGCTGCGGTGCGAGAGCCTGCGTACCTACAAACGTGACGTGCACCCGGGTGCGGAGGCGGAAACCCCGGAAACCGCGAATTTGCTTGACTCATCGCGGGGGATGGACAAAATACGGCGGTTAAGAGTGTGCCATGGGGCGTCGGCGGCGCAACGGGCCGTTGGGCCGCGCCGCAGCCGAACACCCCGGATGTCGTGTAGAACCGAACGGACCGCCGCGAGGAATGCGACCAGTGGCCGGCGACGTGACTCCCGACGAAGCTCAGAAACGGATGCTGCGTCGGACCATGCGAGTCTTCGCCGTCGGGTGGCTGATGGTCATCGCCGTCATCGGCTTCTGGCTGGTGGGCAACTATGTGGATCGGCGGCTGGACACGCGTCCGATTGCAACGATTGTGCTGACGGTCCTCGCCGTGGCCGGAGGCGTGTGGCAATCGTATCGGACGATCATGGGGGTGCTGAAGGACTGAGCCCGTGACCCAGGGTGCCGACGTCAGGCAGTTTGAGCAATTTCAGGGCCGCGCAGCCAAGCTGGCCCTGTGGCTATGGATGGCCGCCCTGGTGATTGGTCTTGCGATGTCGCAAGGCTTCTCGCCGATTGTGGGCGGCATTTTTCTAGGCGGAGCAGCCTCGGTCGGCGCGTTTCGCTATAAGGTATGGACCCTGCGGAGGTTAGCCTCGCGGGCCGACCAGAAGACCGCCTCGCGGCTGCCGCTGCTGGATGCCGGACGGTACGTCATCCTGGCGGCTGCCCTGGTCGCCGCGGTCCTGTTGTCGCGACGCGACGGCGACTCGCGGTGGGTGTTTGCCGCCGCCGCCACGTTGTTCCTGTGCAACCTGGCCGTCATCGTGCTGGCCGTCTACGAATCGCGTAAAAGAGGATAGGGTCGCCGGACGCCATGGAAACCATTGCACCGAAAACCGGTCACCAGATCATGCTCGACGGCATGCCGTTGCTGACGTACCAGTACGGCACGGTGTTCATGACGATCCTGGTCGTGGCGGTGCTGACCCTGGTGGCCTTCCTCTGGACACGTCGGCTGAAGTCCGTGCCCGGGCGCGGCCAGGCGCTGCTCGAACTGATCGTCTCGGCCTTCCGTGACCTGGTCTATTCGACGATGGGCCCCAAGGACGGACGGAAGTACCTGCCGCTCATCGGGACGATCTTCCTGTTCGTGTGGACGTGCAATATGGTCGGCCTGATTCCTACGGCCGACATCTTCCACATGCTGACGGGCGATACGAGCCTGTACGTCACGGTCGGCACTCACGTGCTGGAGATTCCCGGCTGCCAGGAACCCTCGCGGAACGTCAACTTCCCGTGGGCCCTGGGCATCATGACGTTCTTCATCATGCACATTGCGGCCATCGCCCGGAAAGGGCCGGCGAAGTACTTCGACGAGTACTTCACCCCGCACCTGGGGCGGTTCACGTGGCCGCTTCAGAATGGATTCTGGCGTCTGGCGGCGGCGGGGCTGCTGGGGGCCATCTGGGGCACGCTGGCGTGGTTGATCGGCTCGGTGGTCGGCGCCCGCAACAGCCTGTTCCCGTACTTCAACGCCGCCGGCTACAAGTTCACCTGGTGCACGTTCGTTGCGGCGAGCGTCGCGATAGCGGCCTTCGTGTGGTGCCTGTTCCGCCTGTCGCACGAGCCGCGGAAGGTGGGCGTGCCGAACATTCTGATGTTCCCGCTGAACGCGATCGGCAAGTTCGCCGAGATTCTGTCGATGAGCTTCCGTCTGTTCGGCAACATCTTTGGCGGCGCGATCATCATTGCCCTGCTGGGGGGCATGGTCAAGCAGGTGGCCCTGCCGATTTTCCTTCAGATGTTCATGGGGATTTTCGTCGGGACGATCCAGGCCTTCGTCTTCGCGATGCTGGCCCTGACGTATATCACGGTGGAGATCCAGGAAGACGAGGTCGAGGAGGCCGTCGAAGGCGACGGCAACGAGACCGAATCGGTCCCGGCCTGACGGGTTCGCCCGTGGCAGAGGACAAGGAACCAACGGACGCATGACGACGTGGCTTGACATCATCAACGATCCTCAGGTGCTGGATTCGTCGAAGTACCTGGCCGCCGGCCTGGCGATGGGCTTCGCGGCCATCGGTCCGGGCGTGGGCGAAGGGTTCGCCGCCGGTCGGGCGGTGCATGGCATCAGCCGCCAGCCGGCGCAGGCGGGCAACCTGCTGCGGAACATGCTGATCGGCCAGGCCATCGCCGAAACCAGCGGCATCCTGGGCCTGGTGGTGGCGATCATCATGGTGACGCGCGGGGCCGGTGCGATCATGGACTGGGGCATCGGGGCGGCGCTGATCGGTTCGGGGCTGGCTGTAGGGATGTCGGCCATCGGGCCGGGAGTCGGAGCGGGAATGACCGGCGGCAAGGCCCTGGACGCCATCGCGCGGACACCGGAGGCATCCGGCAAGGTCACGCTGACGATGCTCATTGGACAGGCGATGAGCCAGAATGCGGCGATTCTCGGGTTTCTGATCTCGATCATGCTGCTGAGCGTGAGTCGGGAGATGCTGACGGCGGAGGACCCGGCGTTCTGGCCGGCGATTATCCTGAAGGTGGGCAAGTACATCGGCGCCGGCCTCTGCATGGGCATGGGCGCCGTGGGGCCGGCGCTGGGCATCGGTTTTGCCGCGGCGAATGCGGTCGAGGGCATCGGCCGCCGGCTGGAGCACGCGAGTCTGCTTCAGCGGACCATGTTCGTGGGCGTGGCGGTGAGCGAATCGACGGCCATCTACGCCTTGGTCGTGTCGCTGCTGCTGATCATGCAATGACCCCCCGCGGCGGCGCGAAGGGGCGTTGGCCCCAAGCGGTCGCGGGCGTCGAACGAGACTGTTGGATGCACCACACACGAGCGGATCACGGAGAGGAGCACAGACGATGGAAGGTATCCCGGAAGCAATCATGAAGGCCGGCGCGTTCATCGGCGCAGGGTTGGCGATGGGTTTCGGCGCCATTGGACCGGGCGTGGGCGAGGGTTTTGCCGCAGGTAAGGCGTGCGAAGGCATCTCGCGTCGCCCGGATCAGGCAGGTCTGCTGACGCGAACGATGCTGATCGGTCAGGCCGTGTCGGAGTCGACCGGCATTTACTCGCTGGTCATTGCGCTGATCCTGATCTACCAGTAGGCGGCGGACTTGTCGCCGTCGGCCGCGTCGGCCCCTGACGCACAGCGCCGGGGCGCGGTGCGCGGCGGGTCGCCGAGCCATCGGCCCCCGGTCGGCAAACGCCCAGCATGTGAGGTGTGAACGGGATGAACCCGAACAAGAAGCGAGTCCTCAAAGTCCTCGCCTTGCTCTATGTGGCGCTGGTCGTGGTGTTCTTCGTCCACAGCGGCCGCACCACCGACGCCGAGGGCGGGCGGCTGCGCACGCTGGACCCGAGCCTGGTGGGCTCCGAGCTCACGCAACCGCTGAAGGTATCGTGGTTGCAGGGCAAGCCCGCGACGACCGAGATCGTCAACGCGCTGGCCCTGGCCGGCATCCAGGTGGTGGCCACCGATGACGGGCCGAAGGCCACATTGAACCCGGCGGTCATCGGGCACGCGATTCACGACGTGGAACTGCCTGTCGAAACGAAGATCACACAGAATCTGTGGGACCACGTTCTCGCGCCCGAGAAAGAGGCCTCCGCCGATCAGGCGACGGTGCATGTCAAGGGTCCGGGCGGGCTGATCGTCTTCGACTTCACGCTGGTCCTGACCGTGGTCAACTTCGCGGGCCTGCTGATCATTCTGTATCTGCTGCTGTGGGAACCGATCCTGAAGGTGCTGGACGACCGGGCGGCGACGATCGCGTCGGATCTGGAGCAGGCGGCCCGCAAGCACGAGGACGCCACGGCGCTGAAGAGCAAGTACGACGAGATGCTGCTGGGGTCGAAGCAGGAGCGTCAGGAGCTGATCGCCGAGGGCCGCCGCGAGGGTCAGGCCGAGCGTCAGCGGATTGTGGATGTGGCGAAGCAGGAGTCGGAGAAGGTGATCGCGCGGACGAAACAGGAGCTGGAAGCGACGGCCGAGAAGGTGCGTCGCGATCTTCGCAACGAGATCGGCGGCCTGAGTGTGGAGTTGGCGCGCAAGATTCTCGGCCGCGAGGTCCGGGACGAAGACAACCGGCACCTGGTCAACGATTTTCTGAGCAAGCTGGACAAGGTCGATACCAAGAACTGATCGGTCAGTCATGAGAGACATGGTTCTTCCATCGCGGTACGCCAAGGCGATCCTTGAGTTGGCTGTCCAGGAAGGACAGGTTGACGAGGTGGGTCGTCAGTTGTCGCTGGCGTGCCAGTGCGTGCTGGGCGATGCAGCGTTGGCGGCGTTCTGGCGCAGCACGCGAGTGTCGGCCGAGGACAAGCGCAACGCGCTTCAGGACGTGCTTGAGCGGCTGGACGCGCTGACGCTGGTGCGCAACGCGGTGAACTTCCTGTTGGACCGCGGGCGCCTGCTGCACCTGCCGGACATCGTGAAGGCGTACAACGAGCTGTCGCAGGAGCTGGCCCACTCGGTGGAAGCGAAGGTGACGCTGGCGTCGGCCGTGCCGGACGAGGTCGCGTCGCAGCTGGCCGAGGGCCTGAGCCGCACGTTCGGCAAGAAAGTGGTCGTCCGCACGGAGGTGGACCCGGCGTTGCTGGGGGGCCTCGTGGTGCGGATCGGGAACACGGTGATCGACGGGTCGGTGCGCGGCCGTCTGGCGGCGTTCGCCCGGTCGCTGCAATAGAGACCAGAGGCCGGTCGCGGCCGCACGCGTGCACGACGGCGCGGCGGGCCGGGTCGGATTCGATTCGGGAGGTTCGAAAGTGACTAGCATCAGACCCGAAGAGGTGAGCCACATTCTGCGGGAGCAGATTCGCAACTACGAAGGCGCCCTGGACGTGGACGAGGTCGGGGAAGTCGTCGAAGTGGGCGACGGCATCGCGCGGGTGTTCGGCCTCGAGCGGTGCATGTACAACGAGTTGCTCGAACTGCCCAACGGCGTCTTCGGCATCGCGCTGAGCCTGGAAGAGTCGAACGTGGGCGTGGTGCTGCTGGGCGACGACCACCTGGTCAAGGAAGGCCACACCGTCAAGCGCACGGGCCGCATCATGGAAGTGCCCGTGGGCGAGGCGATGATCGGCCGCGTGATCAACGCCATCGGCCAGCCCGTGGACGGCCGCGGGGAAATCACGACCGACCGGTTCCGCCCGATCGAGATCGTGGCCCCGGGTATCGTGAAGCGGCAGCCCGTGAGCGAGCCGCTCCAGACGGGCATCAAGTGCATCGACGCGATGACGCCCATCGGCCGCGGACAGCGCGAGCTCATCATCGGCGACCGCCAGACGGGCAAGACCGCGATCATCATCGATACGATTCTGAACCAGAAGGGCGGCGACGTGGTCTGCATCTACGTCGCCATCGGGCAGAAACGGTCGACGGTGGCCCGCATCATCAAGACGCTGGAAGACGCCGGCGCGATGGACTACACCATCGTGGTGACGGCCTCGGCGTCGGAGCCCGCGCCGCTGCAGTACCTGGCGCCCTACGCCGGGTGCGCCATCGGCGAGGAGTTCATGGCCCAGGGCAAGCACGTCCTGATCGCCTACGACGACCTGTCGAAGCACGCTGTGGCGTACCGGCAGATGATGCTGCTCTTGCGGCGGCCGCCGGGCCGCGAGGCGTTCCCCGGCGACGTGTTCTACCTGCACAGCCGCCTGCTGGAGCGCGCGGCGAAGATGAGCGAGAAGGAAGGCGGGGGCAGCCTGACGGCCCTGCCCGTCATCGAAACGCAGGCCGGCGACGTCTCGGCGTACATCCCGACGAACGTCATCTCGATCACCGACGGGCAGATCTTCGTCGAGAGCGACCTGTTCTACCAGGGCATCCGGCCGGCCATGAACGTGGGCATCAGCGTCAGCCGCGTCGGCGGCGCCGCCCAGATCAAGGCCATGAAGAAGATCGCCGGGCAGCTCAAGCTGAACCTGGCCCAGTACCGCGAGTATGCGGCGTTCGCCCAGTTCGGCAGCGATCTGGACAAGGCCACCCAGCAGATTCTGGCCCGCGGGTCGCGCATGACCGAAATCCTCAAGCAGGACCAGTACACGCCCATGCCCATCGCCGAGCAGGTGGCCATCATCAAGGCCGCCAACGACGGGGCGCTGGACGACATTCCGGTGCCGGACTGCCGCCGCTTCGAGGCCGAGCTGCTGTCGTGGCTGCGGGCGAACCGGGCCGAGGTGCTGTCGCAGATCGCCCAGAAGAAGAACTTCGACGACGACCTGAGCGCCGTCTTCGCCAAGGCCGTCGCCGAGTTCAAGAAGACCTTCGTGCCGTCGCAGACGACCGAAACGACCGACCTCCAGATTGAGTCGGCCGAGGACATCGAGAAGTAGTCGAGAGCGAACGATTATGTCGGCAAACACGCGAGACATCCGCCGCCGCATCCGCAGCGTGAGAAACACGCAGCAGATCACCAAGGCCATGAAGATGGTCGCGGCAGCGCGGCTTCGCAAGGCGCAGACCCGTCTGATGGCGGTGCGACCGTACGAAGAGGCCGTGGCCGCGACGCTCGGCCGTCTGCTGCCGCGGCTGGTCGGCGACGAGCACCCCCTGCTGACGCGCCACGGCGACCGCCGCCTGGCCCTGGTCGTCATCACCGGCGACAAGGGGCTCTGCGGATCGTACAACCACAACCTGATCCGCCAGGCCGAGCAGTTTCTCCGCGACCATCGGGACCGCGACGTCCGCCTGACGGCCATCGGCAAGAAGGGCGCCAAGTACTTCGCCCGCGAAGGCTACGACCTGGCCGGCGCGTACACCGACATGGCCGAGAGCGTGACGTTCAAACAGGCCGCGGCCGTGATGCACAAGCTGATCGGCGGCTTCCTGGCGGGCGAGTGCGACGAGGTCCATGTGCTCTACAGCTACTTCAAGAGCACGATCTCGCAGCGCCCGCAGATTGATCGGCTGCTGCCGTTCGACCTGCCGCCGGTGGCCGACCTGGCCGCCGCGGGGCCGATGCCGGAGATCATGTTCGAGCCGTCGGTCGAGGACGCTGCGGCCGCCGTGCTGGAAGAGAGCCTGGACGTGCGGCTGTTCCGGGCGCTGCTGGAGTCGGCCTCCAGCGAGCACGGGGCCCGCATGACGAGCATGGAGAACGCCACCAACAACGCCGACGACATGATCGCGGACCTGACGCTCCAGTTCAACCGGGCGCGCCAGGCCGTGATTACCAAGGAAATTTCGGAAATCGTCGGGGGCGCCGAAGCCCTCGGCAAGTAGCCATCAACGGGAGTCCAGTGATGAGAACAGGACGCGTCAAACAGATCCTCGGGCCGGTCGTCGACTGCGAGTTCGAGGCGGGCCAGTTGCCGGCCATCAATACGGCGATCAAGCTCGACGACGAGTCGCGCGGCATCCGCCTGACGGCCGAGGTCGCCATGCACATCGGCGAGAACGTCGTGCGGTGCGTGGCCATGGGCCCGACCGACGGCCTCGTCCGCGGCATGGAGGCCCAGGACACCGCCGCACCGATCAGCGTTCCCGTCGGGCCGACCACCCTCGGCCGCATCATGAACATCCTGGGCGACCCGGTGGACGAAAAGGGGCCGATCGAGGCTGTCCGCCGCGACCCCATCCACAAGCCCGCCCCGAGCCTGGAAGACCTGCGCCCGGAGACCGAAATCCTCGAAACGGGCATCAAGGTCGTGGACCTCATCGAACCGTACGCCAAGGGCGGCAAGGTCGGCCTGTTCGGCGGCGCCGGCGTCGGCAAGACGGTCTTCCTCAAAGAGCTGATCCGCAACATCGCCATCGAGCACGGCGGCCGCAGCGTGTTCGCCGGCATCGGCGAGCGCACCCGCGAGGGTAACGACCTGTGGCTGGAGTTGCAGGAATCGGACGTGCTGGACAAGGCGGCGCTGGTCTACGGCCAGATGAACGAGCCGCCGGGCGCGCGACTGCGCGTGGGGCTGACGGCCCTGACGGTCGCCGAGTACTTCCGCGACGAAGAGAACGCCGACGTGCTCCTGTTCATCGACAACATCTTCCGGTTCAGCCAGGCCGGCAGCGAAGTGTCGGCCCTGCTGGGCCGCATGCCCTCGGCCGTGGGGTACCAGCCCACGCTGGCCACCGAAATGGGCGCCCTCCAGGAGCGCATCACGAGCACGCGCAACGGCAGCATCACAAGCATCCAGGCCATCTACGTGCCAGCCGACGACCCGACCGACCCGGCCCCGGCGACCACCTTCGCCCACCTGGACGCCTCGACGTACCTGGAACGCAAAATCTTCGAGCTGGGCATCTACCCGGCCGTGGACCCGCTGGCCTCCAGCAGCGTCGTCCTCGACCCGCGTGTGGTCGGCGACCGGCACTACGACGTCGCCCAGAAGGTCCAGGAAATCCTTCAGCGGTACAAGGACCTTCAGGACATCATCGCCATCCTCGGCATGGACGAGCTGTCCGACGACGACAAGATCACCGTCGCCCGGGCCCGGAAGATTCAGCGGTTCCTGTCGCAGCCGTTCTTCGTGGCCGAGAACTTCACCGGCATGCCCGGCAAGTACGTGCCGCTCGAGGAGACCATCGACGGGTTCGAGCAGATCATCCACGGCGAGTGCGACAAGATGCCGGAGCCGGCCTTCTATATGGTCGGCAACATGGACGAGGCCCGCGAGAAGGCCAAGACGATGTAGTCGCAGCGGAGAGGCCCGACGATGTCCGTACAGGTGACCATTCTGACTCCCGACCGCCGCGTGCTGGATCGGCGCGAGTGCCACGAGGTGGAGCTGCCCGGCCGCGACGGCACGTTCGGCGTGCTGGACAACCACACGCCGCTGCTGGCGCCGCTGGGCGTCGGCGTCGTGCGGCTGCGAAGCGGCGGCCAGGTGACCGAACGCGTCGCCGTGGCCGAGGGCGTCGTCGAGGTGAACGAGAACCAGGTGACCGTGACGGCCCATGCGGCCGAGCGGTCGGACGAGATTGACGTCGATCGCGCCCGGGCCGCCCGCAAACGGGCCGAAGACCGCCTCCACCATCGTCATCGCGACACCGACGTCGAACGCGCCCAGGCCGCTCTGGCCCGCGCCATCAACCGCCTCCGCGCCGCCGAGACGCACCATAGCGACTGAAGGCAGGCAACCGGCCTCCCATGATGCAGCACACGTAGCGGCGAGAAACCAAACCACCCGGGCGAGGAGCCAACAACCCGTGGGGAGGAGCTAACACAGCCGCTCTCCCTGCGTGCAGGGAGAGGTGCCCCGAGCTTTCAGCGAGGGGCGCTGAGGGTCGAACGCCAGAGTCCGCGTGGGTCCGGTGGACCCACCCTACGGTTGCGTTATCGTAGGGGCAGCTCGCTGCAAGTCCCGAGCTTCGTCGAGGGGTGACCCGCCCTCGTGACTTTGGAGGTGCCGCCGTGCCCGAATCCGCCGAAGAGGTCCGTTACCAGTGTCTTCGTCCGTCGCAGGTAGTCGCGCGGCGAGAGGCGATGCCCGTGGCGTGGCTCCCACTGGGCGTCCTGGAATGGCACGGTGTGCAGAATCCCATGGGCCTGGACGCCCTGAAGGCCGAGGGGCTGCTCTGCCGCGCCGCCCGCGACATCGGCGGCCTCGTCATGCCCACGCTCTACTGGGGCGACCATCGCCGCATCCTCGCCGAGGTCGTCTTCGACCCCGCCGTGTCGCCGAACTTCCCGAAGCACCTCGGCGACCAGACCGAACCGATTGCCCGACGGATGCGCGTCCCGCGCGAGCAACTCGTCCGCGAGGCCGACCGCCTCGACCGCGCCGGCGGATGGCGCGTGTGGATCGAACTGGTCACGAACATGCTCTTTCAGATCGAGTCGCTCGGGTTCCGATGCATCGCCGCCTACGCCGGCCACGCGCCGCTCTGGAACCCGTTCGACCAGGCGGCCCAGGCCTACCGCGACCAGGGCGGCGCCGCCGAGGTGCTCCGCCTCGGCATTCCGGGCGGCGAAGACCATGCCGCCGTCCGCGAAACGTCGCTCATGCTCCACCTGTGCCCCGGCCTCGCCGACCTGTCGGAACTGGACCCGTCGGGCGCCCTGCACATGGGCATCCTCGGCGACGATCCCCTGGCCGCCACCGCCGACTTCGGCCGCCAACTGGCCGACCAGTTCGTCGCCGAGGCCCGCCAACGGGTGATCGCCCGGCGCGGCGGTGAGTAGGGTGGCTGCTTGACGTGGTTCCCGAGCACCGTCGAGGGGCAGCCACGCGTTTCCGTCAATCACCGCGTGCGCAGCACGCTCCCTGAACCCCTCTCCCTGCTTGCAGGGAGAGGTGCCCCGAGCGACAGCGAGGGGCGGTGAGGGTCGCACGGGGCAGACCGTCCAGCCGCGTTCACAGTAGGGGCGGCTCGCGAACCGCCCTTCGTGGCAGTAAGCGGCCATAGCGCCCGGCATAGCGATGGTGGACAACAACTATGAGTGAGGAGACCATGCCATGAAGACCAAGCCACCTGATTTCCGCAGGTACCACGAATCGGTCACTAACGAACTGTTTTCGCTCAAGGACCGTCTTCGGAACCTTGTGCCGCACTGGCCGACCGACGGCGAGTTCAAGGAAGCGGCGCTCCGAACCGTCATACGTCGTCACGCGCCGGAAACCACACTCATCGGCAGAGGCTTTGTCGTGACGCCCACTGAGAGTTCGCGACAGATCGACATTCTCGTTGTTGATCGGCACTCGCAAACACTTTTCAAGGATGGCGACCTCCTCGTCACAACTCCTGATTCTGTCTGTGCGATCATCGAGGTCAAGACAAGGGTCAAGCCATCTGAGATACGCAGCGTGGTGGAACGGATTGGCGAGAATGGTCGGCTCTGCACGGATGTTACCCTTAAGGAGATATGGACCGGTCTGTTTGTCTATGACATCTGCGACCAAGGCGCTTTTTGCGCCGATGAGACCCACAAGACAGCTCTGCGGGCCATCGCTGATGCCGCACACGTGACAAAACACAAGATAAGGTGTGTGTCCCTGGGAAAGCACACATTCATAAGGTACTGGCCCCATTACAGAGCAGGTGGTCTTGCCGGAAGACCCGCAGGCGACAAGTCCTTCTGGCGATCATATGATCTCCGCGACCTTGCACCGGCCTCCTTCCTCAGCTGCCTGCTGGAAGCCGTCCGCCCCGCATGCCACTCCGGCATCATGTCAATTCCAGACATGAAGGCCAGATCAATGGTATGGTTTCCGGAGACGGTCGCTGGCGAAAGCTATGCACGCTGGCAGTTGGCTGAAGGTGACAGCGAACCGTCGCATGTCTCCAGTACGTAGGTCGGGTCAACAGACCCGACGGATTCGTCGGTTCGTGCCCGCTTCGGTGCGTCGGGTCTGTTGACCCGACCTACGTGTTCCGGCAAAGGACCGCCACAGGGGCCAGAGTCTTCGGACACACCCCCAGCAAAGAGGTCCCGCGTTTTCCCATTTCCGCCCCCCTGCCCTTGGACCTATAATGCCGTCACCTTCTCCACGGAGTGCCACGGGCCATGGGTGTCGTCCACTGGGTTGCACTGCTGCTGATTCCGCCGTCGATCTGGGCGATTCTGCGGCTGATCCGGTCGAAGGACTGGTTCGCCGCCCGGCGTCGCCGCGCAGCCGTGTGCCTGTCGCTGGCGGCCGCGGCCATGGCGGCCGCCGTGGCGAGGCCCTGGCTCGACGTCCGCTCCGGCAGCGCGCCGACCGTGATCCTTGTGGCCGACGACAGCCACAGCATGCGCACGGGCGAACCCTGGACGGTCGCCGCCCAGTGGGTCCGCGAGCAATTGCCCGCCGAGGTCGAGATGGGCATCGTGGCGTTCTCCGGCGGCGCGCAGGTGGCCGTCGCCCCGGGCGACACGCTGCCGACACCCGTCGAGCTGACCCGTCGCCGCGCGACCGGCGCCCAGACGAACATCGAGGAAGCCCTCCGGGCCGCGGCCGCCCTGGCCGCCGACCCGCCGCGGACCGCGCTGCTCCTGTACAGCGACGGATGCCAGACCGACGGCCGCGCAACCGATGCCGCCGTCGAGGCCTACCGCCGCGGCATGAGGGTCTACTGCCTCCCCGCGGCCAAGATCGCCGACCCGCCGCCCGCCAACGTCGCGATCACCGACCTGGTGTGCCCGGCACGCATCGAACCCGGACAGACGGCCACGGTCCGAGCCGAGATCCGGTCCAGCGTGGACGCCTCCGTGGTGGTGCGAATGGTCACCCGTCGCGACGACGGCGCGCCGTCGCCGTCGGCCGATGACGACGCCACCGTTTCCGCAACCCTTGCCGCTGGCACCGCGAAATGGCTGAGTTTCCCGCTGACCGCGCCCGACGCCGGCCGCGACGGACCTGTCGCCGCGGTCCTGCGCGGCGAGGTGGTCGTGGACTCGGTGCCGGGCGATGTGGCGCCCGAGGACGACCGCTGGCCTTTCACGATACAGGTGGGCGACCGCCGGCCCGTGCTCGTCGTCGAGTACCGCGACGAAACGCACACCGACGACGTACCCGCCGCGTCGATCCTGCCGCCGTCGATGCCCGTGCGGCGCGTGGCCGCGGAGACGATGCCGGCGGACGCGGCCGCCCTGGCCGACTTCGCGGCGGTGGTCCTGGCCGACGTGCCGGCCTATGCCCTGTCGTCGCAGACGCTCGACGCCCTGCGGCGTTACGTGGCCGACGCCGGCGGCGGGCTCGTCGTCCTGGGCGGACGGAACTCGTTCGGCCTCGGCGGTTACGCGCGCAGCGGTCTGGATGCTTTGCTGCCGGTCAAGAGCGACCCCGAGGATCGGCCGCCCATTCAACTGGCCATCGTTCTCGACCGCTCGGCGAGCATGAGCGAATCGGTCCGCGGCGGGACGAAGCTGCGCCTCGCCCAGGACGCCGTCCTCAGCGTGGCCGCCCTGCTCAGCGACGACGACCGCGTGTCGCTCGTCGCGTTCAACCACGAGCACCAGACCACCGCGGCCGACGTGGGCACCGAGCACTGGGAACGACTGCGTCTGCCGCTGCTGAAGCTGGAGGCTCGCGGCGGCACGCGGATGGGCCCTGCACTGCATGCGGCCCTGGCCGCACTGGCCTCGACGCCCGCGACCACCGCCGACGGGCGGCCCGTGCGGCGGCACGTCATCGTCGTCAGCGACGGCGAGAGCGAACCGTTCGACCGTGCGGCCGTGACGGACGAAGTCCGGCGGCTCGGGGCCAGCCTCTCGGCGGTCTCGACGGCGGCCGGCGGCTCGTGGCCCGGGCTCGACGCCATGGCCGCCGACTCCGGCGGACGGTTCTACGACGTGGCCGACGGTCTGGTGGCCCCCGACGGGCGAAACCGACTGGCCCGCGTGTTCCTGGAGGACTTGCCGCTGGCGATTCTCGACGAGCGACCCGCGCCGGCGTCGGTCGGCGACCGAGCCCCGGTGCTGCCGGCGGAACCGTCGCAGATCGCCCTGCCGCCGATTCCGCAGCACCTGGCCACCGAGCCGCGCACGCAGGCCCGAACGCACCTCTGGGCCGATCCGCGCGAGGCGTCGCCCGCGGCAGCCGCGCGACGGCGTCCGCTGGCGGCCTCCTGGCGATACGGCCTCGGCCGCGTCGTGGCCTGGCCCGTGCCGTGGATCGAGGCGAACCGCGCGTGGCTCGCCGAGCCGTTCATCGGCCGGGCGGTGGTGAACTCCATGGAGTGGGCTGCGTCGGCCCCGCCGCTGGCGGCCGATTACGATGCCCGCGTCGCCGCTCCCGGCGGACGGTTGACGGTGGAGATTGAGGCCCGCCGGCTTCCGGACGCCGTCGCCGAGATGCCGTCCATGCGGATCGCGCTGGACTCTCGCGACGACGCGCTGTCCATCGTGCTGGACGTGCCTCCGGCGGGGCCCGGCCAGTGGCGGTTGCAGCAGCCCGTCGCCACCGGCACCTACGCGTACACCCTCACGGCCGGCGACGAGACGACTCGCGACGTCGTGGCGGCCGGGTCGCTGAGCACCGGCCCGTCGGCGGAGTTCCGACGCCTGGGCATCGACCGCCGCACGCTCGAGGCCATCGCGACGGCCGGCGGCGGCCGCGTGCTCCAGTCGCCCGCCGACGCGCGGACGCTGGCCGTCGCCGCCACACGACGCGCCGAACTCTGGCCCGAGTTGCTCGCTCTGGCCACGCTCCTGGTCCTCTACGAGGCGCTGCACGTGCTCATGGCCCGGTCACGCTGACGCGTCGCCGCGCAGCGACGAATCGAACGCCCCCCGACCCTACGGAGCCTCTTGGATCTGCCGGATCAGGCTCAGAAACTCCTTGCGCCCCAGGTCGGCGCGCTCGGCGACGACATTGCCGCGGCGGTCGTAGAAGACCACCACCGGCGGGCCGCCGTGGACAAAGCGATCGTAGAACGTCGCGGCTTCCGTGCCCTCGGCCGGCGGGCCGCTCGTCACGTCGATCTTCAGCAGACGCACCCCCTCGACCGCAAGGCGGACCTCGTCGTCGCTGAAGACCTTGCGCTCCATGACGCGGCAATTGACGCACCAAGCGGCCGTGACGTAGACCACGGCCGGGCGGCCGGCATCGCTCGCCTCCGCCAGACTTCCATCGCGGAAGGCGGTCCAGAGAATCGTCTCTCGCTGCTCCAACGACGGGATCGCTTCACCGAGGATCAAGGCGACGCCCAGGCCCGCCAGGGCCGCCAGCGCCACGGCCCGCACCACGCGGAACCCGCGCGACCAGGGTCGCATGGAGCGGCCCTGGATCAGGCCCAGGTACACCGCGGCCGCCAGCGCCAGCGCCGCGACGCTCCACCAGAACAGCGGCTCGCCCACGTACGGTCGCAGGAAGTACAGTATCAGCCCGAGCACGGGAAACGCCAGCAGGCTCCGCACCCACACAAGCCACGGACCGCCGCGCGGGATGCGGCTGATGAGGCCCGTGAACGTGCCGAGTACCAGGTACGGCAGGCCGAGGCCCAGGGCGAAGACGAAGAACAGCCCGCCGCCGGCGGCTGCCTGGAGCAGGACGCCGTCGCCGCGCGCCGCCATGCGGCCACCGAGTTCGCCAACGTAGATAATCAGGGCGGCCACGAACGGACCCACGCACGGCGCCGCCACCAGGCCGACCGCCGCCCCCATCACCAGCGCGCCCAGCAGGCCGCTCTGGCCCTGAAGCGAACCCAGCAGCGACGTGGGGACGCGGATCTCGAACGCGCCGAACAGGCTTGCCGCCAGGGCTGCAAGCACCAGACACAGAACGGCCACGCCCCAGGGACTCTGGAGGGCCCAGCCGATCTGGCTTCCGGCCAGGGCGGCGGCGCTACCGAGGATCGTGAACACCGCGGCCATGCCGAGGACGTACACGGCGGCCAGGAGCACCGTGGCGCCGGCGCTGCGTCTGGCCTGCGACGCGAAGAAACCCATCGTGACCGGCAGAATCGGGAAGACGCACGGCGTGAGGTTCATGGCCATGCCCATCACGAACACCAGGGCCAGAAGCCCGGCCCATCCGGTGTCGCGCAGCCGGCTGAGCCAGGCGTCCGAGTCTCCGGCGTCGTCGGCTGCCGTCCGGGCGGCGTTGGCTGTGGCCGTCGGCGTCGCGGCCGCGTCGATCCGCACCGGCAACGCCACCGCCAGCGTCGTCGGCGGCAGACAGGTGCTCGCGGTGCAGGCCTGGTAGCGCAACACGAGCGGCACCGTGGAAGGTCCGACGGCCGCATCGGCCGGGGCCGCCAGGCGACAACGCAGGATCACGCGACCGTGGTAGACGGCAATGGGGTCCATGCCTTCGAGCAGGGTCAGAGACTCTCCAGCCGGATAGGTCGCCTCGAGCGCGAACCCCGGGGCAGCCCCCTCGCCCAGGGTCAGTTCCGTCGGCACGTACCCCTCGGACACCTGGTGGGCCATGGTGTGGTACTGCGGCTGGATCGTTACGGGCAGGGAGAACTCGGCAGCGCCGCCCGGGGCGAGGACGACCTCGGGCAGCTCAATCCGGAGCACGTTGTCCGAGGCCACGGCGCCCAGGGCCTCGCCGGCGAACAGAACCGCGAGGAACCAGAGAACCAGTCCGAGGCGCGTCCTCCCGATCGACGGCATCGAGGTCATGGTCAGTGCTCTCCTGCGACAGCGAGGGCGGCTCCAGTGCGCGGCCGCGTCGCCACGCCGCATCTATTCTAGGCGAGAAGGGCGACGCCGGCAACGTGTCGCCCGGTGGCGCGGATTTCCCGGACGCGGCCGGTTTGACTTGTACGGAAACCGGCCTATACTGACAGTAGAGAGGATGAGCAACAGGGTGAGGCAGGCTGCTGTGGGGCCGATGGGCGAGTTGACGCCGGAGACCTTGCGGCCAGCCGCCGAATGCGGAGGCCGAGAGACCGTTGCGGGACGTGCCCGCAACATGCTGCCAGGCGCCCATTCGTCCAGCGAGCATTCGGGCGTCGCGACGGCATCTGTCGCAAGGTCCGGCCTGTAGCCGCCCGGCTCTCGTGGAGCCGGAAGCCGGTGGCCCTGATGGCGGCTTCGCACAACTTGCCTCACCTCATCTTGAGTTCCGCACGAGAAGGCCGTTTCGTGTGGTGGTCGGCGCCTTGACTGGCGCACGTGGCCCCTGAGCCGCCCTTGAGCGCGAGGCGAACGCACCGAAGGATCGGTGCCGCCGAAATACTGTGCGACTGTGAGGCCGGGGCTGCATCTGCCGAGACCATGCAGAAACGGCCTTCCGTGTTTGTGCGGCCCGCCTCCGTCACCCGCCCGTGATACCGTTCCTTGGCGATCACAGTGCGTCGTCATCAACGCCCATTCCGCGAAACCACTGGTTTCGGATGCACACCACATGCGCTGGTGCGGCGCCCACCACGCTGCTGAGCAACGCCGCGGCCGGCTCGCCGCTCGACGAGGCTCGGGACGTGCAGCCAGCCGCCTCTGCAATGTCCGTCTCAACCGCACGCTCGGGTGGGCGATGGTGGGCGGCTCCGCGCCGGCCTCGGCGCAGAAAACAGGCGAGACGCCATCGGAGGACGCCTCGCCTGCAAGGGTACTTCGAAGGATATCGGCCGATCAGCCGCGACGGCTCTGCCGACGACGAATCAGCGTGGCCAGCCCCGCGCCGAGCAGGAGCATCGTGGTCGGTTCCGGAACGGGCTCGGGGATGATCTCGATCTTGCCCTCGGTGCCGCTGCCGCCGCCACCGCCGCCGCCACCGCCACCGCCGCCACCGGGGAGCTCACTGTCGGCAACGCTGCCGCCGCCGAAACCGGCGCCGCGACCGCCACCGGTGCCAACCAGGTTCACCACGGGCGGCAGGTACTCGGACTGCTCGAACGACTCCTGGACCCGCTCGTCGGGCACCTCGATGTTGGTCACGACCGCAATGTAGGGCCCCGGGTTGTTGCTGACGCCGACGACCACCGTCGCACTGACGCTGGAATCGGCAATCGCCGCCGGAAGCAGGCCGAGGCTGAGGCCGAGGCTGAAAGCCCGCCCAGGATGCCGTTTCGGCTCGGGCCCCTTCTCGGCCATCTGGCCGAACGCCGCGCTGTAGGGCAGCAACTCGTTGCTGTCCAGTTCCACCTTGAGGTTATCGACGAACTCGACCGACGTGCCGACCAGGTCGCCCGAGGCGCCCGACCGGGCGCCTTCGTTGTCGATCTGGAACCCGACCTGGAGGTTCCGGTGCGGACGGACGTAGCTCAGGGCCGTTTCCGGAGCGTGCGACCACTTCAGGGCGTCGCCCGTGGGCCGCCCGCTGCGGGCCATGACGAACATCTGCGGCCCGAGCGACAGATACGAGAAATCGCACAGCGGATTGCCGATCTCATCGCCACCGATATCGGCCATCTCGTACTTGGCGGACTTGGAGACTTTCGCGTGCGGCGGCTCGATGTCCGGCGCGCTGAACAGGACGGCAGGCAACCGGCTCGTGTCCGTCGCCGCAGGATACCCGGCGTCCAGGCGCAGGTCGTCGGCCGTATTCCACGTCAGCAGGCGCACATCGACCGCAGCCACCGGCTTCGTCGGCAGCGCCGCCGGCGCGCCGGGAACCCGGAGGGTCGCATCGGCGACCACCACCCTGGGCGACTCGTCGGCCGTCCAGGGCGCTGCAATCGTCCCGCCATAGGACGTGGCGCCAAAGGCCGCCACCGCAGCCAGGGCGCAGCACCACAAGAAGGTGTTTGTGAGAATTCCCCTCGACATTGCTCGACTCCCCATACGACTGGGTCCGCAAGCGCGCGGACACGACAATCCGGAGCAGGACCGAACCGCTGTAACCCTGGAAGTGATCCTGCGTCTAGCGCCTCCCCCGAGGCATGGACCACGGCCCGCACGGGCCATGAACCGATAGTATTATAGAGCCGTTTTGCCCCAAACGCAAATCAACGGGGCTCTTTTTCGGGCAGACCGGGGCCATGGATTCCGGGCGATTCGTAACTGATTCTATAGTAATCTGTTACAATCTCGCCGAAACGCCGTTTATCGGACCCTCGCCACGGCCCTGACCACCCCCTCCCCTGGAAGAAGGCCGGTCCCCTGCGCCGAGTTCGAGTCGGGCGCGGCGACAGGCCGAGAACCGCAGTTGCAGCCGCATCGGCACGACCGAGGACGCCTGGGCCGCAGGTCATCAATGGGTTTCCAATACAGGGAACGCGACTCCGCAGACAGGCAGGCAGGGCGATCCGCGGTGACCTCGGTCTGTGGAATGCACAAGCGGGAAAGGATGGCACTGGTCGTCGGCACCGGGACTCCAACCGTGGCGCGGATGTATGCGCTTCGGTAACCGTCGTCGCGTCCCGCGCGGAGGATCCGCGGCGACTTCTCGCCGCAGGACCCCAGAAGTGCGTCGGGAGGACGATCTGCTGAGCTCAATGCTCGGCGCAGTCGGGTCCGCCATGTGCCGCAGGCCGGTCTCGACGCCGACGACCAACCGCAGCCCGATCCACAGGGCTGCATGTGCCATATGAACTTGTCAAGGCCCCGCCGCAGAAACCATCTCACGGTGCATGTGCTGCGCGGCACAGGGCGGCAAAGGGTTGGCTCGATCAGATCGCGGACAGCGCGGCTCGTGGGCGACCTCCGGCGTACGACGCTCCCTGGGGAGGACTCCGCTTCCAAGGGGATTCCGACGTGCGGAGATTGTGCGAACAAAAGCGTTGCACCCCTTAGGTCCGACCCCGAACACCTTCCCGGCACTCCTGGCGGCCAGTCCGATTTGTCTTTGCGTCGTGGTCCGCTTTTTCCGCCGGCAACGAAGCAAGGGGAACCCGGCGGACTCATTAGCTTACGACCAGCGCTCGGCACGACACCACCAGAGGAAAACGGCCAAGTCCGGGTGCGTCCTGATCTGAATCGGGGCGAGGGGAACCGGCATCACACGAGGATCGTTGCTCTCGATTCGGCCGCCGCGTCCGCCGCAGACAGCCCTGTGTTGCCCGTTCTCGCCCGACGTCCGTTTGCGATTCACCTCCCTTTTAGGCGTCTCCACCGGCAACACTACGCACAAACGGCAAGGCGTCAAATGAGCCCCGTCGGAGAAGTTCTTGCCGGAGAGGTAACCTGCTACAATAAAAGAGGTTGTGATTCCCTTCGGCGACATCGGAATTCCTGGTGCGACCGTTGCAAAAGGATGGAAACACGGGCTTTTTGGGTCTTTGCGGGGTCTCAAGGCCGTTGCTGCAAACAGGCTTTTGGCGGGCCGAGCGACCCGCAACGGGCCGACCTGCGGACCTTTGCCGCCCTGTGGCTGACGCCGGTCGTGCTCATCGCGATGGGAGCCCTGTTCCTCACGCTCCAGGGGCTCTCGATGCTGGGCGTGATATGACCGCGAGCAGAATCGCCGTGGTCTGAGAATAGCGTCAAGCGTAGGGGCGGCTCCGGTTTTTGCTCGATTTTCTCGGGTTCAATGGTACACTGCTTGCTATCAAGGGGGAACCACTCCCGGTTGATCTTTGCACAAGGGAATGACGGGAAACGGGAAGAAAAGGGCCGTGCTACGTGGGGCGTTAGCGGTGCCCTGTCACCTGCCATCCGCTTCAGCAGGGCGGAATTCCTTTCCGAGGGGCGTCGGCAGGCATTGTGTTCGCCGCCACCGGGCGTTGACGGCTGGACCCCATGCGATGGGCGTCTGGTGAACCTGGTCAGGGCGGAGACGCAGCAGCCATAAGCCTGTGCGTCCATGCGCCGTGGGACCTTCCGGCCTGAGCCGCGGAGCGTCGATACGTGTCCGCTGCGTTTCGGAGAAAGGTGCACGGCCCTTTTCTCTGTTTCCCGCGCGAGCCGCCGCCGGGCGGCCGTCGCCCGTCGATCCCGGCGCGCCGCACCCTTGCCCCCTTGCCCGGTGTCTGAAACTCAGGGACGTCTGTGCCATGGCTTACACCGTGCTGGCTCGCCGTTACCGACCGCAGACCTTCGACGAGGTCATCGGCCAGGAGGCCGTGGCCCGGACGCTGAAGAACGCCATCGCGTCGGACCGCGTGGCGCACGCCTACCTGTTCACCGGGACGCGAGGCGTGGGCAAGACCACCATGGCCCGCATCCTGGCCAAGGCCCTGAACTGCCAGAAAGGCCCGACGGCCGATCCCTGCGGCAAATGCGATTCCTGCAAGCGCGTCCTCGGCGGCGACGACCTGGACGTAATCGAGATCGACGGCGCGTCGAACACCGGCGTCGACAGCGTCCGCGAGCTTCGGGCCAACGCGATCTACGCGCCGGCGCGCAGCCGGTTCAAGATTTACATCATCGACGAAGTGCACATGCTCTCGACCGGGGCGTTCAACGCCCTGCTGAAGACTCTGGAAGAGCCGCCCGAGCACGTCAAGTTCATCTTCGCGACGACCGACCCGCAGAAAGTACCCAACACGATCCACAGCCGGTGCCAGCGGTTCGATTTCCGCAGCGTGCCGGCCGAGGTGGTCGCCGAGTACCTGGGCGCGCTGTGCCGCAAGGAGAAAGTCAAGGCCGACAAGGAAGCCCTCCAGATCATCGCGCGCGAGGGCCGCGGCAGCGTGCGCGACGCGCTGACGCTGCTGGACCAGGCCATTACGCTGTGCAATGGCGACGTGCAGGTCGGGCCGGTGCTGGAGTCGCTGGGGCTGACCGTGAGCCGCCGGTTCTTCGAGGTGCTCGACGCCCTGGCGGCGCACGATGTGCCGCAGACGCTGAAGCTGCTCGATGCGGCGCTGAACGAGGGGCTGGAGTGCGGCGAGTTCGCGGATCATCTGCTTGATCATCTGCGGTCGCTGCTGCTGGTGAAGATCGCCGGGCCCGAGGCGCCTGGGCTGGAAACGACGGCCGAGGAGCGCAAGGGCTTGGTGCAGCAGGCGGGGAAGTTCACCGAAGACCACCTGACGCTGGCGCTGGAGCTGGCGGGCGAGACGCGGCAACGGCTGCGCAACCTGCCGCACGGCCGTCCGCTGGTCGAGTTGGCGCTGATCCAGTTGGCCCGGATGCCGGATTTCGACGCGATCGGCGCCGCGCTGGACCGCCTCCGGTCGGCGATGGCCAACGGGGGCTCTGCCTCCGCAAGCGCGCCCGTTCCCGCCGCGGCACCTGTCGAAAAAAAAAAGTCTGAGCCGCTGAGCGACCCCGACGAGAGCCCCCCAGGCGACGACTACGACGATCCGGGCCCGGAGGCCGACGCGCCGGCGGAGGCGCCGCGGACTCGCAGTTTCGCGCGGGACTTCCAGCGCGTGGGCGACGGCGAGCCGGCCGACGAGCGCCCGCAACCGACGAGCGTCGGGGCGGCGCCGCCCGCTGCGGCCGCCCCGACGGCGCCGGCCCTGAGGCCGCTGACACAGGCCGAGCAGCAGGAAATCAAGAGCGACCCCAAAGTGCAGCGCATCCTGTCGCTGTTCGAGGGCGAGATCATCGACATGGGACGCGGCGAAGCGCGGCGGGAAGACTAGGACGGGACCATGGCGGACGCGATACCGACGTTGGCGAATCTGATACGGCAGTTAACGCGGCTGCCGGGGATCGGCGCGCGGACGGCCGAGCGTCTGGCGTTTCACCTGATGAACGCGCCGCAGGACGAGGCGATGGCCCTGGCGGCGGCGATCAGCGACATGCGGAGCCGCTTGACGGAGTGCTCGGTGTGCTATAATCGGACGGACGCCGATCCGTGCGCGATCTGCGGTGACGCGTCGCGCGACCGGACGCTGGTGTGCGTGGTCGAGACGCCGCGCGACGTGGCGCGGATCGAGGAGACGGGGCTGTTCCGCGGGCTGTACCATGTGCTCAAGGGGCACGTGGCGCCGACCGAGGGCATCGGGCCCGACGACCTGACGATCCGGGCGCTGGTGGATCGTGTGCGCCGCGGAGAGATTCGCGAGGTGATCCTGGCGACGAATCCGACGCTGGAGAGCGACGCCACGGCGCTGGAGGTGTGCGAACGGTTGAAGGGGCTGCCGGTGACGGTGACGCGACTGACTCGCGGGCTGCCGACCGGCGGGACGTTGGAGTACGTGAGCCGCAACGTGCTGTCGGACGCCCTGAGCGGACGCCAGCAGATGAAGTGACGGGGCCGCAAGGCCGGCACGGGACAAGCGATGCGTTTCGACACGAGCATGCAGGTTCGCCTTGAGCAGCGCATGAAGCTGGCGCCGCGGATGATCCAGTCGATGGAGATTCTGCAACTGCCGCTTCTGGCGCTGGAAGAGCGGATCCAGCAGGAACTGGTGTCGAATCCGGTGCTGGAGATGCGGGACCAGGACGACGAACCGCGCGAGGCGGCGCCCGAGCAGGAGAACGTGGCCGGCCCGGCGGAGGAGGAGCGTCCGCTGGAGGTGGCCGAGCAGGCCGGGGCGGACGAGTTCGACCGTCTTCAGGCGATGGCGGACGAGTGGGACGGGTACTTCGACCAGGAGTCGGTGCCAAAGGCTCGGATGAGCCGCGGCGAGCGCGACGCCAAGCTCGACGCCCTTCAGAACACGGCGGCGCCGGGCGAGAACCTGCACGAGGTGCTGCTGGATCAGTTCGCGTTCTTCGACACCGACCCGGTGATTCGCGAGCTGGGCGCGGCGATCATCCGGAACCTGGACAACAATGGGTACCTTCGCGTGCCGCTGGAGGAGCTGTTGCCGGACGTTCGCGGCGGGGCGACCGGGGCGCAGGCCGAAGCGGCCCTGGCGCTGGTGCAGCGGCTCGACCCGCCGGGCGTCGGCGCGCGGGACCTGCGGGAGTGCCTGCTGATCCAGTTGAAACGGTCGGGCGACGACAACGCCCTGGCCCGCAAGATCGTGGCCGAGCACCTGCACGACATCGAAGGCAACCGGTATCCCCAGGTGGCCAAGCGGCTGGGCGTGAGCATTGCCGCCGTGAAGGACGCCGTGGCCTGCATTCAGCACCTGAATCCGAAGCCCGGCGCCTCGATCACCGAAGAGATGGTGCCGTACATCACGCCCGACGTCGAGATCGTGTACGACGAGAAGCAGAAGGAGTACCGCGTCGTGGTGCTGGACGAGCGGACGCCGCGCCTTTACATCAGCCAGCTGTACCGCAAGATGCTGCATCGCCGCGACCTGGACGCCAAGACGCGCGAGTTTGTGGCCCGGAACGTGCGGTCGGCGCGGTGGCTGATGGAGGCCATCGAGCAACGCAAGAGCACGCTGTTGCGGGTAGTCCAGTCGATCGTGAAGTTCCAGCGCGCGTTCCTGGACCAGGGTCCCGAGCACATTCAGCCGCTGAAGATGCAACAGGTGGCCGACGACGTGAAGCTGCACGTGGGCACCATCAGCCGCGCAGTGGACGACAAGTACGCCGACACGCCGTGGGGCATCGTCGCGTTGCGGCGGTTCTTCACCGGCGGCACGGAGACCGCCGACGGCGAGACCATCGCCTGGGACCACGTGCGGACGAAGCTCCGCGAGATGATCGACGGCGAGGACAAGAAGCATCCGCTGTCGGACGACCAGATCATGGAACGGTTCAAGGCCCAGGGCATCGACCTGGCGCGGCGGACCGTGGCCAAGTACCGCAAGATCATGAACATCCCCTCCAGCCGGCGGCGCAAGGAGTTCTGAGCCACCGACCGCCGGGTGACATGCCTGCCCCGTCAGGCATGCCGGACGGCTTGACCCCTTCCGCGTGGCTGCCCCTCGACGAGCTCGGAACCTGACGGCCCCTCGACGGTGCTCGCGAACTGCGTCAAGCAGCCACCCTACGCGCTACTTCTTGTCCGCCGGCGCGGCAGCGCGGGCCGGCGCGTCACCGCCGGTCTTCTGCACCGTCACAACGTAGTAGAGCGGCACCGGGCCGCTCTTGCCGGCGGCTTGCGCATCGTCGTACAGCACCTTGGCCGGCGCCAGCCCTCCCGCGACGATCGTCGGGCAGTTGAGGTCCAGCGTGACAGTACCCATGTGCTCGTCGTAGTGAAGCGTCGGCTTGTCGTATACCCCCTGGGCCTTCTGCTGCCCGACGACGCCCTGGACCTCGCCCTGCAGGCTTCGCTCCAGTCGGGCCTGGCACACAAAGTAATCGAACAGGACTCGATCCGAACCTGCGGCTCCTTCGGCGGCAGGATAAAGGGTTGTGCTCGCCACGACGGTGAACCCGGAGAATTGAAAGCGAGTCAGGACATCGTACATGGCGCTGTTCTCGGCCACGACGGGTTCCACCGAATCGGCGTAGCCCGCGGCTGCGCCGCTCCTGGAGTAGAGACGCTGCCCGTCGCCGCCGCTCAGCGTAGCCATCCCGTGGACCTTCACAATGGCCTTGTTCAGGGCGTCGCGCCGCTGGTCGGTATCGGCCTTCGTCGAGCCGCCCATCGCCAGTTGCCGCGCAAACGACTCGTCGAGTTCCACGGCCATGACATGAGCCGTCAGAGCAACCGTCTTGGGCTTCAGATG
>Ga0123328_1001131_pt1 | contig 26381 bp, 23 predicted proteins | sample BioC12SIPDNA_2_FD_89702 | JGI IMG/M metagenome (GOLD analysis project Ga0123328, IMG submission 89702) | Anaerobic biogas reactor microbial communites from Washington, USA - Biogas_R1_A C12 SIP DNA | ecosystem: Engineered > Bioreactor > Anaerobic > Unclassified | place: Washington, USA...
GTCGAGCATGAAGAGCGCGCGGTTCGTGTCGTGGCTGCCCAGCAGGTTCATCATCGCGTAGAGCGCCTCGGGTGGGTAGCGCTCGATCCAGTTATGCAGCCGGCTGTCCAGCGCCGACGGGCTGAGAGGCTCGATTGGCCCGGCTGAGCTGCCCGTGTTGTGGTCGTTGTCGGTGAAGGTCGTGTCGCGCCAGAAGCCAAGCATCGCCGTGCTGAACTGGTAGTTCATCGTCGCGTCCATCTCTTCGCCGAGGAGCCATGGGGAAGCGTTGCCCCACTCTTCGATGACGATGTACGCTTCGGGATTCACGGAATGTACGGCATCGCGGAAGCCTTCCCAGTAATCGTTGAGCGGCGCGTTCGTCCGGCCCGGATCGACGTCGCCGCCGACGTCCAGCCGCCAGCCGTCGGCGCCGTCACCGGCTCCCGGAGCCGACGGGGCCAGCCAGATAGTGGCGATTCCTCCGTCGGCGCCGTCCCAGAAATAGTCGCGCACTTCGGCGTTGGCCGAGTTGAGCTTGGGCAGGCTGTCGAAGCCGAACCAGCTCTCGTAGTTCGCCGCGGCTGGCGTGCCGTCGCTGCCCACGCAGGGGCCGGTACCCGGCGTCACTTCGGTGAAGAAGTACCAGTCGCGATAGGGACTATCGGCACTTTCACACGCGCCTACCGTGTCGAAGTTGCCATAGCGGTCGAAGTAGAGGCTGTCGGAGGAGGTGTGGTTAAAGACGCCGTCGAGGACGATAGACATCCCGCGGCTGTGCGCTTCGGCGACCAGCGCGCGGAAGAGCGCCTCGTCGCCGAAATCTTCGGAGATCTGGGTGAAGTCGGCCGTGTCATACTTGTGGTTCGAAGGCGACTCGAAGATCGGGTTGAAGTAGATAGTCGTGATGCCGATGCTCTCCAGGTAGTCGAGCTTGTCGAGCACGCCCTGGAGATCGCCGCCGTAAAAGTTGAGGCTATAGGTGCCGGGGCAATCGGCCGCATCTCGCGGATCACAGATGACGGTATTCCACTCCAGATCCTGCCAGGGGTCCGTTGCGGTGATGTCGTCGCGGGAGCGGAAGATGGTCCCGTCCAGTTCGCCGTAGAAGAAGCGGCCCGGCGCCGGATTGTTGGTGATATCGCCGTCGCGGAAGCGGTCGGTGAAGATCTGGTAGATGATAGCGTTCTTCACCCATTCGGGCGTTTCGAACGCGGGATCATAGACGGTTAGCTGGTAGCTGTAGTCCGGGCTGCTCCCGAAGGTCTGGCCCCAGCCCATGTCGCGGCTGGCGTCGTCCTCGTAATAGGCAGTCGCCGTACCGTCGAGGGCGATAAAGCGGTACCAGTAGATCGTCGGCACGTCGCTTGCCGGAATCGTCGCCTCCCACCACTCGTAGGCGCCGTCGTCGGCGACCAGCGTCATGTCCAGCATGAGCTGGGCGTCGGTGTAGTCGTTCCAGACGCGGACACGGGCGCCGGTCAGGTCGCCGCTGGCGGCGCGCAGGCGGACCGTGACTGGCGTTCCGGTGACGACCGGGCCGCCGGGCGTGCGGTACCTGGAATCACGGCTATTGTGGCCGAGATCGTTCCAGAAGATGTTGTTGTCGTGCCCGGCGCTGCTCCCAAAGGAAAAGCTCACAGCATTCGTGCCGCAGTTGTACTCGAAGTTAACCTGCGTTTCTGCGCCGATCGAAAACGGGACGTTGTTCTCGGGATAGCTAACGTCCCAGGTCTCGTTGCGGGCGACTTTGAACTCCCAACTGCCGGCCGGGATCGTGGCCGAGAAGCGGTACACATCGCTGCCCGGTGCTGCCTGCCACATCATAGTGCGCAGGTTGTCCGGCGCCCACTCAGGTCCGCCCAGCTCATCCTGGAAGTTTCCGGCGACGGTAGCGATACACTGGTTCACCGAATCGGCCACGGCGTGCGTCGTGGGATTGAAGTAAAAGCGGACGTTGCCGCCCGGCGCGTTCAGGATAACGTTGGACGGTGGGTGGGCATTTTCCCAGTTGTTGTACTCGACAACCTTGTACTCGTAGCCGCCGGCCGGTATGTCGGCGTCAAACTTGAAGACGCCGTCGCCATTTGCATCGGCGATGCCGGTCTCGTCACAGGTGTTGGTCCATTCGGGGCAACCGGAGATTTCATCCTGGAAATTCCCCGCCACCACCCATTCCGGCCGATCCGGAGCCTGCAGGGCGCTGTTTGTTGCCTGGGCCGGCACGGCAAGCGCAGCTCCGGCAAGCAAGAGTGCGATCAGCACGGTCAGGACCAGTAAGGAACGAGCGTTATCTTTCATTTTCCCTCCTCTCTAGGCCCACCAGGGGCATGAAGAGCAGACATTCTATGAGGAGTCGGCTCCTGCGAAGCTGGCTCCCCAAACACAAAAGGCAGAAACGGGACCGGTCTGCCCGGCGGGGCTGGAACAGGCTGGCGCATGACCATGCGGAGCGGCTCGTTGAGGACGTTGACGATACAGCGGTAGTAGGTCTAGGCCATACGCTCACGATAACGTCTCAGATCAAGGTCAGAAGATACGAGGTTTGCGGTGGTTGATCCGGCAACGATATTACCGGTAGAGCTCAACGGCGTCAAACGAGACCGCCGACGACTGCTACATTAGGAAATGACACGGATTTGTCACCGAACGCTTGCGGCCTGACCAGGCTGCTATATCATATCTTTCGGCCAGTGGCCCAGGTGGAAGTCCAGTATGAAGGAGCACAATGAACTATGGTGGACGTGCAGGAAATTGGCAACCGCATTGTCGATAACGTAGAGCAAGTAATCGTCGGCAAACGGCCTGAGGTGCAGATGACGGTCCTCGGCCTATTGAGCCAGGGGCATATTCTCATCGAAGACGTGCCCGGCGTAGGGAAGACAGTGCTGGCTAAATCGCTGGCGCGCTCTGTTGGCTGCAGCTTCCAGCGTATCCAGTTTACGCCAGACATGCTGCCGTCCGATATTACCGGGGTCAGCGTTTTCAACGTCAAAACTCGCGAGTTTGAATTCCGGCCCGGTCCCATCCACGCCCAGATTGTCCTCGTGGACGAGATCAACCGGGCGACGCCCAAGACCCAGTCGGCGCTCCTGGAGGCGATGGAAGAGCGCCAGGTGACGGTGGATGGCCATACCTACCACCTCGAACAGCCGTTCATGGTGCTGGCGACGCAGAACCCAATCGAGTACGAGGGCACCTTTCCGCTGCCGGAGGCGCAGCTGGACCGCTTTCTGCTCCGTATCCGGCTGGGTTACCCCGCCAAGCACGACGAGATCGTTATCCTCGACCGGCAGCAGCACGTGCACCCGGTAGACGAGATCGAACAGGCAGTTTCGGTAGAAGAGCTGCTGGCCGCACAGCGGGCGGTGAAAGATATATACCTTGACGAGAAGGTAAAAGATTACATCGTCGAAATCGTGCGCCGCACCCGCGAGCACCCCGACGTCTATCTGGGGGCCAGCTCCCGTGGCGCGCTGGCGATCTACCGGCTGGGGCAGGCCCGCGCGGCACTCTTTGGCCGTGATTATGTGCTTCCCGATGACGTCAAGGCGCTGGCGCAGGTTGCACTGGCACACCGCATTATTGTGGGGCCGGCGGCGCGCATCAAGGACATCGAGCCAGACGCGATCGTTCAGGACATTCTGAACCAGGTGCCGGTGCCCGGCGCCCAGGTGCGCGCCTGATGGGCGGGCGCAGCGCCGTCGCCCTGGCGCTGGCCCTGCTGTCCCTGATCGGCGGGCTGGCCACCGGGCGCGATCTCCTCTTCAACCTGGCCTATCTTTTTGCGCTGCTTCTGATCGTCAGCTTTGCCTGGTCGTGGGTGAACATCAACCGCCTCCACCTGGGGCGTGTCACGCGGGCGCGGCGCGCGCAGGTGGGCGATCCGTTGGAAGAACGATTTACCGTCCGCAATACCAGCATTGTGCCCAAGCTGTGGCTCGAGGTGCGCGACTACTCGACCGTGCCGGGCCACCAGGCCAGCCACGTCATCAACAATCTGGGCGGTAGGAGCTCCTTTAGCTGGCGCGTAACGACCATCTGCACGGAGCGCGGACGCTACCAGCTCGGGCCGTTGGAGCTGGTCACAAGCGATCCGTTCGGCTTCTTCCCCATGCGACGCGAGCTGTCGCCGACGAGCAACGTCGTCATCTTTCCGCTGACGGTAGATATCCAGCAGTTTGCCCTGCCGGTAGGGATTTTGCCCGGTGGCGACGCATTGCGGCGCCGCACCCATTACGTGACCACCAACGCGGCGGGCGTGCGCGACTATGCTCCCGGCGACAGCTTCGGGCGCATTCACTGGCCGAGCACGGCGCGTCGCGAGCGGTTGATCGTCAAGGAGTTCGAGCTGGACCCGCTGGCCGATATCTGGCTCATCCCCGACATGGCCGATTTTGCCCACGTTCGCGCCGACAAACCTCTGCCGAGTATCTCAGCGGACAACCTGCCCCTCTGGCTGCGCATGAAAGACCGCGCATTCCAGCTACCGGCAGCGACGGAGGAATACGTCGTCTCAATTGCCGCGTCACTGGCCCGCTATTTTCTGCGGCGCGACAGGGCCGTTGGCCTGCTCGCCTATGGCCAGAGCCACGAAGTTGTCCAGCCGGACCGTGGCGAGCGGCAGCTGAACCGCATCCTCGAGACGCTGGCTGTGCTGCGGGCTACCGGCAAGGTGCCTATCTCGTCCGTCCTTCATGCCGAGTCACAGCTGCTTCCGCGCGGGGCGACCATCATCATCATTACCCCGTCCACGGGCCAGAATCTGATCACGATGGCCCGCCAGCAGATGCAGCGCGGGCTGCGTGTGGTGACAGTGCTCGTCGATCCCGCCTCTTTTGGCAGCAACCAGTCGGCTGTCGGCGTCACGGATATGCTGCAGGCCAGCGGCGTGCTGACCTACCTGGTGCAGCGCGGCGACAATCTGGCGCAGGTCCTGAGCACCATACCCGCCCGCGTCCGGCAGGTCACGCTGACCTAGCGCTTCCGGCGCACGAGCACGAACGCGCCGAGCAATAACAATGCCGCGCCCAGGACGGCGGCAACCGGCAGGAGCGCAGACCGCGCGTCCTGTGGCGGAGCGGTTGCCTGAGCAGGTGTGGGAGCAGGCGCCGGGGCTGCCGGTAGCGAGGTCGCGGCCTGTGCGGTGGGCGACGGCGGTGGCGTCTCCTGTGCGGGCAGCCGCAAAGTCACCCAGGGCACGTCGTGATCGGTGGCGTGAAACGGCGTCGTGGCATCGGCCAGCCAGCCGGCCGGATAGGCGGCATTCATGTGCAAGATGCCGCTATCCACGAGCGCCGCTGCTGCCGCCGGAGAGAGCAGAATGGTGTCGAGCAGCTCCGCCAACCCGGCAAAGATGTAAGTGTAGCGGCTGCCGGCGGGCAGAGTGCGCAGCGGGTCGACGAGGGGCGCGCCGGCGAGGAGCGCCTGCAGAGGAGCGGAGTGGGGGAGGTCGTTGAAGTCGCCGAGCACGAGCACGCGGGTATCGGGCGCTATCTCAAGCTGCCGGGCGACGAGGCCGGCGAGATGCCGTGCCTGAGCCAGACGCCACGCCGTGGTCTCCACCTCGCCCTCGCGTTTGGATTTCAGGTGGTTTACGTAAAAGGAGAAGGGTAGACCCTCGACCTCGACGTCTACCTGCAGGGGCGGTCGTGAGTGCAGGGGCGACATGCCCGGCGGGCAGGTCGCCTCTGGATCGTCGATGCCGGTCGCCAGCTCCGTGCAGCCCTGATGAGTGCGAACGGCGATAATGCGCGCCCGCCCGCTGTCGGCAAGCAATGCCACGTCGATGCCCCGTGCATCCGGCCCATCACGGTGGGCCACCACGTAGCGGGTCTGGCAAAGGGGAGCGATTCCGGCCGCGATTTCCTCCAGAAGCGCCCCGTTTTCCACCTCCTGCAGGGCAATTATGGCCGGACAACTGAGATACGTGGCGAGCAGCCCGACAATCTTCTCGCGGCGAGCCGGCAGTTCGGGATCAGAGGCGAAGTAGTCGTGGAGGTTGACGCTGACGACGGTAAAAGTGTCTGTCGAGGCCGGTGCGAGGGGGAGTGGTTCGGGCAGGGGAGCCGGCGTAATCTGCAGGGACTCCGGATCGTGCTGCACAAGCTGGTACTGGTCGAACCGGTAGGTCAGCGGGCCGGCGAGACCGCGCACGAGGTCGCCGCGTTTGACGTGCGGGAATCCGGCGCAGCTCACGTTGCTCTGGTGTAGAACGGGGAGGACCGGCGGTAGCGGCGCCTGCGGGTCTTCGTGAAGCTGGGGCAGCACTGTGTCGAGGGCGGCGACGGCGAAACCGCAGCCGGCGTGGGTCGGCCCGGCGATGCGGACTTCGGGCAGGGCGACGAGCATCGTCTCCAGTGGTTCCAGCCCATCCTGCGCGAACTCTGACAGGGGGATGGGCGCCGGGAGAGGGCCGCCTCTGCGAAGCGGAATGATCTCCAAGTCGCGGAAGTCGATCTCCGTCAGGCCATAGAACTCGCTCACGCGACCGCGCACCTGGACCACGTCGCCGGGCGAGAACGAAGGCCGGGCGGTGGCGGTGAAAACGCCAATTGCGTCGGACGTTGCCGGGTTGCCGTCGGCGCCGGCCGGGTCGTCCTGGACAAAGAGCGTGTAGAAGATGGCGCCGCGACTGTTGCGCTCTTCCTGCACGCCGGTCACGATGCCGCGAAAGGTGACGACCTGATCCAGATAGGGGCTGACGTCGCCCTCGCCCTGGATGGCGCCAATCGGGCCGGTCAGCTCAGCCTCTGGTAGAGCGGGCGCCGGGATGGTGGCGCCCCGGCACTCTCCTTGCAGATCAACTGTACCCGGCGAGGGCTGTTCGGCGACAAGCCAATCGGCGGCGCTGTCGCCATCGCAGAAGGCGGGCGAGCGGGCGAGGCTCTGGCCGGGTGAGGGTAGGGGCGCCGCGGGAACAAAGAAGCGCTGGCTATCCCCCCAGTTAACGGCGTCACGAATGACGTTGTCGGGCCCGGCGAGCAGCAGCTCGTCGCCATCGTTCGCCAGGTATAGCTCGCCGCCCGCCCAGACGCGGTACGGGCGCATGTCGGGAACGCCCGGGTCGGCGTCGTAGAACTCGAAATCAGGATCGACGCCAAATCGGGCGCGGAATGCCGGGGCATTGCGCGCAATGACCAGAACCTGTCCCGGCGCGGCTACCGCGTCTTCGGGAAAACGGAACATGCCCTCTTCGCTGCCGCCCAGCTGTTCTTCGTCACCGACTTTGTAGTCGCCCAGGGGCAGTGGCTCGACGCCGAGATAGACCAGCTCGACCCATTCGCCGGTCTCGTCGCGCCCCGGCGGGTCGAGGTCAATCTCGCTGATCAACAGGAGCGGGCTTCCCTCCGGCTGGGCTGCCAGGGTGGGCATGGTCACGAGCAGGCAGAGAGTGAGGGCGTAGAGAAGGCCGGACGGGCGCATCATAGCTCCTGCGCAAAACGGCGGGCCGCCGCCGAACCGAGGTCAGCCCACCAGCCGGGGTAAGGCGCGACGGCGAAGAGGTGGGTCTGGCCCGGTGCGTCGCTGGCGCCCGCGCCGGGAACGGGCGCCGTGATATTGGGGCGCCGCTGCACCCACGCGGCGAAGGCTCTTTCCAACGGCCGGCTGGTGTATACTAGCAGAGCGTGGGACAGCGAGACGGCGGGCGCCTCGAGCAGGTAGTCCACGTGCCAGTGCAATCGTTTCCGGGCCGGTGGCGACGTTACGGGGAAAGCGAGTTGAAGGGGTCGCCTGAGCGGATGTGGCGCTCCCGCGCAGCGCGTTGCGTGGCGCAGCAAGCGCCGGGGTAAGGACGTGGCGCCCCGCTGCGCCAGCGCCGAGCCGACATACAGGTAGGGGCCGGGAGGAAAACCGATAGGCCTCCCGCCGTGCAGCGCGCCAAGTGCGAGCAGCAACGGTTGCGTGACGTGCAGGCGCAGCAGGTAGATGCCAGACGGCCCGGACCGGCCGAGGAAGACGAGAGATGGGAAGTGGGGGTGCGTTGACAAGGCGGGGCTTCCCTCGCGTCAAAAGTATGTTACAGTATTACCGATTTAGTGTAGGAGGCCCTATGCAATTAGGCAACATTCTGTCGTGGGAAACGAGAGAGGGCCCGGCCATCAACGCGCATGGACGCACGGTGACGCCGGTCGCCCAGGCGCTGCACCTGCACACACCGTTCGGTGGGCTGGTCTGGAACCGGCCGGTCGCCGTGCTGGTCGATGAGGGCGGCATGGTCACGCGCCAGCCCATCGTGGATGTGACGCGCATTGCGCTCTGGGCGATGGCCGGAGGAGCTGCATTGGCGTTGATGATCACCGGACTGCTCGGCCGTGGCAGTCGCGCAACGGGGGAATAGAAAATGGCAGACCACATCGAGCTGATCGTAGAGAAATTCCCCAGCCAGCAGGAGGCAAATGCGCTCCTGGCGCGGCTTTATGACGTCGTCGAGCCTGATATGGTTTACGGCGAGCCGGTGACGCAGGGCGAATACACCGTCATCACGGCGCGCGAGGTCACGATGGCCCTGGGGGTGGGTTACGGCGGCGGCGGCGGCGTTTCGCCGAGCGGGCAAAATGGCGAGACGGCAGAGAGCATGGAGAAGGAAGAGGAATCCGGTGGTCAGTCAGCCGGTTATGGCGGCGGCGGCGGCGGTGGCGGTACGGCGACCGGTCGCCCGGTGGCGGTGATTGAGATCGGCCCTTCTGGCGTCCGGGTGGAACCGATCGTCGATCCGACAAAGATCGCCGTTGCCATGTTTACCACGCTGGGCACGATGGGTGTGATGTTGCTCAAGATGGTGCGCCAGGCGCGTGCCATATGAGCCGGCCGGAGAGATACGCCCGGCCCAGCCGCAGGATGCCACAACCATCCGGTCGTTGGTGCGCGCCGAACGGCTGAATCCATTGGGGCTGCACTGGCAGCGGTTCTACGTCGTCGCGGACGAAAACGGCACGATCGGCGGCTGCGTTCAGCTCAAGGAGCACCGCCGCTGGCATAAGCAAGCCGTGCGCGAGCTGGCCTCGCTGGTCGTCCGCCCATCATGGCGCGGGCAGGGTCTGGGCGCGGCGCTGGTTCGCCACCTGCAGCGCCAGGCCGGCCCGCCCCTCTGGCTGATGTGCCGCTCGCGTCTCGTCACGTTTTACGAGCGGTCTGGCTTCGGCGAAGTGGTGGATAGGAGCGAGATGCCGCCCGCCTTTGCCATCCTGCAGGCAGGATTCGACCTGGCAAGGTTGGGGCGAAGAAATTCTGAGTATCTGGCGATTATGGTCTGGCGCGGCTGATTTCTCTTACACCTTTCCAATGACTTGTTAGCGTTGCATTTACGCACGAGGGATAGAATGGACGGTAATCGCGACAAGTAGCGATCGAGAGGTCATTGTATCCCCTTCCAGCAAGCTTTTTGTCGTCAATAGACAGAACAAATCGAAGGGGAACGACCGGACAAGGAGAGGTTTTATGGCCGAAAAGCATTACCTGCCTGCTATCCCGCTGCGTGGCGGCGTTGTCTTCCCCGGAACGACGACGACGATCACGATTGGCCGGGCGCGCTCGCTTGCTGCTGCCCAGGCGGCGATACAGGGAGATGGTGAGATTCTGATCCTCGTTCAGTATGACGCCGATGTCGAGGAGCCCGAGAGCGGCGATCTGGCGCCGGTTGGCATCCTGGGAACCGTACGTGACGTCATGCGCACGCCGCATGTTGGCGTGCAGATGCTGGTCGAGCTGCACCGGCGGGTCCAGTTTGAAGGGTTGGCGCAGACACAACCGTACATGACGGGCGGCTATAGCGAAATGGAAGTGCCAGAGGAGAGCGGCGAGGCCGGCGAGACCGCCAGCGCCGAGCTGATCGCCTACCTGGAGCAGTACGCCGAGGTACTGGGTGAGGTGAACCGGCAGGTGATGATCTCCCTGCGCAACCAGACTTCGGCGGGCGATCTGGCCGACTACGCGGCAGGGCTGCTCAATTTGCCTTTTGACCTGGAGCTGGAGCTGTTGATGACCGCATCCGGCGTCCGGCGCGTGCAGATGATCCGGGAATACCTGGAGCGCGAGCTGCGCATTGCCGAAGTCCGGACGAAGATCCAGGAAGAGGCCCGCGAAGGAGCAGAGAAAGCCCAGCGTGAGTTTATGCTGCGCGAGCAGCTCAAGGCAATCCGCAAGGAGCTGGGTGAGGACGACGACGCGACCGGCGGCGACCTGCGCGAGCGTATTCTGGAAGCAAAGATGCCGGAGATGGTGGAAAAGCGCGCTCTGGACGAGCTGAAACGGCTCGAACAGCAGGGTCCGCACTCGGCCGAGGCCGGCGTCATCCGCACCTACCTGGAATGGTTGCTGGAGCTGCCGTGGAATACGGCGAGCGAAGACAATCTGGACATCGCCCACGTGCGTGAGGTTCTGGACGAAGACCATTTCGGTCTGGAAGACGTCAAGGATCGCATCGTGGAGTACGTCGCCGTGCGCAAGCTCGCCGGCAACAAGATGAAGGGCGCGATCATTAACCTGAACGGCCCGCCAGGCGTAGGCAAGACGTCAATCGCCACCTCTGTAGCGCGGGCGATGGGCCGCGAGATGGCCCATATCAGCCTGGGCGGCGTGCGCGACGAGGCGGAAATCCGTGGTCACCGGCGCACCTACGTCGGCGCGATTCCCGGCCGGATCATCCGCGCTCTGCGCGACGTGAAGACGCGGAACCCGGTCATTGTTCTGGACGAGATCGACAAGGTCGGCGCGGACTGGCGCGGCGATCCGAGCGCGGCGCTGCTCGAGGTGCTGGATCCGGAGCAGAACCATAGCTTCACGGACCATTATCTGGAAGTGCCGTTTGACCTGAGCCAGGTCATCTTCATTACCACGTCGAATACGCTGAGCACCATCCCGGCGCCATTGCTGGACCGGATGGAATCGATCCACATGCCCGGGTACATCGAAGATGAGAAAGTGGCTATTGCCCAGGGTTATCTGCTCAAGAAGCAGCTTGCCGGGCACGGGCTTGTGGATGTAGACGTGACCATCGAAGAGCCGACGCTACGGTATATCGCGCGCCACTACACGCGCGAAGCGGGCGTGCGCCAGCTTGAGCGCAGCATCGGCACCGTCGTGCGCAAGCTGGCGGTGAAGATTGCCAGCGGCGAGAGCGGGCCGTTCACCGTAACCGCCGACGAGGTGGAAGGATTCCTGGGACCGGAGAAGTTCACCCAGAGCATCGCCGAGGAAAAGGACGAAATTGGCGTGGCGACCGGTCTGGCCGTCAATGGATTTGGCGGCGACATCCTGGCCATCGAGGTAGGCATCAGCGAAGGCAGTGGCAAGATCACCCTGACAGGCTCGTTGGGCGAAGTCATGCAGGAGTCGGCGCAGGCCGCATTGACCTATGCGCGCTCCCATGCCCGCAGCCTGGGGCTGGACCCGATGGTCTTTGACCGGGTGAACATCCATATCCACGTGCCGGCCGGCGCGCAGCCGAAGGACGGTCCGAGCGCCGGCATCGCCATGGCGACGGCGATCATCTCGGCCTTCACGCAGCGCCCGGTGCGCCGCGACGTCGCCATGACCGGCGAGGTCACGCTGCGTGGTAAGGTGCTGGCGATTGGCGGCCTGAAGTCGAAGGCCATTGCTGCCCATCGCGCAGGCATCAAGACCGTGATCCTGCCGAAGGACAATGCCAAGGATCTGCAGGAACTTCCCGAACAGGTCCGCAAGGAACTGAATCTGGTAGCGGTCAGCCATCTGGACGAGGTTCTGGACCTGGCGCTGCTGGAGACCGTCGTCGCGCCGGTATCGCTAACGCCGGACGGCGAGGAAGGCAAGACGCGCGTGGTGATTCCAACGCCCGGCGCCCATTCCGGCGACCAGCCGGTACAGGCGGGCCGGGGCTAGGAATCGGCCATCCAGTTAATCAGGGCCGCTGGTGTATTTCACCAGCGGCCCTTTTTTATTGCCGGGAAAGGGGGCATACCTAGATGCGGCCGCGCGAGAAGAGCCAGGCGGCTCCGCCCAGGACAAGAAGGGCAAAGATGACGGAGCCGGTGAATATCGAGTCAGCGCCGCCGGCTTCTTCGGCGGGCGTTGGGGAAGGCTCCGGTGTAGGCGTGGGTAAAACCGGGCCCCCAGCCAGAGCGAGTAACGACGAGGCCGCTACGGTCTTGCTGGCGGGGGCCGTCTCGGTTGGCGTCGGCGGCTCCGCTTCAGGTGTCGGTGTCGCTGTGACCGGTTCCGGCGTGGGGGTGGGCATCTCGCGGATCAACAGCTGGTCGCCAACCTGCAGCACCGCGTCGGTCGTGAGACCATTGAGCGCCAGCAGCTCGTCCAGCGTCAGGCTATGGAGCGCCGCCACCGTCCACAGGGTGTCGCCCTCCCGGACGACGTGATGTAGTTTCGGCGTGGGCGTTGGCGGCGGATCTTCTCCGGGGGCGAGCCGGACACGCACCTCGTCGCCCGGATGGAGCAGCACGTTTTCATCGAAACCGTTGAGGTAGAAGATGGTGAAAAGGTCCACGTCGTAGCGGGCGGCAATCATCCAGGGATTCTCGCCCTCGCGGACGGTATGGGACAGGGGCGGCGTGGGCGTTGGCGGCGGTGGCTGCCCTTCGGCCAAGCGGATCCAGATCTCGTCGCCTGGCTGGATGATGTGGTCTTCGTCCAGGCTGTTGATCAGCAAGATCTGGCTTAGCTCAACCTCGTAGTGGGCGGCAATCTGCCACAACGCCTGCCCCGGCCCGACCGTATGGACGATGGAGCCATCCTCGCGTGGCTGGGCAAGCTGGATGGGGATGACCTGGATCGCTCCCGGCAGCGGGTCGGCAGCTGCCGCAGCCGGCGCGGCCGGGCTGTTCGACGGCCGGCCGATGACCATGACGTACATATTCTGGCTGCCGTTGGTGGCAAATGCGGCGCCCGCCTCGAAATAGCGGTTGGAAACCATGTTCGAGTAGTGCAGGGCGCTGTTACGCCACCAGATCAACCCCTGCTGGGGCGTCATGTTGCTGCCGCCGACGATGATTTCCGTGACAAACCCGTTATAGCCGGCCGCGCTGGCCCGCATTTGTGGTGTGGAGCCATCGTGCTGCGTGTGCGAGTAGGCCACGTTGGCCGCCATCCAGTTCGCATGGTTCTGCGCGGCGGCAGCCAGTGTGGCATTGTACTGGTAGGGTGGAAGCCCGTGCTCGGCGCGCAGCTGGTTAACCAGATTAAAGATCTCGGTGGCACTCTGGCCGGCGGGGGCAGCGTTCAGCGCCGGAGCGTAGGCAGCGACGAAGAGCAGCAGTAACCCCACGAGGGCGTAGGGGCGCACACGGTTCATAAGCGCCAACTATAACAGACAGGCCGGCGCCGCACACTTTTTGCTCACCGGGCGTCTAAAAAGGGCGGCGGGCAGCACAGCCGGCCTGCTCAAAGGTCACAATGGCGGCGGATGCCGGCGACGATAGCCAGGGCGTGCTGCAGCCGCTGCTGGTTGTGCGGGTCGTTGTGCCACAGGCTGGCGCCGGACGGATGGGGGAGCGGCACGAGCCAGCGACCTTCGCGATTCAGCGATGGGTCGAACCGGACCAGCTCCTGCGCACGCGCTGTCTCATAGGCTGCCGGCGGCGCCAGCGCATCCGGCGGGAAGTAGAAGGCCAGGCCGACGAGGTCGCTAAGCCGCCGGGAGGCAGGGAAAAAGAGACGCAGGGCAAGGCCCCCGACTGTGATGATTAGCCGCGGGTTGACCAGACCGATCTCGGCGTCCAGGTACGGCCGGCAGAGCGCCTGCTCCTGGCGGGTGGGCACGCGGTCGCCACGCCCGGAAGGGTGGGGTCCCGGATAGCAGCGGGTGACGGCGGCAAAATGGTGGCGCCGGCGGAACTCCTCTTCCTCCCAACCGGCTGTCTGCAGCCAGCGAAAGAGGCGGCGCCCGCTCGGGCCGTGGAATGGATTGCCCGTTTCGGCTTCCGTGCGCCCCGGCGCCTGGCCGATCAGCATTACCTCTGCCCCGGGCGGGCCGCTGACGACCGGCGCCGAGCGGATGTCGTAGCCGGCCTCCAGGCAGAGGCGGCAGCCCCGCAACCGGCTCTGCAGCGCGAGCAGAGCGTCCTGCTCAGAGCTTCGCGGCGGCAAGGGCAACTGTCGTATCGGCGCGGAGCGACATGCAGTTGACGCCCTGTACCGCACTCTCTTTCGGCGGCACGTCGGCGGCGCTGAAGCGGATGATCTTGCCGAGCTGGGAGACGAGGAAGAGATCGTCCTCGGGAGCGGCAGCGGCGACGCCGATCACGCCGTCGCTTTTCATCGCCTGCTTGCCTGCTGCTCCCGGGCTCTTGTTCGGCCGGAAACCGGACATGAGCCGGATAGTGCCCTGCCCGGCGGTATCGGCAATGAACGCGCCGCTCTCTTCATATATCGGCGTGACCCCCACGACAGCATCGTCGGGAGCGACGCGCAGCCCCAGGGCGCCGGTCCGGCCGGAGACCTGCGTTTCCGAGAAGCGGATCGCCATCCCCTGCCGGGTCACGATGAAGAGGTCGGCGTCTCCCGGCGCCCAGCAGGCCGCCGCCAGAGGCCCGCCGGAACTGGGTTCGTGAAACGAGGTGCCGGGGATCAGGGTGCCGGCAAAGAAGCTGCTGCGGATCCGGCGGACCCAGCCGCGCTCGCTGACGAGGATGGCGTGGGCGCCGCCCCTCGCCGGCAGCGCCGCGACGATACGTTCCCCGTCTAGCAAGGGAAGAAGCGTGTGCAGGGAGATGCCCCGGGCGCGTACCTCGCCTTCGGGCAGCGCGCTGACCTCGATGCGGAAGCCCCGGCCCAGATCGCTGAACAGGAGCAGGCGGTCGCCGGCATCGGCCAGCGCCAGCAGCGCCGGCGCGTCATCTTCAGCCACCATCAGGTCAAAGACGCCCATGCCGCCGCGACGCTGCCGCCCGTAGAAATGGCGCGGCGTGCGCTTGGCCTGGCCCTGCCGGCTGATGGTGATGAGCTGGACGTTCGTTTCCGGCTCGCTCGGCTCGGGTATCGAAGCAGCAGCCGGCGCCTGCTCCTGTAGCTGCGCTTCCAAGTAGCGAATGTAGTCGGCCACTTCGACGGGAATCTGTGTGAGATCGGGTCGTTCCATAAATGCTCCACTGATCCGGGTCAATCGCCGGGGAATTGTACCTGCAATGGCGGGGGTGGTGTAGCTGGCGCTGCCGACGGGCCACGCTAAACTAAGTAAGCATTCAGTCGTGGAAAGGATGGCAGCCGATGATGCGTTTTGACGGCAAGGTAGTTCTGGTTACCGGTGCGTCACGGGGTATTGGCGCGGCGATTGCACAGCTTTTTGCGGAGCAGGGGGCGCGGGTTGCGGTTCATTATCACCGCTCGCGGGCGGGCGCCGAGGAAGTCGCGGAGAGCCTGCCGGGCGGGACGCACTTCGTCGTGCAGGCCGACCTCGCCGACGCCGAAGCAGTCGCCGGCATGGTAGAACGGGTCGTCCGGGAGACGGGGCGGATCGACGTGCTGGTGAACAACGCGGGCATGTACGAGGATCACCCGCTGGCCCAGACGGATTACGAAAGCTGGCAGGCGGCGTGGCGGCGGACGATTGACACGAACCTGATTGGCGCAGCCAATGCCAGCTATTGCGCGGCGCGCCAGATGATCGCCCAGGGCGGCGGGCGAATTGTCAACGTCTCGTCGCGGGGTGCTTTCCGTGGGGAGCCTGACGCGCCGGCCTACGGAGCCAGCAAGGCGGGGATGAACGCGATGGGCCAGTCGCTCGCCAGGCACCTGGCGCCGTACAACATCTTCGTGGGCACCGTCGCGCCGGGGTGGGTGGAAACGGACATGGCGGCGGACACGCTGAGCGGGCCAGGCGGCGACGAGGTGCGCGCGCAGAGCCCGTTAGGGCGGGTGGCCCGGCCGGAAGAGGTCGCCTACGCCGTCCTATTTCTGGCCTCGGAGGGCGCCGAGTTCACCACGGGGACGATCATCGACGTGAACGGCGCCTCATACCTGCGTACCTGACGAACTGGAGAGAACGATGCCCTACGTGAACATTCGACTGACCGACGAAGGAGCGACGCCAGAGCAGAAGGCGCGGCTGATTGCCGGGGTGACCGATCTGCTCGTGGACGTGCTCGGCAAGAATCGCGCGACGACCATCGTCGTCATCGACGAAGTGCCCACGGATAACTGGGGTATAGCCGGAGAGACGGTCACGGTGCGGCGGGCCCGGGAGAAACAGCCCGGAGCGCGTTGATGAAAGCGCCGAAGCTGCTGCTCTGCGACCTGGATAGCACCCTCGCCGTCAAGTGGCAGCCTGCGCTACTGCCCGGCCGGGCGGAGGCGCTGGCACTGGCAGGGTGGCCCGTCGCCATCGTCACCAATCAGGGCGGCGTACACGCCGGCTATCACTGGCGGAAAAAGGAGCCGGAGCGCGGAGAGCGCTATCCGACGGTCGAGTCTCTGCGGGAGCGGCTGGAGGCTATCACAGCGGCCCTGCCACAGGTCCAGGCTGTCTACCTTGCCTTCTACGTGGGCCACGACGAGTTTGAGTTACCACCTGAGCGCGACGACGTGCGCTTCCGGCTCGCCGGCGGCGTGCACTTTCACGGCTCCTGGTCGCCGGGCTGGCGCAAGCCGAATGCGGGCATGCTCTGCCAGGCGTGCCGCGACTTTGACGCGGACCCGCGCGAGGTGTGGTTCCTGGGCGACGCCGAGGACGACCGCGACGCCGCCACCACGCTGGGTATGCCCTTCTCCCGCATCACCGAGGCCGCGTGGGAGGAGCGCTTCCTGGTCGCGGAGTGGATGAAGCTGGAAGCAGGAAGTTAGAAGCCTGACTCGTCGTAATCAGCCGGCACCGGCGATGAGCGGGATAAAGTCGAAGGCGTTCACATCGACCAACCCCTTGTCGGAGATCCGCAAATCGGGGATGACGACCAGCGCCAGCAGGCTGAGCTGCATGTTGGCGTTATTCAGCGTGCAACCGCAGGCACGGAAGCCGGCGAGGAGCTGTTCCGCCTTGGCCGCAACGACCTCAGCCGGTTGGTCGGACATTAGCCCTGCGATGGGTAGCTCGACCAGACCGATCACTTCGCCCTCGCGCACGACGACCTGGCCGCCCTGCACCTCGGCCAGTGTGTTGACGGCGAGGGCCATTTCCTCGTCGTCGGTGCCGACGACGATCAGGTGGTGGCTGTCATGGGCGACCGTAGTCGCCAGCGCACAACGGCCCTGCAGGCCAAAGCCGTGCACCAAGCCGATCTGCACGTCGCCGGCCCCGCGATGGCGCTCGACCAGGGCGATCTTCGCCAGGTCCTGCGCAGGATCGGGCACGATCTCGCCGTTTTGCACGGCAACCTCGCGCTGCAGGTGGCGCGTGGGCGCCTGGTTCTCGACGACGCCGATGACGTTGGCCTGGACGCGCTGCGCGCCATCGGGCGCCGCCAGCCGAAAGTCCGCTGCAGTGAGGGGCCGGGCAAGATGGATAGAGTTGGTCGCCCAGTCCGGATAGGCAAAGGCGGGCAGCTCGACCAGCAGCCTGCCCTGCTCGGCGATGAGCCGGCCTCGCGCGATAACCTGCTCCGCCTGGAAGTCGGCCAGGCTGCTCGTAAGTACGACGTCGGCGTAACGGCCGGGTGCGATCAGCCCTACGTCGCGTGAGACGCCAAAATGCTCGGCCGTGTTCAGGGTGCACATCTGGATCGCCGTCACCGGGTCGAGGCCCTGGGCGATGGCGTGGCGCAGCACGCGGTCCATGTGCCCTTCGTTGACCAGGGTGCCGGAGTGCGAGTCGTCGGTGCAGAGGATGAAGTGGCGCGAATCAAGGCCCAGCTCGACGATGGCCGGCGCCTGGGCGGCGACGTCATACCAGGCGGAGCCGAGGCGCAGCATGGCCTTCATGCCCTGGCGCACGCGAGCTACTGCGTCTTCGAGGCGAGTTCCCTCGTGGTCGTCCTCCGGCCCGCCGGCCACGTAACCGGCAAAGGGCCGGCCCAGGTCGAGGCTGGCGTAGTGGCCGCCGATCACCTTTCCTGCCGCGCGCGTCTCGGCCATCTCGGCGTGCATCTTCTCGTCGCTCATGAAGACGCCGGGGAAGTTCATCATCTCGCCCAGGCCGATAATGCCAGGCCAGCTCATCGCCTCGGCGACCTGCTCCGGCCCGATACTGGCGCCCGGCGTCTCCAGCCCCGGCGCCGAGGGCACGCAGGAAGGCATCTGTACCCAGACGTGCACCGGCTGGTCTGCCGCTTCGTCGACCATCAGGCGCACGCCCTTCAGCCCGAAGACGTTGGCGATTTCGTGGGGATCGACGAACATGCCCGTGGTGCCGCGTGGAGCGACGGCGCGCACAAACTCGGTAACCGTCACCATGCCTGATTCGACGTGCATGTGGGCATCCAGCAGACCGGGCACGAGGAACCGGTCCGCTGCGTTGATCACGCGGGTCTCGTCGCCAATCGTGTAGGAGGCGTCGGGGCCGACGTAGGCAACGCGCTCGCCGCTGATGGCGATGTCTGTGCCGGGGATGATTTCGCCGGACTGGACGCAGACCCAGCGGCCGTTGCGAATGACGAGATCGGCGGGCCTGCGGCCCATAGCCACGTCGACGAGATTGCGAGTGGTGGCGGCGATGGTTGACGCGGACTGGCTCATAGTCTTCTCCTCGATCGGTTCTAGCTTCTTTTAGCCGCGCATTATAGCGGATTCGTGTGCCGAAGGCAGACGGCTTTCAGACCGGGGCGCGGAGGAAGTACCGTCTACCGGTATTTCGTGACTGTTTTTTGGGGCTTTGAAATATCGTTTGGTGGCACTGGGATATGTATCGTAAGTGCCGTCTGGCGATATTTCGGGGCGCGGCGGCCCTTCATTTGTGCCCGATGGCGATACTTCGGGAAAATTGCGCGAAATATCGGCAGACGGTAGCTCGGGGATGGATGGCGCGACGACAGATGGAGCAGGTGTGCGGCAGACGGGGGAGGGCCAGCTTCGGGAGCAAGGTTAGGAAGCATGGTTGTGGTTGAGGTAGCATGGACGATGCTCCTGGAAATAGAACGGATGTTCGCTATCAGTATACAGTGGAAGCGGGCGGCGGGAGGTAAAGGGGAGGTGAAATGTGGGGGACGGCGGCACGGAGCGGGGCAGTCTGGAGTAGAGATGGTTTGTTCCAGGCGGAACGGCTGCCAGACTGCCCCGTCCTTACAGCTTGCAGGTGTCTCGGAATGATGAACCTTAGCCGCAGGCCGGCGGGTGCTTGCCACGCTCCGGCGGGCCCGGTAGACTGGAAGCATGCCGCCCCTGACACGCTGGTTCATCCGCATCGCGTTCCTATATCTGGTGGTCGGGCTGCTGTTGGGGCTCCTGCTGGCGCTGCGCCCCATCCTACCACTGCCGCCTTTCCTGACGGGGACCATCCCGGTCTATTTCCATCTCTTTCTCGTGGGCTGGCTGACCCAGCTCATCTTTGGCACGGTCTTCTGGCTCTTCCCGCCGGCCGATCCGCCACGCCCGGAGCTGGAGGCGCGGCTGGGCTGGAGCGCGCTGCTGCTGCTTAACGCCGGTCTGCTCTTCCGCGTTGTCGGCGAGCCGGCCGTCGCGCTGCGGCCTGGCTCGCCGTGGGGCTGGCTGCTGGTCATCTCGGCCATCTGCCAGTGGGTTGGGGGGCTGGCCTACGTTATCCTCGTCTGGCCGCGCGCCCGCGAACGGGCCAGGGCCAAAGGGCGCCGGGAGGAAGCAGCCTGAGATGCCCGCGTTGAGTGTCTGGTTCGTGCGCACGGCGCTATTCTATTTGCTGCTTGGTTTCACGTTCGGGGGCCTGCTGCTGAGCAACAAAGGCGTGCCTTATGCCCCGGCGCTGTGGCGGCTGCGTTCTCTGCATATCGAGATCCTCATGGTCGGCTGGTTCATCCAGTTTGCCATGGGGGTGGCCTTCTGGATATTTCCCCGCTGGTGGCACGAACCGCGCCGTGGCGACGAGCGCGGCGCCTATCTGGCTTATGGCCTGCTTAATCTCGGCATCTGGGCGGTGGCCCTGCCACTGCTCTTTGACTGGTCTGGTGTGTTCGTAACCATTGGGCGCGTCGTCGAGGCGGCTGCGGCACTGGCCTTCGCCACGCATATCTGGCCGCGCACCGTGGGCAGGGAAGGGTAGGTCGATGCCGCCGCTGAGCCGCTGGTTTATCAAGAGCTCGTTTGTCTACCTCGTGGCCACCTTCGTCTCTGGCGTTCTGGCAGTCGTAGATGCAGCCTGGGACGTGATTCCCGGCGCGGTGCAGGTGACGCCTGTCTACTACCATCTCTTCATGCTCGGCTGGGTCAGCCAGCTCATCTTCGGCGTCGGCAACTGGATGTTTCCGGTCTACTCGCGGGAAGCGCCCCGGCGGAGCGAGCGGCTGGGCTGGGCGGTCTATGGTCTGTTGAATGGCGGCCTGGAATTGCTCGTGCTGGCCGAAGTCGTGCGGGCGTTCGCGGCCGAACAGGCCGGCCACTGGCTGCAGGCGGTAGGGGCGCTGCTGCTCTGGCTGGCAGGCACGGCGTTCGTCGCCAATACCTGGGGCCGGATCAGGGGTAAATAGACGATGCCGCGCTTTTCGCGTTGGGCGGCGCGGCTGGCGCTGGTCTACCTCGTCATAGGGTTCACCTTCGGCGGGCTGCTGCTCAGCAACAAGGGCGTCAGCTACGCGCCTGCTCTGTGGCGGCTGCGCCCGGCGCACATCGAATTCCTCTTTGCCGGCTGGATGGTCCAGCTGTCCCTCGGCGTGGCCCACTGGATCATACCGCGCTTCCGGGGCGGGCGGTTCGGACGGGTGGAGCTGGCCTGGCTGGCGCTGGGGCTGCTCAATGGCGGCATTCTGCTGGTCAGCTTTGGGGCGCTGGCCGGACTGCCGACCTGGGCGCCGGTCGTCGGGCGAGCGATGGAAGGGGCGGCTGCGCTGGCCTACCTGATATACATCTGGCCGCGCATCCGCCCGCTGAGCTAGCGGAGCGCTCCTCGCTTCGCATAGCGACCAGCCCAAACGAAAAAACAGGGCCCTGGTTGTCCAGGACCCTGTCATTAACAGATCTACGAAGCTTAGCTACGACGCCGCCGGTCGCCGCCAGCGCCGCGCCGCTGTCCGCCGCGCCCGCCTCCGCCGCCGATAGCGCTGTCCCTGCTGCGCGCTTCGTCGAGCGTCCAGCCTTCCAGTACGGCCTGGCGGCTCAGGCGAATCTTGTCGCCGTTGCTGCCGATGTCGGTGACCATGACCATGACCTCGTCGCCGAGCTGTACGGCGTCTTCCACCCGGTTAACCCGGTCGCTGGCGAGCTGGGAGATGTGCACCATGCCGTCCACGCCGGGGACGATCTCTACAAAGGCGCCAAAATCGACGATACGGACCACCTTGCCCGTATAGATCTCGCCGAGTTCCGGACCCTTGGTGATCGTGCCGATGTGTTCCAGCGCGGCGTCCGTCTTCTCGCCGTCGATGCCGGCGACGAAGACCGTGCCGTCTTCCTGGATGTCGATGCTGACCTCGTACTCCTCTTCCAGGGCGCGAATGGTGCTGCCGCCCTTGCCGATAAGAGCGCCGATCTTGTCAGGATCGATCTTGATCGTCTCCATGCGCGGCGCCCAACGGCTCAACTGCGGCCGCGGCTCGCTGATCACGCTGTTCATGGCTTCCAGGATGTGCAGACGGCCCTCGCGAGCCTGCTCCAGCGCTTCGGCCATGATCTCGCGGGTGAGCCCGCCGATCTTGATATCCATCTGCAGCGCGGTCACGCCGTCCTTGGTCCCGGCAACTTTGAAGTCCATGTCGCCAAGGTGATCCTCCATCCCCTGAATGTCGGACAGGATGGCGTAGCGGTCGCCCTCCTTTACCAGACCCATCGCCACACCGGCGACAGCCGTCTTAATCGGCACGCCTGCATCCATCAGCGCCAGGCTGGAAGCACAGACGCTGGCCTGGCTGGTGCTGCCGTTCGAGGAAAGCACCTCGGAGACGACGCGAATGGTGTAGGGGAAGGTTTCTTCGTTGGGCAGAACGGGCAGGGTCGCCGTCTCCGCCAGCTTGCCGTGGCCTATCTCGCGGCGCCTGGGACCACGCAGGAACCAGGTCTCGCCGGTGGAGAAGGGCGGGAAGTTATAGTGGTGGATGTAGCGCTGGGTATCCTCGGGGTAGAGGTTATCGAGCTTTTGCGCCTCGCGCGGCGTGCCCAGGGTAGCGATAGACAGCACCTGCGTGCCGCCACGCTGGAAGAGACCAGAGCCGTGGGCGCGCGGGCTAAGGCCGGTATCGGCGCTCAGCTCGCGGATGTCGCGGTAACCCCGGTTATCCGGACGTACTCCTTCGTAAAGGATGCGATTGCGCACTGCTTTCTTCAGCTCGTCGGCAATGACTTCGCGGACGGCGCGGGGATCAATCGTCTCATCTTCGGCCATGAAGCCGTCCACGATCTCCTCGCGCAGCACGTCCATGGCGGCGTTGCGCTCCTCTTTGTCCGGGTAGTTGATCAGGATGTCAACGATCCGGTTGCCCAGCCGCTCGCGAACGCGGGCCACCAGCTCTTCGTCCCTGACTGCATATTCCAGCTCGGCCTTTTCTTTGCCGACGGCGGCGCGCATCTCTTCCTGCAGGTCGATAAGCGGCTGCAGCGCCCGGTGGCCGAACTCCAGCGCCTCGACGATGAGATCCTCACTAACTTCGTCGGCGCCCGCTTCGACCATGATAATCGCGTCGCGGGTGGCGGCGATCCGCAGGTCGAGCGCACTGAACTCCATCTCTGGAATTGTCGGATCGACGACGAACTGACCGTCAATGTACCCAACGCGCACGGCGCCGATAGGCCCGTTCCAGGGAATGTCGGAGATGTGCAGCGCGGCGCTGGCGGCGTTGACCGTCATAATGTCGAGATGGTTGAGGCTATCCGAGGAGAGAGCGGTGATAATCAGCTGCACCTCGTTGCGCATACCGTCGGGGAAGAGGGGGCGCAGCGGGCGGTCGGTCAGCCGGTCGATGAGGATAGCGTCGGTGGACGGCCGGCCCTCGCGACGGAAGAAGCTGCCGGGGATACGGCCCGCAGCGTAGAGCTTCTCCTCAAAATCGACCATGAGCGGGAAGAAGTCGAGCCCCTCCCGCACGGTTTTGGCCATTGTGGCGGTTGCCAGGAGAAGGCTATCGCCAACACGGTAAGTGACAGCGCCGCCTGCCTGTTCGGCAAGCCGCCCTGTGGCAAAGGTAATCTCGCGGTTTCCGACGGTCGTCGTAAACGTTCTTTCTTCAGCCATTGTTCCTCCGATGGCGTGCCGGCGCTCTCCAGGCAAGCGAAAACACGGTTCGCCAGAGGGAACCGCCAGATGCTTGCGGAGAGCAGAAGCACATAACGTTATTTATTCCTTTGGGCCGGAGGAATCAGAGAGGAGTTAGGAACTGGAGAGCGGCTCGTAGGGCTGTCGCGGAGGTGCACTACCTGTGCCTACGAAACAATCTCCAATACCCAACCCCGGCGCACGGATCCCCGCACGGCCCAGGAAAAATCAAAAAACGCGTAGATGCAGGGATTCCCACACCTACGCGTCGGTCACACTAACGGCGCAGGCCCAGCTCGGCAATAATCGCACGGTAGCGGTCGGGGTTCTTCTTGCGCAGATAGGCAAGCATTCGCCGGCGCTTACCGACCAGCTTGAGCAGGCCACGGCGGGAACTCTCGTCGTGCTTGTGCTCGCGGAGATGTTCCTGCAGTTGACGGATGCGCTTGTCCCAGATAGCTATCTGGACCTCAGGCGATCCGGTATCGCCCTCGAACTGGGCGAACTTCTCAATCAGCTCGGTTTTCTCTTCGGGTGTCAGACTCATCATACCTCCAGTATTCGGTACTGACCCAGCCAGCCGCCGCACCGAAAAAACGTCGCGCTGCCGAGTCAGACTACGGCGGACATTATAGGCGGAGTAGAGGCTGTTGGCAACCTGCCCATTTTCCCCCTGACGAATCTCTAATAGACAGGAGGCAGCGCGAGCCTATGGGGCCGGGGTTGGGGCCGGGGTCGGTGTGGGCGGCACCGGGACGTTCTCCAGCAGGCCCAACAGACGGTCGAAAGCGAACGTGCTCATCAGGTGCACGCGGGGATCACCCGGTTTGAGCACGTATGTAGCGTTGCCGGTCGGCGCGGCGTCCCCGAGGGCTAGCTCGTAGCGCACCACCGATCCGTCTTTCTCGACGGCAAGCACGATGGTCGCCTGCGGCTCGTCCAGGCCATAGGGCGACAGGTCGCCGTCCTCGGGGGAGAAGCTGCGGGTGGCGCGGGTATTGAGCAGGCCCGTCACGTTGTTGTTCAGCGTCGTGCTGATGACCTGCGTCGTCGTCGGGACAGTCTGCGTCCAGCTCTCTTCCTCCGTGCGCTCAAACAGCGCCTCGTCTGCAGGTTCCGTCTGAACAATCTCCAGGCGGACTACCTCCTCCACGGTAACACCGTCAAAGAGGTCAGTCGCCTCTACGAAAGAAGATGGGCTGGTTGCCGTGGGCTCGTCTTCGCCGCCCGGCCGGCGCTCGATGAGGAAGACCGCCGCTCCGACGACGAGCAGGATGAGAAGAAGGATGCCCGTCGTGCGCCAGCTCATACGTTCCTCCTGCGCCGTGTCCAGACGAAGACGCCGAGCAGGCCCATCAGCACGGGCCCGAACCAGGTGCTGATCGTGCGCAACAGCCGGAGATGCTGGTCGGGAATGTTGACCTGCCGGGCAACGACCGGGCGCGGCGCCAGCTCAATGGCCGTCTCGTCGTCGGCAAGCCAGTTCAGGCTGTTGACGAAGAGCATGCCGTTGCCGCTAACCACCAGGTTGGCGTTTCTGACAAAGTCGGCATCGCCGAAGACGACGAGCCGGGCGCCGGCGTCCACGTTCTCGGCGGCGACGCCGATATCCAGCACGCCCTGCGCGTCTTCGGCGTTGGGTTCGGCGGTGAACGTCTCGATGAGCAGCTCCAGGTTCGTCTCGCCCCAGGCGCTGTCGGTGGTCCGCACCAGGGGCGTGTGCATAACGCCACTGGTTGTCGTGGTGGAGATCGAGCGGGCCACGCTGAATCGGGAGCCGAAGCTACGCACGTCCTCCGTAATGATTGGGCTGCTGCCGTAGCTGGCGCCGATGAAGTCCAGGCCCGACGTCTGCCCCGCGCGGGCCATCTCCGGGTCGATGACGACATCTTCGCGCAGGATCGTGCCCCACGAATCCTCGAGATAAGTGCTCAGCGCATCCTCGCTGCCCACGAGCGTTCCCTGGAGGTCGATCAGATCGCGGGCAATGAACAGGCTGCCGCCGCCGTCGAGGTAAGCGGCAATGGCCTCCACCTCTTCCTCCTCCAGCGGGCCGCGCGGCCCGACGATGGCGACGACAGTCGCGTCGTCCGGCACGTCGCCGGCGGTGAAGAGGTTCAGCGTCTCCACCTCAAAGCCCTGGTCTTCGATCAGGCCGACGGCGCTGCCCAGTCCATCGACGCCGAAGTCGTCGATTTCCGCCTCGCCGTGCCCGGCGAGCACGTACAGCTTCTTCTCGACCGGGTTGACGACCTTCAGTAGGGCCGCGTGAATTTCATTATCGTTAAGTGTGTTCGCCCTGGCGTAGACCTCGTCTTCTTCGCCCCGGTTCCTGATGAAGACGAGCGTGCCGTCGAAGTTGATCTTATATTGCTGCGCGAGCAACGGATTGACCTGGGGATCGACGAACTCGTAGGTCAGGTTATCGCCGGCAGCGACCAGGTTGTCGAGGCGGGTCTTTGCCTCTTGCTGCTGCCCGGCAAGCGAGAAGCTGTAGAAGCCGATCACGTGAACCGGATCGTCGATAGACTGTAGCAGCTCGACCGTCTCCGGCGGTGCGGTGAAAAGACCGCTGGAGGTCATGTCTACTCGCCAATCGTCGTTCTGGTAGGCCAGCCAGTACAGGAGCAGGGCTATCGCCGTGAAGAAGAGAATGGAGAGCAGAGTGCTGCTGCCGTAACGGGCATAGCGGCTCTGGAAGAAGGCCCGCAGTCTATCAGGCTGGCTGGCTGCATAAAAGAGCAGGATCAGCGCGCCGCTGCCCAGCAGTAGATTGTTGACCAGCTCGAAGCGACGCGTAATCAACGTCATGATCGCGCCCGCGACGAGCAGAAGGAAGCCAGCCCAGGGCAGGAGAGGAACGAAGCGCCGAAGCCGAATGGTGTCGTTCATGCGATCCACTCCTTATCGCCAGCGGCGGCTTTCCAGCACGCGCGCCGCCGCAAATAGGGAAACGGCGGTTACGACCAGGAAGTAGAGAACGTCCTTGGCCGTAATCAGCCCGTCGAGGAAGTTGTTCAGGTGTGGCTGCAGGGAGATCTCGCTCAGAATGGCGCTGAGCCTGGGCCCTACCGAGAACAGCTCGGCCGGGATCAGCGTCAGGTAGAGGACGAGGATGATGCCAAAGGCGATGATGAAGGCATTGATCTGGTTATCGGAGGAGGCCGAGGCCAGA
>Ga0123328_1001156_pt1 | contig 26126 bp, 21 predicted proteins | sample BioC12SIPDNA_2_FD_89702 | JGI IMG/M metagenome (GOLD analysis project Ga0123328, IMG submission 89702) | Anaerobic biogas reactor microbial communites from Washington, USA - Biogas_R1_A C12 SIP DNA | ecosystem: Engineered > Bioreactor > Anaerobic > Unclassified | place: Washington, USA...
AGCTTCTGAAGGCAAGTGAAGATACCGTGTTTCAGGCGGAACATAAGAGTGTCCAATCTTCGTATTCGAATATAATCACGTGGAGAAACGAGTTCGCTCACGCTGGGCAAATCCCTCAGAACGCCACGTATGAAGAAGTGAGAAAAGCGTACGAATTGGGCAAGGAGGTAATTCGATGTTTAGCGGATTCTATGAAGCGTTGACCTGTGCTTGAATCCACATTCACAGGAGATGATGCAATGTCCATTTGTTCATCGAACACGATCAAGGCAAACCACTACTTTCCCGGTGACGGATACGAGTTTGTGAAGCGCTTGCAGCGTGAGATGGATCAACCGATGATTTCGGGTTTATTCATGACCTCGATAAAGTATTATGAGTGGGCGGCGAAAGTGCTTGGCGTGAAGACGCCGCTTGAGAAGCACATTTTCGACGTGTTATCCAACATGGGACTTCAAGAGGCTTATGATCTCATTGCCGCCTGGTTTCGTTTCAAGAACAGCGACGAACTTCACCCGCTCCTGCCCATAATGCACCCTTTCGGGGATGAAGAACACCGTGTGGCGGCGTTGTGGCAAAGGTTTTTCACGCAGGAGACGGAGCGCCTTCTAAAGATTCACGGCTCCTTTCTTCTCGACGTCCTGGAAGCCGGCGCATACGCCGGGAGTCATCCCGCCTATGCGGCTCAGAAGCGTCTGAAAGAACGTCTCGAAGATGAATATGGGGAAATGCTGGAATATAAAGACAATGCAGTTCAGTAACACTAGAAGCTATCCCAAAACCTCTTTGAGTAACAAAAGAGCACATCCGGGATGAAGGAATCCCTGAAAGAGTCTGGTGGATTTCTCCCGGCGGATACAGAGCCGCCGGAAGTTTTGAAACAATCCGATAGTGCGCTCGACGGTCCAAAGCCCGTGCGGCTGAACCATAACCCTCACCCCCGCCCTTTCCGTCACCCCTGCGCAAGCAGGGGTCCAGAGCCATACGGCGGCACCACAACCCGCACCCACTGGATTCCTGCTTGCGCAGGAATGACGTCAAAAGACGGCCCCCCAGCGGCTTCGGGGCGGATCCGGGACCCGTTCCGCCAGCCAATCGAGTTGAGAGTTCGTAAGCATTAGCATAAATACTAGTATACATAAATGTCAGCAAAAGTCAGTTTTGGGATAGTTTCTATGAAAGCCAAAGAATACCGCGTCGCACTCGTAGCCATATCCGACGAGGCGAATGGCCCCTGGGAAACGATCTTATATGGCAAAGACAGCCAGGCCTTGTTCAGGAAATTATCGGCCTGGCTGAAGTCCAACAGCGGAATCCTGTTCGATGATTTGTACGGGTGGATCGACCCACGCGAGATGGACTGGTTCGTGGAAGAAGACGATGTTGAGGAAATGACCGTGCTGGACGTCGAAAAGCGGTTTCATACGCTGCTTGACGCACGCGCCGCGGAGCGCGTGGTCTTATCGGGCGGGCCATTGGTTATGGCTTTGATCGAGGAGTACTGCAGGAATCATGGGTCTTGACCGCATCCCCTATGTCATCGACAACGACCAATACAAAATGGCCGACGTGCTCAAGTCGCTGCTGGAGAAATATCAGCGGCGGTCGCTGGATGTGGCCACGGCGTATTTCAACGTGGGGGGCTTTCAACTCCTGCATGAGGGGCTGAGGCAGTTATCGAGCTTTCGCCTCCTGTTGGGCGCGGAACCCACGACCGGCGAGGAACTCGGACTTCGGCCCCAGCGAGAATCGCTGGGCAGGCTGTTAACGCGAGACCTTGAACAATCCCCCTTTGACGAGAAAACACTTCGGGCCGTCGAAGACCTGATCGCGTTTCTCCGGCGCAACACGGTGGCAGTGCGCCTGTTCGAGCATGGCTTTCTTCATGCCAAATGCTATCTCTTCTATGCGGATAAGCCGGAGGGCGCGCATGCCTTCGAGCGGTTCAAACCCGTGGCGGGCATTGTGGGATCGTCCAACTTTACCCGGCCCGGCCTGACGACGAACCGGGAACTGAATCTGGTCCACAAAGTGCTGCTGGACCCCGAAGAGGGCTTTGACAACGAAGCGCAGCGTGCGGTGTCATGGCTGGCCGAGCCTTCGGATGCGGGATGGCAATCGCAGCGCCAGGCCGACCTGGCCGACGTGAACCCAAGACAGAGCCAGCTTCTCAAAAGCGAGGTGGGCGCGCGGGCCATCATCGACCTCGAACGGTGGTATGACCGGCAATGGCAGGCCAGCCGGGATTTCAAAGAAGACTTGATCCGCATTCTCGACGAATCCAAGTTCGGCACGAAGGAATATAGCCCCTTTGAAGTGTATATGAAGGCGCTCTATGAGTATTTTCGCGATGAAATTGCCGTGGAAGCGCCTGCCAGCACCCGGTCCGCCGTTGATCTGGCGGAATTTCAGGAAGACGCGGTCAAGAAGGCGCGGCGCATCCTCATGCGGTACGACGGGGTTATGGTGGCCGATTCCGTGGGCCTGGGAAAGACCTGGATTGGCAAGAAGCTCCTGGAGGACTTCGCCTATCACATGCGCCAGAAGACCCTGGTCGTCTGCCCGGCTTCGCTGCGGCAGATGTGGCAGGCGGAACTGCGCGACGCCGCCATAGCCGCCCAAATCGTTTCTCAGGAAGAGCTTGGACGGGATTCCTTCGAGCCGAGCCGTTATGCCGACGTGGATGTGATTCTCATCGATGAATCGCACAATTTCCGCAATCCCAATGCCGGGCGTTACGAGAACATGGAATGGATTGTCACGGGCAACGGGGGGCGGGGACGCGAGGGGGCGCGCAAGAAGGTCATTCTTCTGACGGCCACCCCGATCAACAATGATCTTCTCGATCTGTACAACCAGCTTCGCTTCATCACACAGAATGACAAGACCTTCTTTTCGGCCTGTGGCATCGGCGACCTGCACCGTTACTTCCTGCGCGCACGGCGCGAGTCGCACGACGGCAAGGGGACAGCCTGCCTTTTCAACCTCCTCGAAGAGGTGGTTATCCGCCGCACCAGACCGCTGATTCGCCGGGCGTATCCCGATGCGACGATTCGGGGCAAGAAGATTCATTTCCCCGATCGTCGGCTCAAAACCGTGAATTATGACCTCGAAGCCACCTATGCCGGGATTTACGATGAGGTGGTTTCGGGCATAGACAAGCTGAACCTCGCCCCCTACAACCTCGAATCGTACGTCAAAGAAGGCATCGAGGTGGACGAAATGGAGCGTGGCCGTGAAACAGCCCTGGTGGGCATCTTCAAGAGCCGCTATCTCAAGCGGTTCGAGTCCAGCATCGAGGCGTTTCGTATCAGTATCTCCCGCGCATTGGCCTTTCAAAAGACCTTCGAAAGCTACATCCTTGACGGGCGCGTGCTCCGTAGTGACGATTTTCAAAAGGCCATGCGCTTCCTTGCCCGAGAAGACGAGGAAGACGACGCAACGCCACGTTCCCTGGCCGACGAACTCGATACGAACGACGAAGCCCGAAGCGCCCTGGAGGGCATGGCTGAGATAGACCCGGCACGGTACGACCTTCGGAAACTCCATCAGGCCGTGCAGTCGGACGTGGATACTCTCACGGCGCTCTGGCAAAAGGTGAAGCAAATCGGTCCCGAGCGGGACGCCAAACTCGACACCCTGAAAAAACTACTCGCGGGAGAACTTCGAGACCGCAAGGTATTGGTGTTCACGTACTACAAGGATACGGCGCGGTACCTCTACCGCGAACTGGGCGACCAGAAGAACGAACGCGCCAGAGCGTTCATGGCCCAATTGGGCGACGTCACCATTCGCCGCATGGATGGCGGCGCGGACGCCAAAGAACGGCAGCGCATTGTGGAGGAGTTCGCCCCGAGAACCAACAACCGCGCCGATATCGTGGGTACCGAGAGGGAGATCGATATTCTCATCTCCACAGACGTGCTGAGCGAGGGGCAGAACCTGCAGGATTGCGGCACCCTGGTCAATTTCGACCTTCACTGGAACCCCACCCGCATGGTGCAGCGTGCGGGCCGCGTAGACCGGATCGGGTCCGATTTTGACGTTCTGTGGCTGTACAATATGTTCCCCGATGCCGGGCTGGAACGGCTCCTGCGGCTGGTCCAACGCCTCAGTCAACGGATCAGTGATATCGACAAGGCCGGATTCCTGGACGCCAGCGTCCTGGGCGAAACGGTTCATCCGCAGAATTTCAACACACTGCGCCGTATTCGAGAAGAAGACGGGACGGTCATCGAAGAAGAGGAGGAATTCACCGAACTGGCCAGCAGCGAGTTTCTGGCGCAACAACTGCAGGATTTCATGCAGACCGACGGCCAGGAACGCCTGGACTCGTTGCCTGACGGCATTCATTCCGGACTCGTGAAGCAGAATTCGCGCGGCATCTTCTTCTACTTCCAGGGCAGGCCGAGAAACGGCGACAAGGCGCATTTCTGGCGCTACTACGACCTCAAGACGCACGAGATCATCGACAACCGGTACATGATCGCCAATTACATTCAGTGTGAGCACAGTACGCCGCGTGTCGTGGACCCGGAGGCGTTCAGCCAGGTGTTCGACGTGCAAGAACGCATTGTTACTGACATCATGAAGTCATTTCAGGAGCAGCAGGCGCTGGAAGCTGCGCCCACCATCGTCGATCCGGCCCAACAAACGGTCGCGACCGCTCTGCAGGGTTTCTTGAACCATCCCGACGTGAAGAGGCCTGAGGTATTGCAGGCCATCGATTTTCTTCGAAAGCCGTTGATGCGCGTTCAGATCAAAGTATTGCGGCAGGCCTTCCAGGAATTCGAAGTGCACAGCGACGTGAAGGGTCTCTTGGCACAGATTCAAGGATTGCGGACGGAGCAAGGAGGAGGCCCCGGCGACGATGCGCGTGCAGGCATCCGTGCGCGTTTGACTCGCGACGACCTTCGGCTTATCTGTTTCGATTTCCTCTCCGGGGGATAGGGTCTATTAACTTTGGCCGCCGAGCCACACTCTTGAAGCCACACCGGGCAAAAAAAAGGACCTGCGCAGAATCTACGCAAGCCCTTGATAATCATTGGTGGAGCTGAGGGGGATCGAACCCCTGACCTCTGCATTGCGAACGCAGCGCTCTCCCAGCTGAGCTACAGCCCCGTGAGGTTGTTCAACAGGTGTGCCTGGCGTCACGCCAGGCGGGGCAAAGCGTAGCAAATTGGCTGAGGACAAGTCAAGCACACGATTGCTTCACGATTGCTTCCGTTTGACGGAGAACGCGCCCCGGTGGCGTGACAGGGGCGTTGTGCGGCGGTGTTTTGACTGGCGCCGGGCGGTTCTGCCATCGTTGCGGGGAAATGGGTAGTAACGGCACGGCGCGTCGCCGTGTCGCTCACGGATCAAGCAGGAGCGGAACCATGACCTTTGACAGCCGCCGTTACGAGAAACTGGACTACCGGCGTTGTGGCAACAGCGGTTTGCTGTTGCCGCCGGTTTCGTTGGGTATGTGGCACAATTTTGGCACGCGGGCCGACCACGACGCGTGCCGGGCGATGATGCGCACGGCGTTCGACCTGGGCGTGACCCATTTCGATCTGGCCAATAATTACGGTCCTGAACCGGGCAGCGCGGAAGAGCGGACCGGACGCATCCTGCGCGAGGATTTTGCCGGGCACCGCGACGAGCTGATCATCTCGACGAAGGCGGGGTACCGGATGTGGCCGGGGCCGTATGGCGAATGGGGCAGCAAGAAGTACCTGGTCGCGAGTCTGGACCAGTCGCTGAAGCGGCTGGGCCTTGAGTATGTGGACATCTTCTATTCGCACCGTCCGGATCCGCTGACGCCGCTGGAGGAGACCCTGGGCGCGCTCGACCTGATCGTGAAGCAGGGCAAGGCCCTGTATGCGGGCGTCAGCAGCTACCGGGGCGCGTTTTTCGTCCAGGCGGTCGAGACGGTGCGCCGGCATGACTGGGCGCCGATCACCATCCATCAACCCTGCTACAACATGATGCACCGCTGGATTGAATCCGATCTGCTGGAGTATACGGCGCAGTATGGCGCGGGGGTGATCGTGTTCAGTCCGCTTGCCCAGGGGCTGCTGACGAACAAATACCTGGATCCCGCGAATCCGGTTCCGGAAGCCTCGCGCGCGGCGGACCCGGACGGGTTCCTGCGCCGGGAAGCCGTCACCGAAGAGGTGGTGTCGCGGGTGCGGCAGCTCGCGGAACTGGCCAATGCGCGCGGCCAGAGCGTGGCGCAGCTCGCCATTGCGTGGGTCCTGCGCGATCCGCGGGTCACCAGCGCGCTGATCGGCGCGCGCACGCCGGAACAGGTGAAGGACTGTGTGGGCGCGCTGGACAACCTGGTCTTCACGGACGAGGAACTGGCGACCATTGACAGGCTGTTTCCCGCGGACTGAGCGACCGTCAGCCAACCGCGCCGCGGGCCCGGGACCGGCGAGTTCGAAGTGAGCGGCACGCGACGTATGCGCCGGCGAGGAGGGCGGCCGTCGAGACCGCCAATCCGATGCGCAGGCTCAACGGGAAGTAGGTGTATTCGACCGTGTGCCGGCCCGCCGGCACGAGCACCCCGCGAAAGGCGTAGTACGCCGGGAACAACTCCCCCGCCTTCCCGTCAATCGTCACTTCCCAGCCGGGGTAATAGGCGTCGGAGAGCACGAGGGCGCAGGGATACGCGGCGTCGACCTCGACCACCACGCGCGTGGGTTCTCTCAGGGTCAGGGTGGCCTGTCCCGGCGGTGCGCCATCGGGCGGAGGGGGCGGGGCATCGGGTCCCTGCTCGGTGACGACGGTTTTTGCGGGATCGAATCCGGGGTCGCGCATCGTTTTGAACAACGCGTCGAGGTCGGGAATGACTTCTATCCGGGGCACGAGAAACGCGCGGGGAAACGCGCGGGTATTCTCGTAGATCTCCATGCCGTCGATGGCATCGAGCTGTTTCAGGTACGGGCGCTCGCTGAATTCGAGCGCGGGGCCGTATTGGGGGTAGTTCAGATAATACTGGATGGCGCAGGCCGGTTCCATGGCATCCCATATGGCAGCGCCCATCTCGAACTGGAACCGCTGAATGCGTTCGGGATAGAGCCCGTCGTAGCCCAGCCATTCCTCGATGCCGTAGTTGGCGACGGCGCCGCGCGGGACATATCCTTCCGCCACGCCAATCCGGCACGGCTGTTCGAAGGATTTCAGGCGTTGGAGCAGCGCGGTTTCCGGGTAGGCCTGTTCGGGCGGCAGCGTCGGCCGAAGTCCGCGGGTGGCGTACAGGACATCGCCCGCGGCGAGCAGGGTCAGGCACAGCAGCGCGATTCGGGAGCGTTGGCGGAGGCAGGAAAAGGCGCAGATGCCGAGGGCTAGGGCGGCCAGCCCGGCCGCGTGCCAGGATTCCCGGACCACGTAGTCCCACATGCCTTTCATTTCCAGGAAGCGCCGGTCGAACCGGAGCAGGAGCAGGACGACCACGGCGCCGATGAGCCATGGCGGCAATGCCCAGAGGAGCTCGCGCAGGCGGCGCGCCCGTGAGAACCAGCGTTCAAACCCCATGGTGGCGATGAGGGGGAAGGCAAACACGGCGAAACATGCATGGTACCACTCGCGCAGGGCATTCATGACGGGCAGCCGGTGAACAAACTGGAGGTATGGAAAGTAGAAGCTCAGGAGCAGGCCGAAGGCGGCGGGTATCGCCAGCGCTACGGCGCTATTGCGCCGGTTGCGGTCCTTTTCGCCGCCGTTTCCGCGCGCGAACATGAACATGACGCCCGCCCAGACCGCCATGCCGGGATATAGCGAGCCGATGAGGTTGGAGGTGCTGTTGTTGGCGGCGAGGAAGTTGCCTTCGGCGCCCGTGCCGAAAAAGCGCGGGACCCAGAACGCCGCGGCCATGCCCGGGACATAGGTTTCCGCGCCCTCGGCTTCCTTGCGGATGAATTCGCTGGTGCTGTGCAGCAGGTACTCGAAGAACGGGAGGAGGAGCGCGGCGCATACGGCGAACACCATGAGCCAGGCCAGCGCGCACACGGCGATCGGGGCCGCCAGGCGCCTGCCCGTGCGGCGCTGCTGAATGAGGCGGACGAGGAAGTAGCCCCCGAGCCCGAGGCCGAACGTGAACGCCGTTTCGGGATGTCCGGCAAGCAGGAGCAGCGTTCCCGAGAAGGCCACGGTGCACCAGCCCCGCCGGTACTGAGCGCGCAACACGAATTCGAGCCCGGCAAACAGGGGCGGCACCCAGATCGCAACATCGGTCAGCAGCCAGTAGCACCAGATCAGGTTGTAGCTCCCGAGCATCCACGCGAGCGAGAAGAATCGGGCGAGTGCCGGGGTGAACGCGAGCAGACGTGCGCTCAGGTAGCCCACCATCCCGCAGAGGAAGAGCTTGAGCAGCACGCAGGCGGTCAGCGCCCAGTCGAGCGGCAGGACCAGTTGGAGCAGACACACGGGATAGAACACGGCGCTCTGCACGTTCGCCAGCAACGGCAGGCCGGCGAGCTGGAGATGATTCCACAGGGGCCACTCGCCTTTTCGGAGCGCCTGCTGGGTAAGAAGGAGGTTGGGGCGCGTGAAGAAGACGTGGTCAGAGATCAGCGTGTTCTGCGTCGAATCCCAGCTCTCGGGCGCGTACGCGTTCCAATGGGGCACCGCGAAGAGGATGTCCGCCGGGGAGATAAGTTCGCCTCGCAGGAACGTTCCGGGAAAGAGCACGACCAGCAGCGCAATCAGGATCGCGCCGTGAAACAGGCATTCGCGCAGAGTCACGCGGTTTTCGGTTGTGGTTCTCATGGAGCGCTGCGGGCCGCGGCACAGCCGGAGGGGCCGTTGGGCGCGCCGCCCTTTGTTCGGTGTCACCCGGGTACCGGAGGCTAATTATTGTGAATCCCCACGGCGTCTTCAACCTCGTTGAGCAGCTCGTGCAGGGCAAACGGCTTGGACAGGCAGGCGCGGGCGCCCCGCTCGAGAGCCGACTGGGCGGTGCGGGGATTGCTGTCGGCCGTCATCACAATGACCGGCACCCCGGGCCGGATGTTGTGGATCTCGGTGAGCATGTTCGGCCCGTGGACGTCGCGCAGCTCGAAATCGAGCAGGACCACGTCAAACAGGGTTGCGGCGACGGCCTGCATGGCGCGGACGGCGTCCTGGGCCGCAATCACGGTGAATCCCCGGTTCCGCAACGTTTCCTTGAGCACTTCGCGCGTAGTCTCGTTTTCGTCGATGAGCAGCAGCGAAGGCAGGGGCGGCGCCCCGGGTTCCTCGAACGGCGGGGTTTTCGCGGCGGCCGGGGCCGTTTTGGGAGGCGCCTCGGGAGGGCGCGGCGGTTTTTGCGGCGGTTTTTCCGCGGCAGTGACTCCCTCGCGGAGGAGCTCCGTTCCCTCCGTGCGCCCGATGGTCATGCCCGGCGCGGGGGACGGCGCCGCGACGGCGGGCTCCCGTTCCACGGGCAACGTGATCTCGAAGGCCGCTCCGGGTTTGTCGGGATTGAGCAGCCGGACCTCTCCCCCATGCTTTCGCACCACGGCCCGGCAGACGGCCAGTCCCAGTCCGGTGCCGGCCAGACTCTCCCGGAGACAGACGAAGGGCTCGAAAATGGTTTCCGCATGCTTTGCGGGAATGCCCGGCCCGGTATCCTGGACTACGATGCGAACGCGCGTCCGGTCGGGGCTGGAGGCGGTCTTCAGGAGCAGTTGTCCGCCGGTCTGGGCCATGGCCTGTTCGGCATTCACCACGAGATTGAGCAGGGCATGTTCGACCTGATGTTTGTCGACGTTCACCCGGGGCAGGCCGTCCTCGTAGTCTTCGACGATGGCAATGCCCTTGGCCTCGAGGCGGTCCGAGACCGTGGTTACCAGCCGGTGGAGGATATAGTTGAGCACCGTGGGGGCCGGGGCGGGCAGACCGGGACGTGCAAACGCCATCAAATCGTTCACGAGCTTGGTGAGCGCCCGGTTCTGCTCCAGAATGGACTCGACCGCGCTGGTTTCTTCCGGACTGCGCGTCCGCCGGAGCAGCAGGTGGGCCTGGCCGGCGATGATGTTGAGCGGGCGCTGCAGGGCATGGGAGGCGCCGACCGCGAATTCAGCGAGGTCGTCCTGTTTCGCCGGGCCGCGGGCGCCGGCATTGCGGGAGAGGGCTTCGGTGAGTTCCTCGCTCAGTTCGCGAAGCTCGCCGTAGGCATGATGCCGGGCGAGGACGGCGCCGCAGGCGCCCGCAAACGCCATCAGCTTGAATCCGTCCCAGGAGTGGTTCTCGATCTTCTGCGAATCGGTTTCGAACATGATCTGGCCGCGCGTGACGCCGTCGGCCACCATGGGAAGCATGAGGATGCCGTCGTGGAGTTCGGGTTCAGTCCGTTCGGCGCCGCGCCATCCGTTTTCACCCATGCCGATGCCGAGCTCATCGAGCGCCTCCAGCGCCAGGATCTCGACCTCATCCAATTCCTGCTGTGTGGACGGAGACAGCGGGATCCGGAACGGTTGCGGGGGGGCGTCGGGTTTGTCCCAGGTCATGCCGGCGAGGTGGCGGTTTCCTTCGTCGAACGCGCAGCACATGCCGGGCGCCGCATTGAGGCCCTCCCGGACGGTCGTGACGATGAGCGCAAGGACTTCGTCCAGGGACTGGGAAGGCCGGAGGCTCGTGTTGAGCCGGTTCAAGGCCTGGAGCCATTTCAATTCCTTCTTGAGAGAGAGGGATTCCGCACTGTCGTTGAGGCGCGGCAGGGTCACGTTGGATGCGGCTTTCTGAAGTTCCCGGAACGCGGTGGCGTCGCCGCGGGCGCCGGATTCGAGCAGGGCGAGGCGTTGACTCATGGCGGCCCCGGTCTGCTCGCGCAGCGATTCGATATCCGCATAATCCAGGCCGAGCCGGGCGGCATGGGCGCGCAGGTCTTCGTGGAACGCGGCGGAAGGGTTGTCCGCGCCGCTGAGAATCCAGTTGCTCATGGCGTTGGCAAAACCGACGACCGCGACGAGATGGACGATGGGCCGGTCGCCGAGCAGGGTGCCCGGGGGCAGATGGTGGAACCAGATGGCCTGGCTCAATTGCCGGGGGAGCGCCCAGCGTTCCGCCATCCATTTGCCCACGAGGGCATGGTCGACATCGAAGGCGTTCCGTTCGAGACGGTCCATTCCGGCGGGTTGTCTGGATTCCAGGAAGGCGCAGTACTCCTCCGGCATGGCCGCGACAAGGGCCAGGCGTCCAATGTCATGGAGCAGGCCGGCCACATAGGCCTCGTCGGCGGGGACCAGCCGGGTGTGGGAAGCGGTTTTCGCGGCACAGGTGGCGCAGGCCAGGGCGTGGTGCAGATGACGTTCGAGGTGGGGCTGGCACGATTGGAGCGGCAGGCTGGTCAGGGTGACGCCCAGAACGGCGCGGCGGAGCCCTTCCAGCCCCACGGTTTCCACGGCCTCCCGGAGCAGGACGGTTTCGGAGGCCGCGTGGTCCGCGCCGGACGCGTTGGCCATCCGCAACAGACAACTCGCCAGGGCCGGATCGGTCGCGAAGAGGGCGCCGGCGGTGTCCATGTCGGGAGAGGCGTCAAACAGCACGGACAAGGCCCGCCCCGCGACCTTCATGGTGGCCGGCAGATGGTCGATGCCCGCAATGAGGTGTCTTAACTCGGATTTACCCATGCTATCAGCGCCCCCGGTGCAGATGATAGCATGAAGTGCACGAGGAGACCAGTCCAGGCCGCCAGATGGGCTCGGGCGGGGCGGTCTAATTCGCGCTTCTGTGCGGAGCGCGCATGCGGCGGACAAGCAACCCGGCCAGACCCAGGAGAAACCCTACGCAGAGGCAGAAGATGCCGCCCAGGTACATCCCGACGGCCAGTTGGCCCACGCGCAGGTTCCAACCGATAAAAGCGCAGCAACTGCCGATGACGCCGAGGGCGATGCCCGTGACCAGAAAATCAATGCGGCCATCACTGGAAGGGGCCGATTGCGGCAGGACATCACCCCCGGCGCCGCCGGGTTCGGTGAGTAAGTCGGAACGGCGGTCCATAGACTCCAAAACCGCAATCCGGACCCGGTAGTCCACCCAGGTGCGCACGAGATAGCGCAGGGCGGCCCACAGGAGCAGGGCCACCACAGCCAGAGGAACTACCACGATGAGAAGGTCTACCATTCGCTGTCCTTTCTCGCAGTTTTGACGCCGTGGCCAGGCCGAGGGTTTCAACGGAATCCGGAAAGGCTGCAGGATTCAGGGTTCAGCGGGTATCCCGAATCGCCGGCTGACGTGATGAGCCGTCTGGAGGCGATCGCCGCTGCCTGGTATGGCGGCGGGCCTGCGGTGCTCCGGATGGCAGAAGGCTCTTTTGTCTTACCCCATGGATGAGCCGACAAGGGCTCCAACGCCCGACAGCGCAAGCGTTTGAACAGTCCGCCTGCGCGCTGGGCGATTGTGGGCGGCCCCCGCGCCCCCTGCCGTGCGGCCCAAACGAAACCCGGGGGCGTTCCGGGATGTCTAAGAGGACGTGATGAAAGTGGTTATCAAGAGTATTCTTCTGGCGGGCGGCATAGCCGTGGTGACCCTCTTCTTTGCCACCCGTGTTGTGGCCCCGAACCTCCCGCGGGTGGTGGGGCGTCCCGCCGTCGAGCAGGCCCGCAGTTTCTCGTGGCCGGCCTGTGAGCGGTTTGTGCTGGAGAATCATGACGGCGCGGTGCGCGTATGGTCCCACAGCGCACGGGAAATCGCGATGAAGGCACAGGTCCGGGTGTATGTGACGGAACGGGCCGACACCCCGGTGGCGATGACCTACGCGGAGTCGCTGTTTTCCGTGACCTCCGATGATCGCGAAGTCAAGGTCGTGACGGAACCGGGCGAACGGCCCGATCGGCTGGAGGTCCGGGTGGACTACGAGGTGTTTGTTCCCCAGGGCACGGATGTTGACGTCGTGAGCGCCAACGGCAACGTGTATGTGGCGTCGGGCTGTGGCCGGGTGGAGGTGCAGGGCCGGAACGCGGACATTCTGGTCAACAAACCGGGCGGTCTGGTGACCGCGAAGACGACCAACGGCCGGATCAACGTTGCCGACGCGCCGGAAGGCGCCCGGCTGGAGACCGTGAACGGCAATATTTACGCCCATGTGTCGGGCGGTACGGTGAACGCCGGGACGACCAACGGCTCGATTGTCGCGCATGTGTTGAACGGCGCGGTGGCCGGGGCGGAATTGAAGAGCATGAACGGGGGGATTACAGTGGTGCTGGACGAGCAGTTTTCCGGCATTGTGGACGCGCGGACGACCCACGGCGGGATCCGTTCCGATTTCGCGCTTGATATCTCCTCGGGCGTACAGCGCCGGCACCACCTTCGCGGAGACCTTGGCTCGGGACATGCCCCGCTTACCTTGCAGACGCTTAACGGCAACATCTGGCTGGCGAGGGGCAGGTGATGACGACGGCAGCAACAGCGGCAGCAGGATACTGGCCCGGCATGGATTCTATGCGCGCCACAGAGCAGTCCGACGAGGCGCTGGTCGAACGCACCCGCAAGGGCGACACCGAAGCGTTCTCGGAACTGGCCCGGCGCCACGGGCAGACGGTATATAACCTGTCGCTGCGATTCATGCGCAATGCCTCCCTGGCCGAGGATATGGCGCAGGAAGCGTTCCTCAAGGCGTACCAGAAGATCGGGAAGTTCCGGGGAGACTCCCGGTTTTCGACGTGGCTGTACCGCATCGCGTGCAACGTGTGCCTTTCCGAGCTGCAGAAGCGCAAGCGCCGCGGCGAGCTGTCGCTGGTGTATGAAGCCGGGCCCGCCGCGTTTCCTGCCGCGGCAGCGGACCCGTCAGAAGAAGCCGAGCTGATCCGGCGGTGCGTCGCGCAATTGCCCCGGCGGTATGCGGAGGCCATCACGTTATACTATCTTCGGGAATGCTCGTATGACGAGGTGGCGGAGATCATGGAGGTGCCCGAGGGCACGCTGAAAACATGGCTGCACCGCGCGCGCAGGCAATTGCGCGATATTGTGAAACGGGAATTGAGGTATGATGATGAATCCTGAAGACGCGCCGGTTCTGGATCCCTTGAGTCAGCGTATCGACGCCGCATTGCGCCAGGAGCCGCCGGCGCCGCTGCCGGGCGGTTTTCATGGGGCGCTCCGGCGGCGTCTCCGGATCGCGGCCCTGATTCAGCGGGAACGGCGGGTTTTTCTGCGCCGTCTGTTGCGGGTGGCGGCACTGAGTGTGCTGGCGGCCGCCGTAGCGGTTTCGGGGGGCCTGTATTGGGATATGTCGGGGACGTTCCTCTGGGAGTTCCCCGGTTTTCTGGGGTATGTCGATTACCTGGCCGCGCTGACGAACCGGGTGTGGTGGCTCTCGGGCAGTCCGGCCCTGCTCGTCTCTCTTGGCGCGGTCGTGATGACGCTGCTTGTCGCGGGGGCGTTCGTGGGCGTCTTCCGACAACCGGTCCGGTCCCGCCTGCCCTTTCACGGCCCCGTTTCATAAATAACGCGATGGTAACGGTTTGCCGGAGACAGGCGATTTCTGCGTACGGGGCTTTGCATCTGGGGAATCATCTGCTATAATTCCGCTCCGCTGTAAGGGAATTTCCCTTGGCATCAAAATCAACGAGGTCTTTTGAAATGCCGGTTAAGTATGAATGCCCCAAGTGTGGTAGGCGCTTTACGGAGTGGGGCGCCGAGAAAGTCGGGTTCAAGTGCCCCAAAGATCAGTGGTGTTCCAAAGACCACCCCGACGACATCGAGCTGGTGCGCGTGGGGTCGTCGGACGAAGGCCTTTCGCGGCGGCCGACCCTGAAGCGCACGCCCCGGAAGATCGCGCAGCCTAAAGCGCCCGTCATGGAACTCGACGAAGACGAGGCTCTGGTTCCCGATGTGGACGAGATCGAGGCGGACGACGAGTTCGAAGAGGAAGAAGACGAGGCCATCGTGATCGAAGGGGCCGTGGTAGAAGAAGCCGCCGTTGAAACCGAGGATACCGAAGCGGCCGCTGAAATCGACGATGAGGACGGCGTGGAGGAAGCCGACGGAGACGAGGACGTCGACGTGCCCGCCGATGAGATCCTCGACGACGAGGAACTGGCCTGAGACGCCGCCGTTGAAGGTCCCGTGAGGCAAAACTAAAGAACCGCCCCGGCGTCGTTGGACGAGCGCCGGGGCGGTTTTATGTCTGCTGAGGCCTGTTGCCGGACGAACGGCTTACGCTCAGGGGGCCTGTTCGGATTGCTGCGCCTCTCCCCCGGCCTCTTCCTGCTCTTTCTCTTCCTGGTCGCGCAGCTTGATGGCGGCTTCTTTGGTGGTCACGATGACGCGGTCCGGTTTGTACAGGATGCCCACCCGCTTCATTTCCTGTTGCTTCAGCAAATGGTTCTCCAGGAATTCCACGACGTTCACCTTGGCCTCGTCGCTCAGGCTCACTTTGACCTTAAGCCCGCCCGATTTGCTCACCAGATCCCGAAGCGGCTGATCCGCGGCGATCTGCAGTTGCGTGGCCTGTTTGATGACGTTCAGCGCCTCGAACAGGTCTTTGCCATCGAGGCCGCGCACCTGGGCGGTGATGTCTTTGCGTAGTTTGCCCGCCAACTGCGCGGGGACTTTCACGCGCGGGAGGATTTCGACGTTGCCCTTCGCATCACGCATCATGCCTTCGGGGAGGGCGCTCTCCGCGGGCGGAGGCGCGTCGTTGGGCGGGCTGGGAGCGACACCGGCGGCGCCCGCCGCGTAGGGATCATAATCATCCCACAGGATTTCCTTCACGACATCGCGCGGGATCGACATGGGGGCCACGCCTTTGACGACCTCAATTTCGACATCGGTGGCCGTGCGGCGCAACACCTGCACGCGCTCGAAGCGACGATTGTCGTTCAAAATGACGGTGTCGCCCTTGGGCTCCGCCACGGGCTCCTCGTACTCCACGACCGGGGTTTCCGGCGGGGCGGCGGCAGGCGGGGCGGCGCCCGCCTCGGCCGGGCTGGCTGCCGGGCTGGCGGGTTCCGTCTGGGCGTAGGCCGCGGACATGACCAGCATCATCATAGAAACGAACAACACTGCATATCGCATCGTTTGCGATCCTTTCTGCAGGGCAGCCCCCGAGTTTAACGTTCCCGATGCTTTCGATCGTATGTGGTCATTCTAGGTTTGCTCCCGCCGTAAGTCAAGAGAAGACCCCGGTCCGACGCGGGAGATCACGCACGATGCAGACCGGGTTGCCGCTGAAGGCAGGCTTGTACGACGCGGAGACCGACGACAAGTGGACTGTGCGGGCCGGCCGCATTTGATGGCGCAGGATTGAACGCAAAATGCTATAATAGCATCTCGAACGCGGACAGGAGGTAAAGCGGGATGGCTCTCATTCTCATTGCCGACGATGATTCAGCTTCGTTTGACGTGCTCGCCGTGGCGCTGACGGCAGAGGGGCACGAGGTGCTTTACGCGGCCAACGGGCAGGAAGCCCTGGAGATGGCCGCGGGCTCCAGACCCGATCTCATCTTCCTCGATGTCATGATGCCCGTTTTTGACGGCTACGAGACCTGTGAGCGCATGCGCAACGACCCCGATATCCCTGAGAAGCTGCCCATCATCTTCCTGACCGCCACGGAGGAAGACCCGCGCAGGATTGAGCAGGTTGGCGGTTCGGATTACCTCACCAAACGTCACATGATTGCGGAACTCCAGGATATGCTGGTCAGGCATCTGGGGCCCAAGGCGTTCACGGAATAATCGCTCTGGACTGTCCGGAGGGGGGCTCGGGGTCCTCCCCCGTTTCCGCCGCCGGCTCCGTGGATGCGCCGCACGCGATGCGTCTGGCGGCTCACTTCGTTCCGGCCGCCTGCGTAATGCCTCGGCCCAGGGCGGTTCTGAGCTCCAGGAGCTCACTCTTGACGCCTTCAAGCTTCCCGGGTTCCAAATTCTCGACATAACGTTCCCAGCGGCAGGCGGCCATGGTGTTGGGGCCCAACACCCGGTCGTCCACGCCGGTTTCCATGGCGGTTCGGAGGTACTCGAAGTCTTCCAGGCCGTCGCGCAGGCGGTGGAGACGCACCGAGGGGACGAGGGAGCCTGGACCGGGATAGAACAGAAAATGTTCGCCCGGGCCCGGCGCGGGCCAGATGTCGGGGGTTGCCGAATCCAGTAGCCGCCACGCGTCCGGCCAGTCATTCAGGGGGAGGCCGAAGAGGCCGTCCAGATCGTGCCCCCAGCAGACCCAGGGGCCCAGGCGGGCCTCGGCCGGATGGGCGTCGGCGTGAAACGACGGGAACTGGACCGATGACGCGTCCAACCACACCTGGGCGCCGCCCGATAGATACGCGATGGAGGCCGGGTCGGGCGGGCGGCCGAGTTCCACTTCCGTCATGCTGACCGGGCGGCTGTCGAATGTCCCCGAAAATGTGAAGCGGATCCCCGTGAAGCTCCGCTCGCGGTCGAGCACGCCTTCCGACCAGCTGGGCGCGAACCGCCTGTCGGACGGATGGAATTTCCACGTGACGCGGACGGCGGTCCAGCGAATGCCGTCCCGGGACACCTCGACCGCCGGATCCGCGGCCTCATGGCCGGTGCGCCAACCGATGCGGACCCGGTTGGTGGTTTCGGGCGTCTGGAGGCGCAGCTCGAACCATTCGGGGGCGCCGGCGCGCGGAGCGTTGGCGGACGTCCAGGCCGTGTACAGGCTGCCGTCGCAGGCATCCTCCGCGGCGGAGGCATACGGCATATCCTGCGTGGGAATGCGCGCAGTGGAAGAGGCCCGGGCGCTTTCGATCGCATACGGCGGGTTCGCCGCCAGGGACATGCCCGTTCGGACCCGTTGAATCGCGATCGGGTCGAAGAACCGAAGTGGAATCACCCAGATTTCGGCGAGTTGCTGTGTCTGAGGATGCGGCACGCCCTGAAACAGGCGGCGCACCGGGGGAGCAAGCGCCGAGAACCGGGAGTACCGGTCGCGCACTTCCGTCCAGTGCGAACGGGGCAGCGGCGGCATCGGCTCGGCGCACGCGCGCCGCGCCCATCCGGCGCTGGCCAGGGCCTCAACGACGGTTTGCAGGGTACTGGCCGAGGATTCGTCGGCCATGACGTTCGCCAGCCTCTCCCCCATTCCCATGAACACGACGGGCATGTGCGCGATGCGGGCGGCATACACAAGGTGTTGCAGGTAGTGCTCGCTGCCGCCGGGCGCCGCCGGAAACTCAAGCGCGGTGTTGCAGGCGATGCGCCAGGGCGCCAGGGCATCGTAGAACAGACGCCATTCGTCGAGCGTGTCGCCGGCAATGCCGCTGAACGAACGGATGCGGTCCGGGGACAGGCGCGCCGCCGCGGTGAGACCGGGGAACTCGGGGATCTCGAAATCAAACACCTCCAGCGTGACGCGGACATACCGTTTCGCGCGGCCGTCCAGGCGCAGGCCGAGCCGCCCTTCGTAGAGCCCCGCGGGGCAATCGCGCGGAACCTGGTACGTCACCCACAGCGCGGCGGTGGTGTCCTTTGCGAGGGTGAAGGGTTCGAATGCGGGGAGCGGGTCCGGCCGCGCGGCCTGCTCGCCGTACGCGCGCGGCGACGGCGTGGGCACGGCCAGATAGCCTACGCGCCGGATGTCCGGGGGGCCGATGGTCTTCGAAAGGGGTTCCGGGGCGGCGTCCAGCTCGTCGATGTCCCGCCGCGCAGAGCGGATGCAGACCTGGAACGACTCGTATTCCCCCTGTGCAGCATAGAGCCGGACATGGGGTTCCGCCCCCGGCGGGGGAACGCTGTCCGGGTAGACGTTGTCGAGACTCGATGCCGTCCAGATGCGCGTGGCGGAAACCACCGCGCAGAGGAGGCCCAGGGTAACGCTATGCATGTGCGGCGACCTCGTGCTGCTGAAACGGGCGCATGCCCTCGATAGAGACGACTCCCGCGGCATGCGGGTTGACGCGCTCACGCGTTGTGCGTGGCATGGTGCCTGGAATCCGGGGGCATTTTCCAGGAAGGGCCGGACGCTTCCCGCACGCCCGGCCTGTCCGGCGCGGCGCGCGGTTGCGCACGGGGGCGCCTGCTCCGGAGAACACTATCCGTTCACGTCGTGCGTTTCGTCGAGCATGGCCAGGTAGTTTTCGGCGGGCACGTAACTGGGGATCGAGTTGCCGGAGCCGATGGCGTAACGGCCGCGCGGGCCGCAGGTCTCGATGAGATACCGCGTGTGGGCGCGGACCTCCCCGGACGTTCCGGCGCTCAGCCGGTTGATGTCGAGTCCCCCCAGGACGGCGATCCTGGCGCCGTAGCGCTCCTGAAAAACCTCGACGGGCACGATGGCGTCCTCGAACGAGTGTTTGCCGTCGATGCCCACATCGTCGATCAGGTCGTCGATGATGGCGGCGAGGTTGCCGCAGGAGTGCAGGAAGTAGGGCAAGCCGGCCTCGTGAGTCAGCCTGGCCAACTGCTTGTGCCAGGGCAGGGCGTAGCGTTTCATATCGTCCGGGGCGACGAGCGTGCCGGTGCGGAATCCCATGTCATCGCCCTGGAGGATGGCGCAGAGTTTGTCGAGTTCGAACAGGCGTTTGTAATAGGCCAGGAGCAGGGTGCCGACCTTATCGAATACCGCGGCGACAAGCTCCGGCTGTTCGCAGGAGGCGATACACAGTGCCTCGATGGACATGATCTGCGAGACGTGCTCGAATACGCCGGCCGCGTGGCAGGTCACCAGCCCCATGCCTTCGGGCAGGTGCGCGCAGACGTATTCGAGGGGAAATAAGTCCACGTCTTCCGGGGACGGCCATGGGTAGCGCTCGAAATCCTCCCAGGAGGCGATGGCGCCCTGGTGCTGGTCGTTCCAGGCGCGCTGATGATCGGACCGCGCGACCACGTCGTCATGGAGAATGCGCCGCTCGGCGAAAGGCAGGCCAATCTCCAGGCGGACGAAGTCGTAGCCCATGCGATGCCAGAATGCGATGAAGTTGTCTAGCCAGGCCTTCATCGAGGCCCGATCCGTTGGTTCTCCCACCCACTCCCTGCCGAGGAGTCCGGTCACGATGGGCTTCAGGACGGTGGGATCCACGATGTATTCGATGAGCGGCGGCGGTCCCGCGCGCCGTCCCATGAGCGTATCGACAAAGCGTCCCGCGTCGGGCCGCGGGTTCCGGACCGGCAAGTGTTTGAGCATCCTTGCCCCCTTTCGCGGGGATTACTCTAGCGGCCGCAGCGCCCAGTCCGCAACCAGGGCGGCCCCGTTGATGGTCTGGAAGCCGATGCCTCCGATGCGCGTGTTGTTGGTGTCCGACACATAGAAATCATCGGTTTTAAGGAGGACGTTCCCGGCCGTATCGAGGATGCGCATGCTTACCCGGTCCGTCACGACGACGCCCTCGACCACGTACGGGGCGCCCGGCGTCCATGCGAAGTCGGGTTTCTCGTACAGCGTGCGTCCCGACAACGTGCGCAAGACAACCCCGTTTTCCAGGCGCGCCTCAAAGCCTTCCTTCATGTCCGGCGAGACCTGGAACAGCAGGCTGACGGATTGGGCGCCGGGTTCCGCGGTGAGGGTGGCGCCGTAGACGCCTTTCGAGCCGGTCATGGCGGTGTTCACGGCCGCCGCGGTCCCTTCCTTCGCCTCCTGGCGGAGGGCGGTCCGGGCCTCGTTGGCCCAGGCCCATGCGCCGCCCGTGAGGGTCCATTCGGGGCCGAGTGCGGCAGCGACAGACGCCTGCGGGGCGCCGGCCGGAACACTGGTGCGGGTCGCGTCCGAAAAGTCCCAGAACCGGCCCTTGCCGACATAGGTCATGAAGCCCAGGTGGCCGGTCAGCTCCTTCTCCTCCTCGAGGATGTCGAATTGAGGGCTTTCGGCGATGAGCGTGCCGTCGGCGCTCATGAGTTTACCAGAGACTTTGCCGTCTTTGATCGTGCCTTCGAGGATGTACTCGGTATCGTAATGCCATTGGTTTTGAGGCCCGCACCAGAGCTGGCCCAGCGGATTACGGTAGAGCATGAGGGAACCGGCGCCGAAGTTGCCTCCGAGCCAGAGATTGAATCCCGTCTGGATCTGGGGATCGGTACGCAGGAGGAGTCCGCCGCCGCCGGCGCCTTTCTCGAGCAGGATGCGGCAGCGCCACGTGCCCTCGGCGCCGCCCAGGCTGGCATTGACCACCGAGGACCGGTGGACGTCGGCCCCCTGGCGGAGGACGGTCCTGTCTGGCGTCGTCCATTTCCATTCCCCCGGGCCGATGATGGTCCACTCGCTGTCATCGCTGGTGACGAGACGGAGTTTGCTGGGGGAATCGGGGACAATCGGCGACAGGGGCGTCTCGGCCGCCCCGGGGCGGTAGAACCGGGCGATGCCGTGCGTGTACAGTCCGCATGCGCGATGAACATCCGGGGCGCTCCCGGGCGCTTCGAGCCAGTCGCTCTGGGCTTCCAGTGTGGTGCCGTCCCAGCGAAACACCTGCACGCGCACGCGGCCGGCCTCGGCGACGCCTTCCAGCACATACGGCGTGTAGTAGGTCCAGGGGGCGTATTTGTCTTCCCAGCAGAGCGCGCCCGACGCGTCGTGAAGCTGCACGCCGCCCAGGCCGGGATTGCCCCCGAGCGTCAGCCGGTACCCGGTGCTGAGGTCCGGCGCGGCGGCGAACCAGAGGCCCGCCGCGTCGCAGGTCGGAGACGGCTCGACGTAACAGCGCCAGACGATGGTTCCGGCGCCGGGGAGGGTCTGAACGGCGGATGCGGTCGCGCCGGATTTCTCCTGAATGATCACCGCGGGCGCACCCGGTTGTATCTGCCAGGTTCCCTCACCGGTCATCTGCCACGCGTCGGCCGGCAGGTCCGCGCCCGCCAGGGCCGCGGTGGCCGCCCAGGTCACCAGAGTTGCCGCGAAAAGCATCGGAATTCCTCCTGCATGATGGTTACGCGATGTCGAAACTGGGGATTGTGAGCTGTTCGCCGTCCTTGAACGAAGAGGCATGAGCGACGAGCCCCGGCACGGTCATCGCGAGCGCTTCGTAGAGGTCGACCTCGGGAGCGCGCTCCTCGACGAGGGCCATGATGAACTCGTTGGTGAGGAAAGGGTGCGAGCCGCCATGCCCGGTGTCGTAGCGCATTTTTTCGGGCAGCGTGTGCCAGTATTCGGGCAGGGCGCCGAGCGCCTGGTCGGGCAGCTGGAGCGCGAAGGGCTGGCCGCCGGAGCCCGGCATGTACATCGCGGCCCTGGTGCCGAACCATTGAGCGCGTTCGCCGTGGCCGTGGATGTCCCAGCAGACGTTGCAGCGGAACGGGTGGCGTTTGTCCGTCAGGAACATGGCCATGCCATTGACAAAGGGATTGTTGTATGCGTTGTCCTGGAATCCGGGGTCATCGGGTTTTCGGGTTCCGATGCACGAGACCTTGACCAGGCGTTCGCGGGTGACGCTGACCAGAAACGCGGTGCTGTGGGTCGGATAAAACATGGGCGGAAGTCCCCAGCGCCAGGTGCGTTTGCCGTCGCGAGTGGACAGCTCGTTGTCCGCCCAGCCAATGCCGGGGTGATAGTATTCGGCTTCGCAATAGACCAGTTCGCCGAAGAGGCCGTCGTGGTGGAGGCGGCGCGCGGTGATCGTCTCCGGGCGGTAATGGCTGGTTTCCGCCATCATGTAGGTGAGCCCGGTGCGCTCTTTTACCTCCTTCATGGCGGCGGCTTCCTCGAGAGAACAACAGGCCGGGACCGCGCTGATCACGTGTTTACCGTGTTCCATGCAGTCAATGACATGGCGGGCGTGATTGGGGGCCTCCGTGAATACGGCGACCGCGTCGATGGCCGGATCCAGGATGAGTTTTTCGAGGGACTCGTAGGTTTTTTCGCAGCCGTATTTGCTCTGCAACCGCGCACAGCGCTCGGGGATGAGGTCGCTGACGGCCTCGACAATGCAATTCGGGTGTTCGTGCCAGTGGAAGGACAGCCCGAACCCCCCGCCCACGATCCCGATGCGGATCTTGTTCTCGGAAGTCTGTTGCCAGGGCGGCCCCGCGGCCAGAGCGTCTGTCGGTGCCCCAGCCAGCACGATGCCGGATGCCCCCGCCGCGGTGGTTTTGATGAAGCCGCGTCGTGAGAGGGGCGCGGTCTCTCTTGTGTGATGGTGTTTCATACGGCATTCTCCTGGTGGTTCACGCGTTCAGCTGCGGGCGCGTCCGGGCGGATCAAAACTGGGAATCGGCAACTGTTCGCCGTCCTTGAAACAGGATTCGTGGGCCACAATCCCGGGAACCGTGAACGCGAGCGCCTCGTACAGGTCGACGAGCGGTTCCCGGTCTTCGACGAGCGCCATGACAAATTCGTTGGTGATAAACGGATGCGATTTTCCGTGGCCGGTGTCGTAGCGCATGGCTTCGGGCACCATGTGCCAGTAGTCGGGCAGGCCGCTCAGGGTCTGGTCAGGCAGTTGCAGCACGAACGGTTGCCCGCCCGAGCCCGGCATGTACATGGCGCCCCGGGTCCCGAACCACTGCGCGCGCTCGCCATGGGCCTTGATGTCCCACGCGACATTGCACCGGAACGGATGGCCCTGGTCGGTGAGGAACATGGCCATGGCGTTGTTGAAAGGATTGTTGTACGCGTTGTCGCGCAGGGCGGGGTCGTTTTCGGTGTCGCCCCAGCCGATGCACGACACTTTGACGAGCCGTTCGCCCGTGACGCCTACCAGGAAGGCCGAGCTGTGGGTCGGATACAGCATCGGCGGATAGGCATAACGCCAGGTGCGCTGGTCCTTGTAGTACCAGAGGGCGTCGCGGCCGGCCTTGTCCATGGGATGGTAATACTCGCCTTCGGTATAGATGAGCTCGCCGAGGAGGCCGTCCCGGAGCAGGCGTCGCGCCGTGATGGTCTCCCACCGGTAGCTGCTGGTCTCGGCCATCATGTACTTGAGGCCGGTGCGTTCCTTGACCTCCTTCATGCGGGCCGCCTCTTCCAGCGTGCAGCACGCCGGCACGGCGCTGATCACGTGTTTGCCGTGTTCCATGCAGTCGATCACGTGGCGGGCATGATTGGGCGCTTCGGTAAACACGGCGACGGCATCGATGGCCGGATCCAGGATCAGTTTTTCCAGCGACTCGTAGGTTTTATCGCACTTGTACTTGCCCTGGAGCTGGGTCAGGCGGTCTGGCCTGAGATCGCTGACAGCCTCAACGGTGCAGTTCGGATGTTCATGCCAGTGAAAAGACTGACCGAACCCGCCTCCGACGATGCCGATGCGGATCTTCTTGTCCGAACGCTGCTCCCAGGCCGGCGCGTCGGCCAGAGACTTCCCGAGCGCCGATGCCGCCATCGGCAGGGCCAGGGAAGCCGTCGCGCCGGCCAGAAAACCGCGCCGCGACAAGGCAAACGGGGGCAATTGGGGATTCTTGGTGGTATGGTCGTGCATGGAAACTCCCCTGGGCGCGTCCATCGCGCCGTGCGGTGCTGCTTGAAGCGAACATTAAAGCACAGAAACGAACGATTCGCAAGATTAGCACAGGTGCGTGGGTGGTTTGTCCGTGCCGGGCCGTGCCATGGCGACACGGTTCCGTGCGGTCTATTGCCAGGTTTCCATGAACTCGTGGGACAGGATGGCCACGGTGGGCACGGCGGGGAAGGCGTCGTTGTAGCGCACGAACCCGACATGGCCGTCGGTGTAGATGACGTCGGCGCCCAGCGCGCCGCTGCTCGACTCCGCGGGTACGGAACTGATAAAGGTCCACGCCAACACGACGGTTTCCGTTTCCGTCAGGAGATCGATGGGCCGCAGGGCGTAGGTGTTCCCATCGGGGTCCTGGGCGAGCAGGCTGCCGAACTCGTCGTATTCGAGCGGGGTGGTGTTGTCGGGGTTGATGAGCGTGTGATAGTAGGCGCGGAACTCGTCTTCGTTCTGGACGGCGTAGCGCAGCTCGGTCACCACCATCTCATGCTTGCCCACGTCGACTTCGTGGCGGAACGCTTCGACGCATTCCTCGCGGTCGGGGAGGCAGGTGAGGGTGGTGCCGGCGTTGGCGCCGTCGGCCACCTTGCCGAGGTGGTGCTGGCGGAGCCCTTCTTTTTCAGCGACCTGCACGGCCTTGTGCCGGGCCTTGCTGAGCACGGGCAGGTAGAGGGCCATGAGAATGCCGATGATCCCGATGCAGATCAGCAGCTCGATGAGGCTGAATCCCTGCCTTCGCCGCATGGTTTCGCTCCTGCCCGTCAGCCGCGACTGGCGAGATCAGTGTATCAAAACGGGCGGCGGGAGTCATTCCCGGGTAAGCATCATGCCGGCACGACCCGCACCCACACGTTTCGGGTTAGGGGGCCGTCGAATTCGCAGAAATAGAGAGATTGCCACGTGCCGAAGGCCAATTTGCCGCCGCGAACGGGGACGATCTGGCTGAAACCCATCATGCTGGCCTTGACATGGGCGGCCGCGTTGCCTTCGGCATGGGCGTACGGGGCCTGCCAGGGAACGGCCCGTTCGAGGGCCTGGATCATGTCGGCGACCACGTCGGGATCGGCGTTTTCGTTGATGGTGACGCCCGCGGTGGTGTGGGGCACGAAAACATGGCAGATGCCCTCGCGAATTCCCGTTGCCGCGATGGCTTCCTCGACCCGGGCATCGATGTTTACGAATTGCGTGTGGTTCGTGGTGCGGACAGCGATTTCTTTCATGGGTCTCCTCTCGCGTTGGATGCCGCGCCGCCGGGCCGCGCGGCCGGGCCGCGCCGGACACGACCGCATTGTCGCAGCATCGCCGTCAGCATACCGGAATCGCCGGAAAAAGGCATGCCGGTCGCGTTATCCGGGGGACAGCGAACCACGAGACCGTGGGCTCGCCCCCGACCGATGCAAACCGGCCTTTGGGGACTCCGGAACGGGGTCCAATGTGAGTCGCCCTGGGCGCAGCCCGGGGATCGTGCGCACCACAACGATCCAACCCCGAAGGGGGTTGAACAAGCCCGGCATCCCTCGCCCAAGATTGTGGGGCTGGAATCCACCCCGGTTCGGCTTCCGCCGAACCACCCCCGCCAGCGGGGGACACGACCCCGACAAGCGTTTTGGAACTCGGCGGTGCTATTGTCTGCCGTCCCTACGGGACTCGTGGTTTGAGGGAGTCGGGGGTTCCCACCACTGAAGTGGTGGGCTATTTTCTTTCGTCCCTGACGGGGCTCAATGTGGACACGGCGTTCATCCCGCTGTCTTTCGTCCCTGACGGGGCTCAATGTGGACACGGCGTTCATCCCGCTGTCTTTCGTCCCTGACGGGGCTCAAT
>Ga0123328_1001159_pt1 | contig 26099 bp, 22 predicted proteins | sample BioC12SIPDNA_2_FD_89702 | JGI IMG/M metagenome (GOLD analysis project Ga0123328, IMG submission 89702) | Anaerobic biogas reactor microbial communites from Washington, USA - Biogas_R1_A C12 SIP DNA | ecosystem: Engineered > Bioreactor > Anaerobic > Unclassified | place: Washington, USA...
ACCAATTCGGAAGCCAGACCCGTCTGCGCCGCCTTTTCGCCCGGCCGCTCGATCTCCGCCATGAGCCGATCCAGCCCCGTTCCCGCCGTCCGCTCAAGCGGCTGTTTGACCACCGTCAACGCCGGGTCAAACCCCTGTGCGCTCGGTGTGTCATCGAACGCAATCACCGAAAGGTCCTGCGGCACGCGAATCTCCAGTTCCCGTATCGCCTGAAGCGCCGGCTCGGTCAGCGATCCGCCTCCGATCAACAGGGCGCTGGGCCGGCCCGGTCGCGCCAACACACTCTGAACCGCCGCCCGCACCTCCAGCGGATTGCTCGTGCAGAACGCCGTGTCCTCCGGCCTCACTTCCACGCTGTGATCTTTCATCGCACGCCGATATCCGCCGATCCGCTCTTCGCCGCTCAGGTCCCACCAGTTCGGCTTGATCGCCACCATCCCGATCCGCCGGTGGCCGTACCGGATCAGGTACTCCGTCGCCGCATACGCCCCAGCCTCGTGATCCACGTAAACCTGGCTCATCCAGTGATTGGCCGCTCGCCGGAACAGCGAAACGACCGGAACCGCCCGCGGCGAAAGGCCCGCCGCGAAATCCAGGCAATAGCGCGTGATTGGCACCAGCAAAAATCCGGCGCAATCCCCGCGCTCCAGAAACTGCCCGATCGCCTGGTCGCCCGCGCCGCTGAATCGGTGAAACGCAAACACAAGCCGGCACTCCGGCTGCGAACGCTCCACCGCCTGATTGAGCCCCTCGATGATCTCCAGAATGCAGAACCCGCCGCTGATCCCGCTCGTCGCGTCGACGATCACCCCGATCTGGACCGCCTCCCGTTCAGATCCGCCGCCGGGCCGCTGATGGCTGACGAAGCTCCCCTTGCCCGGCACCCGGTACACCAAACCGTCCCGCTCCAGCGACGCCAGCGCCTGACGGACCGGTCCGCGACTGACCCCGAACCGCCGGCAGAGCTGATGCTCCGACTCGACCAGCGCGCCCGGAACGAGCCGGCCGCTGGCGATTCCCTCGCGGATATGCTCAGCCACCACCGAGTGGATCGCCCGGCTCCGCCGCGTCGTGTTTCCGTGTTCACCCATCAGCCACTCCACAAGCCGTCCTTGTCTCACCACTCTACCGAACATGTATGGACATGTCAATAGAAACAAAAAACGCCCCGGCCATGCCATGACGGCCGGGGTGGTGGTTAACCGTCTCTTCCGATGACGGCGGGACCTTTTCAGTATGCCAATTGAAGCAGGTCGCGGTAGTAGCCCGCGTTCGGCCACGAGTCGGTCAGGCTGCCCGCCACCCCCTCCAGCAGCGGACCGCGTTCCGACTCGCGATACACGCCCACGTGGGCATCGGCGAACACAACGTTCCACTGCCCCCTGTGAACGTTGTCATGGATTGATGAGTCCGTACAAAAGATGTCGTACGCGTAAGCTAATTGCGGACCGAAGGGAATCTGAGACAGGGTGCTCGGCGGACTGTGGTAATACTCGATCTTCATCGACCACAGCCAACCGTTCTCGGCATCGTAGTAGGGCAAGGCGTCATAGCCCGCCCGGCAGATCCAACTCGAACCCCAGTTGTTCTCGCCGGGATGCGGCCATTGCCGGTGATACTCAAAGGTGTACGGCGCCACCTGCGAAGGGCAGTACAGCACCTTCGCCGTGCCGAGATGCTTGCCCGTGTAGTACAAGGCCAGCCCGTACGGCTGGTTGACCCAGCCGTTCCAGATGTGGGTGTTCGTCCACGGCTGAGAATCCGGCGATATGGTGGGTGAATACCCGTTGTTGCTCTCCGCGTACGTGTTCAAAGCCAAGCCGATCTGATGCAGGTTCGATCCGCACGTCACCAGACGTCCCGCCTCCCGCGCCGCCGACAGCGCCGGTAGCAATACAGCCACCAGCACCGCAATGATCGCCACGACCACGAGGAGCTCGATCAGGGTAAACGACTGTCGCCTGGAGAGAGACGTGCCGCTTCTTCGACAATCCGAAATCCGAAATTCGAAATCCGAAATCATGGATTTGTCCTCCGCATGTCCAGCAGCACCACCTGGTGCGGCCGCAGTTCGATCGGCTGCGAAAGATCGAACGCCGCGGCGCCTTCCCACAGGTCACGAGCCGTGGCTGAAAATCCCTCGGGCAGATCGATCAGGCGGAACACCTGTGACCGGTCGCTGCGGTTCATAAGGTACATGACCGCTTCCCCGTCGTCGGATGACGCCAGGCGCACCTCGATCTGACCGTTGATCGACCCGTCCGCGCAAGTCGGCACAGGACCGCTCAGGTAGCTGCGCCAGACATCGCTCTCGCCGTCCACCACGATCCGTCCCCGGCCGTACTGGTGCGAGCCTTCGCTTGCCGCCAATTGCAGAAACTCGGCCGGGACATCCGTGTGGCTCTTTCCCCACGGGTCGCGCGACAGACCCGGCCCGGTCAGCCACAGCGTGCCGCCCGCCTCCGTCCACGACGCCAGCGTCTTCGCGAACTCCGTCGGCAAGTACTCAGGCGACCCCGCCGCAATGAAGTCCACGCCCTTCAAATCGTCCGCGGTGGTCCGATCCGGCAGCACGAACCGCACGCCCGCCGCATTGGCCGCCAACTTCTCATATACGCTGGTCAGTCCGCGCAGGTATTCCGCGCCCTGGTGCGCGTGCGACGCCTTCGAGTACACCAGCCGCGTTCGCCCGCCGTCCAGTTGGCCGAACCGGCTGATCAACGGGTACAGCCGCCGCAACTTCAATGACGTCGTTCCCGCCGCGGCCAACCCCGTCGGATAGCGCGTCATCGACTCGCTGGCCCCGTTGACTGGGCTGTCCCACTCGAACCGGTGCCACTGCCAGATCAGCCCAGCTCCGAGCCCGTGGGCCACCGCTTCGAACATTGCCTGGGCCACTCTGGCCGGATTCTCATCGGTTTCCGGATTGAGGATCGAGTGCCACTCGGAGTTTACCACCGGTTTCGCTGGATCGATAGACTTCAGATAGTCCAGCCACATCCGGTGCCCGCCGTCCGTGCCGTGGACTGTTTCGCCTCGGTCGAACACCGTCTGTTCGTCCAGATGGCTGAACCCCATCTCGCCGATCAGCTTGATGTGAACCTGCGCCCGCGGCAGCGACTTGTGGATCTCATCCTTGAGGAAGGCGAAGTAATCCCCCACCTTCTCCGCAAGAAAGACGCCCCAGTCCCACGCCGCCGCCTGGGACCGGCTTCGCAGTTCGAAAAGGGCGGGCAGCTCGATCGCCTCGAAGCTGGCGAACGAGGACTCCCAGGCCGCGTTGGCCGCGTCGATCGTTGCGTATCGCGACTGCGCCCACCGGCGGAACGCCGTCTCGAACGGCTTGGCCTGCGGGCCGACGCCGTAGCCCGGCTCATTGGCCGTGCACACCGCTACCAGGTTGCCGTGCGATCGCACCGGCTCAAACGCCCGGCCGTACCAGTCGCGCATGATCGTTCGGACCCCCTCGCTCAGGATGTTGTACGGCAGCCCGACGTGCCCGGTCTCCGGCAGCGTCAGATCGTCGAACTTGCCGGCATACTCTTCGGGGACGTTGAAGTAGTGGCTGCCCATCAGCACCAGCGTCGCCAGGCCGCGCTCGCGAGCCAACTCGACGTACCGCTGCACCGGCTTGCCCAGCGGGGCTTCGCTGACGATCGCGTTGAAGCCCAGATCGCCCGCCACCGCGATCGCGTCGTCCGCGTCGCCCCACGCCAGTGGCCCGATCATCACGAACGGCTTGTCCTGATGCACGAAAACGTCGTTGCGCACCTCGACCGGCTGGTTCGGATCGTAACCGGGCGTGGCCGGCCCTTCCGGCCGGCTCAACTCGCGCTCCGCCTCCAGCAACAACCGGTCCACCTTCGCCAGCTCATCCGTGGCGATCGAGTACTTCCGCTGTTGGTCGAAATCCTCCAGAACGTACTGATCGAGGAACATCCTCGCCGTGGTCAGATACACCCGCGCCATCTCAACGTCGCCACGGCCTTCAGCCGCGACGGCGTCAAGTCGCTCTAACTCTTTCAGCAGCGTCTGCCGCCGGTTCTCCATCTCCGTCCGCGAAAACACCCGCAGATAGATCGCCTGTGACGAGGCAATCGCTTGGCCGGATGAGTCCGTGATCCGCACGCTCAGGCTGTATTGCCCCGACGGCTGATCGTCAAATAAGTCGCCTTGCCACTTGATCGTCGAATAGGGGGGCTCCAGCGGGAGGGCTTCGGCAAGCTCCCAGCTCCGGCCGTCATGGGACTGGACCGTCACCACCAGCGTCCCCGCCGTCTCCTCCGTAACCTCCAACTCTGCGAGCAGCTCAATCGCATCCTCCGTCGAAAGCTCGCCGCGGGCTGAGCACTGCAAGTAGCCCGCCCGCACGGGCCCGCTGACCGCGAGGGACTGCGACGGCACATTCGTCCACTCCGCCGGCGGCGGCACAAATCGCAGGTTGTCCACCACGAACGCCACCTTCCGCCCATACGGCACGTTCGCAGCCTGGTTGTCCATGTCGAACCGGATGGTGTCCGTGTGCGGCCGCGTATGCTCCACCCGCACGCGCACCGTCTGCCACCGATTCGCCTCCAGATCGCCCAGCGAACTCCAGCAGCACGGCAACTGCCCCTGCCCCTGTTGCCGCCCAAACCGCGCATAGATCGGAAACCGGATATCCTCAAGCGGATACACGTCAAACACGAACTCCCGCACGCCCTCGATCGAAAGCTGCGGGTCCAGCGAATACTCCCAGCAGAACCACATCGGAGCCTCGCGGTTGGCGACAAAGTGAAACTCCAGCCCCTTCTCACCCGGCCGTCCGGGCGCATCGACCACCCGCACGCCGCCTCCATTCCCGTTCATCGCGCCGCCGAACCACCAGCCCTGCTCCCGCTCCATGTCCAGCACGTTCCGCGGATACACCTTGCCGTCCGTGACATGCGCCGCGTTTTCCGGATATTCCATAACCACATCGCCAAGCAGCGAACCGGCCAGAGCCACGGACATGGTTCCAATCAAAACCGCAATTCGTAGCATCACTGCTCCAACTTTCCAGCGTCAAAGATCGCTTGCTCTACCCGTCGTTTCTCGGATGACAAGACGTGCATTCAAAACCGCCTGCTGCGCCGGACGCTGTCCCTCCAAGCGATCCAGCAGACCCGTCACGGTCACTTCGGCCAACAGTGCGATCGGTATCTGGATCGACGTCAAGGCCGGACTGATCCACGTGGCCAGCGGACAGTCGTCGATTCCGATCACCGACAAATCCTGCGGCACGCGTAACGCCGCTTCGCGGCACCAGCGGATCACCCCGCACGCCATCAAGTCATTTCCCGCAATGATCGCCGTCGCCCCGCGCTGCGCCAGCACCGCGCCAAGCCGGTATCCCGACTCGGCACGCCCGTCGCCGGCAACGATCAGTTGCTCGATCGGCTTTTTGCCTCGGACGGTGTACGCCTCGTGGAACGCCCGTTGGCGCTCCTCCATCGCCACGTCCCAAGCCGTATCCGGGATCGCGATAAAACCAATTCGCCGATGGCCCAGGCCCCAGAGGTGCTCGAGCGCCTCGCGGACGCCGACGTCGTAATTCACATACGCCGGCGACTCGGGATGCGGCCGCAGGTACGTCACCACCGGCACCTGCCCGCTTTCCCGAACCGCTTGGCTCAGCGTCACTTGCGGCGCCAGGTTGATCGCCCCGTCCACCATGCCGGTCGAAAACTGCCGCAGGTACTCCATGGCCCGCTCATGATCGCCGTGCGTCAATCCCAGCATCACCTTATAGCCGTGACGCGAAAGCTCCCGCTCCAGTGCCTCGACCAGCGCGCTGGTGTGGGGGTTGTGAAGTTCCTGGACCAGCACCCCGATCGTCCGCGTTCGTTTCGTCGCCAGCACCTGCGCCGCGTGGTTCGGCCGGTAACCCAACTCCCTTGCCGCCGCCATTACGCGCTGTTTGGCCTTGGGGCTGACGGACTTGCGGCCGGTAAAGGTGTTGCTGACCGTGCTCTTGGAGACCCCCGCCCGCACCGCCACCGCTTCGATGGCTGAGCTTCTACCAGATGTGTTCCGTCCAACTGTCATTGCCAAGCCTCGCCTTGTGCGTGCCACGACTGTGAGTTTAGCGTACTGCAGCGGAGAAGTAAACCGGTTTTCCGCCAAAATTGAGACGCTAGTGGTGTGTATCGATTAAGCATTGCCAGGCAAGAGGTTAAGGGTAAATGCTGCGAGAACCGATTTACTGCGCCCTGCGCAACGGGGCCTACCAGTGATGCGGGGGATGTGCTCCCTGGGGCGAGCCAACCCACGCCGCGGCGTCGGCCCAGATGACGGCACCGCTGGTATAGGCTACGTTGCCGCCTTCCTTGGCGTGCGAGAGGTACCCGCATTCGCGATACCACGGGCAGAAGTAGTCCAGGCCGGCGTACATGTCCCAGATTATGGGTGTTCCCGTCGACAAACCAGACAAGTATCTGGCTGGGTCCAAGGGAACCCAGTTGTTGTTGATGATGCAGTCCCACTGATAGCTGATCTGGACGCTTCGGAAGGGTTCGTTCCGCACCATGGCGTATTCGTCGAAACTGTCGCCGTAGTATTCCCAGACCGGGGCCACGGTCAGCGGCCCGCCCACCGGGGAACCGGGACAGTGGAAGGCTGCCAGGATATCCGCCTTGGGGTTCGCTTGGTCATTGTCACCCATCAGGAGTCGCGGCGAGGCCCGGTAGCCGTAGACGCTGGCGTCTGGGCCGCTGCCGGTATCCGGATCGCCCATGCTATTGTAGGGGAAGAAGCCGCCGAACTCATCGGTGTACATGAGCATCGCGGTGGTCAGCGTCCGCAGATTTGCCCCGCAGAGGGCCCGCCGACCGGCCTCTCTGGCCCGGGATAGAGCGGGCAGGAGAATCGCGACCAGGACGGCAATGATGGCGACGACGACCAGCAACTCGATGAGGGTAAAGGACTTGAGTACCCGGATTCCCGGTTCCGGATGGGTCGCATTCGAATGTATCGACGTTCTGGCCATGATTGAGGCTGGCTCCTTAACGGCGAAACGGTTGATGCGATGAGCTTCCATGTAAGATTATCGCAAATCCTCGCGTAGAGTCAACGACCGGACGCCTGTGCCGACCGGTGGTTTGGCTTGGCGGGGCTTGGAAGTGTTGTGGAAGTGGCCTGCGGCTCTACTCTTGCGCGGCGCCGGAGGAGGCGATGGCGGCGTGGACGTAGTTTGTGGAGGGTCGCACGTCGATGAAGGCGCGGCCGTAGTCGATGTGGCCGTGATCGCGGTAGATTTTGGCCAGTTGCTCGAGTTTCTGCTGCCAGGTGATTTCCAATCCGCGTTCGGTTCGCGGCGGGAGGCCCCATCGGATGACCGTGTCGCGGTCGGTGAGCAGCACGATCCAGCACGCCATGGGGTCCAGGCGGCCCTTGTAGTTGGCGACGTCGACCGCCTTGACCTGCTGGCGGTACGGCCGCGATTCGAGAAGCTGGACCATCTCCAGCGCCACGGCCAGGTCGGGGCTCTGCCAGACCATCCCCTGGTTGGGCGGCGAACTCGGGCAGCCGCGAATCTCCATCAAGCCGCTGTTGGCGATCACCTCGACGGGATACCGTCCCGGGAGGACGACCGCCCGCTCGTCGATGAGGTATCGCCAGCCGTCGACGGCCACCGCGGCCACCGGACGGCGGAAATCGCACTGGGCCACCATCTGGCCGCGGGCCGATCGGCGGACCCAATGCACGTGTTGAATCCACCCGCTGTGCGAGAGCTGCTGGGCGAAGAGCTCCGCCAGGAGGTGATCCTGGCCGTTGCGATGGACGGCTTTGAGTTCCTCGTAGATCGGGGCCTTGGCGTCTTCGAGGATTTCGGTGGCCAAGGATTTCATCATCCACGGCGGCTGCTCGTGGAAGCTGACCACCACCTGGGTCGAGGTGAAATCCGGCAGCGTGCGGACGTATTTGTCCAATTGGCGCATGCCGACGATGGCGAGCCACACCGCCGCCCCCGCGACCATGGTGAACCGGACCATGCGGGCCCATCGGCTCGGCGGCTGATCGCCGTCGCCGGTCAGCCATCGCCAGCCGCCGGCGAGACGTTCGCTGATCGTGGGCCCATTCGATCTATCCTTTTTGGATTTCTTGTCGGACTTCCTTGCCATTATCTACCTTTAGCTTTCGCTCGTTATAGCCACCCGGCTGCAGTCATTCCACCGCCGCAATTCGTCAGCCGCGCCTCCGGTCCGTCGCCACGCCGCTCTCGCACCTTGCCATCGCCAGCCGCACCAGGGCGTCGCACAGGCGAGGCATCGGCAGGCCAACCTTCGCGGCCGCCTTCGGCAGCAGCGAGTGCTCTGTAAATCCCGGAAGGGCATTGATTTCCAGCAGATACGGTTCGCCGCGGGCGTCCAGACGCCAGTCCACGCGGCAGAAATCCCGCATGCCCAGGACCTGCGCGGCACGGACCGACATCGCCTGGATTCGCTCGTACAGGTCGTGGTCGATGTCGATGTCAAAGAGGTACTGTGTGGTTTCGCTGACGTACTTGGCGTTGTAGTCGTAGAACGGCCCGTCGGGCTTGATCTGGATGATGGGAAGGGCGCGATCCGCCAGGATACCCACCGTCAGTTCCTTTCCGGAAAGGTACTGCTCAACCATGACCGGTCCGAACTGCTCGATGGTCCGCTGGATGGTCCCAGCCAACTGGTCGGCGCGCTCGACGATGGTGATTCCGATGCTGCTGCCTTCGTCGAGAGGCTTGACGACCACGGGCATCGACCAGCACGCCGTGGCGCGGGCGATATCCTCGGGCCGCTGGGCCACGTCGAACGCCGCGGTGGGAAGATCGTTTTCCGTAAAGAGCTTTTTGCTGATCTGCTTGTCCGCTGAGAGGCGGCAGGCCTGGGCTCCCGAGCCGCAGTAGACGAGGCCCCGCGAGTCCATGATCTGCTGTAACTGCCCGTCTTCGCCGAACTTGCCATGCAGGGCGGGAAAGAAGACGTCGGCCGGGGTATCGAGGGCGCCCAGGTCGTCGGGCCGGATGTCCGCGAGGCGCACCTGGTGCCCCGCCTGGCGCAGGGCATCGGCCACCGCCTTGCCGGAGGCCAGCGAGACCGCCCGTTCGCTGCCGGGTCCGCCCGAAAGGACCACAGTGCGAAGTGGTGAATCCGAAATGCCCGTAGGATTATCGCTCACGCGTTCAATGACATTGATATCAGCCACGGCCAAGCTCCTGTATCCTCCTTGATAGAGCATCGGTTGGCTGGGCGAAACCGATGCAGGAAAACTCGCCATTTCCAGCCGCCGGACGATCGATCCTCACTCCCAGATCTCGACCTCGGGTTCGAGTTCGATGCCGAACTTCTCGTACACTTGTTTCTGAATGTCACTCATCAGGGTTTGCACGTCCTGGAAGGTCGCCCCGCCCTCGACGGTGATGAAGTTGGCGTGCTGTTCGCTGACGGTGGCTCCGCCGACGCGGCGGCCTTTGAGTCCGGCCTTGTCGATCAGGGCCCCAGCGGGCTTGTCGGGCGAGGGGTTCTTGAAGATGCACCCGGCGGATCGCGATGAGAGCGGCTGGGTGGATTTCTTGATGATCCAGATTTCGCGCATCTTGTTGAGCACGCGTTTGGGGTCGTCCGGGAGGAGTTCCAGTTCGACCGCGGTGACGATCTGATCGTCGATGTTCGACCAGCGGTACTCGAAGAGGAGCTCGGGTTTTTCGCGCCAGAACGCATTGCCGCAGGCGTCGACGACCTTGACCCGCGAGACGAGGGTTCCGATGTCACCGAAGCGGCCGCTGGCGTTCATCTTGACCGCGCCGCCGAGACTGCCGGGAATCCCGGCGAGCGCCTCGGCGCCGCCCAGTCCGCGGCGGACGCTTTCGAGGACCATCGCGCCGAGCGATCCGGCTGCGCCGATGACCGCCTTGGTGTGGTTGAAGCTCATTTCGGTGAAGCCGGGTTCTTCGAGTTTGATGACCGCGCCGTCCAGCGGCTGATCGGTGACGAGGAGATTGGCTCCGTGGCCGAGGATCCGCCACGTCAGGTCGTTTTCGCGGCATCGGGCCAACAGAGCGGCAAGCTCCTCGTCGTTTCGCGGGCGCAGGAAGTACCTGGCGGGTCCGCCGATTCGGAGCCACGTGTAAGGAGCCAGCGGCTCGTGCTCAGTTACTATCTCGTCCAAGCCAGTGAATAAGCTCATCGCATATTTTCCAGATGTCTCCCGCCCCCATGGTGATCACGAGATCGCCCGGGGCGAGTTTCGCTTGCAGGTAGTCGGCGATCTGATCGAAGCGGGGCAAATAGCAGGCGGTGCCGCCAAGTCTGGCGATTCTCGCCACCAGATCGCCGGAGTTGATCAACTGCCGTTCGGCTTCGCTGTCGCGGACGAAGTAGATATCGGGCACCATCACGACGTCAGCGTCGGCGAAGCTGTGGGCGAAGTCGTCGAGGAGGAAGCGGGTCCGGCTGTGCTGATGGGGCTGAAAGACGCACCAGAGGCGTTTGGGCTCGTAGCGTTCCTTAGCCGCCCGGAGGCTGGCGCGGATCTCGGTCGGATGGTGGGCGTAGTCGTCGAGCAGGGTGATGCCGCCGGCGCACGCCTTGAGGGTCAACCGGCGGTTGGCCCCGCGAAACTCGCCGATGGCCTGGCAGACGATCTCCGGCTTGATGCCGGCATGGTGGGCCAGGGCGGCGGCGGCCAGGGCGTTGAGCACGTTGTGCTTGCCCGGCAGTTCCAGCCGACAGTGCCCGAAGGCCTCACGGCGGTAGGTGATGTCGAACTCGTACGAGCCGTTTTCCAGGCGGATGTCCTCAGCCTGCCAGTGGCAGGTCGGCGAGAGGCCGAAGGTCTCGGTCCGGGCCTGCACGCGGTCGGCGAAGCGGCGGATGTTGGGGTCCTGACCGTTGATGATGGCCAATCCGCCCGGGCGGACCTGTGAGACGAAGGTTTCGAAGGCCTCGAGGATTTCATCGAGGCTCCGGTAGTAGTCCAGGTGGTCTTCCTCGATGTTGAGGATTCCCGCGAACCGGGGCCGAAGGTTCAGAAACGATCGGTCGTACTCGCAGGCCTCGGCGATGAAGTAGTCGCCGGTTCCAGCCCCGCTGGCGCCCGCCAACTGGTCCACGTTGGCACCGACGACGAAACTGGGGTCCAGTCCGGCCCGGCGGAAGGTGTAGGCGGTCATGGCGGTGGTCGTGCTCTTGCCGTGGGTTCCGGCGATGGCGATGCCCTCGTAGCGTTCCATCAGGAGACCGAGCATCTGGGCGTATTTGAGGAGGGGCACGCCCATGGAGCGGAGTTTGACGAGTTCCGGATCGTCCGGCGGAATGGCGGCTGAGACGACCGCGCGGTCGATCGGGCCGTCGATGCGCGAGGGGTCGTGTCCCGACCAGCAGGTGACGCCTTCGCGTTCCAGGATCTGCAGGTAACCGGTGGAGCAGGCGTCGGAGCCGCTGACCGCCGCCCCGTGCCGGACGAGCACCTGGGCCAGAGCCCGCATGCCGCACCCGGCCACCCCGATAAAGTGCACCCGTTTGCCCGCAAAGCTCGCGCTATCCTGGGGGGACGCGTGCGGCTCCGTCCGAACGCTGCTGGCTGCCATCTTGCTCGACAACGCCGATCTCCGTTTCTGTGAATCGACCACTGATCAGTATTATAAGCGAGAGCCCCCCCGTCGGCCAGTGTTGAACGAAAGCGGCGCGGTCTTGACCGCGGGAACAGGCATTTTTATAATCGGCACGGGATGGGTTTTTCTATTAACGGATACGCCGGAAAACCGCTGCAGACGCCAAAGCCGTTGCGAAAGCCCGCGCGAGGCCTAAAACCGATGACCCGACGGGTTCGAAATCTGATCTGCCTCTGGATTATTGTGCTGGGGCTGTGCAATTTCGCCGCCTATACCGTGGTCTACAGCTACATCGGCGGCGACGCCCGCAACGGCGGGGTCGAGGACGGGCATTTTTACGTGGGTGGGCACTTCATTCACGGCGTCGACGGCGAGGATCGGATAGTCTCGAAGGGCATCTGGATATACAGCTACCTCCATTCGATCACGATCTGGCCGACGGTGGCGGCGCTGCTGGTCAGCACGCTGGTTCTGGCCCGGCCGCACATCATCGCGACGATGCGCGAGGGGGTGGTAGGGGGGCAGACGCTGATCGCGGTGTTCTCGACGGTTATTGTGCTGATTTCGGGGGCGATGACGGCGTGGTTTCTGGCCGATTTCGTTCGCGAATTGCTCGAGGCGTCGCATGGAGGCTGACCGGGGGCGATGAGCAACGATTCACATCTGATGACGGTTGAACACTGGCTTGCCCCATCCGGGCCGCTGGCCCGCCGGCTCGGGCGGTTCGAGGAGCGTTTGGAGCAGGTCCGGATGGCCCGGTCTGTTCTCGAGAGCCTGGAACAGCACCGGCATCTGATCGTCGAGGCGGGCACCGGGGTGGGCAAGACGCTGGCGTATCTTCTTGGGGCGGTTCTGCGGGTCGGCCAGGGCGGGCAACGCCTTGTGATCAGCACGCACACGATCAATCTGCAGGAGCAGATTCTGGACAAGGACATGCCGCTGCTCAACGCGGTGATTCCTCTGGAATTCGCGGTGGTGCTGTTCCGCGGGCGCAACCAGTACCTGTGCCTGCGTCGGCTGGCCCGGACGGCCAAACGCCGGCAGAGCCTTTTTGTCGACGAGGCCGTCCAGCCGCTGCTTAACGAGTTGATCGGCTGGAGCGGTCAGGCCCACGAAGGCACGCTCAGCGAACTGGAGGACCGCGTGCCGGCGGGCGTATGGAACAGCGTCTGCTGCGAGCAGGGCAACTGCATCGGGCGGCGCTGCGTGTTCTACGAGCGCTGCTTCTACTGGCGGGCCCGTCGGCGGATGCAGCACGCCAACATCGTGGTGCTCAACCATGCGTTATTGCTGTCGGACCTGGCGGCCCGGCAGCGCGGGCTTTCGCTTCTGGGGCGCTACGACTACGCGATCATCGACGAGGCCCATAACCTCGACGCGGTGGCGGCTGATCACTTCGGCATCGGCGTCGGCCAGGCTGAGGTGAGCGGCCTGCTGCGGGGGCTCTACGACCCGCAGTACGGCAAGGGCAGCCTTTCGGGGCTCGACGCCGAGCCGGCGGTCCGGCAGGTCGAAGCGGCTTTGAGCTCGGCGGCGTCTTTTTTCGGCCGGCTCGCCGAGATGCATGAAGCCTCGGACGACGGCGACCGCGAGTTCGCCGGGGAGTCGGTCTCGAACAACCTTTCGCCGGCCCTGCTGGAGGTCGCGGGCGAACTGAAGTTCGTCCGGGCCAAGGTGCGTGACGAGGACGAGCGTTTCGAGATCACCAGCGTCCGCGACCGGCTGCTGGAGATGGCGGAGGACGTGGACGATTTCCTTTCGCGATCGCGTCCCGATCACGCCTATTGGATCGAGTGCCATCGACGCAGGAGCGGGCCGCACGTTCGCCTCTGCGCGGCTCCGATCAGCATCGCGCGGGCCATGAAGGAGACGCTGTTTGACCGGGTCAACGCCGCGGTGCTGACCAGCGCGACGCTCTCGACCGGCGGCGATGAGGGGTTTGAGTTTCTGGCGGAGCGGTGGGGGCTCGATGAGGCGGAGCGTCTGGCCCTCGGTTCGCCTTTCGACTACGAGAAGCAGGTCACGCTCTACGTCGAGACGCGGCTGCCGGATCCGTCTGACCCGCAATTTGCCGCGGCCGCCTGCGAAGCCGCCAAGAAGTACCTGGCCAGCACGGGCGGGCGGGCCTTTGTCCTGTTCACCTCGCACCGCATGATGCGCGACGCCGCCGATCGGCTCGCGCCGTTTATCGAGCAGCAGGGCTTGACCATGCTCGTCCAGAACGATGAGCGTTTCGGCGGCGGGGCCGGTCGGACAAGGCTTCTCGAGACATTTCGAAATCACGGCCGGTGCGTGCTGCTGGGCACGGACAGCTTCTGGCAGGGGGTTGACGTGGCCGGCGAGGCGCTTTCGAACGTGATCATCGTCAAGCTGCCGTTCGCGGTTCCTGATCGGCCGCTGGTCCGGGCCCGGATCGATGCGATCAACCGGCGCGGCGGCAACGCCTTCAACGAGTACCAGCTTCCCGAGGCGGTGTTGAAGTTCAAACAGGGTTTCGGCCGGCTGATCCGCAGCCGGACCGACAGCGGGATCGTCGTCGTGCTGGACCGCCGCATCGTCACGCGGTCGTACGGCCAGGCGTTCCTCGATGCCCTGCCGCGGCTGACCGTCGTCACCGATCCCACCGAAGCTCAACTCGGTTTGTCATGATCTTCGTTGGGGAACTCCTGGCGCCCGTGCGACTTTCCTTTAAGAGGCACGGAGCACGCGGACCACGCGGAGGGAGAGGGACTGAGAGAAAGACTCCGCCGTGGGCGGCGGAGCTACAACGTCGTGTTTCCTTCGGCGTGATCCGTGCTGATTCTGGCTGGAGGTTCAGGAGTTTGCGAGGTGTTGTGTGAATGCTTGCGGGAGGTAGGTGAGGATGTCTTGGGCGATCATGGCCGGTTGGGAGAGGTCGTTGGCGGCGAGATCCGCGGCGAGTCCGTGGAGATAGACGGCCAGGACGGCGGCGTCGAAGGTTTCCAGTTGCTGGCCGAGGAGGGCGGCGGTCAGGCCGGTCAGCACGTCGCCGGATCCGCCCGAGGCCATGCCGGGATTGCCGGTGCGGTTGACGTACAGCCGCTTGCCGTCGGTGACCACGGTGCGATGGCCCTTCAGGACGCACACCGCTTGGTTGGCGTCCCGTCCGCCGTTCATCGTCTTCACCGCTTGGAGAGCCGCCGCGGTCCGGTCCGCTTGGATCTGCTTGATCGGTCTGCCGATCAGACGGGCCATTTCGCCGGGATGCGGCGTGATGACGCACTTGCCCGCCAGCATGCCGGTCCAGTCGATTCGGGCGAGGTTGTTCAAGGCGTCGGCGTCGAGCACAAGCGGGATGTCTGCCTCGACCAGTCCCGGGACCAGGTCGTTAATGCACTCGGCTGGACCCAGGCCCGGACCGATGGCCACGATTTCATACTTCTTTTGACGCACGATTTCGTCAATGAGAACGGGCAGCGCCTCCTTGACGATGTGTCCTTCCTGTCCGCCCCATGGCAGCGGCAGCGACGTGGCGCACCAGGCGAGCGTGGCGGCGAAGGGTTGAATGCACTCCGGCAATGCCATCGTCACCAATCCAGCCCCGCCGCGCAGGGCTGAGTTGGCGGCCAGGGCCGGCGCGCCGATCATGCCTCGCGAGCCGCCGATGACCAGCACGCGGCCGAAGTCGCCCTTATGCGAATCGATCCGGCGGGCTGGGAGTTTGGGAACTTCGATGACTTCCTGCAGACTCATGACGACCCCCCTTGACTATACCAGGGTCATAGCACGGCGGCCCGAAGGGGCGATCCAGGTTTTTGGGGTTCACGGTTACCGGAACGCGGCGCCGAGCGTGAAGCTGAAGACCTGCGTTTCGTCTTCGTCTTCTTCGAGGACCGGCCAGGCGAAGTTGAACGCCATCGGCACCGGACCGAAGAAGTCGAGGGTCAGCCGGACGCCAAATCCCGCCGCGGCGCGCCACGAGGAGATCGAGATGTTCTCCTCCACCGTGCCCTGGTCGAGGAACAGGACGCCGCGAAGGTTCTTGCCGTAGAGCGGAAAACTCAGCTCGTTGTTGACCAGGACCTCGAAGTCGCCGCCGATCGCGATGTCGCCCTCGTCGTCGAAGAACCCGCCGGCCCGCGGGCTGATCCCGCGGAATTCAAAACCGCGGATCGAACCGATGCCGCCGCCGTAGAACCGCTCGAAGACCGGGACGTCGCCGGCGATGTAGCCGAGGCCCAGGTTGGCCGCCCAGATGGTCTTGCGGTCGAACACATCCGTGCGGACGGTGCGGTAGTGGGAGTGCTGGCCGTAGAGCTTGGCGAAGTCGAAATCACCGCCGAAGACGCCCGCCTGCTCCCACGACACTTCGCTGCGGTTGCCGCGCGAGGGCATCCAGACGCTGTCGGTGGTGTCGCGGACCAGCGAGAGCTTCAGCGAGGTCAGGAAGTTGCCGCCCTCGACGTCGAGCAGTTCCTCGGGCGCTCCGAACGCCCCGAAGAAGCCGCCGTCGTTGATGTCGTCGATGTCGATTCCCTCGAACCGGGCGCCCGTCTCGACGCCCCAGATTTTCTTGAACCGCTTGCCCAGGCTCAGGATGGTTCCGGCCCGCCGTTCATCCCAGTCGTCCCGCTCACGATCGAACAGGTACGCGCTCCAGCCGAGCGACAGCGGACGATCGAGCAGGTAGGGTTCGCGGAAGTCGATGCGAAACCGCGACATTTCCGTGCCCGGCTCGACTGAGAACCGCAGCGACTGGCCGGCGCCCTTGAACGCCTGGCCGCGGAACAACTCGCCCCACGTGCGCGGCCAGTCGAACAGGTCGAAGTTCCAGTTTTCGATGCTGATGTTGCCCAGCGTTCCGCTGTTGGAGCTGACGCCGACGCCCGCGATGATCCAGCTCGTCTGCGCCTCTTCGACCTGGATCAGGGCGTCGCGTTCCTCCGGCTGTTCGCCGATGGCCGTGATGTCCACCTCGCTGAACAGGCGGGTTTCCTTCAGGCGGCGCTCGGTCTCCTTCATCTCCACCATGTCGAAGGGTTCGCCGGGAAGCACCTCGAGGGTCCGGCGGACGACCCGGTCCTGGGTCTTGTCGTTGCCGCGGATGATGATCCGGCCGACGCGGTACGGATCGCCTTCATTGATCTGGATCGCCAGGTTCACGGTGGCCGGCTGGTCGGCGTAGACGTACTCGGCGTCGACGTTGGCGTAGATGAACCCGGTGGAGTGGTACAGGTTGCGAACCGCCTCCTGATCGGCTTCGAGCCGATCGAGCAGCAGCACCGATCCCTGCCGCAAAGCCATCGCGGCCATGATCTGATCGGTGGTGTAGATCTGGTTCCCCGCCACCGCAATCTCGTTGATGCTGTAGCGCGGGCCCTCGTCGACCACGAACGTGACGGTCAGGTCCTCGCGGTCCGGGCTGTAGTCGAGTCGCCGGCCGACCTGGACGTCGAGGTGCCCCTGCTTGCGGTAGTAGGTTCGGATCGCCGCGATGTCCTCCTCGATCTGCTTCTCGGCGTAGGTTCCCGGCCGGAGGATCGGGAAGTAGGTGCGGGTCTGGATCTGCCCCTTGAGGCGGTTGTCGGGGATCGAGACGTTGCCCTCGAAGTTGATCTCCCGCACGCGGACCCGCGGCCCCTCGATGACGTTGTAGGCGACCACGCCCTGGCGCAGCGATTCTTCGTCCACCGTCACGGTCACATCGGTGTAGCCCTTTTCGCGGTACTGCTCGGCGATTGCCTCGGCCCCGGCCTGGACCTTGTAGCGGTCCAGGAAGTCGCCCTCGTCGAATCCGATCGCCTCCAGGAGGTCCTTGCGCTTGATCTCCTTGGCGCCCTGGAACCGGACTTCCTGCACCAGCGGTTTCTCGACCACGGTGAAGGTCACGATCGTCTTGCCGTCTTCGGCCGTGGAGGTGGCGTAGACGTCGGCGAACTTGCCGGTGAGCTTGAGCAGATCGACGTCCTTGCGGATGTCCTCGACGGTCGCCGGCTGGCCTTCCACCACGTTGCGAAGCTGCTGGCGGATGTAGGCGTCGGTGAGCGTCTCGTTGCCGGTGATCCGGATTTCGGCCACCGGACCGGCGGGCGATTCGGTCTGAGCCAGCGCGGCCGGAGCGGCCGCCGCCAGGACGAGGATCGCCGCGATGAGCCACGAACGCCGAGTGTTTTTGCCGCTGTTATGGGCCGGATGTGACATAGTCGCTGTGCTCCAAGACAGATCGTCGAATGCCTCTCGATGCCCGAAGCGATGCCGGCGCATAGCTGGGCTGCCGTCAGTGGGAGATTGTAAGGACCGTCCGAGCCCAGGTAAACTGAAATTTCAGGAAAATCAGCCTTATCCCCGCGTGGCGCGGGCTGGGCGGCGGGGTGGGTGGTTCCCGTGCCCGGCGATCACTCGCGTGGCCCTTCGGCGAAGCGGTTTGGGCGAGCCTGGCGGTCGCAGGTTCTATTCGACGGTCACGCTCTTGGCCAGGTTGCGCGGCTTATCGACGTTGCAGCCGCGGGCGATGCCGACGTAGTAGGCCAGCAACTGCAGCGGCAGGGCGGTCAGCAGCGGTTCGAGCGGCTCGATGGTCGCCGGCACGGTGAAGACGTGCTGGCATTTTTCGAGCAGGTTCTTCTCGCCCTCGGTGACCACCGCGACGATGGTCCCGCCGCGAGCCCTGACCTCCTCGATGTTGCCGATGATCTTGTCGTAGTGGCTCGACTTGGTGGCGATGAACACCGACGGCATGCCCGGCTTGACCAGGGCGATCGGCCCGTGCTTCATCTCAGCGGCGGGCATTCCCTCGGCGTGGACGTAGCTGATTTCCTTGATCTTCAGCGCCCCTTCGAGGGCGACGGGGTAGTTGTATCCGCGGCCGAGGTACAGCCAGTTTTCGCACTCGGCGAGCTGTCTGGCCACGGCTTGGATCTTGTCCGCCTGGGCCAGCACGCGATCGAGCTTGTCCGGGATGGCGGCCAGCTCGGTGATGAACTCGTGGAACTGCGTCTGCGAGAGGTGCCGGCGGCGGCCCAGATACGCGGCCATCATCGCCAGCACGGTGATCTGGCACGTGAATGCCTTGGTGCTGGCCACGCCGATCTCGGGACCCGCGTGCAGGTAGACGCCGGCGTCGGTCTCGCGGGCGATCGTCGAGCCGACGGCGTTGACGACGCCCAGGGCCAGGGCGCCTTTCTCCCGGGCCTCGCGCAGGGCGGCCAGCGTGTCGGCTGTCTCACCCGACTGGCTGATCGCGCAGATGATCGTGCCGTCGTCGATGATCGGGTTGCGGTAGCGGAATTCGCTGGCGTACTCGGTCTCAGCGGGCAGCCGCGCGATCTGCTCGAAGAGGTACTCGCCGATCAGCCCGGCGTGCCACGCGGTGCCGCACGCGGTGAAGATGAACCGCTTGGCCCGCGCCAGTTCGCGGGTGAAGTTGGCGATCCCGCCGAGGGTGACCGCGCCTTCGCGCAGGTTGACCCGGCCGCGCATGCACATGCGCAGCGAGTCCGGCTGCTCGAAGATTTCCTTGAGCATGAAGTGCTCGTAGCCGTCGAGTTCGATCTGTTCGAGGTCCCATTCGACCTGTTGAACGTCATGGGTCACCGGCAGGGCGTCGAGCGTGGTGGTGCGGAACTTGCCGGGCGAGACCACCGCGATTTCACCGTCGGCCAGATACACCACCTGGTTGGTGTGCTCGATGATGGCCGAGGCGTCCGAGGCGATCACGTATTCGTCGCGTCCGATCCCGATGATCAGCGGCGAACCCTTGCGGGCGGCCACGATCGTATCGGGATGCTCGCCGCAGATCACGGCCAGGCCGTAGGTGCCCTGGACCTCGCGCAGGGCCGACCGGACCGCCTGCTCCAGGTCGCCCCGGTAGAAGTGGCCGATCATCTTGGCCAGGACCTCGGTATCCGTATCGCTGGAGAACTCCAGGCCCTGACTCTGGAGGTAGGTCTTGAGGGCGGCGTAGTTCTCGATGATGCCGTTGTGGACCACCGCGATCCGGCCGGGACCGTCCAGGTGCGGATGGGCGTTGACTTCGGTAGGAGCCCCGTGCGTGGCCCAGCGGGTGTGGGCGATGCCAAGCCGGGCTTGACGGTGCTGGTCGGTGATCTTCTTTTCCAGGTTCATGATCCGGCCGCAGGCCTTGGCCACCAGAAGCTGGCCGTCGTCGATCAGAGCCAGCCCCGCCGAGTCATACCCGCGATATTCGAGCCGTTTTAGCCCCTCGATGAGAGTTGCCGCAGCCGCTTTGTTCCCGACGTAACCGACGATTCCACACATGGCGTCTCCCTTGCGCAGATTTGGTGCCTGAGAGCCTTATCGTCAAAATCAACGGGCCGGTTGACCCTTCGATTAATCTTTTATCTCTAATGCTGCATTTCGTGGAGGCGATGGTGAACCGCGTCGATGGCGGCCTTGACGTTTGAGGCAAAACCGCGGCCGAGTTCGACCACCTCCCGGCGGAGACGGGCTTCGTTGGTCTTGTCGGCGATCGACTGGAGGTTGATCTCGAGATTGAACCAGGCGCTGCGGTGGGCGGCGTGGAGCATTTCGACCGCCACGCCCACGTCCGATACGAGCATGGCGTTGCCCTTTTCGGCCAGTTCCTTCATGTCGCCCAACAGGTCGTTGGCGAGGCGGGCGATGTTCATCGGCGGCTCCAGGGCGGCTTCCGCGGCCTGGCTGATGGCGTTTTCGCGGGCCTGTTTCTGTTCGGCGGTGTCTTTGGGCATCTTGTAGGCCGCAGCGACCTTGTTCTGGAATACGTCGATGTCATCCTGCATGAGTTGCAGGAACTGCTTGCGGGCGTTGTCGCAACGCTGGAGGATTTCGCGGATCCGGTCTTCGACGTCGGCGTACTTCTTTTTGCCGACGGTGTACTGGCAGACCATTGAACCGAGGCCCGCCGCCAGGGCGCCGGCCACCGCGGCTGCGCTGCCGCCACCGGGGGTTTCCTGCTTGGCGGCCAGGTCGTCGAGGAACTTTGTCAGAGATTCACCGGCGTACTGCATCGTTTGAGCCTCCCGGACAATGAGTGATAACTAATGAGCGTTGCCAATATCCCGCGGGTAAGAGCCGCCACCAAGGTATCTCGGGCGTCCGGGACCGTCAAGCGGAACGTCCTTGGATACGCCTGGACCAGCGGGCGGGTTCCGCTGGTTATGGGACGTCGGATTGTGCTCATAGCGAGATGTCCTGATGGGGTTCGTGCGTGAATTCCAGGATCTCCTTGACCCGCACGATCAACTGGTAGTCGGCCTGGGGCAGCGGGGTGTCCAGCTTGATGTCGGGGCCGTAGCCGTCCATGACGGCTTTGTTGACGATGTTCTCCACCGTTCCGGTCATCTGATATCCCCGGTCCGTGGTCGGATCCCATGCGATCAGGCTGACCCGCGGGTTGGCGTCGACGTTCTCCAACGTCGATGGGCAGAACCAGGATTCGATCGTAACGTGATCCTGGTCGGTTGCCTGAACACTCCGGGCCGCGGCCACATGCGGCTGGCCGTCTTCATCGGCTGAGGCGACCAGGATGTAGCCGAGATTGTCCGCCAGTTCGACCGCGCGGGCAAAAGCTTCCGGGTCCATGGCATTCCCTCCCCCCGTTCGAACGAGACGGCAGGCCAAGCGGTATCCCCCGCCCAAATTGCACTATACCACGCCAGACGCCGAACCGCAACCGGCAGGCCGGGAACCTTACGCCGCGAAGATCAGGAACAGGATCGGCAGTACGACCGCCAGGTACACCACCGTGGTCAGCACGAACGCCGACATCGAGAGGTGCACGTTGAGGCCTTGGAGCTTCGCGACGATGACCGCGTTGATGGCGGTAGGGGAGCAGGAGAGGATCACCAGACACGCCAAAGGAATTCCCGAGAAACCGAGCAGCACGGCGAGGCCATAGACCGCGGCCGGCGTGATGATAAACTTGATCAACGAGAGGCTGCCGATGTTCTTCCAGTACCGGCCGATTTCGGAGAACTCCAGCGAATAGCCCAGCGGGACGCCGAACAGCCACGCGGTCAGGTGGACCAGGAACGGGAAGACGGTCGCGATCGCCTCGGGCCGCGGTACGTCGGCCGCGCTCAGAGCCAGTCCGGCCACCACGGCCAGCGTCGGGATCTGGGTGACGTTGACCAGGGCCGCCCACAGGCTTGGACGTGTGCCCGTTTCCGCCTGTTCGGCGTGCCGATACCATCCCGCCAACGGGAAGCAGAAGGCGTAGGTGACCACCGGCGCCAACAGCATGATCATCTGGGCGTAGGCGTAGCCGGTCTCGCCGAAGAGGACGAACAGCGACAGGACTCCGACGACGCCGCGGTTCGAGAGCATCGCCGAGATCAGGAAACTGCCTTCATCGATCGGCTTGAGCCTCTGGCCTCTGACCATCAGAAACCCGACCGCGCCCGCCAGCAGTTGCATCAGGACGCCGAGCACCGGGAGCCATACGTACCGCACCCGAAGGTCGAGGTTCCACAGGCTAAAGAGCGTCAGCGCGGTGACGAACACGACCAGGTTGGCGAGCATGACCCGGTCGAACACCGCCATCTTCAGCACGCGGAACCGGCGCAGCAGATACCCGATCGCCAGGGGCAAGACCAGGTCAATGAAAAAGTAGAGGATTTTAAGCTGCGGGTCCATGGCCCTGAAACACTCGGCGGCGCGGCGTGGAAGCGGGTGCACACGGCGTGCCGGCAACTGGCCGTTTGTCGGCGCACGTCGGGAATTCACCCGACGCCTCGTTCGTTCACGCGATGCCCAGATCCGCCTTTGTGAAGATCGTGTCGAAGGCGAAGCCTTCTTTTTCGATGTTTTCGCGGGCGCCCTGGAGGCGGTCGATGGTGGCGACGATCATTCTGATCTTCGCGCCCAACTCGGTCAGCGTTTTGGCCGCCTCGATGACCTGTCCGCCGGTGGTCGCGATGTCCTCGACCAGCAGGATCGTCTTGCCCTGAGGGTCCGGCCCTTCGTAGGGTTTGGCGGTGCCGTAGTCCTTTTTCTTATTGCGGACGATCACGAAGGGCTTGCCGGTCTGCATGGCCACCGCGGCGGCCAGCGGCACGCCGCCGAGTTCGGCGCCGGCGATCAGGTCGACCTCCGGTGTAACGAACGCCTCGAAACGCTTGCCCAGCTCGCGCAGAATCGCCGGCTGGGTCTCGAAGAGGTACTTGTCGAGGTAGTAGTTGCTCTTCTGTCCGCTGCGGAGGGTGAACTCGCCTTCGAGGTATGCAGCGTCCTTGATCTGTCGGGCCAGTGGGTCCATGTTCGTTTGCTCCATGTGCTTAGACGTTGACCACGCCCTCGGCCCCGAGGGATTTCCGGTATCGGCGGCGGATGGGGGCGACGTGGGTTTTGATGAAATCGGTTACCTGGTCGGGGGCCATGCCGACGTAGCGTTTCGGGTCCATCAACTGCTTGAAGTCAATGCCCGCAAACGCGGGATCGGCCTTGAGGCGTTCGATCAGGTCATTCTCGCAGCCGAACTCCTTGACCTGCCGGGCCGCTTCGTGCGAGTGCTGGCGGATTCGTTCGTGGATGTCCTGGCGATCGCCGCCGGCTTTGACCGCGGCCATCATGATCTCTTCGGTGGCCATAAACGGCAACTCCCGCCGGAGGTCGGCTTCGATCACCTTGCGGTTGACCACCAGACCGTCCGCGACGTTCAACACGATATTGAGGATGCCGTCGACCGCCAGGAACGACTCAGCGAGCACCAGTCGGCGGTTCGACGAGTCGTCGAGCGTGCGCTCGAACCACTGCTCGGCGTGGGTCTGGAACGCTGAGGTGGTCAGGCTGATCACGAACCGGGCCAGGCCGGTGATCCGTTCCGAGCGCATCGGGTTACGCTTGTAGGCCATCGCCGACGAGCCGACCTGGGTCTTTTCGAACGGCTCCTCGATCTCCTTGAGGTTGCACAGCAGCCGGACGTCATTGGCAAACTTGTGGGCGGAGGCGGCGACGTTGGCCAGGGCTGAAACGAGAAACGCATCGAACTTGCGGGTGTAGGTCTGGCCGCAGACCGGCACGACCCGGTCGAAGCCCATCGTCTTGGCCACGAGCTTTTCGAGCCGGCGGACCTTCTGTTTGTCGCCGTCGAAAAGGGCCAGGAAGCTGGCCTGGGTGCCGGTGGTGCCCTTGACGCTGCGGAACGGCAGGTCGTCGAGGGCCCGCTCGAGGTTTTCCAGGTCGAGCAGGAAGTCGTAGCACCAGAGGCTGGCCCGCTTGCCGACGGTAGTGACCTGGGCCGGCTGATAGTGGGTAAAGCCCAGGGTCGGCAGGTTCCTGTGGGCGGCCGCGAACTTGCCGAGCCGGTCCACGATGTTGGCCAGATACCGGCAGATCATCCGGCCGGCTTCGCGCATGATGATCAGTTCGGCGTTGTCGCCGACGAAACAGCTCGTCGCGCCGAGGTGGATGATGCCCTTGGCGGCGGGCGCGCGGTCGCCGAAGGCGTGGATGTTGGCCATCACGTCGTGGCGGGTCTTCTTCTCGTATTCGCGAACGGCGTCGAAGTCAATGTCGTCGAGGTGTTTGGCCATCTGGTCGAGGGCGGTCTGCGGGATGTCCAGGCCAAGCTGTTTCTCGGCTTCGGCCAGGGCCAGCCAGAGCCGCCGCCAGGTCGAGAACTTCCGCTGATCCGAGAAGAGCCGGACCATCGCCTCCGACGCGCTGCGGGTGGTCAGGGGCGAAACGTACCGGGAAAAGTCGCTACCGGCCATGCCAGTCTCCGAAATCCATGCCACGGGTCATCCAGCCCGTATCATAGCTTTGGCGCATCCGGCGGTAAAGCGTCATCATGACATCCTGACGGAATGGCACGGAACACGCGGGAGGGAATAGGTAAAAAGCCAGGAGCCAGGAGTCAGAAGCCAGCATGGAGGTGAAACGCTCCTCCAAGCGGGTCCAGGCTCTGGATTCCGGCATTTGCCGTTCTCATTTTTCATTTGTTCCTTCCGCGTGGTCCGCGTGCTCCGTGCCGGTGCCCGGACTTGGGGTTTGAATTCGCCGGGTCGTTTCCCTATGATTGGGAGGTGGCGAGGTCCTTCGATGATCCGACGCATGTGGAGCATATTGAGAATGTCCGATCGAAACGGGAAATGGTATCAGGCCGGCCTGCACTTCGGCTGCACCCAGTGCGGCAACTGCTGCGGAGGCTTTCCGGGATACGTATGGGTGACCAACCAGGAAGCGGAGGCGATCGCAGCCTTTCTGAAGATGCCGACCGGCGAGTTCATCAAGAAGTATACGACCCGCGCCGGCCGGCGGATGACCCTGATCGAGAAGGACAACTACGATTGCATATTCCTGGACCGCAAGGGCGAGAAGGTCGGCTGCGAGATATATTCGGTGCGTCCGCAGCAGTGCCGGACGTGGCCGTTCTGGAAGCGGAACATCACCGACGCGGACAGTTGGAACGAGCAGGGCCGGCGGTGCGGCGGGATCAACCGCGGCCGGGCCTATACGGCTGAGGAAATCGACGAGACTGCGAAAAACTCGCCATGTTAGGCCAAGAGTTGCGTGACCGGATCGAAACGTGCGGCGGCAACGTCGCGGCGATGGCGCTGGTCGAAGGGTTGTACTTAGATGTTGATCGGCAGACGGCGGCGGTCTCGTGCGAATGCCGGAACTGCAAGACCTGTTGCGATTTTCAGCGGGCGGGCCATCGGCTTTACGTGACGGGGCTAGAACTGGCCCACTTCGCTGCGAAGGTCGGTCGGGTGCTGATCCCGTCCGGCGGGGCGTGTCCGTATCTGGATGCCGAAAGCGGCTGCACGGTGCGACAGATCAGGCCGCTGGGCTGCCGGACCTACTTCTGCCGCGAGCCGCAGGGCTACGACGCCGCGGCAGTCACCGAACGGCAACTTGGCCGGATCAAGCGTTTTTGCGACCGAGAGGGGCTGCCTTACGTGTATGTCGAATGGCTCGAAGGGCTGAAACTGCTGGCGAACCGGGAGTGACGTGATGGACTATCGGATGGGTCAGGTCGGCCGGGTGGCTGTGGTGCGACTGGAGGACAATGAGGACATCTACGCCGCGGTCCATGAAGTGGCCAGGCGGGAGGACATCCGCTCAGCGTTCCTGGTCGCGGTGGGAGGAGTGCGCCGGGCGAAGGTCGTGGTCGGCCCCAAGTCGCCCATCGGACCGATCGAACCGGAGTTTCGCCAGTTCGACGACGCCCGCGAGGCGGTCGGCGTCGGCACACTGTTCTGGGACGACCAGGGGCCCAAGATGCACCTGCACATGGGCCTCGGCCGCGGCGATCAGGCGATGGTCGGCTGCCCGCGGGGCGGAGCCGAGAGTTTCTGCGTGCTGGAGATCGTCATCCTCGAAATCACCGGGGTGGATGCCGTCCGCGCTCTGGACCCGGCATTGGGCCTGAAGCTCCTGACCTTCGCGACCTGACCGCAAGGGCCTTTGGGCCGCTGGCCCATCGCACCCGCGGGATTGACTGTCGGCGTTCACGGCTGGATAATGGTCGCAACGACGGGCCTGATGGCGAGTACGGTGGAAGGGGTGAAGCGATGAAGCTGACGCG
>Ga0123328_1001163_pt1 | contig 26053 bp, 26 predicted proteins | sample BioC12SIPDNA_2_FD_89702 | JGI IMG/M metagenome (GOLD analysis project Ga0123328, IMG submission 89702) | Anaerobic biogas reactor microbial communites from Washington, USA - Biogas_R1_A C12 SIP DNA | ecosystem: Engineered > Bioreactor > Anaerobic > Unclassified | place: Washington, USA...
GCGATCGCGTCCTTGAGCTTGGCCTCAGGGGCAAGGTCCGTCACCGTGACCTCGGCACCCTGCGCGACGAGGAACCGCACCGCTGAGATCTGGCCTCCGAAGTGGCCCAGTCCCATAACCGTCACCCGCGTACCGACGAAATGTTCGGGTGGAAACGACATCATCCGACCGCCTCCGCTGTGTCCACGGATCGCCGCTCAACACGGCGTTCTGATGTTCTTATCGTCGCGGCGAGGCGGAATCATGAAGGCGGATCCACCTACCGTCCGTGGTGCAGCGTCGCGAAAGACTGCCGATGGGGAATCCGTTGTGCGATCGTGATGCGTCTTGCCGCTCGATTTCCGGACCGACGACGGATATAGTCTACCAGAACTTTTCCGCCGCTCAAGCCAGAGCCGAGTTGATTTCCTGCTTCATGTCGATGATGGCCTGCTCCACCGACTTCTCCCAGGAGGACAGGTCTTTGTACTTCTCGGTCTCGTAGGCGTAGATGATGCTGCGGGTCGCGGTGACGATGGCCCCCGTGCCATCGGGCTTGAAGCACGCCTTGGCGGCCTCGGCGGTTCCGCCCTGGACGCCGTAGCCGGGCACCAGGAAGATCGAATTGGGCATCACCGAGCGCAACTGCGAAGCGGCTTCGACGTCGGTCGCCCCGACCACCGCCCCGATGCAACTGTAGCCGCTTTGGCCCTTGTACTTGTCCTGACCCGCCACCCGGGCCAGCATTTCCGCCACATGGGTATAAAGCTTTTTGCCATCGGCACTTGTGAAATCCTGAAGCTCGCGGGCCTCGGGATTGCTGGACCGGACGACCACGAAGAGGCCCTTGCCTTGTTCGGAGGCGACGTCGATGAACGGCTGAAGGGCACCGATCCCAAAGTAGGGGGTGACCGTCACGGCGTCGGGAGCCACGAGGTTCTCCATGTTGGTGAACTCGGGGTTCGATAGGTGCCCCTCGGCGTAGGCCTCAACGGTTGACGAGATGTCGGATCGCTTAATATCGCCAATAATTTCCAAACCGAGACTGTCGGCTTCTTCGACGAGGCTGTAGTAGGCCTCGATGCCTTCCCAGTAATACTTCTCAAAAAAGGCGATATTGATCTTCACCGCGGCGACGTGCGGGGCGACGATCCGCAGGACTTTAGTCGAAAACTCGAAAATGGCATCGATGGCCGATTCGGTATCCAGTTCGTCGTTGAGTTCCTTACTCTCGCGGATGGCCAGAGGCAGGCGATTATAGACCGGGTCCAGACCCACCGCGATCGGCGAGCCCTTCGCCTTGATTCCTTCAACGAGACGATCAGCAAAATGGTTTGACACGTACCTACCCTCTTGTATGGGACCGGTTCTCGTCCACTAAGTTTCCATCTTTGCCTTCGAAACTATAACTATTTACGTACAGCCACGCAAGGTCAATTGGGGAATTGAAATAAAATTTTACTTTTCGCCATCTTACCCCAAGTCCCAGCGGTTGCCGAACTTATCGGACGTCCAAGTGAACGGCCGCCCCGGATCGTTCGATACATTATATAATTAGATATTCTGCAATCCCGGCATCTTTTGGAGGGGACCTGCGAATGGACCTGTTGACCGCCACCGCCGTCGAAGTGGGCAGTGTTGTTGAAGTATCCGGCAACGAGATCCGGCTGAAGCTGACCCCGGAATTCCTGGAAGCCGCCCGGAGCGAGCACATCGGCCAGCCGGGGGCCTATATCCTGGTTGCGGTCGGCGAACTCAACGTGGTGGGGCTGATCAATTCCCTGCACTTTGATGAAGCCGCCGGCGAAGGGGCCATGACCGTCCAATTGTTCGGCCAAATCCGCGGCGACCGGTTCTCCCGCGGCGTGGACCAGTACCCGGTTATCCACGACCGGGCCCGGCTACCCGAGGAGGAGGATCTGGCCGCGATTCTGGGCGGCGACACCCAGGAGGACCCCGACAAGGTCAACGGGCACCTTCTGCTGGGCCGTTCGGCGATCAACAGCAAGTATCTGACCTACCTGAACACCAAGCACTTTTTCAGCAAACACGTAGCCGTACTGGGCAACAGCGGCGCCGGAAAGAGCTGCACGGTGGCCCGGATCATCTCCCAAGCGATCCGTTCGCCCCACTCGCAGGTCATTCTCTTCGACCTGCACGGCGAGTACCGCCAGGCGTTTTCCGACGACGACGGCAAGCCGCTGCCCAACGTCACGTATCTGAGCGACAAGGACATGATCGTTCCGTACTGGCTGCTGCGCTACTCGGAGCTCGAGGCCCTGTTCGTGGACAAGTCGGACCCGCGGCTGATCGCCAACCAGAGTTCGTTCCTCAAGGAGGCCCTGCGGAAGCTCAAGAGAGGGTCGGCCAAACGTCTGAACCTGCTGGAGAGCTACACCGTCGATACGCCCATCCATTTCTCGATGGAGCACCTGCACACGCACGCGGAGAATATGAACCAGGCCCGGTTCGTGCTCAACACCGAGCGTTACGCCTTCGCCCGCAGTTCGCTGCGGAGCCTGCCTCCGAACGAACAGGAGGAGATCCTTCTGACCCAGAAGGCCCAGTTCAACCAGGGCAACGCGGAGGGCGAGATCCCTCACGCTCTCTACTACCAGAAGCTGATCGGCATGATCGACCGCATGGAGCACCGGCTCAACGACTGCCGCTATGACTTCCTGCTCCGGCCGGTCAAACACGCCCGGGACTCCAAGCTGTTCGTCAGCAACTTCCCGCAGATCAAGGAGGAGCGCGAGGACTGGTCCGAGGTAATCGACTGGCTGATCCGCCTGCTGCTCGGACAGCTCTCAGTCCGCAAGAACCTGACGATCGTGGACCTCAGCTCCATCCCGTTCGACATCGTGGACCTGACCGTCGGACTGCTCACGCGGGTGGTCTTCGACTACAACTTCTTCAGCGTGCCCGCCGAACGGCGGCCGGTGGTCATGGTCTACGAGGAGTCCCACAACTACATTCCTCGCGAGGACAAGGGCGACAGTTTCGCCCGCAAGGCGGTCGAGCGGGTGGCCAAGGAAGGGCGGAAGTACGGCGTCAGCGCCATGGTCGTCTCCCAGCGGCCGGGCGAACTGTCGCACACCGTGCTGAGCCAGTGCAACAACCTCGTGGTCATGCGCCTCAACAACCCCGAAGACCAGCAGTACGTGACGAAGGTCGTCTCCGACCAGTTCGCCGACCTGGTCAAGATGCTGCCGGTTCTGCGGCCGGGCGAGGGCTTCGTGATCGGCGACAGCGTGCCGCTGCCCATGCGGACGCTGGTCACGCTGCCGGAGCGCACGCCGGCCAGCGCCGACGTTGATTTCGTCGAGGTCTGGTCCAACGGCGACAGCGGCGAGGAGATGTACCACGCCATGAGCCGCTGGTTCAAACAGACCCGTCCGGAGGAAGGCTAGGCGGGCGGGACCTACTCGGCACGCTTGAGCCCCAGCAGACGCATCACCGGCCGGCGGATCAGGAAATAGGGCCGGCTCAGGACGCGGTGCAGGTTGATTGCGGTTGATCGTCTCTCGCTTCGTTGTCGTTCCTCATCCGTCAGTTGGTCCGGCCGCAGGCGACGCTTGTGTTTGAGCAGGTGATACCAATCCTCCCGCTGCAACTGCCGCAGGACGAAACGCGTTAGAAAGAACCGCCGACGCGGCGCGTAGCTGATCTGAAAGTCGATCAGATGCCCCCGGCCGTCCTCACCCAGCAGAATGTTCTCGGGTTTGTTCAGGTCGACGTACGCCACGCCTCGCTCGTGGACGGCCTGGAGCGTATTGGCAAGTCCCGCGAAGAAGTCATCGGCGACCGTCGCCTTGCGCCTCAGCGGTCCGCCCGGCACGAATGCATGGACAAACCCGGTCTTCCCCACCCGTCCGAGGTACTCGGGTATGCCTTCGATTCCCGCCAGAAGCCGGTAGAGCCGGGTCTCGTGGCCGACCTGGAGCCGGCCGGTCCAGCCCATCGGCAGCCCGAAGAAACGGCGCACGCGGTAGATCTTGACCACCACCTGCCGACCCTGCCCCTCATACAGACCCGTGGCTGCGAAGAAATCGTACTTAAACGTCTGAACCTTCCGATAGGCGACGGCGTCCAGCGTCACCGAATTTGGCATGTCCGGTTCGTAGAGGGCGTAGAACTGTCGCTGCACCCAGTTCATGGCTGCGGATCGTCGTCGGTCGTTTCCGGTGTCTCAGCCTCGTCCTGGCCGGGTTCCTCCATTTCCGTCTCATCCGAAAGGGGAGGTTCCACAATGGCTTGCGGTTCAGCCTGCGATTCCTCGTGCGCGGCCGTCTCGGGTGCCTCAGCCGGCTCCTGGTCGGTGGGCGCCGCCGCCTGCCCGTCGTCCGGGATCTCCACCCTCAGATAGATGTAGATCTCCGAAAGCGGCTCGTCCTGCTCGATCTGGATCATTCCCTGGCGGATCAGCTCCAGCATGGCGATGAACAGGCCGATCATTTCGACCCGCCGTTTGCGACCCTCGAAGACCCGCGAGAACGTCATCGGCCCTTCGCGTTTCAGCCGGTCCACGATGTCCGCCTGGTACAGCGCCAGCGGCGTATCGTCCTCGCCCGCGTCGTGGATCGGCGGACCCGCGAGCGTCTGCTGCAGGAGCCGCCCGAACGCCTCCACCAAGTCCCAGATCTGCACGTCCTCGAGTTCGAGTTCCTCGGCTCCGACCTGCGGCAGCACCGGCACGCGGGCGAATTTCTGCGACTGCTCATCCGCCGCTTCGCCCAGCCACGACGCCGCGTCCTTGAACCGTTTGTACTCCAGCAGTTGCCGGACCAGTTCGGTCCGCGGGTCCAGGTCGTCGCCGTTTTCTTCCTCGGTTTCCGGCTCGCGCGGCAGCAGCGTCCGGCTCTTGATCTCCATCAGCGTGGCCGCCAGCACCAGAAACTCGCCGGCCAGGTTCGGGTCCAGCTCCTGGAGGTAGCGGACGTACGCCAGGTACTGGTCCGTGATCCGGGCAATCGGGATGTCGTAGATGTCGACTTCCTCTTTGCGGATCAGATACAACAGCAGGTCCAGCGGACCGTTGTAGATATCCAGCTCAACCCTGTAGTCGTCGCTCATGCCTCGCTTCGCCCGTCGCCTATGACGTGTATTGCATTCCCGTCGCCTCGCGGACCTCTCGCAACGTCGGCTCGGCCAGGGCCCTTGCCCGCCGCGCCCCGTCCTGCAGGACGCTCTCGACGTAGGCCGGGTCCTTCTCCAGTTCCGCCCGCTTTTCGCGGTACGGCTGGAAGTATTCGACCAACAGCTCGATCAGCCGTTTCTTGGCGTGGCCGTAGCCGGTCCCGCCCTGGCGGTACCGCTGTTCCCATTCCGTCCGCTCACTCGGGTCGGCCACCAGCCGCAGCAGGGCCATCACGTTGCACCGGTCCGGGTCTTTCGGCTCCTCCAGCGGCGTGCTGTCGGTGACGATCGACATGACCTTCCTCTTGATCGTCTTGGGGTCGGCGAAAATCTCGATGGTGTTATCGTAGCTCTTGGACATCTTCTGCCCGTCCAGCCCCGGCACCACCGCCGTCGATTCGAGTGTCCGCTCTTTGGGGATCACCAGGATTTCGCCGTAGGTCTGATTGAATTTCTGGGCGATGTCCTGGGTCACCTCGATGTGCTGCTTCTGGTCCTTGCCCACCGGGACCAGCTCGGACTTGTAGATCAGGATGTCCGCCGCCATGAGCACCGGATAGGCGAACAGGCCGTGATCGGCGGGGATGCCGCGCTCCAGCTTCTCCTTGTACGAGACGCACCGTTGGAGCAGGCCCATGGGGGTGATCGTCGAGAGGATCCAGCTCAGTTCCGTCACCTGCGGCACGTCCGACTGGCGGAAGAAGATCGTCCTGGCCGGGTCCAGGCCCAGCGCCAGGTAGTCCAGGGCCACGTCCTGCGTATATCGGACCAACAATTCCGGGTCCCTGAGGGTGGTCAGGGCGTGGTAGTTGGCGATGAAGTAGAGACCCTCATGCTCCCGCTGAAGCTCCAGATGCTGCTGCATCGCGCCGTAGTAGTTGCCCAGGTGCAATTTCCCGGACGGCTGTATTCCCGATAGCACTCGCATTGGACTCGGTCCTCCTGCAACCAAACCCATATTGTAGCGGCTGAGGCCGGCCATATCACCAGGTTTTGGCCGACAAATCGCAAGGGCTGGGCCGGATGCCCCAGCCAGGCAGCCGGCGAGTCCGAACCCGGCGGTCCCGCTGCCAGCACTGAAAACGGCCCTGTCGGGACAGGCCGCGGCGACGTTTCATTGCTGCAACAGATCAACTGGAGGAGGGGCTGGCGATTGCCGATACTTTGATCCTGAGGCAATGCTCAAGGTTTTCCGCCAGAGAGGGCAAGCTATGGCGAGGCCGATTTGTTTTCGATGGAGCTGGTTCCTGATAGCCGCCGTGGTCTCGGTGGGCGCCTCGACGCCGCCGGCCACCCAGACCGGCGATCCGGACCGCGTGGTCCTGGTGTCCCCAAAGCACCCGACGTATCTGTCCGCACTGGATACTGTTGAGGCCGACTTGGGCGACAAGGACTTCAAGACGCTTCGGGTCGAAGTGGCCGCAGCACGCGACTGGGTGGATGCGGCTCGGGCGTTCAAGCCGGACCTGATCGTCGTGGCGGGCTCGACCTGCATCCGACCGGTTTTAGACGAGTTTCCGAATGTGCCGGTCGTGTTTACCATGATCCCCAATGCCCTCGACAGCCTCTCCGAGGACGTCAAGACGGACCAGAACCGGGTCTCCGGCGTCACCACCGACATTTCCCCGGCGGCCCAGCTCGCCTGGATCGCCGGCACCTGTCCGGGAGTCAAGACCGTCGGCGTGCTCCACAGCCCATCTTCCCTCAAGACCGTCGAGGCCCTGGTGGCCACGGCCGCCACGCGCGGCATCAAGCTGATTCCGGTCAAAACGGACAAGCAGGATTTTGCCAAGGCCCTTCGCGAACTGAGTGAAAAGGACTGCCAGTCCGTACTCATGCTTCCGGACGCACAGGTCTACACGGCCGCCAATGTCCAGGGCCTTCTGCTCTGGGGTCTGCGCCAGAAACGCCCCGTGTATGCCTTCTCGCCCAACCTGGTCAAGGCGGGAGCCCTGGCCGGACAGTATTCCGAGATCGACGTGGTGGGTCGGCAGACCGCCGACGTCGTCCGCAGAATCCTTAAAGGGGCCGACCCTCGATCGGTCGGCCTGGAGTATCCTCAGCGGATATCCCGGGCGTTGAACCTTCGCACGGCCGACATGATCGGCGTGTCGGTCGACGCCAGCTTCCTTAAGGATCAGACCCTGGTATTCGGCGATAAATAGGTGACACTGACGTGAGCGATCAAACTATGACCAGAGTCGGAATGGTGTGCATGATCCTGGCGGTTCTTTGGCCGCTCCAGACGCCGTTGGGCGCGGCCGAGACACCGGCCTCGTCGCCCGTCCTGGAGGACATCGACCTGTTGACCCTGGAGGTTCCGGTCGTCGTCACCGGCGCCACCCGGCGGGCCCAGAAAATCGAAGATCTGCCGTACGCGGTCAGCGTCATCACCGCCCGGGAGATTGAACTGGCCGGAGCCCGGTCGGTGCCCGACGCCCTGCGTCTGGTTCCCGGCGTGGACGTGGCGGAACTGGCCTACGGCTTCTACTCCGTCTCGCCGCGCGGCTTCTACGCCAACCAGGGCAGCCAGAGCCTTATTCTCGTGGACGGCCGCGAGATCTTCGACTCGTTCCTCGGCGGCACCTTCTGGGGAAGCTGGCCGTTCAAGCTCGAGGACATCGAGCGGATCGAGGTCATCCGCGGGCCGGCCGGAGTCACGTGGGGAGCCAATGCGACCAACGGCCTGATCAACATCGTGACCAAGGATCCGGCCGACCAGCTTGGGTTGACCTTCGACTCGCGGGCCGGCTCACGGGGCGTCAACCGTGAATACGTCGGCTACGGTTTTCAGGACGGGGCTCTGCGGATGCGGGTCTCCGGCGAGCACGAGGGCAGCGATGGGTTCCGCGAGGGCGGATCGCTCCTGCGAGGCCTGAACGACTATTACGAGGCGGGGCGCTTCAGCCTCTATGGGGTCGCCGACCTCGGCATCGACGACACGCTCACCTTCTCGGCCGGCAGCGCACTGGTCGACGGGATCTATCCCACGTCCCTCGGGCACGGGTTCTTCGGCATCCAGAGCCCCGGCTCGCGGGCCAACTACGCCATGGCCCGGTGGGACCATCGCATCGAGCACGACAACGCCTGGAGCCTGACCGGCTACATCAACGAATTTCACCACAACTTCGGCGGCAACGCCTACGACGTTCAGTACCAGCAGGCGGCCCTGCAGCTCAATCACACCTTCAAACCCGCGGAAAACCACACGCTGGTGTGGGGCGTCGACACGCTGCTCGACCACGCCGACGGATCGAACGCCGATCCGTACTTCCTGGTCCAGAACCACCTGTGGACCGGCAACATCGGCATCTACATTGCCGATGATTGGCGGCTCGCTCCGCAATGGACGTTGAGCCTGGGCGGGCGGGTCGACTATGAGTGCTATGGCGGTTTCGAGCCCAGCGCGAGGGCGGCTCTCTCCTACGAGCCGGACGAGGACTCGCTGATCTACGGAGCCGTCTCGCGGGCCTACAAGATGCCCGCAGCCGGCCTGCGCTACATCAACATGCAGCTGCTCAACGGCCTGATGCACATGCAGGCGGACAAGGACATAGCCAACGTCCACCTGCTGGCCTACGAACTGGGCTACCGCCGCCGGAATATCGCCGATTGCGTCGATTTCAACGCCAACGTCTACTGGCACGAGTACAACCATACGGGCGCGTTTTCCACTCAACTCGGCTGGCCCGAGCTGATCCTGACGAATTTCAGCGAGGCCGGCGCGTCCTCCACCTACGGCGTGGAACTGGGCTCCACCTGGAGGCTCAGCGAGAAACTCACCGCTCAGGCCAACTACACCTTCCAGATGCTCAGTTGGCGGGCCGATGACGCACCCGATTTTTCCCTGGCCGTCGAGTCGATCACGCCGCCCAAGCATAAGGCCATGATCGGCCTGAACTACAAGGCCACCGAGGACTTGACGCTCTCCTCTCACGCCTACTACGTCGATGCCGTCCGGACCCCCAATTCCGACAATCCCTTCGGCACCCTCTCGGCCAGTCCGTACATCCGCCTCGACCTCCGCGCCGAGCACGAGTTCTGGAACGATCGGGCTTCCATCGCGGTCGGCGTCAGTAACCTCCTGGATCCCGGCCACTACGAGGGGCGCAGCAAGTTCTACGCCCAGGCCGAAGTCCCGCGGATGGTCTACGCCGAGCTGCGAATCCATTTCGATTGATCCGATCATCGCCGCGGACTTGCCTCAAGCGGGCCGGCCTCCTATCATGGTCGCACTTTTGTTGCGATCGATCAGGAGAACCCGGTGAAAGAAGTGACCATCCATACCGACGGCAGCAGCAGGGGCAATCCCGGTCCCGGCGGCTATGGCGTCGTCCTGCGCCACGGCGCGACCCGCAAGGAACTGGCCGGCGGCTTTCGCCGGACCACCAACAACCGCATGGAACTGCTCGCCTGCATCGTGGCCCTGCGGGCCCTCCGCGAGCCCTGCCAGGCCGAGATTCACAGCGACTCCCAGTACGTGGTCAACGGTGTGACAAAGGGCTGGGCCAAAAGCTGGCGAAGCCGCGGCTGGCGAAAGGCGGACAAGAAACGCCCGGAAAACGTCGATCTCTGGCGAGAACTGCTCGACCTGCTCGAAAAGCACGAGGTCCGCTTCCACTGGCTTCGCGGCCACGCCGGCCATCCGGAAAACGAGCGCTGCGACCAGCTCGCCACCCGCGCCGCCGACCAGCCGGATCTTCCGCCCGACCAGGGCTACGAAACCGCCGGCTCCGCCGCCGAGTTGTTTGGCGACTGACGCGGCCGCAACCGCGCCGATGACCGCCGGCCGCTACGGCATGACGAACTCGTGCTCCGCGGCGCGGCAGGTCAGGACCGGGCAGGGGGCCTTGCGGACCACCCGTTCCGCCACCGAACCCATCAGGACGTGGCGCAGCCCCGACCGCCCGTGCGTCGCGATCACGATCAGGTCGATCGCCTGCTCGCGGGCGTAGTGGATGATCTCGATAAACGGCCGGCCCGTGACCACCTTGGCCACCAGCTTGGGCGCTTCGGCCAGGTGCTCGCCCACGAACTGCTGCATCTGCGCCTCGGTCGAACGGAGCAACTCGTTGGGGTCCGGACCCACCGGCACCCCGTCCGGCCCCAGGGCCAGCCAGTAGTGATACGCCTCATCCACCACATGCAGGCAGTGGAGCTGGGCGTCGAACTGCCGGGCGAATTCCTGGGCGTACTTCAACGCCGCCAGGGACAGTTCCGAAAAATCCGTCGGATAAAGAATCCTCGCCAGCTTGATCATCATGCCTCTCCTGCCTTGGTTCAAATCGCCCGGCCCGCGACGGAACGCCCCGTACCGGTTGAGTATATGATATCTCAAACTCCTTTTCCGTCCAGCGTAAACTGACAGGAGCGGCGGACGGCTGGCTCGCGGCTAATCGTCCGGAAAGGCTTCGCGAAGCGGAATGAAATCCTCCTGGTCGAGGGCTTTGAAGAAGAGAAAGGCGAAATCGTCCCGTTCCGGCATGGTGTTGCGGTAGTACCCGCGCCAGTAGTCGGACTCCCGCACCGGCACCGCCGCGGCATGGCCGTCCGAGTAGGCGACGTTGACCACGTACGGTCGAACATGGGGCCAGCAGTCCGTGCCCCAGTCCCACAGGTCATAATCGCCATATCGAGGAATGAGAATGTCCGCGGTCATCGCCAGCGGGTATTCCAGAGCTCCGTACTGGATCTTGCTGAGCCAGTCGACGTCGGCGCCGGTGATGTACTCATACTCATACCCGTTTCCTGTCTTCTGGCCGAACACCCGGTACAGATAGCTGGTGAAGCGATAGTTGGGGTAATAACGAGTCTGCTCCCATCCGTAGGGGTAGGTGAAATACGGCTCCCGTTGGCTCGGACAGAACAGAACCTTCGGCTCGACCAGAAAGCCCGTGGCGAACAGCAGCCCATGACCTGTCCAATGACCCGAGGCAAAGACCTCGAAGGTCAATGACGCGTTCTGTCCCTCGTGGCCTGGAGGAAAGCGGTCGTCATACTCGCCGGCGTACGCAACCAGCGCCACCGCCGTCTGGTGCTGATTGCTCAGGCAGATCGTCCGTCGGGCCTGTTCGCGAGCCTGCGACAACGCGGGAAGCAGTATCGCCACCAGCACCGCGATGATCGCCACCACGACCAGAAGCTCGATCAGCGTGAACCCCTTCGTCCGCCGCTGAGACCTGCGGCCGCGGACGAAAGGCCTCAAGAACGGCATACGGCTCGTCTCCATGGGACGCCCACCCTCACTCCTGCGACGCAAGCCATATTACATGATACCCGCTGTACACCAGAATACCAATCCCCTTCCTCCGAGCCTCCGTGCACCGGGTGTGCCCGACATACACCGCTCGGTTCTCCTTCCCGCTCGTTCTGCGTGCCAGTCCTTTTTCCTTGACGGGCCGCCCGGCTGGGGCCTACCATTAGCACTTCTTCTGACGGAGACCAACGATCATGCAGCCTGCGGCGGCCAAAACCGTGCCCGACGAGAAGGGACGCTTCGGACCCTTCGGCGGGCAGTTCGTGCCCGAGACGCTCATGGGCGCTCTCGAGCAGCTCGACCGGGAATACCGGCGGGCCAAGGACGACCCGGACTTCCACCGTGAGCTCGATTGGTACCTCGAACACTTCGTCGGCCGTCCGAGCCGGTTGTATCACGCCCGCAACCTCAGCCGTCGGCTGGGCCAGGCCAAGGTCTACCTCAAACGCGAGGACCTCAACCACACCGGCGCCCACAAGATCAACAACACGCTCGGCCAGGTCCTGCTGGCCCTGCGAATGGGCAAGAAGCGCATCATCGCCGAAACCGGAGCCGGCCAGCACGGGGTCGCCACCGCGACCGCCGCCGCCGTCTTCGGCCTGCCCTGTGAGGTCTACATGGGCAGCGAGGACATCCGCCGCCAGGAACTCAACGTCTACCGCATGAAACTGATGGGCACGAAGGTGGTGCCTGTCGAGTCCGGCCAGCGGACCCTCAAGGACGCGATCAACGAGGCCATGCGGGACTGGCTGGCCACCGTCGAGACCACGCACTACGTGTTCGGCTCGGTCGCCGGTCCGCACCCGTTCCCGATGCTCGTCCGCGACTTCCAGTCGATCATCGGGCGCGAAATCCGCCAGCAGATGCAGGCCGCTGAGGGGCGGCTGCCCGACGTCTGCATCGCCTGCGTGGGCGGCGGAAGCAACGCCGCCGGCATGTTCTACGACTTCATCGAGGACAAAGCCGTTCAACTGATCGGCGTCGAAGCCGCCGGTCACGGCATCGCAAGCCGGCTCCACTCCGCCAGCATCAGCGCGGGCACGCCTGGTGTGCTTCACGGATCCTACAGCTACGTCCTGCAGGACGGCGAGGGCCAGACGCTGCCGGTCCACTCGGTGGCCGCCGGCCTCGACTATCCCGGTGTCGGCCCGGAGCACTCATATTGGAACGAGACCGGCCGCGTCGAATACGTCAGCGCCACCGATGACGAAGCCATCGAAGCCTTCAGATTGCTCTCCTCGACCGAGGGCATCATCCCCGCTCTCGAGTCGGCCCACGCCGTGGCCTACGCCCTCAAGCTGGTCCCCAAGCTCAAGAAGGACACGCTGGTGGTGGTCAACGTCTCGGGGCGGGGCGACAAGGACTGCATGGAAGTGCTGCGGGTCGAGGAACTCAAGGGCAAACAATTGCAGGGCTGAGGCCGGGAATACGCGATGAACCGCATTGACGCTGCTTTCAACGAGCTGAACGAGAACGGTCGCAAGGGCCTTTTCCCCTTCATCGTCGCCGGTCATCCGGACCTGGAGACGACGATCCGGCTGATTGCCCGCTTTCAGGAACTGGGCGCATCGGGGATCGAGGTGGGCTTTCCCTTCACCGACCCGGTCGCCGACGGTCCGGTCATCCAGACCGCCTTCAACCACGCCCTCGACGCCGGCGTCACCGTCGAGAAGATCTTCGACGCCTTTGGCAAGGCCCGCGACCGGATCCGCATTCCGCTGCTGGCCATGGTCTCGGTCTCGATCGTCTTTCGCATCGGCGTCGACGCGTTCCTCGACCGCGCCGGCGAGGCGGGTTTCTCGGGCCTCATTATCCCTGACCTCTCGTTGGAAGAGGCCGCCACGGTCAAGGAAAAGGCAGAGGCCCGCGATCTGCGGCTGGCCATGCTCGTTTCGCCGACCAGCCCTACGGGCCGCCAGGACCGGATCGCCAAGACCGCTTCGGGTTTCATCTACTACATGTCGGTGGCTGGAGTGACCGGCGAGCGGACCAAGCTCCCGCCGGAACTGGCGGACAACGTGCGGCGGCTCAAGGACGTCTCGGGCATGCCCGTCCTGGTCGGCTTCGGCATCAAGGATCCCGATCAGGTGCGGCAGGTCTGCTCCGTCGCCGACGGGGCCATCGTCGGCAGCGCGTTTGTCCGGCGGATCACCGACGCCGTTGCCGCCGGCGCCCCATCCGAACACGTCGTCGATCAACTGAGCCTCTATCTCAACGACCTGCTAAGCGGCCTGCCTGACGCGTGATCTCTCACTTGCCTCGCCACCGCGGGCCGACGCGGAACGGACGGAGCACCCAAGGCAGGAGATACCGATGACCGGATACTACATCATCTTCGAATCGGTCGGCAGGGCGGTGCTCAAGGAATTCGAGGTCCGGAAGCCCAAAGCGGGGGAAGTTCTCCTGGAAAACCACTACACCGTGGTCAGCGCGGGCACGGAACGGGCCAACCTGCTGAACCTGCCGAACACCTCGATGCAGTTTCCCTACTATCCCGGATATTGTGGCGTCGGACGGGTGATCGCTGTGGGCGAAGGGGTCGAAAACGCCCGGATCGGCGACCGCGCCCTGGCGAACTTCTCCGGTCACCGTTCGCACGCCATCCAGAAAGCAGCCGGCCTGACCGTGGTCGATGACGACCGTATCGAGTTGCTGGACGCGGCGTTCGTGGTGATCGCCGCGATGGCGTTGCAGGGCGTCCGCAAGCTCCGGCTCGAGTTGGGCGAATCCGTGATGGTGATCGGGCTGGGGTTGCTCGGCGTCTTCGCCGCCCAACTGGCGGCCCTCGACGGGGCGATCCCGGTAATCGTCTCGGACTTCGACCGCAAACGGCGCGAACTGACCCTGACGCTGGGGGCGGACCATGCCTTTTCGCCGGATGAGGATGACCTTCCCGAGAAAGTCAGGGAGCTGACCTACGGCAAGGGGCCTGATGGCGTCGTTGAGGTAACCGGCGCCGCCGCGGCCCTCCAGCAGGCCCTGGCCTGCGTGGCGTGGAAAGGGCGGATCAGCCTCCTCGGCTGCACCCGCGTCTCCGATGCCAATATCGATTTCTACCAGCACGTGCACAAGCGAGGCGTCTCCCTGATCGGAGCCCACACCTTCGTGCGGCCGGAGGTGGAGTCCTCGCCGGGCTATTGGACCGCCCAGGACGATTTCCGTACGTTGCTGGCCCTGATCGCCGCGGGCAGGCTCAAGGTCCGGCCGATCGTCTCGGAAGTTGTCTCGCCGCGGCAGGCCCCGGGAATCTACCGGCGACTGGCTGACGAGAAGGACCCGCCGCTCGGCATCGTCTTCGACTGGACCGGAACCAGATAGAGAGCGAAACCACACCTGGGAGATGAGTTTGTGATCCACGCCCCGGTCAAGAAGGAGAACCGCCAATTCCATTGGCTCTGACCAAACGCCGGAATGGAAATCCGATGAACAGAATCAAAATCGGCCAGATCGGTATTTGCCACGAACACGCAGCGGCGAAAATCAACACGTTGAGGAAGATGTCCGACGTGTTTGAAATCGTCGGCATCGTGGATGACAGGACTTCGACGGCGGCCAGGTTTGTCGGCGGCGACCTGAAACCCTACGAAGGCTTGAGGTGGATGACGGAGGAGGAACTGCTCAACGCTCCCGGGCTTCGGGCGGTGATGGTCGAGACCGCGAATACCGATCTGGTGCCGACTGCGATTCGATGCATGCAGCACAACCTGGCTATGCACATGGATAAACCGGCGGGTGAGGATCTCGAACTGTTCCGCCGGCTGCTCGAAGGCTGTCGGCAGCGACAACTTTCGCTCCAGATGGGCTACATGTTCCGCAACAACCCAGTCATGCGGTTCTGCCGCAAAGCCGTTCTTGAAGGATGGCTGGGCGAGATATTCGAGGTTCAAGCCGGCATGAGCCACAACTATGGCGGTGACGCCTACCAGGACTACCTCGGCAAATTCAAGGGCGGCATCATGTTCAACCTGGGATGCCACCTGATCGACTTTGTCGTTTCGCTGCTGGGCCGGCCCGAGCGAATCACCCCGTTCCTGAAATCAACCGCGGGTCTTCCCGACCACGTCAAGAACAACTGCCTGGCGATACTGGAGTATCCTTACGCGAGCGCAGCTCTGCACGCGTGCAGCCTTGAGGTCGACGGATTGAACCGCCGCCGCCTCAAGATCTGCGGGACGAAAGGTTCGACCGATTTGTGCCCTCTGGAGCGGTTCGACGGCCAGCCGTTGCGGATGCATGTAACGTTGCTGGAGGGCAATGCGGAGTACTCCGCCGGAACGCACATCGTGGATTTCGGAATACAGCGCGACCGCTACCAGGAGCAGTTGCTGGAACTGGCGAAAATCATCAACGGCGAAATTCAGAATCCCTATACGTACGAACATGACTGCCTCGTACAGGAAGTCACACTTGCCGCGGCTGGATATGTCGAGTGGAATGAGTGCCACTCCGTTTCGCATCGCAGGAGAGACTCGCTATGAGATTCAAGAACGACGTTGCCATCATTACCGGGGCGGCCTCCGGCATGGGACTGCTTACGGCGCAGAATCTCTGCAACGAAGGAGCGATAGCCGTTCTTACCGACACCAACCGGGACGCGGTCGAAGCCTCAGCGGAAGACATCCGTCGCGCCGGCGGACAGGCGATGGGACTGCAGGTCGACGTGCGCTGCTATGACCAGGTCGAGAAGGCGGTGGCGGCGGTCCTGGCGAAGTACCAAAGGGTTGACATGATGCTCAACTTCGCCGGCGGAGCCGAAACGCGGGTGCGGCATCGCCATGAACCGTTCCACGAGCTTCCCATCGAGGTGATCGACTGGGGCCTGGACGTCAACCTCAAGGGGGCGGTGTATTTCTGCCGGGCCGTACTGGGGACGATGATCCGGCAGAAACGCGGTGTGATCATCAATCTCGGTTCGGTCACTGGAGTGGAAGGGTCCGCCTACGCGGTCAACTACAGTGCCGCCAAGAGCGGACTCATCGGATTGACAAAGTCGCTGGCATTGTGCGGAGCCCCTCACGGAGTTCGAGCGTGCTGCGTCTCGCCCGGCCCGGTTTTGACCAGACCGGAGATGGCGAACATGAAAACGCGTCTGGGACGTGCAGCCGAGCCGCAGGAAATCGTCGACCTGATTCTGTATCTTTGTTCCGACAAGGCCGCGTTTATCACCGGGTCCAATTACATGATCGACGGCGGCCGAACCTGTGGCGGCATATGAAGCAGGGCCTTTCATCGAGAGGAAAACACAATGAAACGTTCTTTTCTTGCCAGGCCGCATCCTGTAATCACCGGCATCATGGCCGGCCAGACGCCGCAGGAATTGATCGCACAATCAAGAAACGCGGAATTCGCCGGCGCCCAGGGCATTGCGATCGACCTGTCGGATTTGAAGCCGGAGTTCAGGAATTCCGAGTCGCTCAAGAGCGTCATCGACTCGACACATCTGCCGTTCATGTTCTTCCTTTACCGTAATGACAGGTGGGGCGACTCAAGTGACGATCAGCGGCAGGAGGTGCTGATTGCCGCCGCCGATGCCGGAGCCGCAATGATCGACGTGATGGGGGATCTGTACGATCCGTCCCCGATGGAAATAACGCACGATCAGAACGCCATCGACAGACAGAAACGTCTGATCGACAGGATTCACGCCAAGCACTCGCACGTGGTAATATCTTCTCATATGTCCTGTCCGCGGACAGCCGAGCAGGTTGTCGAACAACTGCGAGAGCTTGAATTGCGAGGACCTGACGTTGTCAAGATCGTGACCGCCGTCAATACGGATGATGAACTGGCTGAAGCCTTCCGGACGACGATGGTGCTCAGACGCGAACTCAAGACGCCGTTCATTCATCTCTGTAATGGGAAATTCAGCCGCCCGCATCGTTTTCTTGGTCCCGCCCTTGGCGTATCTATCGCCTTTGCGGTTCACAGCTACGAGGCGCGTTACGGAATGGGGCAGCCGACTATATCGGCGATGAAAGCCGTTTTGGATAACATGCACTGGAATATCAATGAGATTTGATGAGATGATGCACGCAATACTTGTCGCCGAAGACAGATCGCTCGTCTGGAGCGACGTACCGGAACCGGTAGTCAAAGATGGCGAAGTTCTGATTGACGTGCACGCCGCCGCCCTCAACCGCGCTGATCTGCTGCAGCGGGCCGGCCAGTATCCTCCGCCGCCCGGATGGCCGCAGTGGATGGGCCTCGAGGTCGCGGGCGTCGTCGTCGAAGCGCCTGCCGGGTCCCGCTGGAAGAAAGGCGACGCGGTCTGCGCCCTGCTCGGCGGCGGCGGATACGCCGAACGGGTTGCCGTCCCGGCCGACCTGGTCCTGCCCGTGCCGGAGGGGCTCTCGATGGTCGAGGCTGCCGCGATTCCGGAGACCTTCGCCACGTCCTACCTGAACCTCCGCCTCGAAGCGGGAATGAAAGCGGGCGATACCGTGCTCATCCAGGCCGGAGCAAGCGGGCTGGGCATCGCGGCGATCCAGTTGGCCAAACTCCTGGGCGCCAAGGTGTTGACCACGGTCGGATCGGCTGAAAAGGCCGAGTTCGTCCGCCGCCTCGGAGCGGACGTGGTCACCAACCACAAGACCGACGACCTCGGGGCGGCCATGGATGAACACCCGGTTGATATCGCCCTGGATTGCGTCGGCGGACCCGAGCTCAGCCGCTGGATCAACAAGATGGCCGTCGGCGGACGATGGATCCTGATCGCTACCCTGGGCGGAAACACCGCCGAAATCGACCTCACGTCGTTCTTCAAACGGGGCATCCGGCTCATCGGCAGCACGCTCCGCAGCCGCACCCACGCCGTGAAGGCCAAGCTCCTGGCCGACATGGAAGCCCTGCTCTGGAGCAAGTTCTCTTCCGGGGAAATCAAACCGGTGATCCATGCGACCCTGCCGATGACCAGCGCCGAAGAGGCTCACGCCATTCTCCGGAATCGTGAGAACATAGGAAAGGTCGTTCTGACCAACCCCTGTCATTGCCCTTAGGAGGTTCCAAGAGCCATGGACTCTGTGACTGTCGCCGACACGCCGGCACGCCCGGAACTTACCCGTCTTCCATTCGCCTGGCCGGATGCGATGGAAAACGCCCCCGTCGTCCACGACGGGCGGCCCTTGCTGGTGCTTAACTACCGCGACGACTCGCGGGGCTGGCACGACCACTACGCCCAAGACATGTACCTGTACATTGTGGACCTCTGGACCGGCCAACGCGTCGTCGAATTCGGCCGGGGCCATTCCTGCGTCAAAGCCTTCGTCGACGGCCAGCGCCTCCACGTCTACGCCAGTGAGGCGACCAACTACGATTACTTCCAAAGCATCTATGACTTCTGGACCGAGGACCGCAAGACCTGGCATCGCCAACTGGTCCTGCGGAAGGAAGAAGGCGGCCCGCACATGTTCAACCCCTCGGTCTGCCGCGACGATCAGGGTTTTCTGATGGCCTACGTGGCCTACGCCAAGGCGCGGGATCCAGCCTCCTTCCCTTATTTCAGGTTCGCCCGATCCAGTGACCTGGTCCACTGGGAGAAGGTGCCGCAGCTCGCCTTCGCCGGGCCGTCGGGCCGACAGTACAGCAACACGCCCGCCATCCGCTACGTCGCCCCCTGGTACTACGTGATCTTCTACACGACGGTCGACGAAACCGGCCGCATGGCCGACACCTCGTCGCGCTACGTCTCGATGATGGCCCGGTCAAAGGACCTGGTGCGATGGCAGCTCAGTCCCTTGAACCCCGTCCTCCAACCCGAGTCCGGAGAAGGGATCAGCACCTCAGACGTGGAACTGATGGAGTTCGAGGGCAATACGTACCTCTTCTACGCCGCAAGCAACCAGATGGACGGGCCGGCCGGCTGGTCAGCCGTACGCATGGCGCTGCATCCGCGATCGATGAACGAATTTCTCGAAGGGTGGTTTCCTGAAGGGGCCGCCATGGAGGAAGTCCTGACCTGCCGGACATGCTGACGCTTCCGCTACGGCTCGACCCGGAACATCAGCAGGAATCTGATGACCCACGCAACGGTGAAGACGACGAACGCCGACGCCGCGATCCAGAGGCCGATCGTCGGTACGCTCGACTCCGGCCACAGGTTCTGACGGATCACCAGTTCGGCCAGCACGATCAGAAACACGAGCGTGGCCGTCCCGTAGCTGCGGATCGACTCGCCGAGCCGCCCGTAGGTCGCCTCACGGCGATCCGGAGCCAGCCAGTACTCCCGGTTCGGGATGTTGATCAGCGAAGGCGGCGCCTTGCGCAGGATAACCTCAAGCCCGGCAAAAACCACCACGCAGACCGCGACCATGAGCAGATGCAGGGCAAAGAACAACGGCTTGGCCATCGAACCGCTCGGATCGCCCGCCGCGTCGTAGGTCGAAACCACCCGGTCGAGCAACCGCGGCCAGTACCACAACGTCTGGATTACTGCCGCCGCCAGCAGCACTCCGTAAACCATGTACCGCTGTGGCATGCGTTTCCCCTTGGTGCCCGCTTCAATCGTGCTCAGCCGGCGAGGTAGGCTTGGGAGTCGTTCCGGAGGACGGCGCGTTGGGGTCCGGAAGCGTCCAGCCCTGCAGCCCGAAGTCCCACCGGTCGAGCTGTTCCATCAGGAATCGCGGGCTCTGCATCTGCCAGAGCTCAAGCCGCTTCTGCGGATACTTGACGTTCTTGAGCTCCAGATACCGGTCGTACTCCTGCTGAATCCGGTACGCGTAGTTCGCGTTCGACCAGCGCAGGTGAACGCTGCCGGCCGCGATCGCCGCCAGACCCACGATCATCACCACGACCCGAAACAGAGTCATCCGATCTCCTCGTCGCCGCCGACCCAGACCGCCCTTATCATAAACTCACGCCCGCCCTGGCGTCCAGAGCGGGCGTGAAAGACACGTGGTAGGAACGGCTGCGCCCGACCGACGCCCCGTCCTCTTTGGGTCGTACTACTCAATGGCCGAAGTCCCTCCCGCCGCTAACCCATCTATCGCAGTGGGCAACAACCGGATCTTCTGACCGCTCTGCAAAAGGTGTGGATTCTCGATGAGGTCGCGGTTGGCCTTGTACAACTCGTGCCACGCGCCTTCATTGCCGTAGATCTTCCTGGCGATCTTGGCCAGCGTATCGTTGGACTGCACCGTGTACCATCCCCCCGAACCCGCCTTGGCCGGAGCTCGCGAAGCCGAGTCGAGCGAGGCACGCCCGATCGGGCTGCCAGACACCTCGACCAGCACCGGCCTTTCGCCCTGGTCCGGCTGCTCCTTGCGGACGACCACCACCGGCGCCTCCGCGCTCGGCGGCGCCGCCGGCAGCTTGACCGTCTCGCCGACCTGAAGCTTCTCGGGTTTGCTGATCCCGTTGACTTCCATCACCACCTTCAGCATCCGGTACGCCCGGCCGGGATAGTACTTGCGGCAGATCGCCGCCAGCGTCTCGCCGGACTCGACGGTATGGGAGCCGATCGTCGCCGCTTGGGCCGTCTCAGCCGGCGGGTCGATTGTCTGGACCACCGTCACCGGCGCGACTTCCGAGGTGTTCTGGGCGACCTCGACCGTCACCGGCTCGGCCGTCGCCGGTTCAGCCGGAGGATTGGACGCGGGGATCTGGACCATCGGCCGCGTCGGCTTCGAGTCCAGCAGCTTCTTGAGCGCCGGCGAGAGTTCCTGCGCCGTCTCCGTGGCGGGCTCGGCGGACGCCGGACGCGCCGGCTCGGTCCGTTCCACCGTCACCTCCGTCGGTTCGACCGACGGCTGGCCCGCCTCGCCTATCTCGGCAGCGGCCGGGGCCGCGGGTCGGTTCTCGACGGCGGGCTCGTTGCGGACCAGGCGGAAGGGGGCCTGCGGCTCGACCGGGGCCACCAATTCGACCACCGGATCCAACGCCGCCATCGGCGTGGTGCCCGTCGGGTTCCGGCCGGTGCCCTTCTCCGACAGGATGATTCCGAACAGGATGATAAATGCCAGCCCGACCAACAATCCGATCTTGGTTTCCCGCGTCATCGCCATCTCCTTATGGCCCAATCCCTCGACGTGCTCCCGGCACGAATCCCTTCAGCCGCACACTATCCTTATATCGAACCGCGAACTTCAGATGATGAAACTTTTTCGATCGCCCGCAATTTCGCCGATCGCGACCGCGGATTCCGCAGCACTTCGCCCGGTTCCGCCGTCAACGGCTTCTTCGTCAGCACGCGATATCGGCCGTCCTGCTCGCGCTGGCGGAAGGCTTCCTTCACCAGCGAATCTTCGAGGCTGTGGAAGCTGATCACCGCAAATCGCCCACCCGCCGCCAAACGGTCCGGGGCACTGCTCAACAGTTGCTCCAGTTGCCCCAACTCGTCATTGACCGCGATCCGCAGGGCCTGAAACGTCTTGGTCGCCGGGTGAATCCGGCCGGCGCTGATCCCTTTCGGGTCCAGCCCCAATGCCCGGCAGACAATCTCCGCCAACTGCACCGTCGAGTCGAGCCGCTGGTTGCGCCGGGCCTGGCAGATCATCGCCGCGATCTTCCGGCTGCGACCCTCCTCGCCGTACCGGTAGATCAGGTCGGCCAGTTCCTGCTCCTTCAAGCCGTTGACCAGGTCGGCCGCCCGGGTTGGCTGCTCCGGATCCATCCGCATGTCAAGCGGCCCGTCCTGGGCGAACGAAAACCCTCGCTCAGGACGGTCGAGCTGGAACGCGCTGGTTCCGATGTCCGCGTAGATGAACGACACGGGACCGACGCCGCTCCGATCCAGGATATCCGGCAGCTCGCCGAACCGCCCGCGGACCAGCGTCACCTTCGCCGCGTGGTCCTTGAGCTTCTCACTTGCCCGCTCCAGCGCGGCTGGATCGGCGTCGATGCCGATGAGCCTTTGGAGCAGGGGACAGGCCTGCAAGATCGCCAATGCGTGGCCGCCGCCGCCCAGGGTGCAATCCACCCCGATTTCCTCGGGCTTGGAATCAAGCACGCCGATGAGTTGGCTCGTCAGGACTGGGATGTGCTGCAGGGGGCCGCCGGTCACGTCGATCCATCAGTCTCAGTCAGAATTCCATTCCGTCCACTGACATTATCGGACGTTCAATTGTACAGAAGAAGCCGTCTTGCATCAACTGCAAAAGAAGTACTGATAATCTACGTCAGACCAGCAGTAATTTCAATGGTATTTTACTAAGATTCTGGGCCCAAAGGCAAGAAAAACTGCGATTCGTCAAGCATGGCTGGCCAGACGCGCGGCTTGAGAGGAAAGGCGAACCTGACCGAATCGCCCGCCCAAGCGCTGGAGACGCCGGACCTTCGCCTGGATCCGCTCCATCGCCGTCGTAAGTGTTTGGCGATCCACAGCTTGTCCGTCAAGAGCGGTGCGAATGGCAAGTAGATCGGCGGCCGGGCCCAGAATCGGCGGGCAGGGGGGTGCCTGACGGGTGACGGCGGTGGCGGTCTGGGTCATGGCGAGTTTCCTTGTGCAATTCCGTTTGCGACTTGCCGACCAAAACCGCGGCAAGTTCCTTTCGCCGCGGTGTTTACCGATGGGAGCTTACGTTTCGGGCCTCGACATTGGGCCCGAGCCAGGTGTCATCCTTGCCAGCCTGGCCCGGGTAAGCGTCTGGCTGTACTCCGAGAGTCCGTTCTCAACATACTGCTCCCAATCTTCGCGGTTCCATATCTCCAGGTGATCCCTCACGCCGATGATGACCACATCCTTGCCAAGCTGAGCCCTGCGTATCATGCGATCGGGAACCAGCACCCGACCGGTGCTGTCGATGTCCAGCAGCGTGGCCAGCCCGAACGTCAACTGCTCGAACTGCATCACGTTCTCGTCCGGGATGAGCTCAGCCGGCATCCGGTTGACGAGCTGCTCGTAGTACTGGTCCGGATAGAGCCAAAGCCGCTTGTTCGCGCCCAAAATCAGATAGAATTTACTTCCGACGGTCTCCGGGCACAGCAACTGCCGGAACCGGGCCGGGATCGACAGCCGGTTCTTCTGGTCGAGCGTGTGTTCATGCTCACCGGTAAACAGCAAATGCCTGGCCCTCTATGGCTCTGGACTCGGGGAACGATGGTATTCAGGTTTCCAAAATGCAAATGACGGTCAACCCGCAGATTCTGGTGCATCCTTGCCGTCTCGTGCCACTTTCGCGGTCCCTCATGGGTTGACATGGGATATCCTACCACTTTTTGGGAACCCGTCAACGATTAAATCAGGCGAAAAATCGAAAAAAACTAAAGTCCTCGGACCCCGCCTGCCAACGGAGGAGCTACCAGGGATCTTCTCAGAAAAAAGTATGTTCGTGGGAGACTGAGGTCTCTTTGGGATGAAAGGTGGTTCTGCAAGGTATGAGCGAGCTGGAGGAACAGGTAGCGCGAGCGAAGGCGGGAGAACTGGGCGCCTACGGCGAGATTGTCCGGAGGTTCCAGGACATGGCTTTTGGCTACGCCTGTTCGATACTCGGTGACTTCCATCTGGCCGAGGACGCCGCCCAGGACGCCTTCGTCGAGGCGTACCGTCGGCTTGGGCAACTCACGGTGCCGCAGGCGTTTCCGGGGTGGTTTCGCCGGGTTGTCTTCAGCCGGTGCGCCGCCACACTGCGGCGAAGACGCGAATTGACCGCCGACGGCAACGAGGTAGACGCCATTGGCGATGCCGCCGACGGACCGGCTGAGACGGCCGAGCGTCGTGAGATGCAAGCGGCAGTTCTGGAGGCGATCCGCTCCTTGCCGGAGATCCAACGCACCGCCGCCACGCTGTTCTACATCAACGGCTATTCACAGAAGCAGTTGGCTGAGTTCCTTGAAGTGCCGGTGACCACCGTGCAGAAACGCATTCACGACGCGAGGAGAAATCTGAAAGGGAGGTTGCTGAAAATGGTCGAGGACACGCTCAAAGAGAACTCACCGCAGCGGGATGAGGCGAGCGACAGGGTCCGGTTCATGCTTGGTCATGCCGAGCGGATCGGCCAGGGAGTTCCGATCCTTGCCGGACTCGAAGCCGCCCGCGACCAGATGACAACGCAGAAGATGCGCAACCACGCGCAGGAAGTCATCGACGACGTGCTGGCCGGCCGGTCGATCCGCGAGTCGCTGGTCAAACGTCGCTGGCTTCTGCCGCCGATGGTCTTGCTCCTGATCCAGGCCGGCGAGTATCTGGGGGAGTTGGACGTCCTGATGCGCATGGCGGGCCATTGTCTGCGCGAAGGACACTACGAAGCCGACCCCGACGCATTCACGCGGGCGAAGGACTACCTCCTGCGGCGCGTTCTCAAACAGGGATTGGCCAAAGGAGCACAGGCGGTGGTGATGGACAGCCGACGCGTGTCTCCGATGCCCGACCTGAAGGAACGATACGACAAGATATGGATCGAGTTGCTGATGCCCGATGGTTCGCGCGAACGAGTCGAGCCGCTCTGCCCGCCGGACCACTTCAACAAGTGCTCAGCCGGCATCAAGATGGACACCATCCTCGATCGCCAGCAAGAGGGCGATCAGTTGACCGGCATGTTCCGCCTCCGCCTCGACCCTGCTGACTCGACCGAACAGCTCTTCCCGATCACCTTTCAGCCGTTTCGCGACGGCGAGGAGATACGAATCTGCTTTCAACCGATAGAAACGGAGCATTCCTCCTGAGCGATTGTGACAGTATACTGCAGCTTCAAGCGGCGCTGACGAGGAGGATGCCTTGAGAAAAATACTCTACCTGACGGATTCGCACATCGGTGCGGATACAACCGCGTGGTGTCAGCAGCCGTGCTGTCCGCATCTGCTGCCGGACCTGTGGAACGATCTGCGCGAGTTCGTGGCTGCGAACCCGTTGGACCTGGTCCTTCACGGCGGCGATCTGACGCACCACGGGACGGTCGACGAGCAGCGGGAAGCGGTCCGGATCGCCGTTGGGCTGGGAGTTCCGTTTCGTCTCTGTCTGGGCAACCACGATCTGGCCCGGGAGGGGGCACTGGAATCGTGGCTCTCACTCGGCCACGAGCTCTTCGGTGAAAGGTCGACGCCGAGCGGCGACTTCGCGGTCGACCTGGGGTCGGCGATTCTGCTGGTCGCGACCAATACGTGGCGGGACTCTGACCAGCCGTGGTTCTGGTCGCTGGAGGAGGCCTTGTCAGGACCGGTCCTTGCCGACAGGCAATACATGTGGCTGAAGGAGCAACTGGCCGCGCATCGGAACAAGCCCGCCATCCTCGCGATGCACGAAACGCTCTACCCGCTGCCGCCGAGGCTGACCGGACTGGAGCAGCCGACGCACGAGCCGTCGGGTTTCGACGTGGCGCGGACCCGGGGCTTCGTGGAGGAACACGACCAGATTCGCCTCGTCCTCTCCGGCCATTGCCACGCGACCTGCCGGACGTACGATAATGGCTGCGTCCACCTGACGACGGGCGCCTTCTTTGAGCCGCCGTTCCAAGTACGGATTCTGACCGTGGATCGGAATGGAATCGATGTCGAGACGGTCTGCCCGTCAGCCGTGGCCAAGTACAACCCGCCGATCGACGAGGGGAAGACCTGGACCTCCGGCCAGCCGGTCGACCGCCGCGTCAGGATGAACTTCTGACCGCGCGGAGCCGCCGGCGCACAAGGCGCGAATCAGGCGATCAGTTTGGCCAGATGATCGCGAAACGCTTGGCTTTGCCTGGCCTTGATCTTGAGGCAGTTGGGCAGCGAGTTACCCGCCGCGTGGGTGGCGATGCACTGACAGCAGATGCC
>Ga0123328_1001168_pt1 | contig 26020 bp, 22 predicted proteins | sample BioC12SIPDNA_2_FD_89702 | JGI IMG/M metagenome (GOLD analysis project Ga0123328, IMG submission 89702) | Anaerobic biogas reactor microbial communites from Washington, USA - Biogas_R1_A C12 SIP DNA | ecosystem: Engineered > Bioreactor > Anaerobic > Unclassified | place: Washington, USA...
AGTCATTACCCGGCAAGTGCGGTTCGGCCGGTGGTTTCACCCTGATCGAGCTATTGGTTGTGGTGGCCATTATCGCCGTGCTGGTGGCCATGCTCCTGCCGGCGTTGCAGAACGCCCGGGTCAAGAGCAGGCAGCTCGTGTGCATCGCCCGGCTGGCCCAGATCGGCAGGGGCACTTCGATGTACCTGAGCGACCACAACGACGTTTTTCCGCTTCTGACCAGCACAACGGAGTCGTTTATCCGCGGCTTGAATCCGTACATCAAGTTTTCCGACAGTCCGTACGACTACTGGGTCAACGGCATAAGCCCGCAGCACTACGATCCGAGCCCGCGGTGGTCGTGCCCGGAGTCGCCGGACTCGGGCGCGCCGCATGGACGGCCGTATACGCCGAATGCCGGGTTCGTCTTCGGGCGGCTGAGCACGAATCCCTACGACGGGATGTGGGGCGGGTTCGGCCGGATGCGGCTGAGCGAGATCGCCGATCCATCGGTAGGGATCTGGATGTCCGAGGCGGGTCAGTGGCACAGCGGTACCGCCTACAACTGGTATTGGCGGCCTTTCGTGTTCGGGCCGATCTGGGGCTCGGTTGGAGCGGGATGGGCTTACGTTCGATTCGAGTACCATCGGGGGCAGGCCAACGCGCTGCATGTGGATGGCCATGCGGCCGGCTATACGTACGAGCAGATGATGGACAGGAATCTGTGGTTGGTCCGGCCATGAAGCGGAGCCGCAGCGAGTCGTGACCGCCCTACCGGACCCTATCCCTCAGACAGGAGATGAAGATGGAGAATCGTGTTGTCGCGCTTGTGGTTCTGGCGGTCGCACTGGGCCATTGCGGAGCTTTGGCGGATCAGAAGGTTGAGACCTTCGATCGGTTTGATATCGGCCAGTCGTGGTTGCCCGGATCCACCGTCGACGGCTGGGGCAATCTGGAGACTGAGCCTTTCGGGACGGCCGGAATCGTGGCGGTGGACGCGGAAGGCGGCAAGGCGTTGCGATTGTCTGACAGCACGGGTCGCGTCGTGAGGGCGGAGTGGAACGCGGCGTTCAACCACCAGAGCATGCCCCACCAGTTCCTTCGGGCGGACATCCGGTTTGCCGCGGAAGCGGCGGAGATGGACAACGTACGGGCGACATTGCACTACCAGAGCCAGAACGTCTGGTGGCCGGAGGGGGGGGTGTCGTTGAGCGTCGCTTACGGCGCGCCCTCGGCCACGTTCACCGTCAAACAGGGGGACAAGCAGTACGTATCAGTGGATATCCCCGGCGGCAAGCGGCTGTGGTTTGACACGTGGTATACGGTCGAGATGGAGTTCGATTTCGGGGAGCTGCAGGCGCGGGCCCGGCTGGCTCCACGGGACGAGGCGAGTTGGCCGTGGACGGAGTGGCAGAAGATCGCCAGTCAGATACCCGCGTCGGTGCGGGTCGAAGCCAACGGCCTTGCCGAGTTCGACAATTTGGTTTTGGGCGACGAGGCTGCGGACGGACCGACGGCGACCCAGCCGACGGAGCAGGGCTTTCGTCCGGTGCCGGCCCATTCGGTTGACGCAGCGGAAGGCGTGTCGATCCACCGTGTCTCACCGCATTTCAAGGTTTACCCCGACGACCGGATCGAGGCGATGGAAACGCCGCTGCCGGTGGTGGAACTGTGCCGCGGCGAGTACGAGCCGTTCCAGATTGTACTCCAAGCGGATCGGAACCTCGCGAAGGTCCAGGTCGCGTTCGGCGACCTGCCGGCGGGCGTGACCGCCACATCTCAGCCGCAGGGCCTGGTAAACATCAAGAAGAGCCCGGTCCGGACGGGACCGACGCCGGACCCTCTGCTGAACGAGCCGGCGATGGACATACCGGCGGGTGAGAACCGGGCGTTCTGGATCACCGTGCGGGCCGATCGCGAGGCGGCGGCGGGCGAATTCGCAGTCCCGGTGACAGTCACGGCGGACGGCCGAGAGATCGGGCGGTTCATTCAGCCCGTCCGCATCTACGATTTTCCCATGCCGAAAATGCCGCACCTGGCATGCATCGTGGAGTTCCGGCCGTGGAACGACAACGAGGCGTACAAGGGTCTGTTCGGCTGGCCGATCGAGCGTCAGTACGCCCTGTATCGGCGGTACTATCGGTGGTACGCGGATCGGCGACTGCAGCCGGGCAGCCTGTTCCCGTGGTTTTCGGTAACGCAGGACGATCAAGGCAACTGGGGGGTCGCGCACCCGGAGTGGATCGAACAGACGTATCCGCGGTACTGGGAGGAGTTTCCCGGGGCGTTTCAGGTGGCGTGGGTGCGCAACCTGATGATCGGGCACGGATCGAGCTATACGCCGGTCGCAGAAGCCAAGAACGTCGAGGAGATACGCCAGACGTGGCGGCTGTTTCTTGCGATGCACCGCGACCACGGCTGGCCGATCGATCGGTACATGTGGTATCTTGGCGACGAGCCGCTGAATCCGGGAATCGACCAGAAGCGAGATCAGAACGTGCCGATCCTCAACGACTGGGTGGCTGCGGTCCGTCCGGAGCTTGGCAGTATTCCCGTCTTCGCCAGCGCGTGGCCGTTCGATCGGGATCTGCTGCCGTCGATCGACATCTGGTCGATGCTGCCCTACGGCGACCCGCAGTCGAACATCGAGCGGATGCCGCTGAAGGAGGCCAGAGCGTACGGCAAGGCGGTGGGACTGACGCTGGACGGCAGCACGAACCTGGTGATGGACCGCGAGGCGATCAACTACCGGCTTAACCCTTGGCACGGGTGGTACGCTGGAGTGCCGATGATCGAGTACTGGAACAACATGTGGTGGCAGATGACGCCGTGGGACCCGGCGGCGGACTGGTTCAGCCCGGAGTGGATTTTTCCCGGCGACGGCAATCTGAACTATCCGCCGCCGAGCGAGGATCAGGTAATCACGAGCATTCGGGCGGAGCTGTTGCGGGAGGGCATGGAGGATTACGAGTACCTCTGGCTGCTGCGTCACGCGGCGTACACGATTCGGACGGGCGGGCATGGGCCGAATGAAAATGAGTTACTTCGGCGAATTGATATGCTGTTGTACGACGCGCAGCAGTGGGTGGCCCGGGGGACGGTCAGGCGCGCGGAGAGCGACTATATCCTTCTGGCGTGTAACCTCCAAGTGGACCGGTTGCCATGGCTGGCGTACAAGCTGGATCGTCTGCGGCGGGCGATGGCCCGGACGCTGGAGGAGGCATATCGCAAAGGGTACGTGAAGGATGAGGCAATCGACACAGGACACGCTCCGCCGAACCGCTGGTTCGCTTATGAATAATATCTCCACACGGGTCCGTCTGGGGCCTTCCGAAACCAGGTGTTTGACCGATCCAGCGGTGCATTGAGCTCCCTAAGACGCTGAGTCTGGCGGCGGACAGCAGCCGCCCGGAGCGAAGCCACACGGAAGCCAACACCTCTCGATCGTCCTAACCCCAAGTCTGTGGGGCACTTATGGTTAAGGGGAATTCTTATGGCGTAGTCTGACAAGCAGGTGTATAATGTGCTCTGCAACAGCTCCTCTGTTGGGGTCTTCCCGGTGGGCGGAGGAGGAAGCGCCATGTCGTGCAGACGGTCGCTGGCGTTGCTGGAAGTCGTGGTGGGGGTTGCGATTGTCGCCCTTCTGATGGTGATCCTGCTGCCCGCGCTGAGCCGCGCGAGGGCTGCGGCGGGCGAGACGGTGTGCCGGTCGAACCTCAGGCAGTTGGCCCTGGCGATCGTGCTGTACGCCAGGGACGCCGATGGCTGGCTCGTGCCCTTCAACGACGGCTACGGGTACTACCACTTCTATGCGAATCTGTTGGCGGATAGCGTGTACGTGCCGACGGCGAATTGGACGAACGAGGCGTGGGGCGACGCGGCCGACGGGATCTGGCGCTGTTCGGCGGTGAACGATTCGCAGGTCGGCTGGGGCGGAGGTTATGGGGTCAATGGAGGGAGTAGCGACGGGCATCTGGTCGGCTGGGGACAAAGCCGGTCGTTGGACGCGATCGTTCGCCCCGCGCATTTGTGGATGATCGGCGACGCCGAAGGCCATCAGTTCGATCCAGAACATCAAAAGACCTGGCCTTTCGTGAGATGTCCGGCCTGCTTCGCCGATGATAGCAGCCCGTCGGCTGATTACCAGTTCGCCGCCGGCCGACATGATGGCGCCGCCAACGTGGCGTTTGCCGACGCCCACGTCTCCGAGACGGCCTATGCCGATCTGGCGGACAACCGCGGAGACGTTTTCGGGCATTACGGGCTGTGAAAGCGAACGATCGTCGGCGATCCTGCCGGTTGCGGTCGTACAGCCGGAGCGGCGATCCTGCATGCTTGCCTGACGCTCATCAGGAGATATAATCGCCGTAGTTGCAGGCCCATCCACCTGCTGGGACAGGAGTGCAGCCGATGACAGAGGCGATCGTAGTCGGTGGCGTTCTTGTCGCGTGCGTGCTGATTGGCGGCGGGCTGCTCTACGCCGGTGGGCGATTTCTGGTTCGGGCATCCGGCGTAACCTACGGGCGGAGCGTCGTGACGTATCTGCTGTCGGGACTGGCCGGCCTGCTGGTTCTGGCAATCTGCCGACAAGTTGGAATGCTGCTTCCCGATCCCCTTCCGGTGTTCGCCACCGCTCTGGGACTTGTCCTGTCGTTGATCGTCACGTGGGCGATTATCGCCAGAAAGTTCAATATCAGTCTCAGTCGAGCCTTTGTGGCTTGGGTGCCGACGTTGGCCCTGCTACTTCTTGCCGCCTCGGCGTTGATCTCAGGTCATGCGACCGTGACCAACGCCGCTCGCGACCAGACCGCGCGCAGCATGTGCGCCGCCAACCTTCGACAGATCGGACAAGGTTTTATCGCGTACGGACGGCTCCACCCCGACGAACCGCCGCCGCTGCTGGAGGATCTGGTGCGAATGGACCCGGAACTCGGCCATGTGGCGCACTGCCCAGCCGCCGGGCGACGCACGGAGCCGGACTACTTCTTCGTGTTTCCCCAGTATACGGTCCCTCCCGATACGATCATCGGCTGTGAGCTGTCACGGAACCACGGCAACGGCAGGAATGTCCTCTTCGCGGACGCCTCCGCCACCTTCATGCCGGAGGAAGAGTTCCGGCGCACACTGGCGGCGCCGGCCAACCAGGTTTTCGCGGAAGCGTTTCGGCGGGTCGAGAAACCTGAGCTGGCGGAGCACCTGCGGCAACGAAAACGGGAACCGACTATCTGGCAGCACATGCTTCCGTCGACGAGGTAACGTTCGGTCGCGGCTGCAACGCTCCAGGATGCAGGACCTTCAGCGGCCGTGTTTTTCGAGTTGGGCGAGGGTGCGGGCGAAGTCTTTGGGCAGTTCGGTGTCGAAGGTCATTTCGCTGCCGGTGGCGGGATGGCTGAAGGTGACGGACTTGGCGTGCAAGGCGAGGCGATCGATCAGCGGGTGTTCCGTCTTGCGGCCGGAAGGCTTGAAGCGGCGTTTGAACTCCGAAAGGTAGATGGCCTGCGGCGAGCCGTAGTGATGGTCGGCGATGATGGGCAGACCGACGGCTGCCAGGTGGACGCGGACCTGGTGCATGCGGCCGGTGCGAGGCCTGGCCTCGATCAGGGCGAACTCACGGAACTGCTGGAGCACGCGGTAGTCGGTGACCGCGTAGCGGGCCTTCTTGCCGCCAACCACGACGGGCTTGACGGATTTTTCGGTTTTGCGGAGCGGAAGATTGATGGTGCCGGACTCGACCTCGACAACGCCACGGACGATCGCCAGGTAGGTCTTATGGACCTGTTGATCCCTCCACTGGCGTGAGAGCTCGCGCTGGGCGTCGGCGGTCTTGGCCAGGATCATCACGCCAGAGGTATCGCGGTCCAGGCGATGGACGATGCGGAGCTGGTCGGCCAGTTCGGGCCGGTTGAGGGCGAGGCGGTCGAGAACCGGTTCGACGGCGAACTGGCCGCGGACGCTGTCGAGACCGGCAGGCTTGTCGATAACCAGCAGGTGCTCGTCCTCGAAGAGGATGCGGACGTCCGCCTGCTGCGGCCCACGAACGCGGCGCGGGGCGGGACGGCGCGAAGGCTCAACGCCGGCGGGTTCCTTTTCGTCGAAGTCCTCTTCGAGTTCTTCCTCGTCAAAGTCTTCATCTTCATCGAAGTCTTCGTCCAGGTCATCCTCGTCAAGGTCTTCGTCGTCGAGTTCAAAATCGTCGCGTTGTTTCTTGCGCTTTCGACTCATTATGATCTTCATCTCAGAATGGCGCATCGGATGACGCACCATCACGTGCAGTTTTATCTCGTCAGAAGCCCTTTACCCACGCCAGGCCGGCGTTGCCGCTTTCCGGGTTGATGTACGGGGTAATCTTTCCGCCGAAGATTTCCGGCTGATGTTTCTGGGCGACGGTCTTGCCGACGACGTAGCCGAGGGCGGCTCCGAAAACGATGTCGGAGAAATGGTGCTCGCGGTCGTCCATGCGTTCCAGGGCGACCAATCCGCTGACCAGGTAGAGAGGGATTCCGACCACCGGGCCGTAGTACTCATCGAGCACAGCGGCCAGGGCGACGGAACTGGAGGTGTGGCCGGAGGGCCAGCCCCAGTCTTCGCCGTTGGGCACTTCGGTGCAGGCGGCCAGTTTCAGCAGTACCGTGGTTGCTCCGTTGATGGCCAGGGCGCTGGTGAGCGTCTTGGCGACGCCGTAGGTGTGGCGGTCCTGTTCGAGGACTCCGTAGGCGTACATCAGGCCGGCGAAGGCGAAATGGGTGCCAGGATTGCCGAGGGCTCCGAACACGTCGCCCCACTCGGTGGACAGGGCACGGCTGCGGTCGAACTTGTCCTCGAAGCAGTCATCGGCGCCGGAGTCGCGGACGGCGACGGAGGCTCCGCCGGCGATCAGGAGGATGGTCAGGTTGGTCTTATCGGTAAAGACGGTCTTGGTGTCGCTCCAGAGGTCGCGCGGCATGTGTTTGAGGTCGGACTTGAGGGCCTCAAAGAAATCCGCGCCGGGCTGGTAAGGATCGTCGGCTGACGGCTGGGTGTCGGTGTCGAGATCGAGTTCGGAATCCTGCGGTTCGTAGGCCGCCAGGAGGAAGGATCCGGCGGTGAGCGGCTCAAGATCGGCGTCGTGCGATCTGTCGGCCGACGCGCCGACGGTGAAGCATTTTTCCGGGGTGGTGCAGCCGGTCCGGTTGACGGCGGCCCGACGGCGGGCATCGCGGCAGGCATCGTCCAGTGCATCGGACGCACTGGACGAGATCGACGAGCAGCCGGGGCAGAACAGGCTGAGAGTGGCGAGAGCGGTCAGGGTCGCGGAAACCAGTGCTTTCATGGCGCCTCCTGTGATTTTGTCTGGACTGACGAACGGCTCTATTATATGAGTAGATTCTGTACAAGCAATATCAGGGGCAACCGTCATGAAGAAAACGCCGTTATACGACGTACATGAGACACTCGGGGCACGGATGGTGGACTTTGCCGGCTGGTCCATGCCGCTGGTCTACGGTTCGATCATCGAGGAGCACGTCTGGACGCGGAGCCGAATCGGGCTTTTCGACGTCTCACACATGGGACGAATCGAAGTCTGCGGGGCAAAGGCTGGAGCGGCCCTGGACGGGCTGTGTACGCGGAAGGTCTCGGAGGCCGAGGCCGGCAAAACGGTTTATGCCCTGATGTGCAACGAGGACGGGGGCGTATTGGACGACCTGATGGTCTCCCGGCTGGGCGAGGATTCGTTCTACGTGGTCTGCAACGCGAGCAATCGGGAGAAGATCGTCACTCACGTGCGGGAGCACGCGGGTGAGACGGTTGAGTTCCGGGACGTCACGGAGTCGACGGGCATGGTCGCCGTGCAGGGGCCGAAGGTGGTGGAGTTGATCGGCCGCCTGCTGCCGGGCGAGGTGGCCGAATTGGGGCACCGCCGGGCACTGCGGGCGAGCATGTACGGGGTGAGCTTTATCGCCTTTCGGGGCGGCTACACTGGCGAGGACGGCTTTGAGGCGGTATTCGGTCCTGGAGCGGTGGTGGCGGTGTGGCGTCAGCTTTCGGGCCTGGCGTTCAACGGCGAGCGGATGGTTCGGCCGGCGGGTCTGGGAGCGCGGGACACGCTGCGGCTGGAGGCGGGACTGCCGCTATACGGGCATGAGTTGAGCGAGCGGATCGATCCGATCTCAGCGGGACTGCGATTCGCCGTGGATTTCGAGCATGATTTTGTCGGGCGGCAGGCGCTGGAACGGGTGGAGCGCGACGGGCCAAGTCGCGTACGGGTCGGATTGCGGCTTGATGAGAAGCGTGCGGCCAGACAGGGGCATCGTATTCTCTCCGACGGCCAGGACATCGGTGAAGTCACCAGCGGAGCGTACTGCCCGACAGTGGAGGCGTCGATCGCAATGGGCTTCGTCGATCGCGATCGCTCAGCGGTTGGGGCCACGGTCGAGGTGGACACGGGCAAGAACCGCCTTGCGGGACGGATCGTGGAGATACCGTTCTATCGACGGCCGAAGTAGTAGCGGGCGGCTAAGACACGGTTGCCGTTGGGACCGAGAGCGGTAGAATTAGGTTTGGCGGCATTGGGAAAGGGCTCTTGGCGGGACGGTGATGCGGATGGAGCGAATTCGGAAGATTCTAGGCAAGTACTGGGGCTACGAGAGCTTTCTGCCCCTGCAGGAGGAGGCGATCCGGTCGGTGCTGGAGGGTCGCGACTCGGTGGTGGTCCTGCCGACGGGCGGCGGCAAATCGCTGTGCTACCAGGCTCCGGCCCTGGCGATGGCGGGGACGGCGGTGGTCGTCTCGCCGCTGATCTCGCTGATGAAGGACCAGGTGGACGGGTTGCGGGAGTGCGGGGTGACGGCGGGCTTCGTCAACAGCAGTCAGAGTCCGGCCGAGCGGCACGAGGTGATGCGCGAGGTCGCGGCGGGAAAGGTGAAGCTGCTGTACGTGGCGCCCGAGCGGCTGGTCTCGCCAGGGTTTCTGCGTTTTGCGCGGGAGCAGAAGATTTCCTTTGTGGCGGTGGATGAGGCGCACTGCATCAGCATGTGGGGCCATGACTTCCGGCCGGAGTACCGCCAGCTTTCGAAACTCAAGGAGGCCTTCGCGGGAATCGGCGTTCATGGGTACACGGCGACGGCGACCGAACAGGTCCGACTGGACATCGCCACGCAGCTCGGGTTGGCCGAACCGGAGATCCTGGTCGGGTCGTTCGACCGCAAGAACCTGATCTTTCGGGTGCGTCGGCGTGACGGGCTGGTCGATCAGGTCTGTTCGGTACTCAAGCGGCACGCGGGCGAGTCAGGGATCATCTACTGCATCCGGCGGGCGGACGTCGAGGAACTCGCCGCGACGCTGGTGCAGACGGGTTTCAAGGCCCGGCCGTACCACGCCGGAATGAGCGACGAGGAGCGGAAGGAGAATCAGGACGCCTTCATCAGCGAGGAGACGGACATTATCGTGGCGACGGTGGCGTTCGGGATGGGGATCGACAAGTCGAACGTGCGGTACGTAATCCACGCGGCGATGCCCAAGTCGCCGGAGCACTATCAGCAGGAGGCGGGCCGGGCGGGCCGCGACGGCCTGGAGGCCGAGTGCTGGCTGTTCTACTCGGGCAAGGATTTCATGACGTGGAACCGTCTGCTGGGCGACGCGGAACCGAACTCGAAGGCGGTGTGGGAAGAGAAACTGCAGGCGATCTATGGGTACTGCACGAGCATGACGTGTCGGCACCGGTCCATCGTAAGGTACTTCGGACAGGAATTGGCGGATCGCAAGTGCGACGGCTGCGATATCTGCCTGGGCGAGGTGGACCGCGAGGATGACGCCCTGGTGATGGCACAGAAGATCCTTTCGTGCGTGCTTCGCCTGGAGGAGCGTTTCGGCGGCGACTACACAGCCGGGGTGCTGATCGGATCGCAGGAGGACCGGGTTTTCGAAAAGGGGCACGACCGACTTTCGACGTACGGGCTTCTGAGCAAGTACAGCAAACGCGTGGTTCGCGACTGGATCGAGCAGTTGGTGGACCAGGGCTATCTGCGAAAGCACGGGGAATACAACGTGCTGCAAGTGACGCCGGAAGGCTGGCGGGTGCTGCGGGGTTCGGGCGACCCGGCGCTGGCCAAGCCGGCGAAGAAAGGCCAGGCCAAAAAGGCGAAGGCACTGAACGATTCGTGGGACGGGGTGGATGAGGGGCTCTTCGAGCGGCTGCGACAGGTTCGCCAGATGCTGGCGAAGGAACGGCTGGTGCCCCCGTTCGTGGTGTTCAGCGACGCCTCGCTGCGCGACATGGCGCGTAAGCGGCCGACGACGCAGGAGGGGTTTCTGCAAGTCCACGGCGTGGGTCAGGAAAAGTGCCGGCAGTACGAGTCGCAGTTCCTCGGAGCGATGCGGAAGTACTGCGGCAAGCACGGCTTGGAGATGGACGTGGGGCTGGCGGACCTTGAGTTCTGAGGCGGCTGGAGCTATGGCGATTCCTGATCGGCGAGCGATCGGATTTCGGCGGCCAGATCGGGGTGGGTGGTGATGAGCAGGTCGGGCGACTGCGCCTCGTTCATGAAAACGTCGATGCTCAACAGGGTATCGACGCCGCGGTAGCGGATGGGGAACTCAAGCATCCTCTGTTGATCGACACTTATCGTCTCAGCGGTCTGGCGGAGTTGTTCTATCTCCGGATCGCCGAAACCTGACTCGATTCGGGCGGAGACCTGCCTGAACAACGGAACCAGGCCATGGATATCGAGGTTCAGAGTGATGTTCCGCAGTTTCGGCGGCTGATGCGAGACCGGCTCGCACTGGCATTGACAGCCGGACTGGACCGCGAGAGAGATCGTTGATGCCACCATCAACAGGCAGAAGAGTGGGCGCATCGGACTTCCTCCATGAATAGACCGCTAATGAGCATGATAGCGGACAGGTGCCGATGAGGCAAGAGGCAGATTCGGCAGACCGGCATTCCGCACTGACAGAGAGGCCGGCAACGGTTCGTGCCCGGTGCGGAGCGCAGCCTACACGGCGACCTGCGGCGCGGTGCGGATGCCGGTATCCTCGACCTCGAAGAATTCCTCCTTCTGGAAGCCGAAGAGGCCGGCGATGAGGTTGGAGGGAACGACTTCGATGCGGGTGTTCAGGTCGCGGACGTTGCCGTTGTAGAATCGCCGGGCAGCCTGGATGCGGTCTTCGGTGTTGGCCAGTTCGCGCTGGAGGTGGAGGAAGTGCGTGCTGGCCTTGAGGTCCGGGTAGGCCTCAGCGACGGCCAGCAATTGGCGGAGGGAATGGACGAAGTGATTCTCGTCGCGGGCCTGAGATTCGGGCGAGCCGGTGGAGGCCAGGGCGCGGCTGCGGGCCTCGGCGACCATCTCCAGCGTCTGGCGTTCGTGCGTGGCGTAGCCCTTGACGGTCTCAACGAGGTTGGGGATCAGGTCGTAGCGGCGCTTCAACTCGGTATCGACGTTGGACCAGGCCTCGCGGCACTGGAAACGGAGCTTGACCAGCGAGTTGTAGGTCGCGGCGACCCAGATCAACGCAATGACAAGCAGGCCGATGGGCAGGCACAGGCCGAGGCTGATAGGCAAATCCGGTTGGTGCATGGCGGCATCCTCTATGTTGAGGGCGAAGAGACTGGTCTGGTCATATCAAGATCGACTCCGGTCGGCGGACAGCTCACGCTGCTGCCGGACGAGATAGTCCGGCAGCCGGTCAAGAACACCGGCGATGACGCCGACGGCGTCCTCGTAGGCCTGCGGCGAAAAGACGCTGCCGTTTTGGGCGATCACGCAGTGGCGGTCGAACTTTAGGCTGAACACCGGCGAAGCGAGCAGGAATTCCATCGTCCGGGCGTGCAGCACGTCGTAGGCCCAGCGTTTGTCCGGGGCGCGGACGCAGAAATTGCGGCTGAACTCAGCGGACTCGAAATCGATGTCGTCGGCGCCGAAGAACTCGCCGATCTTGTCGAAGAAGTTTTCTCGCCGGAGGGAGAGCGGCTGGAGCGGCAGGTCCGAACCGAGGATGACCGCGGAGAAGTGGTTATGGTGCGTCTGCCGCCTGCCCTTGGAGTCATGGGAATGCGTCTCGTAGTGATAGTCAAAGCCGAGAAAAGAGCGGTCGCCCCACCGCCCCTCCAGCACGTTGTACGCGTAACGATTGGATCCCTGGCGGAGGCAATCGAACCGGGGAAAGCGGCCTTCCAGGTCGCTGCGATGGGCCTCGTCAAAGGTCATGCCATGTTGTGTCGCCCAGGCCCGTAACTCCTCCCTGCGTTTGGCGGCCTGTTTGGCGCTGACGACGGCCAGGACGATAATGACGGCGACGAACAAGGCGACTATCACAAACGGCATGGCTTCTGGCCCCATGGGTATTTCTCGCTACCGGCCGCAACTTCCGACTGAAGGATACCATGAGGGCCGTCGGAGATCAAGAGGCAGACCCAGTCTGTGCGCCTGGGCGTAGTGCAGAGAGCGGCGCGCCCGCCCTACCGACGGACGCGCCGATGGAGGCACTGGTGACGATGATGGCGCTATCGCACGACGGCCTCGACTTCGCGGAACCGTTCGATCGGGTGTTCACCTCGGAGTTCCTGGCGGTAGTCCCGTCTCCGCCGTTCGATATGCCGCGTGATGACGTCCTGACTCGGGACCCCTTCGTGATCGTTGACCGCCTGCTGATAGTCGTAGTAGCGGTAGTCTTCCGGAATGTCGTCGGCGGGCACGAATTCAGTGCCTTTGGCGTTGTAGTCAGCCTGGCGGGCCAGGATGTCGCGGACGTAGTCGATGTTGGACTGGAAGAACACCGGCCGCGGCAGTTCCTTGGGCAGCATCTCGACCGGATCGCGGCGTTCCTGCTGCTTCATCATCTCGCGGTCCGCGTGCAGGTGGCCGATCTCCATGTCCAGGTGATGCTCCCACATCTTCTTGATCCGCGGGTCGTCCTCCTGCTCCATGAACGAGTGGTAGAGATAGCACTCGGTGTAGTCGTGCATGACCAGGCGTTCGAACCAGGACATCGACGGGTCGATCAGGGACTCGTAGTGAGTCACGTGCTGCTCCTCGATCATGGCGATCTCGGAGTAGAGCCCGCGGGCCAGGTGCTCCTGCGACCGGTTGGCCTGGTTCATGTAGAAGTTCATGGTCTGCTGCTCCGCGGCGACGATGATGTTGGCGTGGAGCTTGGTGAGAATGTCGGCCGAACGGGAGTCGAAATGGTGGCGGATCTCATCGAACGGGTGGCGGTGCTCGGCGATGGTGGGCCGTCCGATGGTCACCTCGGTGTAGTCGCCGACGAGTTTCTCAGCCGGGGTGCCCTCGGTCATCTCCATCAGGTTGGCGTAGCGATAGAGATGGTCAAAGTCCTCGAGCAGGGCGAAATCGAGCACCGACTTGGCGTATTCGTCGGGCTCGGTGCGGGCCAGGAAGGCGGTCAGGTCGACCGCCACCTGTTCGTAACCGATGGTGTGCTCCAGCGTGGTCTCATCGCCGGGCACGAGGGCTGAAATCGCCTTTTGCTGCTGTTGCTCCATCCGGCGGGCCAGGGCCAGCTTTCGCCGGGTCTCCAGGTCGCCGGTGTGCCGGGCGAACTGATGCAAAAACCACTGCGACTCGAATTCGGCCCCGTTGAGCGTGATGATCCGGCATCGCGTGTAAGGATGCACGCTGTTCTTGTCGTAGGGTTTGACGTTCAGCTCCGACCAACTGCGAAGCTGCTGTTCCAGCGGAATGCCCTTTTCATCGAAAGGATTGAATGCCATGTCTGCTCCCCCTTTTGCGGTAGATGGCTTGGTCCGTTGCACCTGCGGCCCGCACGGCGACGACAATCCCGTGACTCCCGCCCCGTTGGCCGCGTCTCCCGTCATTTCAGAATAACACACGGGCGGTACGGGTCAAGCACTTTTTTCTTCGCCTAGGGCACCAACGGGTTGTGATACTTTGTGATCGGCGATGCGGATAAAGGTTTGACTCGTCGCACAGCGGCCGTTATGATTGGAGCCGAAGTGACTGGGGGATAGCCGCTTTTGGTCAAGCGGGAACCCGAATGGACCTGATCAATCGAGTCATGGGCGTACTGGCCGTGGCTCTGGCGAGTCTGCTCTCCTGCGAGGACGACAGCAGCACTGAAGCGAGGCAGGAGGCACTCGAAGCGTGCGAAGAGGTCGAGGAAAGGATCGATAGCCTCTTCAGAGCGCGGGATGTGAGGCACAAGCGAATTGGCGCCGGCCGATCGCTTCTGAATCTCGATCACAGGGTTGTCTGACAATCGACGGAGGCAAAGATGAGACTGCTCAAATCACTACTGGCGATGCTTCTGCTGTCGGCCGTGTTCGTGGCGATTCCTTCGTGCGAACGCGAGGAGGGCCCGGTGGAGGAGGCGGGCGAAAAGATCGATGAGGGGATCGAAGAAACGGGCGAAGCGATCGAGGACGCCGGCGAAGGGCGATAACCCGTCTACGAGAATTCCGCTGACCTGTGCATTCGTGAGGTTCTTCTGTCCGGAATGGGCGGTGTGGCTCCGCGCGATCAGGTGCCGGGCCGAATGAGAACTCCGCGAACAGCAGCGATACTGACGCGGACAACAGCGGAGTCCATCCCCTGCGCAAGGGACGGCGACTCTTCACGCCGGCGCCCCCTCCTGGCCGGGGTCGCCAGCGAAAAGGCATGTCGAACGGGTCCGGGCCGCCAGGTCACGAACCTGTCCGAAGCCAGTCTCCGCGCCGAGGGGAAAGACACTTCGAGCGGTTGGCGGGATCTCGCCGATGCCGCTGCCAATCCGGCTCTGAATGACGAAGGCGGCCGTGCGCCGCCGCATGAGAAGCATCACGACACACCCACCGCACCCGCCGCATGGCACTTGACCCGATTGGAGTTGAAATCCCGGGGCGGTTTTGCTAATTTCTGCTCAATTTGGACTATAATAACTGCGGCAACGGCAGGAGTCTGGACCAAATAGGCGGAGAACATGCCCAAACGAACCGACATAAAGAAGATTTTGATCATCGGGTCCGGGCCCATCATCATCGGCCAGGGCTGCGAATTCGACTATTCCGGCACCCAGGCCTGCAAGGCGCTGCGGGAGGAAGGGTATCGGATCGTCCTGATCAATTCGAACCCAGCGACGATCATGACGGACCCCGAGTTCGCGGATCGGACGTACATCGAACCGGTGACGGCGGAGGCAATTGAGCGGATTCTACAGGCCGAGCGCGATACGGGCGAACCGATCGACGCGATCCTGCCCACGCTGGGCGGCCAGACGGGGCTGAACACGGCGGTTGAGGTGGCGGACCTGGGGTTGCTCGAAAAGCACGGGGTGGAGATGATCGGGGCCAATCGCGAGGCGATCCATAAGGCCGAAGACCGCAAGCTGTTCAAGGAAGCGATGCTGCGGATCGGGCTGGAGCTGCCGCGAAGCGGCCTGGCCTACAACATGGCTGAGGCCAAGGAACTGCTGGCGGATATCGGCCTGCCGTGCGTGATCCGGCCGAGCTTCACCCTGGGCGGACACGGCGGCGGCATCGCCCGCACGGAAAAGGAGTTCTCCGAAATCTGCGCCCGGGGCATCGAGTACTCGCGGATCAACGAGGTCCTGATCGAGGAGTCGGTGCTTGGCTGGAAGGAGTACGAACTGGAGGTGATGCGCGATCGGAAAGACAACGTCGTGATCATCTGCAGCATCGAGAACTTCGACCCGATGGGCGTGCACACGGGCGACAGCATCACGGTGGCTCCGGCCCAGACGCTGACCGACAAGGAATACCAGCGAATGCGGGACGCGTCGATCGCGATCATCCGCGAGATCGGCGTGGAGACGGGCGGATCGAACATCCAGTTTGCGGTGAACCCGGCCGACGGCCGGATGGTGGTGGTCGAGATGAACCCGCGGGTCTCGCGATCGTCGGCTCTGGCCTCGAAGGCCACGGGCTTTCCGATCGCCAAGATCGCAGCCAAGCTCGCGGTCGGCTACACGCTGGACGAGATACCCAACGACATCACCAAGGAGACGCCCGCGAGTTTCGAACCGACGATCGACTACTGCGTGGTCAAGATCCCGCGGTGGACGTTCGAGAAGTTTCCGGAGGCGGACGAGACGCTGACCACGCAGATGAAGAGCGTGGGCGAGGCGATGAGCATCGGCCGCACCTTCAAGGAGGCCCTGCAGAAGGGCATCCGTTCGATGGAGATCCGGCGCTACGGGCTCGGACTGGACCGGATCGACAAGTGGTTGGCCAACCGCCGGGCGGCCCAACGGCAGAAGGTGCCGTTCAACGCCAAAGCCGATGACACGGTGGACGCCCACGAGGAGGCGGCCCAGAGGTTCCCGATTCCGGAACCGACCCTCCGCAACAAGCTGACCGTGCCCTGCCAGGGCCGGCTGTACTACATCCGCTATGCGTTCAAGATGGGCTGGACCGTCGAGCAGGTCCATGAGCTGACCAGGATCGACCCGTGGTTCCTCGAGAACATCCGTGAACTGGTGGCGTTTGAGGACGTGCTGAGCCGGTACGCCAGCCTCGAAGAGGCGCCCCAAGAGGTCCTCCGGCAGGCGAAGATGTGGGGCTATTCGGACGTGCAGCTCGCCAATCTCTGGAACACCACCGACAAGAAGGTCCGGGCCCACCGCAAGAGCCTGGGCATTGAACCGGTTTACAAGCTGGTCGATACCTGCGCAGCGGAGTTCGAGGCCTATACCCCCTACTACTACTCCAGCTACGAGCAGCCGGCGGTCGTGGCCGGCAACTCCTCCGGCGAAGCGAAGGCGTGGACCGACGACGAGGTCCGCGTCAGCAGCAAAAAGAAAATCGTCATTCTCGGCGGCGGACCCAACCGGATCGGCCAGGGCATCGAATTCGACTACTGCTGCGTCCACGCGGCGTTCGCCGCCCGCCAAGAGGGTTTCGAGGCGATCATGGTCAACTCGAATCCCGAGACGGTCAGCACCGACTATGACACTTCCGACCTGTTGTTCTTCGAGCCGCTGACCCTCGAGGACGTGCTGAACATCTGCGACAAGCTCAAGCCGGACGGGTTGATCGTGCAGTTCGGCGGTCAGACGCCGCTGAACCTGGCCAAGGGGCTGCACGAGGCGGGCGTCCCGATCATCGGGACCAGCGTCCAGTCGATCCGCCTGGCTGAGGATCGCGAGCAGTTCCAGAAGCTGCTGCAGGAACTCGGGCTCCGCCAGCCGCCCAACGGCACCGCGGTCAACGTGGCCCAGGCGGTCGAAGTGGCCAATCGCATTGGCTATCCGGTGCTGGTCCGGCCGGGCTTCGTGCTCGGCGGGCGCGGCATGGAAATCGTCTACGACGACCAGTCGCTGGCCAAGTTCATCCGCGAGGCGGACGATTACTCCGACCGGCCGCTGACCGAGAACCCCGTGCTGATCGACAAGTTCCTCGAACTGGCGACCGAGGTGGACGTCGACTGCGTGGCCGACGGGACGGACGTGGTGGTGGCCGGCGTGATGGAGCACATCGAGGAGGCGGGCATCCACAGCGGCGACTCGGCCTGCGCCCTGCCGCCCTACTCGCTGTCGCACGAACTGGTGGACCAGATCATCGACCAGACGGTGGCGATGGCCCGGCGGCTGGACGTACGCGGGCTGATGAACGTGCAGTTCGCGATCAAGGACGAACAGATTTACGTGCTGGAGGTCAACCCGCGTGCGTCGCGAACGGTGCCGTTCGTGAGCAAGGCGACGGGCATTCCGTGGGCGAAGGTGGCGGCGAAGGTGATGATGGGCAAGTCGCTGCGGGAACAAGGCGTGACCCGTACGGTCTGGCCGCGGCACACCAGCGTCAAGGAGTCGGTGTTCCCGTTCATCAAGTTCCCGGGCGTGGACATCATCCTGGGTCCGGAGATGCGCTCGACCGGCGAGGTGATGGGCCTCGACGACCGATTCTCGATCGCGTTCGCCAAGAGCCAGATGGCGGGTTCGTCGCCGCTGCCGACCGAGGGCAACGTGTTCATCTCGGTGCGGGACGCGGACAAGAAACTGATCGAACCGATCGCCCGCGAATTGGCGTCGATGGGGTTCAATATCATCAGCACCAAGGGCACCTGGGAGATCCTGCGGGCGGCGGACGTGCCGGCCCAGTTGATCCCGAAGGTCCTGGAGGAGCGGCGGCCGAACATCCTCGACCTGATCGAACACCGCGAGATCGCCTTGGCCATCAACACCCCCACCCGCAAGGGCAAAGACTCCGACGAGGGCAAGATCCGCGCCGCCGCGGTAACCCACGAGGTGCCGATCGTGACCACGATCACCGGGGCGAGGGCCGCGGTGCGGGCGATGCGGGCGATGCGGGAGAGCGGCTGGAACGTCAAGCCGATCCAGGAGTACCACAGGCAGATGACCTGATCGCTCCGCCGCCCTGCAGCGGCTTTGTTCGGCGGCGAGGGCCGTGCTCACTCGCGATTGGGAAGCCGCACGTCGTGGTCGAAGCGGTTCAGCGGACAGCGGTCGCAGAGGGCGATCTTCCTGCAGTAGTTCTTGCCGGTGGCGACCAGGAGGGCGTGATACTCGTTGTAGAGCGGCACGTCGGGCGGGAGGTTCGATTCGAAGAAGTCCTTGATCGCGTGGTAGTCGTCGTCCTCGGCGATAAGCTTGTGACGGACCATGACACGGTAGGTGTAGGCATCGACGACGAAGGTGGGCTTGCCCGCTGCGTAGAGCACGATGTCGTCGGCGGTTTCCGGGCCGATGCCGTTGATCGACAGCAGTTCCTCGCGAAGGCTGTCCACCGACCGACTGAAGAATATCTCGAGGTCGCCGCCGTACTCCCGCCAGACGTGGCTCATGAGGTTGTGCAGGCGGTTGGCCTTGACACGAAAATACCCAGCCGGGCGAATGATCTCCGCCAGACGCGGCAGCGAACAGGTGGCGAGTCTCTCCACGTCGATCAGGTCGGACCGGCGCAGATTGGCGATCGCCCGCTCGACGTTGGCCCAGTTGGTGTTCTGGGTCAGAACGGCCCCGATCATGATCTCGAGCGGCCCGTCGCCGGGCCACCAGCGCTGGGGCCCGAAGTGGGCCAGCATCGCCTGGTAGAGGGCCATCAGCTCGTCGTGTTTGGCGGCCATCGCACGCGTTCTCCCGTCAATCAAATGCACCGCATCGGCGGTTCGACCCTTGTCGAATGATAGGCCTCATGGTAGTTTACTTCGAAGCATGATCGGAATGAAGGGCAAATCGACTGGACGGAGCGGGCAGAACCCGCCGTATTCGCAGGACATCCACCGGCCGGTTACCTCGCTGGTGTTCCTGTTGCCGCTGGTGGTGGTCTACGAGCTGGGAACCCTGCTGATGGCGGGCAACCTGCCCGAGGCGCTGCACTCGCGGGTCATTGCGTTCCAGTTGCTGCATCGGTTCCTGGCCCTGTTTGGAGCGACGATCTTCTATCTGCCCGGATTGCTGGTGCCGGCGATTTTGGTGGCGTGGCACGTCGCGACGGGCGACACGTGGCGGGTCCACAAGAGAACGCTGGGGCTGATGGCGGTCGAGAGCCTGCTGCTGGCGATCCCGCTGGTGGTCTTCTACAACGTGGGCAGCAGCTACGTGAACCTCTGGTCGCCCCTGGCCGCTCCCGCCGCGGAGGGCTGGCACGGCAAGCTGCTGCTGTCGATCGGGGCGGGGATCTACGAGGAACTGCTGTTTCGGCTGATCCTGATCTCGCTGCTCGGGATGATCATGATCGATCTGGCCCGACTGCCCGAGCCGCCATCGGTTTTTTTCATGGTGCTGATTTCCGCGACGGCGTTCAGCCTCTATCATTACCTGGGGCCCGAGACCTTCTCGTGGCCGACGTTCATGTTCCGCGCCGTGGCCGGCGGATACCTGGCGGGAATATTCATCCTGCGGGGATTTGGGATTACCGTCGGCTGCCACGTGGTTTATGATATTCTGGCGATGATCTTGAACGCCCTGGCGGGTTCGCCCGAATAGGCGGACCCGACGCCGGGCGAGGAGCGGATTTGTGGTCGAGTCGAACGTGGACGCACCGAAACTGGAGGAGATGAGGCTCTACGTGTACGGGCGGCCGTTGCACCCGGAACTGTTCGGCGTGTTTCTTCAGCACAAGCTGGATCTGGGCCGATACCAAGCCGACATCTGGCTGCTGGGGTTGGGACACCTGGTGTGCTTCCACACGCCGGAACAGACGGTGACCGAACTGGTGGTCCAGGCCAGCGAGCTGTACTCGTCAGCTGGTCTGATCGAAAAACTCCCGCTCGAAAAGAAGAGCGACTTTCGCCACTGCCTGGACGACCGGGTCTTCTACATCGTCAGCACCCAGGCCGAGACGATGAGCCAGGCGGTCTTCGAGCAGGTGCATCGCGAGATGCTTCGCTTCGCCGAGACGCGCGGCCTGTTCATGCCATTCGACCAGTGGGCCGAGGGCAAGGGACTGGCCCCCTTCAGCTTCATCGACTACGAGCACCGGACCCGCGAGTTGTCGGTGTTCGCCTACCATGCGTTTCCGTCGCAGAACCTGATCCTGCGGACCCAGTCGGTGTTCTCGCTCGAGGCAATCTCATCGGAACCGCGGGCAACGGCCGAGCCGGAGGAACCGGACGCATGAGCGAGCTGGCGCGGCGGGCGATTCGGCAGGTGCGGCTTGGGCTGCAGTATTGCTGGAGGCTGGACCGCCGGGCAGAAGAGTCGCCGGTCCCGATCACGCTGCTGGTTTGCGGGCTGGGTGTGGGTCTGACGCTGTGCGCGGTGTTTGCAGCCAGTTGGAAGTACTACGGTGATATCTACTTCACCGAGTGGACGCGCCTGAGGCTCGTGCCGTCGGTCATGGTGGTCCTGGTCCTGACCGTGCTGAATTTCAAGCAACTGGCGGGCCTGGCGGTGACGGCGGACCGGCTGGTGCTCGGAACCGGGCCGTCGGACCAGCCAACAACCTCGCAGATCCGGCAGATATCGCTGGTGGGCGTATTGGCGGTGGTCCTGGCGCTGCTGCTGAAGTTTTCGCTGATCCTGGCGATGCCCTACCACGCCCCATGGTGGCCGGATGACTGGCGGGCGATGTTCAACCGGCTGTATCCCAAGATGCACTTCCGGGTGCTCCTGCTGCTGGGATTGTGGGGCAAAGCGGGGCTGCTGGTGGCCGCGGCCACCGGCTGGCAGTCGCCGACCATCAACCCGCAGGACCGCGACCTGCGCCGGCGGCTGAGAATCCGCCCGCTGCTGGTGAACCTGGTCCTGGTGACGCTGGTGACGGCAGTCTATTTCTCCAGCCAGCGCAGCCGCGGACTCGGGCTGCTGGTCGCGCTGTGGATATTCCTGGTCGTCTACGTGGCCTCGATGCTTCTCTCACGAGCCCAGCGCGGCCACGACAAACACTCGATGTTCGCCTGCGCCGAACTGGCCGAACAGGCCCTCCTTCTGGCGTATCTGGCGATCTCGAAGTTCCTGTATCAGCCGTGATACGAAACGGCGCGTGGTTCTCCAGGAAAAAACCCTATTTCGACGACTGGCGTTGCAGCTTCTCGACAAGGAAGTCGTAGGCGCGGCGGCCGGAGATCTGGTGGCGGCCTTCGAACTCGTCCAGTTCGATTTGGTTTGAGGCGTCCCAGACGGCGTAGATTTCGCGAAGGCGGCCAACGGCGTCGCGGACGGCTTCGATGGGAAAAATGCCGTCGCGAGTACCCGCCTCGATCAGAACCGGGCGCGGCGCCAGCAGAGCGGCCAACTCGGGCAGATCGCCCACGCCAAGTATGCCCGGTATGAAGTTGCAAATACAGTGGTGCATGGCCAGGATGCTGGCGTGCCACGAGCAGAAGTAGCCGCTGATCACAGCGACGCGGATCCGCTCATCCACCAACGCACTGAAGAACGTGTGCATCCCGCCGCCGGAAATGCCCATCGCACCAAGCCGCTCCGTGTCTGCCTCCGGCAGCGTGGTCAGATAGTCAACGAGCCGCCGCGCCTCAAAGACCCGTAGACCGGCCAGACTCCCCCCTGCCATCATTGCCCACGTCGCAACCGCGTGGCAAGGCGGGGACTGGCCCTGCCCAAGCTCCGGCTGCACGTGCGACTGGTCAGGCACGTGCTCGCCGAACGCCATGATCTCCGGAGCGGCCACGAGAAACCCGCGACGGACCAATTCAAGCGCGAAGTCCTTGTGATAGCCGTCCGGCGTGGTTCGCTCCTCGCCGTCCTCCCAAAGACCAATGATGTCCTTGACGCCGTACCCGTGTCCATGGAAGGCCAGAACCACCGGCAGCGGACCCGGGCGGCTTTTGGGAAACAGCAGGTAGACCGGCAGTATCTTGCCCCGGGTCGTGTGGATGGTGATCTTCCGGCGGATGTGGTCGCCGCGCTCCACCTGCTCGATCACCTCCGCGGCGAAGTCCACCGCATCGAGATCCTGAAACCCGAGGGTGGCCGCCAGTTCGCTTCGAACCTGTCGCTGCCAAGCCCGGCCCTCGTCCGGGCCGGCGGCTTCGAACACGTGGCCGGCAGCGGCGGCCTGCTGATACCGCCTCAGCAGGGCCACCGGGTCCAACGGGGGCAAACTGGCCACGTCAAGCCGTCTGGTCGCCATTGCGTTATGCTCCTGGAAGACTCTCTCCGCCGATTCACGCCACACCCCGCACAATGCTATCATGGCCGGAACCGACCGCCAAGTGAATCCGTCCGATATTGCCATTGAACAGGCCGCCAATCCGTGTTAGAATGGCATTTAGTGGACAGTATCTCTGTCTGAACCACATCTGATTGTACGGGGTCGGACGAATCTTGGCGAAGGACCAGTCCGTATGGAAGAACGATTCGCCGTCAACTGCCCGCATTGCCGCCAGTCATACCGCGTGAGGTACTCAACGCTTGGTCGGGACGCGGTTTGTGCCCAGTGCAAGCAGACGTTCCGCCTGCTGGTCCCGGAGTATCACGGCGAGGACGAGATCCTGGCGTGGCTGGAGCGTGGACAGGAAAAACCCGCCAACGGCACCGTTGCCGGCCTTAAGATCGTCGATTCGAAGGCCGAGCCGCAGTCTACACCGCAAGCAATTCCCTCACCGTCATCAACGACTGCAGGCGGCCAGCGCCGCCTGCACCTCTACAAGGTGGACCCGACCCGGGCCTTCTTCTGGTTCCCAGCGGAGTTACTGCACCAACCCGGGATCCGGGCCTCGTTTCCCCAACGGTGCGTCAAGACCCTCTCCAAAGACGACCTTCACATCTACCTGGTGCACTGGTCGGCGACTCCCTCGCCGCTGGCGCCGACGGAACACCACGGCAAACCCAAACCCGTGGCCACGCTGGAACAATTTCCGGCCGTGCCCCCTGTCGAGTTGCTGGAGTTTCTGCCCAAGAGCTACGGCGATGAGCCATTCAGCCTGCCCATGCCCTACTACGCATCCACCGGAGTCGACCCGACCGGCATCGTCCGCACCAGTATCTCCGGCAACGGCGCCGAACAGCGGTGTTGGCTGAGCATCTCGAACCTCGAGGTCGCCCGGCGATTCTATGCCGCCGTCCAGGGCGATCATGACGAGGAATACCAGAAGTTACGCTTTCACAGCGACTTGCGACGAAAAGACCGCTGGGGGCGACTCTCGGGGCACCTGCAGACGTCCCTGCTGGAGTGGTACAGGCCCTTGTCCGACGAGCGATTCATCAAGTATCTGCCAGATGAAGAGACACCTAGGACAGCGAACGGATCATCGGGAATTATTATTACCGACAGACGCTTAGTTTTCCATAAGGATCGGATCTGGCGGGCCTATCCGCTGGAGGAACCACTGACGGTGCGGATGCAGGAGCAGGTGGACGGCGGGGCTTGGGTTGAGGTCTTCTCGGTCGCTCATGGTCGGGCGGTGACGCGGCTGAGCAGCAAGTCCTGGGCCAATCTCAAGCACTACCTGACCGGTCTGGAGGCGCGGGCGAAATTCTTCGGGTAGCGGCAGAAATTCGGCGGTTGGCGTCATTGACTTTTTGGGGGGCTGGGGGAAAAATTGGGGGAATTTCGCTGATTTTATATTGACTTTCGGCCCCCTCGTGATATTTTTGAGGGTCTGCGGACCCCTTTGTGCGCCGGGCACTTAGGAGGTCCCTAAAGCTGCTGTAGCTCAGCCGGTAGAGCGCGTCCTTGGTAAGGACGAGGTCATGGGTTCAAATCCCATCAGCAGCTTGGATTGTTTGTTCACGGACTGGCCCGTCACTTAATTGTGGCCGCTGGCTTATTGAACCGGATGAGCGTCTATAATATCGAACTAAGGTGCAATTGGTATTAGGGTAATCAGGACAGGAGGTTAGTCTCCATGGCAAAAGGGAAATTCGAGCGAACCAAACCGCACGTGAACGTCGGCACGATCGGGCACGTCGACCACGGCAAGACGACGTTGACCGCGGCGATCACCGACTATCTGGCGAGCAAGGGCTTGGCAGAGAAGAAAAGCTATGACGAAGTGGCGAAGGCGTCGGAAAAGGACGGCCGTCGCGACCCGACGAAAATTCTGACCATCGCCACCGCCCACGTGGAATATCAGACCCTGAACCGCCACTACGCCCACGTGGACTGCCCCGGACACGCGGACTACGTCAAGAACATGATCACCGGCGCCGCCCAGATGGACGGAGCGATCCTGGTGGTTTCGGCTGCGGACGGCCCGATGCCGCAGACCCGCGAGCACATCCTCCTGGCCCGCCAGGTGAACGTGCCGGCGATCGTGGTGTTCCTGAACAAGGTGGACCTGGTCGATGACCCCGAGCTGCTCGAGCTGGTCGAGCTGGAGGTCCGCGAGCTTCTGAGCAAGTACGACTTCCCGGGCGACGACACCCCGATCATCAAGGGCGCCGCCCTTCCGGCCCTCCAGGGCGACGCCGACGCCCAGGCCAAGATCCAGGAACTCCTGGACGCGGTCGACAGCTTCATTCCCGAGCCCAAGCGTCAGGAAGACCTGCCGTTCCTCATGCCGATCGAAGACGTGTTCAGCATCAAGGGCCGTGGAACGGTCGGCACCGGTCGTATCGAACGCGGCCAGGTCCGCACCGGCGATGAGGTGGAGATCGTCGGCCTCAACGCCGAGTCTCGGAAAGTAGTCGTGACGGGCGTCGAGATGTTCAACAAGACGCTGGACGAGGGCATGGCGGGCGACAACGTCGGCTGCCTGCTGCGTGGCGTGGAGCGTGAAGAGCTGGAGCGCGGCATGGTGCTGGCCCAGCCGAAGTCGATCACGCCGCACACCGGCTTCATGGCCGAGGTGTACGTGCTGACGAAAGAGGAAGGCGGCCGGCACAGCCCGTTCTTCCCGAAGTACCGTCCGCAGTTCTACTTCCGGACGACCGACGTCACGGGCGAGATCTCCGCGCTCAAGAGCCGCGACGGCAAGGACGCCGAGATGTGCATGCCCGGCGACAACATCCAGATGCAGGTGAAGATCCTCAAGCCGATCGCGATGGAAGAGGGCCTGCGGTTCGCCATTCGCGAAGGCGGCCGGACCGTCGGCTCGGGTGTTGTCACGAAGATCCTGGAGTAGTATAATAAGAGGTTTGGGCGATCCCGGGGCCCTTTTCGCGGCCCCGGGATCGATCTATTACATAGAACAGTGTTGGTTCGGCGGAGAGTCTGACGATGGCAAAGGGTCCGAAAGGCGAGTGGGTTTGGATGGAATGCACCAGTTGCGGTTCGCGGAACTACCGGACCCCGGTTTCGGCCAAGCCCGGCCAGGGCCAGGTGAAACTGGAACTGAGCAAGTACTGTCCGCGCGAGCGGAAGCACACGACGCACAAGATCCGCCGGAAGTAGGCTGATTGTAACGCCGGGCGTTCCCAGGCCTTGCGGCCTGACGAACGGCGAACCAGCGACCGAGACTGCGACACAGGGCAGTAGCTCAATTTGGTAGAGCACCGGTCTCCAAAACCGGCGGTTGGGGGTTCGAGTCCCTCCTGCCCTGTTGTGTCGTCGGGGACCACCGACCCGGCGGCTAGCGTAACCTCTTGCGAGAGAGCAGGTTAGAGATGGCAAACAAGACGAGCACGACCAATGCGGAACAGGCCCAGTGGTTCAGCGTGTACAAGCCGACGCAAGGCTACTGGACCCGGCTGTGCACCGCTTTGGGCAGTGCGGCCCTGGTCGCCTGGGGCG
>Ga0123328_1001171_pt1 | contig 26009 bp, 16 predicted proteins | sample BioC12SIPDNA_2_FD_89702 | JGI IMG/M metagenome (GOLD analysis project Ga0123328, IMG submission 89702) | Anaerobic biogas reactor microbial communites from Washington, USA - Biogas_R1_A C12 SIP DNA | ecosystem: Engineered > Bioreactor > Anaerobic > Unclassified | place: Washington, USA...
GCTCGCGACGGGCTCGGCGCCCGTCTGGGCCGTCTGCGCCCGGACCCACCGGGCCGGCATGCACAGGAGCGTAAGGGCGAGGATGAATCCGACAGCGACGGCGCGACTTGCTCGCATGGGTCCTCCTTGCGTAGTTCAGGGGAACGCTGGGGCGGACGGAATTGCGCGGTGCGCGTCCTTCGACCCTCGAGCCCGGCCGGTCCGCTGCCGGGCTCCTTCCCAGATTTCAGAGGCGTCCCAGCTTCTGTGCATCGTACGCATTGCGGACACCCCCGTGCAAGCGAAGGCGCCCGTGCACCGGGCCACCCCCTACCGCGTGCCGATGGGGCCGGGCTCCAGAAAGGCCCTGCGCACGTCGTCGAAGCCCCGGACGCCTCGGCACCGCAGTGCGTTCACCGCCTGCTCGCCGGCATCCCAGGCGGCGGCCACGCCGTCGGGCCGGGCGCCCCACTCCCGGGCCAGCCGCGAGCCCACTTCTGCGCGCGGCAGGAGCCGCTCGAAGCGATCCTCATCCTCCCGCCACCGGTAGATCGGCTCCAGGCGCCCGCCCAGCCGGACATACAGCGTCCGCACGCGGCGCATGGCCCCGCGGCGGGCGCGGGCGACGTGGATGTAGAGCTGCAGCCCGATCCCGCCGAGGTCCCCGGCGGCGACCCCGAACGGCGCCAGCATGGCCAGCGCCTGGCCGGGGTCGTCGGCGTGCATGCAGGTGACGCATCGCCGGCCGCCGCCGGCCAGCCGCAGGAAGTCGCATGCGGCGGTGCCCCAGAGATAGCCGTACCAGCGACCGGCCCCCAGCTCGTGCACCAGCAGCGTGGCGGGGCGCGGGATGCGGCCCCGGGCGGCGTCGCAGAGCACGTACGCGTCGGCGACGGTGACGATCGGCTCGCCCGGCGGGAGGAACCCCAGCAGCGCGGCCATGATCGTGGTCTTGCCGGCCCCGCCCGGAACGGCGCCCGTCAGCCAGCTCGTTCCGTTCAGAACCATGATGCGGCAGAGGGCGGCCATCTCGGCGTCCATGGTGCCGGCATCGACCAGGTCCACGATGCTCAGCGTGCGCCCGCCCCGCTGATTGAGCCGCTCGATCTCGACAAGGTTGCCGTGTTCGATGCCGCCGAGGCCCGACAGAGTCGTCACTGCACCCCCTCCCCTCGTTCGGAAGCGCGGACCGCAAGGCCCGGATCAGGTTTACACGCACGTGCCGTTTATGGTAGAAGATGCAGGCTGCTTTTTGTAGCGGAGGCGCCGGTACGCCTTCGATTCCTGAGGCTGGGAACACCGTTATGAACCTTCGGCGCAGCGTGCGGGCGGTGCTGCTTGGGGTGCTTCTGCTCTCGACGTGTTGAGCGCTTCCGTGCCGCGCCCAGGGCCGGCTGCTGGAGTTCGACCACAGCCATGAGACGCTGTATCTTGAGTCGAACCAGACGGTTACGACGTGGGAGGACGGCCCGGTCCGTGTGTTCATCGCCGATGCGGGGGCCGTGATCCGCCAGGGCGAGTCGCGGCTGAGCGCGCCGCGGATGGTGGTGTGGTTCGACCGGGAGGCCTCGGCGCGTGCGGGCGTGCGTGCGGCGCGGGTGCGCGTCTACGCAGAGGGCGTGGAGAACCTGCAGGGACGCGGAGTGCCGGTGCGGCTGGTCGAACGCCGGTCGGTGCGGGAGGCCGGCGCCGTCTCGATGCACTTCTCCAGCACGCTCGCATTCGTCTGGGACTGCCCGCTGAACCGTCGGGAGGCCCCCGTGCCCTCCCCCATGCTGACGCGGGCGGAGGACATGACGGCCGAGGCGCAGGGCGAGTTCCTGTGGACGGACTACCTGCCACCCACCGCGGAGGAGCGGCTGCATCTGATCGCCCAGAACCTCAATGCCGAGTACTCGGAGGTAGAGTTCGCCGAAGGCAGGATGGTCGGCGTCTACATGGGCGACGTGCGCGGCACCTACGCCAACATGGACATCCGGGCCGACGCCGCCGTCGCGTGGTACAGTTCCTCGCAGCGCATGTGGGAACTCTACGCCGAGGGCAACGTGCGCATTGCGCGCGCCGCCGCACCGGCGGAGCAGTCGCCTTTGCGGGCGGGCGCCGAGGCCGGCGTGACCGACGTGCTGGACTTCCTGCACGCCGACCGGCTGTACATCAACCCGGAGACCGCCCGGGGCCTGGCGACGACTCCGCACGTGCGCGTCAGGGACCCCTACGCGCCCGTCGAGAACGTCTACGTGGTCCGGGGCCAGGAGGCATTCATCGTCGACAGCCAGACGCTGGTGATCACGAAGGCGTCCCTGTCGCAGTGCGAGTTCGCCCGGCCCCACTACCACTTCGAATCGCGCCGCGCCCAGGTGGTGCGCCACGGGCCCAACACCGTCTTGAACGCATGGGACGTGCGCCTGAAGGCGGGCAGGGACGACCGGACGCTGCTGTGGGTGCCCTTCCTCGGCACGAACCTCTCGAATCGGGCGTTCCTGCTGGCCGACTACGCCCTGGGCGTCTCCAGCAAATTCGGTGCCTTCATGCAGACCACGTGGCTGCCCATGGACCTGATGGCGGCGCCGCCCGACTGGCTCGAGGAATGGACCGTGAACCTCGACTACTACGGTGCCCGCGGGCCGGCGGTCGGGACGCAGATCGAGTACGGGTTCGGCTCCGGCCGCTACCCCACGCATGACGGCCGGATCGACGCCTACTTCGTCCACGACCGCGCCAGCAGGGACGACAACGACGTCCCCGTGCCCCAGCGGAACCGCGGGCGCTTCCACTGGGAGCATCGGTCGCAGTTGAGCCCGTTCTGGCGGGTCGACGCGGAGTACTACCGGCTCTCGGACGCCAACTTCCTGAACGAGTACTTCGAGGATGACTTCGAGAACAGGAAGCCGCCGGAGAGCTACCTGCTGGCCCGCTACCTGCGTGACTCCACCTACCTGGCGCTGCTCTACAAGGCGCAGGTGAACGACTTCCTGACGCAGATCGAGGAACGTCCCAGCGCGGACCTGCAGGTCCTGGGGCTCTCGCTGGGCCGCCTGGTCTACGACGGATCGCTGACCGCCGGCCTCTACGACCTGGAGTTCAGCGACCTGATCGCCCCGGCCCCGAACGATCCGCCGGCCGTCACCCGCTTCCACACGGATCACCGGCTCTCCCTGCCGTTCATGGCCGGCATCGTCCGCGTCAATCCCTTCGTGCGCGCCCTGGCCACCACCGTGAGCCGAAGCGCCGACGACGGCACAGGGTTCCAGGGCCGCGTCAGCCGGGCCGGAGTCGGGGCGGGCATCACCGCGAGCACGACGTTCTCCCGCGCCTACGACCTGACCTCCGAGCGGTTCAACCTCAACCGCCTCCGACACGTCGTCACCCCGCACGTCGGGGTCGAAGCGCTCTCGGTCTCCGGAGACGGCTCCGCCGACTTCATCCAGATGGACGAGATCGACACGATCGACAACATGGTGCAGGCCACCGTCGGCGTGCGCCAGCGCCTCCAGACCAAACGGCTGGTGGACGAGCAGTGGCAGTCGATCGACTGGGCGAAGCTGGACGTGGCCCTGGTGGCACGCAGCAGCGACTCGGTCAACACGGACCTGGACGAGGGCTACATCAGCGCCGACTTCCGGATGCAGCTCACCGATCATCTGTCACTGCATTCGCGGGACAACCGCATCTCGCTGGGCGATCTCCCCTCGGTCTACAACATGGGTCTGGCCGCCGAGTACATGCCCCGCTGGGCGCTGAGCATCGACTACGACCGGATCAGCGACGTCTGCTCCACCGTGACCCTGACGCTCAGCCGCGAGTTGAGCGACCGCTACCGGCTGCTCCTGTTCGAGCAGTACGAGTTCGACTCCCGGGGCACGGGCGATCGGGCGAACCTGGGCACCACCGTGATACTCCGCCGCGTGCTGCACAAGTGGGTGCTGGACCTCGGCCTGCACGTCGAGAGGGCCAACGACGAGGTGGCGTTCATCTTCGGCTTCGGGCCGGCGGGATGGGGTGTCTACACCGATCCCCGCCGCGCCGGGCGGCGCTGATCGGGCCATGCAAATGCCACTGCCCAGCAGAGACGGCGCCCCGCAGCCGCTGACCATCTCGCAGATCACGGCCGCCATCCAACAACAGCTTGAGGACCGCTTCGCCGACGTGTGGGTGACCGGCGAGCTGTCGCGCGTGACGCGCGCGGCGTCCGGGCACGTCTACCTCACGCTGAAGGACGAGGGCGCCGTGTTGCAGGCCGTCGCCTGGCGCGGCGTCGCCTCCGCGCTGCGCTTCGACCTGGCCGAGGGCATGGAGATCGTCGCCCGCGGCAGGATCGACGTCTACCCGCCCCGCGGAAGCTACCAGTTGATCATCTCCTGGGCCGAACCCCGCGGGCTGGGCGCCCTGCAGGCGGCCTTCCGCCAGTTGCTGGAGAAACTCGAGAAGGAGGGCCTGTTCCGCCAGGAGCACAAGAAACCCCTCCCCGCCTGCCCCAACCGCATCGGGATCGTCACCAGCCCCACAGGCGCCGCCATCCGCGACATCATCAACGTCCTCGCCAGGCGCTTCCCCATCGCCGACGTCTACCTGATGCCCGCCCGCGTCCAGGGCGCCGGCGCGGCCGAGGAGATCGCCCGCGCAATCGACACCCTGAACCGGAAACGCCCCGACCTGGACGTGCTGATCGTCGGGCGCGGCGGCGGCAGCCTCGAAGACCTCTGGGCCTTCAATGAGGAGGTCGTGGCGCGCGCCATCTACCGGAGCACCATCCCGGTGGTCAGCGCCGTCGGGCATGAAATCGACGTGTCCATCTCGGACTTCGTGGCGGACGTGCGGGCCGCCACGCCGACCGAGGCGGCAGAGATCGTCGTGCCCGACGCCGCCGAGCTGCGCCGGACCCTCGACCAGCGGCACGAGCGGCTGGCCCTGGCGCTGGAGGCGACAGTGGTGCGAGGCCGTCAGAGGCTGGATGCCCTGGCCGCGCGCCACGCGTTCCGCTCGCCGGAGGCGCCCCTGTGGGAGCGCGCGCAGAGGGTCGACGACATCCTGGAACGACTGCGCGTGGCCTTCTCCCACCGATGGGACCGCCTGGGCGAGTCGGCCCGCGCCCTGGGAGGACGGCTGGAGGCGCTCAGCCCGCTGAGCGTGCTCGGGCGGGGATACAGCGTGACGTTCGGGCCCGACGGTCGGGTGCTGCGCTCGTCGGACGGGGTGGCGCCGGCCGAGACGATACGAACGCGGCTCCAGCAAGGCGAGATCATCTCCGAGGTCCGCCGAGTCCGAGGCGCGCAGGATATGGAAGGAGCGGACGGTGACGAGTGACCGACGTCCAACGGCTGCACACGTGCTGATCCTGGCCCTGCTGGCGGTCCTGTGTACGGGGGCCGCGGAGATCGAGGGCGAGGCCCCGCCGGACGACCCGGCCCGCGCGGCGGACGCGCCCACGGCCGCCGTCGTCCGCGACCCCCTCTACCGGCTGGAGTTCGCCCTGCCCGCCCGCTTCTGGCGCCACGTCGACAACGAGGAGCTGTCCGCAGAGGCCCGCAAGACGCCGGGCGGCTGCGCGCCCCCCCCGCAGGTCCCGGACAACCTCCTGTTCATGTTCACACACAGCGACGCGCCCGTCCTGGGGCGTGTGGAGCTGGCCGAACGGGCCTTCCTCCTGAGGAACAGGACGGGGCTGGAGGAGTACGTCGATGCCCGCATCGAGGCGATCGCCTCGCAGGCCGGCGGCGCGATGCAGGACAGGCAGGTCTCGTATGCGGAACAGCCCGGCGCCATCGTCCATCGGCTGGACTTCACGGTGCCGGCCGCCCCCGGGCGCGGCGGCTGCGTGCCGAGCGGAGCCCGCCCCGCCATGCGCTACTCCATCGTGCACCACTTCGTGCGGCCGGCCGGCGCCGACTGCCTGCTCTTCGTCCTCTCCTGCTTCGGGCCGGCCGACGCCTTCGCGCGGCTCGAGCCCGAGGTCGGGCTGATCGTGGAGAGCTTCCGGTACACGGGCGAGCTGCAAACGGAGTTCTTTGCCCCCGACGCCCCCGAGGAGAGGCTGCTCACCGCGGCGGACGCCGCCCCGGCCCGGCCGGGGGGCTTCAACTGGCTGATGCCGGTGGCCGTGGCCATGCTGGTCTGGATGATGCTGCGACGCAGGAAGCAGAAGGCTGCGGCCTGAGGGCGTGCGCGTCGCCTCGTGGTCAGAGCAGGGCAAGCCTGCACATCTGCCGTCTGCCCGACTCTGACTGCCGGAGCCGTTTTCCCTGCCATTCTGGCAGTCTCGGCAAGCCGCCGAAGGGCGTCGGAAGCCGCCCGCGCGTGCGGTCCCCCATGAGACCGGCGCCGATGGGTGTTTCCGGCGATCTGGGCGCGATTCGGCTTCAGCGGTATCCCGTTTGCTGTTAGGCTCTGTCTGAAGATTCGTCGTCGGCCCGAGGCCGAGCGAGAAGCCGGAGGGCGAGGCGGCAGGCGCCAAAGTCATCCGCGCTTGGTAGCCGGCCGGAGCCAGAGGGATTCTCAGACAGAGCCCAACAGCGGAGAGCTTTGTTTTCCACGTGCGCGCTGAACCTTGAGGAGGCCGTAACTGATGGCCCGAGGCAAGATAATCGGCATCGATCTCGGCACGACCAACTCGGTCGTGGCGGTCATGGAGGGCGGCAAGCCGGTGGTGATCCACAACCAGGACGGTGCGCGGCTGACGCCATCGGTCGTCGCCTTCACGCAGGACGGCGAACGCCTGGTGGGGGTCAAGGCCAAGCGCCAGGCCGTCACGAACCCGACGAACACCGTCTTCAGCATCAAGCGGTTCATGGGGCGTCGGCACAACGAGGTGGCCGCCGAGGAGAAGATGGTTCCCTACCAGATTGTCGGCGGCCCCGACGAGCTGGTAAAGGTCAAGGCGGGAACCGAGGAATTCACGCCGCCGGAACTGTCCGCGATGATCCTGCAGGCGCTTCGGCGCGCGGCCGAGGAGTACCTGGACGAGAAGGTGGATCGTGCGGTCATCACCGTGCCCGCCTACTTCAACGACAGCCAGCGCCAGGCCACGAAGGACGCCGGCACGATCGCCGGGCTGAAGGTGGAGCGGATCATCAACGAGCCGACGGCCGCCTCGCTGGCCTACGGGCTGGAACGCAAGGGCGACGAACGCATCGCCGTCTTCGACTTCGGCGGTGGGACGTTCGACATCTCCATCCTGGAGGTCGGCGAGGGCGTCTTCGAGGTCAAGGCCACCAACGGCGACACGCACCTGGGCGGCGACGACCTGGACGAGGTGCTCATCGGCTACATCGCCGACGAGTTCCGGCGTCAGCAGGGCATCGACCTGCGCAAGGACACGATGGCCCTTCAGCGCCTGAAGGAGGCCGCCGAGGCGGCCAAGTGCGACCTGTCCACGTCGCCCGAGACGGACGTGAACCTCCCGTTCATCACGGCCGACGCGACCGGGCCGAAGCACCTGCAGATGACGATCAACCGCGCGAAGTTCGAAGAGATCTGCGCCCCGGTCCTCGAACGGCTCAAGGGCCCCTGCCGCAAGTGTCTGGAAGACGCGCGCCTGCAGCCCGGCGACATCGACGAGGTCGTCCTGGTCGGCGGCTCCACCAGGATCCCCAAGGTCCAGGAGATCGTCAGGGATATCTTCAAGAGGGACCCGCACAAGGGCGTCAACCCCGACGAGGTCGTCGCCGTCGGTGCCGCCATCCAGGGCGGAGTGCTGGCCGGCGAGATCGATGACGTGGTCCTGGTCGACGTCACTCCCCTGTCGCTGGGCATCGAGACGCTGGGAGGCGTCAGCACCGTGCTGATCCCGCGCAACACCTCCATCCCGACCAGCAAGAAGGAGATCTTCAGCACGGCCGCCGACAACCAGACGAGCGTGGAGATCCACGTCCTGCAGGGCGAACGCCAGATGGCGGCCGGCAATCGGACGCTCGGACGGTTCCAGTTGACCGGCATCCCACCGGCGCCCCGGGGCGTGCCGCAGATCGAGGTCAGCTTCGACCTCGATGCCGACGGCATCCTGAACGTCAAGGCGCGCGACCTGGGCACGAAGCGCGAGCAGCACATCGAGATCAAGAGCGATTCCGGACTGACCGACAGCGATGTCGAGCGTATGCGCAAGGATGCGGAGGAACACGCGGCCGAGGACCAGAAGCGTCGGGACCTGGCCGAGACCCGCAACCAGGCCGATCAGTTGCTCTGGATGAGCGAGAAGACGCTCAAGGAACACGGCGAGAAGCTGCCGGCCGACCAGCGTCAGACGATCGACACCGCCCTGGAAGACCTCCGCAAGGTCAAAGACAGCGAGGACGTCGAGGACATCCGCCGCAAGATGGAGGCCGTCCAGACGGCGTCCCACCGCCTGGCGGAGATCATCTACGAGCAGTCCAAGGCCCAGCAGGCCGGTGCGCAGGCCGACGGCACGACCCAGGAAGCGGCCGAAGAACCCGGCGACGACAACGTCGTCGACGCCGACTTCGAGGTCAAGGAGTAGAATGCGGCCCGAACGCCACACGGTCAGAACCAGAGACGCCCTGGAGGCCGCCCAGTCCGAGGCGCGCAACCGGAGCCATCAGCAACTGACCGGCCTCCACGTCCTCCTGGCCTTGCTGCAGCAGGCCGACGGCGTCGTTCGGCCGATCCTGCAGCGCGTCGGGGCCGACGTGGAGGCACTGCGCACGGCCGTGCACAGTGAGCTGGACCGCCTCCCGCGCGTGCAGGGCTCGGGGGCCGCACAGATATACATGGCCCCCGACCTCGCCGACGCCCTGGAGGAGGCCCGCAAGCAGGCCACGCAGTTCAAAGACGACTACGTCAGCACCGAGCACCTGCTGCTGGCGTTCCTGGCCCGCCCGGACTCCCCGTGCGGCCGCATCCTCCAGCAGCACGGCGTCAACCGCGATGCCCTGCTGGCTGCACTCCGGGAGGTCCGCGGTGGCCAGCGCGTCTCCGACGAGAACCCGGAGGACAAGTACCAGGCGCTCGAACGCTATGCCCGGGACCTGGTGGAGATGGCCCGCGCGGGCAAGCTGGACCCCGTCATCGGCCGCGACGGCGAGGTCCGAAAGGTCATCCAGGTGCTCGGCCGGCGCACGAAGAACAACCCCGTCCTCGTGGGAGACCCCGGCGTGGGCAAGACGGCCATCGTCGAGGGCCTGGCCAAGCGCATCCTGGACGGCGACGTGCCCACAAGCCTGAAGGACCGGCGCGTGCTCTCGCTCGACATGGGGGCGCTGATCGCCGGGGCGAAGTACCGGGGCGAGTTTGAAGACCGCCTCAAGGCCGTCCTGCGCGAGATCGAGCACGCCGGCGACGTCATCCTGTTCATCGACGAACTCCACACCGTCGTGGGCGCCGGTGCGGCCGAGGGCGCCGTGGACGCCTCCAACCTGCTCAAGCCCGCCCTGGCGCGCGGCGAACTGCATTGCGTGGGCGCCACGACCCTGAGCGAGTACCGCAAGCACATCGAGACGGACGCCGCGCTCGAGCGTCGCTTCCAGCCCGTCATGGTCGGGGAGCCGACCGTTGAGGACACGGTGGCCATCCTGCGCGGCCTCAAGGAGCGCTACCAGGTTCACCACGGCGTGCGCATCACGGACGACGCCATCCTGGCGGCTGCACGGCTGAGCAACCGGTACATCAGCGACCGCTTCCTGCCGGACAAGGCGATCGACCTGGTCGACGAGGCTGCCTCGCGGCTGCGGATGGAGATCGACAGCGTGCCGGTGGAACTGGACCAGGTCCGGCGGAACATCGTCCGCTTGCAGGTCGAGCTGGAAGGCCACAAGAAGGAACGCGGCGGGGCCATGGACCAGGTCAAGCGGGTCACCGAGCAACTGCGCAGCCTGGAGGAACAGGAGCGGGCCCTGCGCACCCAGTGGGAGAACGAGAAGGACATCATCGCCTCCATCCGCCAGGCCAACGCCCGGATCGAACAGGCCCACCTGGAGGAGCAGCGCGCCGAGCGGGCCGGCGACCTCCAGGCCGTGAGCGAGATCCGCTACGGCACGCTGCCGCAGCTCCGGAAGGAACTCGAACAGAAGCAGGCCGTCCTGGCCGAACGCCAGCAGGAGCGCCGGCTGCTGAAGGAGGAAGTCGACAGCGACGACATCGCCGAGATCGTCTCCGGCTGGACGGGCATCCCCGTGCGGCGGATGCTGGAGTCCGAACGCGACCGGCTCCTGCAGATGGAGGCCGAACTGCACCGGCGCGTCGTGGGTCAGGACGAGGCCATCCGCGCCGTCGCCAGTACCGTGCGGCGGGCGCGCGCCGGCCTGCAGGACCCGAACCGCCCGCAGGGCTCGTTCATCTTCCTCGGCCCGACGGGCGTGGGCAAGACGGAGCTGTGCAAGGCGCTGGCCGAGTTCCTCTTCGACGACGAGAGCGCCCTGATCCGCTTCGACATGAGCGAGTTCATGGAGCAGCACTCGGTGGCCCGCCTGATCGGCGCCCCGCCCGGCTACGTGGGCTACGAGGAAGGCGGCCGGCTGACCGAGAGCGTCCGCCGCCGGCCCTACAGCGTCGTCCTGTTCGACGAGATCGAGAAGGCCCACCGCGAGGTCTTCAACGCCCTGCTCCAGGTGCTGGACGACGGCCGCATGACCGACGGCAAGGGCCGCACCGTCGACTTCACCAACACGATCATCGTGATGACCTCCAACATCGGCAGCGAGTGGTTCGCCGATCCGGTCGCCTCCCAGGACCCGCGGGCCACCCAAGAGCGCGTCCTGCGCGCCCTGCGCGACCACTTCCGTCCCGAGTTCCTGAACCGCATCGACGAGATCATCACCTTCGGGCCGCTCTCGCAGGAGATGATCGAGCAGATCGTCGGCATCCAGATGGGCTACCTGGAGCGCCGGTTGGCCTCGCAGGACCTCGCCCTGAACCTCACCCCCGCCGCCCGGCACCTCCTGGCCGCCGTCGGGTTCGACCCCACCTACGGCGCACGCCCCCTCAAGCGCGTGATCCAGCGCGAGGTGGAGAACCCGCTGGCCGAGAAGCTACTGGAAGGCCGCTTCCCGGCGGGCGGCACGGTCGTCGTGGACGCCGATGGCGGGGAGATCGTCCTGCGCGCCGAGGGCGCGCGCGGGCCGTCTCCCCAGGCCCCGGCAGAGGCATGAGAGTCGCACGTCCCGCACGCAAGACCGGGCTCCGCCCGGCCGGTGCCCGTCAGTGGGAGAAGTCCTTGATCCGCTGCTCGGCATGCATGGCGGCCGTGATGCCCTCCCCGATCGCCGTGCCCACCTGCCGGTAGGATCCCCTGCGCACGTCGCCGATGGCGTAGAGCCCCCTGATCCCGGTCTCCATGTTCGCATCGACCTCGATCAGGCCTCCCGCCTGCTCGGGCAGCACGCCCTTCAGGTAGCCGGTGTTCGGGTCGTGGCCGATGAACACGAACACGCCGTCGCACTCGAGCATCCACTCCTGGTCGCTCCGCACGTTCCGCACGCGAACGCCCTCGACGCGTTCCTCTCCCAGCACCTCCGTGACGACGGTATCGAGGACGAACTCCATCTTCTGGTTCTCCTGCGCCTCGGCCAGATGGGCGGGACGCCCTCGGAACCCCTGCCGGCGATGGATGAGCGTGACCGACGAGGCGAACCGCGTCAGGAATACCCCCTCGGTCAGGGCCGCGTCGCCGCCGCCGACCACGACCACCTTCCGGTCGCGGAAGAACGGCCCGTCGCACGTGGCGCAGTAGCTGACCCCGCGGCCCGACAGCTTCCTCTCCCCTGGAACCTCCAGCCGCCGGTGGTAGGCGCCCGAGGCGACCATGACGATGGGCGCCACGTAGTCGCCGCCGCTCACGTGCACGCGCTTCAGGCCGCCGTCCTCGACCGAGACGTCCTCGGCGCCCGAGTTGACGACCTCGACGTCGAACTTCTGCGCCTGGGCGACCATGCGGTCGATCAGCTCGGCCCCGGCGATCCCCTCGGGGAATCCGGGGTAGTTGTCGACGTCGTAGGCTTCGATGATCTGGCCGCCGACGAGACGGCTCTCCAGGATCGCCGTCCGCAGCAGAGCGCGTCCGGTGTAGACCGAGGCGCCCAGTCCGGCCGGGCCGGCGCCGATGATGACCACGTCTCTCCTCTGATCAGCCATGCCGGCAGTCCTTCTCTCTGTCAGTTCTCACGCAGGAACGTCGCTTCATACTGCTCTTCCAGGCGGGCCTTGTGCCCCGCCTCCATGGCCGCGAGCTTCCGGAAGAGCGCGGCCGCCGAGGGCTCGCCCACGGTCGCGGCCATCTGCGCGTAGAAGTCGCGGGCTTCCAGCTCCTTGCGCATGGCGTGCGCCATCGTCGCCTGCAGGCCCGCCTGCGGTGAGAAGGGCTTCGACTCCATGGAGTCGGCCAGCCCCGCGTCCCGCGGCGTCTCCGGCTGGAACGAGATCAGATGGTCCGCGTCGAGCGCCTCCAGCATCTCCTGATGCCGCGCCTCCTCGTGGGCCAGGTCTGTCAGCAGTGCCTTCACGCCCGGGTCCCGCGCGGCCGCAGCCGCTGCCGCATACAGGTCGTGGGCAGCCGCCTCCCTCGCGATGGCGGCGACCAGCAGTTCCTTCAGTTCCATCGGCTACCCTCCGTCATTCCGGTGCCCGGTTCCCGCAGCAGCCGGGATGCGCCCCGGGCCTCTGCTCCCGTCTCCTGGCGAAACCCCGCGCAGAAGGCCAGCACGGGGAGGCCGTGGTCCGCGTCCGCCGCGTTCAGGAGCCCGACGAAGCGTACCCCCTGACGACGGAACTCGACGCAGGCATACCGGTCCCTCCGCAGACGCTCGCTGAGGCGCGGTGCGGCATCCGCCGCCAGGTCGGCGATCCGCCCGTTGGTCTCGGGGGCCCCGAACAGCAGCACGACCGGCGCCTCCGGCGTCGGCCCGATCTCCCCCAGGCCCACCACCGGCAACCGGCCGCCGCAGCGCCGGCGGACCAGGGCGTTCAGCAGGTCGGCCTGCGCGTTCTGCACGGGCGAGTCCCAGTCCACCGCGATGGCGGCCCGGGGCTTGCCGGCCTCCACGAGCGTCAGGTCGCGCCAGCGCAGGTTCGGCTCGCGCAGACCGCCCTCGGGCGCCGACGCGGAGATCTGGGCCAGGACCTCGCGCTTGGCCGGAACGTCCTCCATGCGGGCCGTCCGCGGGCCGCCCAGAAGAGCCGCGTAGCAGACCTCGTCGAGGCCGTCGCGGAACCCTTCCCATGCCAGGGTGTCCAGGGCCCGCAGGTCGTCCGTGGACTGCAGGGCGGGCCGGTTCGGCTGGTCGAGCACGATCGTGTCCGCGTCGCCGGTCGCCCACCGATACGCATGCAGCCGCCCTTCGTGCGCGGAGATGTCGGCCGGAAGGCCCGGCGCCCATGCACCCAGCCGGACGCGACCGGCCAGGGCAGCGGCCGCCTCGACGGCGCCGGGCGCATCCGCACGCAGCAGCACCAGGTCGGTCAGGTCGGCCAGCCGGTCGACCATGGCCGGCGTCAGGCTGCCGGGCTCGAACGGCCCGCACACGGACCAGCCGGCGCTGCGCAGGGCATGGGCCGTCTCGAGCCACCCGGCCCCGGCATCGTCGACGCCGTACGGCTCGGGCGACACGAAGCAGAGCCGGTCGAACCCGAGCGAATGCAGGTGCTCCGCAAACGCCCCCCAGTACCACTCCAGCATCCGGCCCCTCTCCCCCGGCGGCGCCTCGGGCGGCAGCAGGCCGTCCGGCGTCAGGCGCCCTGCCACGGTCACGTCCGGCAGCCCGGCCACGAGCAGGCGAGTGAGCCGGGCGGTGGCCGCACTGAAGTCCAGCGCCGGGAGTGCGCCCCCCGCCTCGGAGGCAGACCGGTCCCGCATCCACCGGCGCACCGGCACCGCCGGCCCCGTCTCCGGCAGAACACGGACCGCGTCGCCGTGGGCCACCGAGTCGGCGTCCAGCGCGACATTGGCCACCTCGGCCCGCCTCAGCGCGGCCGTCGGGATGTCGGCCCGCCAGTCCGTCTGAAACGGATCGACCCGCGGGGCCATCAGGTAGAGGCGTACGGCGCCGGGCCGAAGACGCCGGACCGGCCAGATGGTGGCCTCGATCGGCAGCGAACCGTTCTCGCGCCCGCGCCGAACCTCCAGATGCCCCGCGTAGGTCGCCGCATGGACGTTCGGGCTGCGCAGCCTCAGCCCGACGGGCGAGCCGGTCTGCACCGGCCCCGCTCCCGCCGCCGTGACCGAACCCGGAACGTGCGTGCTGTCGGCGGCCCGTGCGGCGACGATCCGCAGGAACTCCCAGGCGCTCGAGGACAGCTCGCGGCCCATCTGCCTCGCCACGAACCGGCTGAGCCGGGCCTCCAGGGGCCCTCCTGTCAACCCCTGCGAGACGCCGACGACCAGGGTCTCCGTCTCGTCCACCCCCAGGTCCGTCCGAACGACGCTCAGACGTTCGGACGGCCCGCCGTAGAACATGTCCGCGCGGCTCTCCGGCCCCGCCGCCCCGCCCTGCCCGGCACGCGGCCGCACCGTCCCCAGGCGGCCCAGCCCCACCGGCCGGCCGGGGGACGGCTCCAGGCGCGGCCCGTCCGCCGCGATGCGACATCGTCCCAGGACCAGGGGTGCGGGAAGGCCGGGGAGAAGCAGACGCATGTCGTAGACGCCCGGCTTCGGGTTGCCCCAGTGCAGTGTCATGGGGGTGGGCCGGCCGACGGCCAGTGTCAGCCGTCCGGCATCGATGGACAGGACCGCCCCCGTGGGGTCGGCCAGTTCGAGACGTGCCCGGCCGTTGACGGTCTCCAGCAGCGGCAGCACCTGCAGCGAGATGCGGCAGGCATTCGCCACGTGCTCCATGCCGACGGCGCAGAGGTGCGACTCGCTCGCACTGACCAGCCCCTCCATATGCTCGACGGGCACAAGCGTCAGGCGGGTCCGCAGAACCCGCCCTTCCGGCAGCGCACGGAGCCAGCCGTTCGCAACCATCTCGTCCGGGCCGGGACGCTGCAGGTCGAGCTGGCTCAGGGCGCCCCCGCGCGCCACGACGGCGAGCCCGTCGCCGCCGGGGGCGGTCAGCGCGAACCAGGCAACAGAACGGAACGAGGCGCCCGAGGCGTCGGGCAGTTCTTCCGCCGTCCCGCGCATCTGCCCCCCGGCATGGCGCACGACAACCCGCCCGTCCGGCGCCGTGGCCCCGAACCGGAACCCCGTGCCGAGGGTCGCGTCCGAACCGGAGGCATTCGTGACCTCGTAGTCCACGCGCACCAGCCGGACGCCGTCGAGCACGGAGATCGTCTTAACGACCTCGAGGCCCTCCACGCTCTCCCAGTGCAGGCGCAGGACCGCCAGCGAGTCGGACCGCACGAGGTCGGCCAGACGGTACCGGCAGGGCCGGCCAAGGTACACGTCGCGCACCAGGTGGCCCGAACCTCCGGCCGGGGATCCGCGAAGGACCACGGCCGCCCCGTCGGCCGGCAGGACCGCCACCGACACCGCCCCGTTGTCCAGTCTGTAGGTCGCGCCGCCGTCGGACGGGATCTCGGTCAGCCTGGTCGCTGCCCCAGCAGGTGCACACGCACCCCAGAGCAGGAGAACGACCAGCGCTGCCAACGAGATCCTCATCCCTGCCCCCCGGCCGCCTGCATCCGGCCCCCGGGCGGCGTCACAGCAGGCGACGAATCGCCTCCTGCAGCGCCTCCAGTTGCCCGGCCTCCGGTTCGATCTGCCGCCAGCCCGGGTCAAAGCCGTCGCCGGGCCTCCGCGGAATCACGTGGAAATGCGCGTGGCGGACGACCTGGCCGGCCGCCTCCCCGTTGTTCTGAAGGACGTGGAAGCCCGCACTGCCGGTCGCCTGCACCACGGCGGACGCCACCCGCCGCACCATGGCCATCGCCGCCAGCATCTCGCCCTCCGTCAGCCCCATCAGATCGTCGGCATGGCGCCTGGGCACGACCAGCGCGTGGCCGGGGTTGACCGGACGGATGTCCAGGAAGCTGACCACGTGCTCGTCGGCGGCCAGGACGGCCGCCGGGATCTTCCCTTCCGCGATGCGGCAGAACAGGCAGTCCGACATGGCCGATACCTCCGTTCACTGGCGATCAGTGTCCATTATACCGCGTCGCGCCCCATCCAGACGAGGAGGGCCGCAAGCGACAGCGCCAGCACCAGGATCAGCACCCATCGCAGCCGTCGGGAGCGCGGGCCGCCCGTGGCCCCTTTCGGGAACCGCGGCCGTTGCGTGAACTGGAGGCGCTGGTGCCGGTCCAGGCGCATGCGCGCGTTGATGGCCCACCCGGAGCCTTCGAGCAGGGCGCTCAGGTCGCGGCGGCTCAGCTTGATGGCGGCCACGATCGCCGTCGGCACGAACACGACGAGCGGCACGGACAGAACCGCCAGGGTCGTCTGGATCGGGTTCGTCTTCATGAACCCGAACAGGTCGACCAGCCTGGAGCTGACATAGGCGAACGCGGAGCCCAGGGCGGCCACCGAGACGCTGGCGCCCAGCAGGACGTCGCGGCGGCGGGCCGACGTGCGCGCGGCCTCGGCCCCGGCGGCGACGGGCGCCTGCCTGGCCACGGCCTGCTCGACGCCCACCTGCACCTTCTCGGTGACCTTGTCCAGGCGGTTTTCGAGCGCCCTCTCCGCCGTACCCGAGATGGCCTCGATCTTGCCGCTGACAAAGCGCCCGAGGCGCACGAACGGCGATGCCAGCGCTTCGTGGAAGCTGATGGGGTTGTCGATGATGTGCACGATGCGCGCGTCGTAGTGCCGGCCCCGCCGGTCGTAGAACACCCCGCGCTTGCCAGGGCCCAGGTTGCCGAGCGTGCCCGCGGTGGCCGGCAACGCCACCACCATCATATCCTCGGGCACGTCCGTTCGGGTCAGTTCGGCATAGAACACGTACATGCCCCCCGAACGTGCAACCTTCGCGTGTTCCTGGACGTCTTCGACCCTGACGGCGAAGTTGAACCAGCGGCCGTCCATGACCAGCGAGCCCATCTCGAAGGCGGCACGCCGTCCGGGGGTGTAGAGGTCCGGGAAACTGACGAAGTTGTTCGCCAACGACAGCAGATGCTTGTGGTAGAGCAGCAGCCTCTTCAGTTCGCGCGCCTCCGCCAGCCGGACGGCCACCTCACGGTCGGCCCTCAGCAGGGCGCGGGTCCGCGCTGCATACCGCCCGCTCAGGCACTCGGCCAGCCGCTGCCGACCCAGCCGTTCGACCGCCCCGCCCTCCTTCGCAGCCACCCATTCGGCGTAAGGAGAGAGCACCTCCGTCACCCGGCGCCACAGGTCCTCCGTCAGGGCCGGCACCGCCTCGCGCAGGATGGGCCAGACGGTCGTGCGCGCAAACGTGCGGATCGCGTCGTGGTAGATGGGGTTGACCGAGTCGTCGAGCGCCAGCAGGCCCTCGGCGTTCGGCTCCGCCAGCGGCGCACGGGCCAGGCCGGCGTCGATCGCCGAGGGGCTGCTCAGGTCCGCCGGGGCCACCTCGCTTGCGCCGATGCCCATGCGCCGGGCGGCCGAGGGGTCGAACCGTACGACTCGGCAGCGGGCGAAGAACCCGTCCACCTTCTGCGCCACGGCCCGGAACGCCTCATAGGCCGCCGGCGTCCGCTCGCCCAGCGGCATGACCCGAGTGGCCGAGACGCCTTGCGGCAGGTCCGCCTGCGCGACCCACCGGAGGTAGGCGCGCGCCTGCTCGAGGAACTCATCGAGCTGCTCCTCGGTGATGCCGGCCCGGCCGGTCAGGTCCCTCGTGCCGCCCGTGCATTCGGCCGCGTCGGAGATGAAACGGGCCATGGCGTCGTCCCGGGCGGCCTGGGGCGTGATGACGCCGTCTCCGTTGATCGGGCGCGTGTGCAGTTCCTGCTCGAACGCGTGCACGTTCTGCACGCAGATCGCGTCCGACTCCGTTTCGCCCAGCCGAGCCAGGATGTAGCGCGCCGCGCCCGCCAGCGCCTGTCCCTCCGGCCGGTCGACGTCGATCCACGCCAGGGCCACCCGGTCGGTCTCCTCCGTTAGGTGGTCGCGGTCGGAGAGTCGCTCCAAAAGCCACCGGATCGCGGCGCGAACCTCCTCGGCCCGGATGCGACGGTTCGAGTCCGCATCCACGAACGCGAGGAACTCGGACGTCGAGTCGAGTCCCGACAGTGGAGCGCTCGTGGCCACCCAGAACGCATCGTCCAGGGACAGCACGCGCTCCAGATCCTCAGCGGAGCGGATCCGGAGGTGATAGCTGCGGCCGAATCTGTCGAAGTGCAGGCCCTGCCCTGCCGTCATTGCCGGCTCCCCGGGGAGTGCGGTGCTCATGCGGCGTGCCCGTTATAGCGCATGCGCGGCGCACTCGCAACGGACCGTCGGGCGTTGCATGTCGCGGGGATATGCACTACACTGGCGCCCATGGTCGACGGCCCCGCGGAGAGGTGGCTGAGCGGTCGAAAGCGACGGTTTGCTAAATCGTTGAGGGGCGAAAGCTCCTCCGGGGGTTCGAATCCCCCCCTCTCCGCCATAGCATCCTGCCCCACAATCGGCCCCAAGGGCAATCGCCTGCGGAGGTCACAGCGTCACGAAGAGGCCGGCGGACCGAGGCGCTTGAGGTAGATCACCTTGTCGTCCCCCGGCGCGTAGAAGTCGGGCACGCGCCCGGCCTCCTCGTAGCCGACGCGCACGTAGAAGCCGCGTGCGCGGTCACCGGGCGGGCCCCCCGAAGCCTCGACGACGGCCAGCCGCCCGCCGCTGCGTGCAATCAGGTCCTCCGCGTGCGCGATGAGCGCGCGGCCCGCGCCCGTGCCCTGCGCCCATGGGGCGACCATGATCCAGTAGATGTCGTACGTGGCCTGCGTGCACGGGGTGGGCCCGAAGCAGACCCAGCCGGCGGGCCGGCCGCCCACCTCCGCGGTGAAGGACCGGTAGTCCCCCTCGGGACCCTGGGCGAGGGCGTCATCGAGCACCTCGCAGGCCACGGCCACCTCCTCGGGGCGGAACACCCGCGTCTCGACCGCGATGGCCGCAATCGCGGCGCGATCGTCGGGCCGCGAGCACCGGATGCGCACTCCCCCCGGCGCGCCCGGCGCCGCCTGCACGCGCCCCTCGGTGCGGGCCGCGCGACGGCGGGCGTTCTCGAGCACGACGCGGACGAACTCCTCAAACGGGATCGAGGCCGCCGCCAACGCCGCAGCGAAGCCGCCGTCCGGCGAGAGGTCCGGGTTGGCGTTCACCTCCAGCACGTGGGGGCGCAACTGCCGGTCCAGGCGGAAGTCCACGCGTGCGAAATCGCGGCAACCCAGCGCCTCCCAGGCGCGCAGGGCCTGGCGCCGCACCTCGTCGGCGGTCGCCTCCGGCAGGTCCGCCGGGATGCGCCGGGGCGTGTTGCGGAACTCGGCGGAGTCCGCAAGCCACTTGGCCCGATAGCCGACGATCCGGGGCGCCTCCGGCGGAAAGTCCACGAACTCGATCTCCGCAAGCGGCAGCACCTCCGTCGAAGCCCCCCGCTGCAGCACCGACACGTTGACCTCGCGTCCGGACAGGAAGCGCTCCACGAGCGCCGGGCAGCCGAACTGCGCGCAGACGCGCTCGACGGCCGCGTCCAGGCCCGCCCCCTGGCCCTCGAACACCGAGTCCGCGTCGATCCCCTCGCTGGCCTCCGCCCGGCACGGCTTGACGATGAGCGGCCCCCCGGGCAGGCCGGTCGCGTCCGCCATGGGCGCCACGGCCAGCACGCCGTCCGGCACCGGCACCCCGGCCGCCCGCAGCGCCGCCTTCGCCTGCCACTTGTCCAAAGTGTGGACCAGGCAGAAGGTGTCGCCGCCCGTGCACGCCTTGCCGAAGGCTGCGCAGAGCGCGGGCACGAGCGTGAAGTCGCGCGCATCGCCCCGCAGAGCCTCGACGAGGTTGAAGACCGCGGCCTCCGGGGCCGTCGCCAGTTCCCGCGGCAGGTCCCCCAGGGTGCGCACGCCGGCGCTTCGGAACGGGACGCCCAGGGCCTCCAGCGCGTGCCCGACCGCCCGCACCTGGTCCAGCACACCCGCATCGGCCTCCGCGCACGGGGCGTCGTCGACTCCGTCGGCGTTCAGGGGCACGTTGTACAGGATCAGGACGCCTTCGCTACGGTCGGGCATGGTCACCTCCCGCGCCGGAGCCGACCCGCGTGGTCGCGCTCTCGACGATCTCCCCGATCAACCGGACGAAGGACATGCCTTCCTGCGTGGCGATCATGGGCAGGTCCGAATGGGTCGGGTGCAGGCCGGGCAGCGGATTGGCCTCCAGGAAGGCGGGCCGCCCCCGGGAATCGAGCCGGAAGTCCAGGCGGCCGGCGTCGCGGACCTCGAGCACCCGGTAGGCCCCCAGCGCGAGGGCCTCCAGCTCATCGCGCAGTGCGGACGCCTCCAGCGGCCGGTAGTCCACGAACTCCTTGCAGCGCTCCTTCATCTCCCGCGAGTAGTCGCTCTCCGGGGCGTCCGGCCGTATGCACACCTCCATGGTGCCCAGGATGCGCGCGTCGCGTCCGGTGCCCAGGATGCCGGTCGTGAACTCCCGCCCGGGCAGGTACTCCTCCACGATGACCGGCTGGCGGTAGCGCGCCAGCAGCCGCCGGCAGACCTGCTCGAGACGCTCCCGCGTCTCGATCCGCGAGGAGCCGTCGATGCCCTTCCCCGTCCCCTCGGCCAACGGCTTGGCGAACAGGGGGTAGGCCAGATCGACGTCGGGCAGGTCGTCCTCGCCCGCCACGACGTGGAAGCGGGGGGTGGCCAGCCCGGCCGAGGCGACGACGCGCTTGGCGACCGCCTTGTCCAGTGTCATCGCGCACACGAGAGGGTCGGAGAACGTGCAGGGCACCTCGTAGAGTTCCAGCAGCGCCGGCACGACGGCCTCTCGGCAGCGGCCGTGCCGGCCCTCGGCGATGTTGAACACGAGGTCCCACCGGCGGCCGTCGCAGAGCCGGCGGACCAGCGCGCGTGCGTGCCCTACCCGCTCCACGTCGTGGCCCAGGGCCGTCAGCGCGTCGGCCAGGGCGTCGATCGTCTCGTCGGAGTCGAACTCGGCGACCTCCTCCTCGCTCCAGCCCATGGCCAGGTAATCGCTCCGGAGGTCATAGACCAGGCCGATACTCAGACCCATAGTGCACCCTCACCGCCTGGGGGCCCGTGCGCACGGCGTCGAGGGCCGCGCGCACGGGAAGGCTTCGAATGGAACCGTTGTTGAACGCGGCCCGGCGCTACCCCACCGCCCGGTCTCCGTGGGCCGGCCCGGGCTTGCGCCGCCGGCGACGCGGGACCGCCGGCTCGACGTGGCGGGCGTTGCCGCTGGCCAGATGCCAGACGCCGGTCGGTGCGGTCGAGGCGTCCGCCTCACCGGCCGGCCAAGGGGTGTCCGAGGGCTCCGGGTAGGCGACCAGCACCCCCTGGTAGTTCCTCAGCACGGTATGCGTGGGGCTCACCGAGACGACGTAGTTGGGCAGGACGGGGATCTTGCCGCCGCCGTCCGGCGCATCGACGATGAAGCTCGGGATCGCCAGGCCGCTGAGGCGCCCGCGGAGGTACTCCATGATCTCGATGCCCCGGGCCAGGGGCGTGCGGAAGTGCTCGACCCCGCGCACCAGATCGCACTGGTACAGGTAGTACGGGCGCACGCGAATACGCAGCAGGCCGCGGAACAGCGCCTCCAGAATCTGCGGTGAATCGTTGACGCCTCGCAGCAGCACCGACTGGTTGCCCATGGGGATGCCGGCGTCGGCCAGGCGCTCGCAGGCCTCGATCGAACGGGGCGTCAGCTCGGCCGGATGGTTGAAATGGGTGTTGACGTAGAGCGGATGGTAGCGGCGCAGCATGGCCACCAGATCGTCCGTCACCCGCATGGGCATGACGACCGGGCAGCGCGTGCCGATGCGCACGACGTCCACCGAGGGCACGCCCCGCACCGTCTGCAGGACGGCCTCCAGGGCTGTCGTCTCCATCGTGAACGGATCGCCTCCGGACACGATCACGTCGCGCACCTCCGGATGGGCCTCCAGGTACGTGCGGATGCCCCGAAGCTGAGCGGCCGTGACGGTCGTCTCGCGCTGCCCGGCGATGCGCTTGCGCGTGCAGTGGCGGCAGTAGGAGCCGCACACCGTCGTGGCCAGCAGCAGTGCCCGGTCCTCATACCGGTGCACCAGCCCGGGCACCGGCATGTCGTCGTCTTCCTTCAGCGGGTCGCTGCACAGGTGCGGCGGGTCGCAGCATTCCCGCCCCTGCGGAACGCACATCTGCAGGATCGGATCGCCGGGGTCCAGCGAACGGATCAGGGAGGCGTAGTACGGCGTGATCGCCATGGGAAATCGGCCGATCGCCTCGGCCGTCCCCAGGGAGGTCGGCAGGTCGGGAAACAGCCGCTGCAGTTGCGCGAGCGACCGGACGCGCCTGCGCATCTGCCAGTGCCAGTCTTCCCACTCCGGTCGCTCCATCAATGCCGCAAAAGACGGGGCGTCCGAAACGGTGGGTCGGGGGCAGACGGCTATGCCGCCCGCATCCGATGGAGGTCTGTCGTCGGAATCCTCTCCGGTCGAATCGTCCGTGTGCTTCATCGTTGGTCTTCTCACCCGCTCTGGTTGGCGCCTTCGGGATGGGGAAGGACGCCGCATACTCGAGGACCGGTGTGCACGCGCACACCGTCAAGACAGACAGCCGGCCACGACGGTCGTTCTACTCAGTTGTCGCGGTACCCGATAGCCGTCCCCCCATGTCTTGGCGCACTCTGCGCTCGTTCCTCGGACGCACAGCGGCCCGTCTGCCGCTGCAGCCATTGCCACTACACCTGTCACCAGGCGGGCAAGATCATCCCCATTAGTATGACGTATGCCACGGCGTTGTCAATACCTGAATCGTGTTTTTCGTAAAATCGGCGTCGCGAGGAAGACCCGCCGGAAGCGCCCGCCGGCCGCGCATGCCCCCCTGCCCCCCCCGCCGCCGTGGGGGCCCGCGCGGCGCCACCCACCGGGGGGCTCGGCTGTCCTGGACGCTGCCGCGACGGGGCCGTAGAATGGCACATGAGGACCTGCCGTCGAGCCGGTCGGCCGCATCGGGACGTTCGGCATCGGGAGCACCTCGAGACCCTGTTCCGGCGGATTGCCTGCATGGCTGCCCAAGTGACGCTGATCTCCAACGCCGGCCTGTGCATCGCCGCGGCGGGCGCCGTCGTCTACGTCGACGCCTTTCACGGCCTGGCGGACGAAGGCGGCCAGGCCGTGCCGGGCGACGACCGGGCCGACCTCATCCTGGTCACCCATGCGCATCGGGACCACTTCGACGCCCGGCGAGTGGCCGATGCGGCCGGGCGCACGGGCGCGACCGTCGTCGGGCCGCGCTCGGTGATCCGGCGGCTTCGGGACAGGGTGCCGGCCGACCGGCTCTGCGAGATGGAGCCGCCGCTTGCCCCTGCGGGCGAATGCGCCCGAAGCGTCTGCCGGCAGTTGCCGTCCGCACGGGTGACCGCCTTGCGCACGTTCCACACACGCGACCACAACTCGTACCTGGTCGAGACGGCCGGGTTCCGGTTCTTCCATGACGGCGACAACGAGGACACGAGCCGCATCGACGCGGCCGCACTCGGCGCGCTCGACGTCCTGCTGATCGGGCCCTGGTGGGGCGGCGGCTGGGTGGCGTTCATCGAGACGCTGGCCCCGCGGCGCTACGTGCTGATCCACCTGGACGCCGACGAACGGCGCAGGCACGCGGCCGGGACGTTCCTGCCGGATCTCTGCGACCACGTCCCGGACGGCCTGGCGGTCCTGGCGCCGGGAGAGATGCTGTGCCTTGACTGAGGGGAGGGTACCCGTTTTGAGCCGAGACAACGCACCGTCCTGCACCCTGCGCGAACGCCAGACGCAGTTCGTCGAGGTGTTCCGTACAACGCCCGCGGGCACCGTCTGCCCCAACTTCTACGTGCTCGCGCACGCAAACGGCTGCACGTTCGCACCGCAGTGCAGCTACTGCTACCTGAAGTCGTCGTTCTGGTACCTGGACGGCGCACAGGCGTTCACGAACACCGCGCGCATCATGGACGAAGTGCGCGACTGGATCGCGACCGACGGTCTGGAGTCCTACACGCTGAACACGGGCAACCTGTCCGACAGCCTCGCCTTCGAGCCCGACCGCCCGCTCATGAGCAAGCTGGTCGAGGTCTTCCGAACCGCGGCGGAGGCGAAGGGCCGCCCGCACTGCCTGCTGCTCGTGACCAAGGGGGGCATCGGCGACTGCGGGCCGCTGTTCGAGACGACGCCCTGCGCGAACGTGATCGTTTCCTTCTCCGTGAATGCCCCCGATGCGGCCGCGGAGTATGAGACGGGCGCGGCCTCCGCAGAGGACCGGCTGGAGGCGGCCCGGCGCCTCATGGATCAGGGCTGGCGCGTGCGGATCCGTATCGACCCCATGATCGCGGGCTTCGATTACGCGGCGGTCATCGAACAGGTCCGGCGGCTGGCGCCGGAACGGGTGACGCTGGGGACCCTGCGCGCGGAGGCGAACCTCTGGCGTTTCGTCGACAACGGCCTGTTCGCCGGCCTGGAGAAGCCGGCCGACCGCCACCAACTGGCCCGCTACCCGCTGGAGGTCCGGCTGGGCCTCTACCGCCCGGCCGTCGAGGCCCTGGCCGACGTCTGCCCCGTCGGGCTTTGCGAGGAGACCGAGGGCGTCTGGGCGACGCTCGGTCTGGACCCGGACGCCGGGAACTGCAACTGCGGCGCCTGACCGTCCGGCCCGCCGGCCGGGCGGCGCCGACCGGCGCTACCCATTGGGGGGCGCGGCGGCGCCTCCCCGGAGCAGTGCTGCGGGGCCGTCCGGGGGGCCGTCGCCCGGGGCCGCAATGCCCCGACGGGTCAGCAGGGAGCCCTCGAGACGGTAGAGGTCGACCAGGGCTTTGCGGTAGCTCACGGCCGCCTGCAGCTCGGCGATCCGGCTTGCCAACAGGTCGCGCTGCGCCTGCGCAACCAGGAACGTCGTCGAGGCGCCCACGCGGAACTTCTCCGTCTCGGCGCGCAGGGCTTCCTCTCGGAACGCCCGCGTGACGGCCGTGGCCGCGACCTCCTCGCTCGCGCGCTCAACCGCGATGTACGCAGAGCGCACGTCGAGTTCCACAAGCTGCTCCAGATTCGCCAGGGCAGCCTCGGCCTGACGCCGGTTCAGAGTGGCCCGCCGGTGGCGGGCCTCGGCCGCGCGGTTGAAGAACGGTCGCTCGAACGCCGCGCCCACCGTGACGTCGTAGCCGTGTCCGTCCAGATCGCCCGACGCCCCCCCGAACGACCGTGCGTAGCCGCTCTTGCCGAGGGTCAGGAACAGGTCCAGGCGCGGCAGGAGCCCGTTGCGCGTCCGGACGACCTCCAGTTCGTCGCGCCGCACGGCCAGGCGGCTCTGGTTCAGCTCCGGCCGCATCCGCAACGCAACCTGCACGTGCGCGGCCACTTCGTCCAGTTCCACGCGCTCCATCGGAGGCTCCGCGCGCATCTGCAGCTCACGGGCGTAGGGGTCGTCCCCGGGGACGTTCAGCAGCCGAAGCAGCCGCAGACGGGTCGTCGCCAGGGACGCGCGGGCGGCGATCAGGCCCTCGCGCCGCTGGGCGACCTCCGCCTGGGCCGGCGCCCGTTCGACCTCGCCCAGCGTCCCGACGGCGATACGCTCCTCGGTCTCGGTGAGCTGCTGCTCGGCCAGTCTGAGGGAATCCTCGAAGATGGCGATCTGCTCGGACGCCAGCGCGCAGTCCCAGTAGGTCTCCTCCACCTGCGCCACAAGCGCCTCGGCGTAGCCGCGCAGTTCATACTCGGTGATGCGCGTGTCCAGGCGTGCCTGGCGCAGGGAGGCCAGGTTGACGTCCGAGCCCTGCCCGCGCAGAACGGGCTGTGCCACCGTCACACCCACGCGTGCGGCGGCCCGGTCGGCCGCACCGGAGGCGGCCGTGCGGTCGGCCGTGGCGGAGACCCCCACGGCCGTGCCCGTCGGGAACACCTGGTCGACGCCGAGCCCCAGCTCGACGGTACCGGTCACGTCGGAGCGGTTCGCGCCCCCGGCCCCGTCCGTCTCCCGGCGCGACCACGCGGCGGCGGCCGAAAGGACGGGGTCGAAGCCCGCCCGCTCCTCGTCCTCGA
>Ga0123328_1001175_pt1 | contig 25989 bp, 25 predicted proteins | sample BioC12SIPDNA_2_FD_89702 | JGI IMG/M metagenome (GOLD analysis project Ga0123328, IMG submission 89702) | Anaerobic biogas reactor microbial communites from Washington, USA - Biogas_R1_A C12 SIP DNA | ecosystem: Engineered > Bioreactor > Anaerobic > Unclassified | place: Washington, USA...
CCGCCCGACCGCCGCGAAGACCGGAGGATTCGCCGCCGGGTCCGTCGGCCGGAACATGTCGCAGTCGACTCCGCACGGGTTCACGTGCACCTTCTCGCCCGGTGCGCCCAGGGACCGAAGCTGCTCGGCCATCGGCCCCGACACGGCGACCACGGCGGCGCAGGTGCGGAACATGCGCCGATACTCCGCCCCGCAACTCGTCAGGACGTCCTGCCGGTAGGCATCGTAGCCGTGGAAGTGCACGACCAGCGGGATGCCCGTGCGCCGGCACGGCCCCGCCAGCAGCACGCCCGTGGGGCCGAACTCGGCCAGCACGACCCGGAAACGGTGGCGCCGGAGGAAGCGCCGCAGCGTCCAGCCCACCAGCGCCCGGTCGACCGGCCGCCCGGACGCACGCGAGAGAAACGCCGCCGCCCGCCGCGCCAGCGGATGCGGCCCCGAACGCCCGCCCGCGCGCGTCCGCTCCAGTTCCGAGCCGCACAGAGCCTCCCGGCAGCCCGGCAGCCGCTCCGCATGGGCGACGATGAACGTCTGCGCCTCCGCCATCGCGTGCGGGGCGGCGATGGCGATCATCATGTCCGCCGTCATCTCGTCTCTCCACTTCCCCCAACCCCTCAGACATAGCCGAGCGCGCGGAGCCTCTCCCGAATCAGGTCGTCGGCCGGCTGCGGCGTCTCCAGTCGGATGGGCGCCGGCTCGAAGGCCCCTCCGTCGTGCTCCCACCAGGGCACGCGCCGCAGAAGCTCCGTGCTCCACCGACATTCATGCCCGAAATGCCCGTCCTCGCCAAGCAGTTCCCCGTGGTCCGCCGTCACGATCGCACGCCCCTTCAGATGCGGCAGCAGACCGCGCACCGATTCCCAGACCAGCCTCAGGTTGCCGTCGTAGGCACGGCGGACCTCGCCCCAGTCCAGCTCGCCCCGGAGCACGGCCTCCTCGGGGTCGGGCAGGCGCCTGAGCGCCTGCAGGAAGGGGTCGCGCGCCGTGCCCGTGCGGCCGGCCCCCAGCTCGGGGCTGCCGATGTACGGCGCGTGCGGCTGCATGTAGTGCACGATCATGCGGGCCGGCTGGCCGTGCGCGGCCAGGTACGCCCGCAGTTCGTCGCCGAGCGCGTCCGGGTGCACGGTCGGGATGCCGGCCGCGCCGTGGCGGTCCCAACGCGTGCGCCAGGCGCTCAGCAGCCGCACGCCGCGCACGCCGCAGGCCGCGCAGTCCCGGTCGATCACCGGGTTGGCCGTCACCCAGAGGATGTCCGGCCAGTCGGTCCGGCGCGCGGTCAGACGCCCGAACTCATGCACCCACACACGCGTGCACGGCGCGAGCGACCGCACCGTGCGCACGCGCGGGTCGATCACCCGCCGGAACGCCTCCGCACGGCAGGCGTCCAGCACGATCAGGACGTTCCACTCGGAGTCCAGCAGGCGCCTCTGGGAAGGCAGGAAGTAGTAGCCCGTGCCGGCGCGCCGGGCCATCACGGGCAGGTGCGCGGCCAACTGCCGTGCACGCGTGACCGTCGCGCGCACGCGCCCCGCGCCCTGCTCGGACGCACCGCCCTCGGGACGGCGCCCCTCCGGCTCGGCCGCCGGCCGCTCGGCGCGCACGCAGGAGACGACCACCTGCACGCCGAAGAGCCCCACGAAACGACGCTCCAGCCATGCCCGCAGCCGGCCCGGAAGAAGCTCCAGGATCCACGGGCACCGGTACTTCGCCGCGACGGTCTCGACCCGGAACCCGCAGGACGCGAGCAACTCGCGGAACGAGTCCGGCGTGAACCAGTGCAGATGCTCTCCGACGTCGTAAATCCAGTCCCGGGGCGCCTTTCCGCGCAGGAGCCGCGCCCGGTGGCCGTACCACACGATGTTCGGAAACGAAAAGACGAACCGCGTGGCCGGCCCGCATTCGTCGGCCAGCCGGCGCAGCAGGGCCTGCGGATAGCGGAGATGCTCCAGCACCTCGAGCGCCACAACGTAGTCGGCGTCCGCCAGATCGAGCGCGGCCAGCTCCCCGGGCTCCTCGTCCAGGTCGCAGCGGACGGTGCGCGCGTAGTTCGGGTCCGCCAGCGCCGGGGCCTCGGCGGACACGTCGGCGCCGTACACCTCGAAGGCGCCGCCGCGACGCGCCAGCAGGTCGCCCAGGCCCCCGTCGCCGCAGCCCAGGTCGACCACGCGCGTCGGCCGCCCGGGCACGGGCTCCAGGAACCCGGCCGCCAGCGCGATGCGCTCCGGCAGACGGCCGCCCCGGCCGTCGAGCGTCCGGCCGGCCGCCTTCCGGTGCCGCCAGTAGCCGTCGTAGAAATCCGCCGTCTTCATCGTTGCGCGTCGTCCCCGTCCGTGCGTTTACCCGATCTCACGCAGTCCCGACTCGCCGGCCGGCACCTCCCAACTGTGCGGCAGCGCGATGGGCGACCATCGCACGCTCGGCGGGTCGCCGCTCCCGTAGATGTCCCGGGGTGAGACCTCGAACTCGCCCGCGTGCGCGGCCTCGTGCACCAGGCCCTCGCCCTGCACGCGCAGCGCCGCGCCCAGGACGTGCCGGCCCGCCGACAGCGGCAGGCCGGGCACGACGACGTCCACCCGGTGCGTGCCCGCCTCGCAGTCGAGCTGGCGCCCGGCCCCGGCCCGCAGGCCGAACCCCAGCAGGCGCGCGCCCTCCGGCGTCGAGACCGTCACCAGGGGCGTCACGGTCACGCGCCCCGCGCACTCGAAGTGCACGCGCAGGCGCACGCAGTCGCCCGTGCAGACCGCGGCGGGGGGCTCGCCGTGCTCGTCGAGCACCTCCACGCAGGCCACCCGGGCGGGCGGAGGCGGCTCCGGGCGCGCCACGGGGAACCGGAACCCCGACGCCCCGGCCTCCGGCGCCTCCGCGCGCATGCGCGCCAGGTAGGCGTCCACGGCCTCGTCCGCATCGCCCAGGGCGAGCACCCGCCCGTCGTGCAGCGCCAGGCCGCGCGTACACAAATGCCGCACCGCCGCCATGTTATGGCTGACGAACAGCACCGTCCGGCCGCCGCGCCCGATGTCCTCCATCTTGCCCAGGCACCTGCGCTGGAAGGCCACGTCGCCGACGGCCAGGACCTCGTCGATCAGCAGGATCTCCGGTTCCAGATGGGCCGCCACGGCAAACCCCAGCCGCACGCGCATGCCGCTCGAGTACCGCTTCACCGGCGTGTCGATGAACGTCTCGATGCCGCTGAAGTCGATGATCTCGTCCAGCTTGCGGTCGATCTCCGCTTTGCGCATGCCCAGGATCGCGCCGCTCAGGTAGACGTTCTCCCGGCCGGTCAGCTCCAGGTGGAAGCCCGTGCCGACCTCCAGCAGGCTGCCGATGCGGCCGGCCAGCTCGGCCGTCCCCTCGGTCGGGTCCGTGATGCGCGAGAGGATCTTCAGCAGCGTGGACTTGCCCGCGCCGTTGCGCCCGACCACGCCCAGCACCTCGCCGGGCGCCACCTCGAACGAGACCTCCCGCAGCGCCCAGATGGCGTCCTCCGGCCGGTGAGACGAACGCCCGAAGCTCCGCAGCCGGTGCACCGGCCCCAGCACCGCGTCCGTCAGCGCCTCGCGCACCGTGCGGTCGCGCACGCGCGCGCCGATCTGGTAGCGCTTCGAAAGGCCCGAAACCGTGATCGCCGAAGCCATGCAGACGGCCTCTGGTTCAGGAGGCGCGGAGACGCGCGCCGCGTGCGGGCGCCGTGCCCTGCGCCCCGCCGCGCAACGCCCCATCTCCGCTACAGTATGTCCGCAAACGAGATCTCCACCTTCCGGAAGTACCTCAGCCCGACCAGCAGCAGAAGGGCCGTCGACGCCGCCGAGACCGCCAGCAGCGTGCCGTCGAGCGGCCAGCCGGGCAGGATGGCCCGCCGGTAGCCCTCGACGATGCCGCACATGGGGTTCAGCGCGATCAGAAGGCGCAGCCTCGGCGCCTCCACGATCCGCGCCGACCAGATCAACGGCGTGGCGTAGAACCAGACCTGCAGCAGGAAGGGGACGATGTGCCGGAAGTCCCGGTAGGCGGCGTTCAGCGCGCTGATCAGCACCCCGACGCCCGTCGCCGCCATCGCCGTCAGCACCGCCAGCGGCACCACCGCCAGCAGGCCGACGCCCGGCGCGTGCCCATACCAGACCATCAGCCCGGCCAGCACCAGCAGGCTCAACGCAAAGTCCATGGCGGCCCCGGCCACGGCCGACAGCGGGATGACAAGGCGCGGGAAGTAGACCTTCTGCACCAGGTTCGCGCTGACCACCACGCTCTCGCTGGAACGCCGCAGCGACTCGCTGAAGAACTGCCACGGAAGCAGGCCGGCGAACAGGAAGACGGGGTACGGATACCCCTCCGACGTCGTGCCCATCAGCCGCCGGTCGATCCCCAGCAGGCTCCGGAACACGAGCGTGAGCACGACCATGGACACCAGCGGCTGCAGGATGGCCCAGAGCGCGCCCAGCACCGTCTGCTTGTAGCGCACCTTCACGTCGCGCCAGGCCAGGAAGAACAGCAGCTCCCGGCCGTGCCAGAGCTCGCGCCAGTTGACGGCCGGCCATCCCCCGCGCGGCCGGATGACCACGCGCTCGGGCAGTGCGCGCAGATTGCCGGGTGAACTCGCCACAACTCGTCCTTTCGCAGCGGCCCGTGGGCCGCGGCCCGTCGTCCGCACCGGGCGGGCCGTGCCGCCGGCCTACGCGCCGAGGGACCGCTTCACCGTCTTGATCACGTACTCCACCTGCTCGTCCGACAGGTCCGGATGGATCGGCAGGCTCAGTTCCTCCCGCGCCCAGGCGGCCGCCTCGGGCAGGCCGGCGGGCGCGCAGCGCGGGGCCGGCTCGCGCATCGCCTCCAGGTCCGGGATGGGGATCGGGTAGTGGATGCCCGTGCCGACACCCGCCTCGGTCAGCCGCTTCTGCAGCGCGTCTCGCCGGTCCGTGCGGATGGCGTACTGATGCCAGACGCACGAGGCCCACTCGGCCTCATGCGGCGTCGCCACCCCCGTGTCGGCCAGGGCCTTCGTGTAGCGGGCGGCGATGCGCCGGCGCACGCCGTTCCAGGTGTCCAGATGCGGCAGCTTCACGTTCAGGACGGCCCCCTGGAAGCCGGTCATGCGGTAGTTGTAGCCGACCCGTGCATGGCGGTAGCGCGCGTTCTGGCCGTGGTTGCGCAGCATGCGCGCCCGCTCGGCCAGCTCGGGGTCGTCGGTCACCAGGGCGCCGCCCTCGCCGTAGGCGCCCAGGTTCTTCGTCGGGTAGAAGCTGAAGGCACCCGCCCGCCCGAGCGCGCCGACCTTGTGCCCCTTGTAGAGCGCCCCGTGCGCCTGGCAGGCGTCCTCGACGACCGGCACGCCGTGCGCGTCGGCCAGCGCGAGCAGCGGGTCCATGTCCGCCGGATGCCCGAACAGGTGCACGGGCATGATCGCGCGCGTGCGCTCGGTGATGAGTTCCTCCACGCGCGCCACGTCGATGCAGGCCGTGCGGCGGTCCACGTCGGCGAAGACCGGCCGGGCGCCGGTGTAGAGGATCACCTCGGCGGTGGCGAAGAAGCTCATCGGCGTCGTGATCACCTCGTCCCCCTCGCCCACGTCCAGGGCCAGCAGGGCCAGGTGCAGCGCGGCCGTGCCGGACTGCACGGCCACGCAGTGCCCGGCCTCGCAGTAGGCGGCCCAGTCGCGCTCGAACTGCTCCACCTCCGGCCCGAGCGCGAACGCCGAGCTTCGGCATACGCGCCTGAGCGCCGCGTCGATCTCCGCCTCCAGCCCCGCATACTGCGCCTTCAGGTCCAGTATCGGTACGTTCATCGGTGCTCTCTCACAGGGTCACTGACCCGCCCGCCTCCGGACGGGCGAAGATCCATACCATCCGCTGCTCGGCCGCCACGCGCTCCGGCAGGAAACGCGGCCCCATCGGGTTGTGCGGATCGAACGCCGTGACGATGATCCGCTCGGCCTCCGAACGGGCCGCCTCCGAGGGCGATCGCACGGTACAGTCGAAGAACGTGCGCCCGGCCCGCACGGGGTCGAAGACGTCCACCAGCTCCAGCCCCCACTCGCGCACCCCGAGGTAGGCGATCTCGGCGAGTTCGCCGACGCCCAGAAAGGCCACGCGGCGCACGCCGGACTCGCGCAGGTCGCGACACACCTGGGCCGAGCGGCGCCGGGCCTCCCGGTAGAACTCGAAGCTGAACTCCAGGAACTCGCGCGTCAGCCGGGCCTTCTCGGCGATGCCGCGGGGCGTCAGGAAGTAGCGCCAGCGCCGCGCGTTCTCCTTGCGCACGTGCACCAGACCGCGCTCGACCATCCCGCCGAGCAGCTTGTGGGCCAGCTTGACGCTCACGCCGAGCTTCGAGGCCGCCACGCGCCGGGGCAGTTCCTCGGCCTGCTCCAGGTGCTCGAGCAGCTTCAGCTCGTAGTAGCGATGGGAGTCGGGCGAATCCATGGCGCCTTCCGTAACGTTACCGCCTGTAACGTTACCGCAAAGCGCGCCCCGGTGTCAATGGTCACGGCCACGCAATTTGTCCCAACTGGACACGCAATTTGTCCCAAACTTCCGCAAACTCGGGGCGGTGGGCGTACACACCATCAGCGCGACCGGGGGGCCGGCCTGCCAAAAGGATACTATACAAACGCCTCAGCGCGGGGGCCGCGCGGGGGCGCCTCTGTGGTGCGTGCGGCCTGCCGGTACACCGCCGCTGCAGAGGGCGTGCAGGGCCGCCGCATGGCCCGTGCCGAGGGCCTGCACGGCCGCGTCATAGCGCTCCCGGCCATAGCGGCCCAGCACCATGAGCCGGGGCGCTATGCCCAGGACGCCGCACATGGCCCGCTCGCCGTCTGACAGCGCCGAGTTGAGCACGGCCGCGGGCAAGGGGGCCTCGGCTTCCTGTGCGCCGCCTGGGGCCGCTGTGGGCCGCCTGGCGGCGCGTCCTCGCTCGAACGTCGCGCGGTCGCGCTGTCCCGTGACGGCCAGCTCCAGCACGCCGCCGCCCGAGCCGAGCACGGAGGCCACCGCCGAGTGCGGGGCCAGTCGGACGTTGCGGCGGTAAGCCGACGGCGTGGCGAACACGTGGTATCCCAGGTCCACATGACGCGTCCCATCGTCGAAGTAGCCGGGCATGTCAGGCTCCCGCCGTTCCGAGTGCCTTCAGGCGGCGTTCCAGCTTCGCCTGGTCGCGCTGCAGGATCTTCATCTCCGAGGCGACGTTGAACAGTTGCTGTCCCACCTCCCCCAGGGTCTGCCGCGTCTCCCGGATCGCGTCGACAGCCGCCTGGCCGTGCTCCTTGACGCCCGCGCTGATCTCGTCGATCCGCCCGGCCTCCTCGCTCAGCCGCCGCCCGGCATCGCTGACACCCACGGCGACCTGGCCCAGCAGGTCGGCGCCGGCACGGGCCAGGTCGAACCCTCCCGCCTCCGCGCGCGAGAGCCTCGCCCCCCGCAGGTAGTATTCGCGCTCGTCGGGCGTGAGGTTCTCCCACGGCCCCTCCGGCGCGCGCCAGGCCCCCCGGCGCCGATCTTCCTCGTAGTACTTCCTCGCCCGCCCCTCCAGGATGCGTTCCTCCGCGCGCCGGAGGGACACGGACACCGACGCCCCCATGCGGGCCAGCACCTTGGCCAGGGACTGCGCCAGGCCGGCGCCCACGTAATCCCACAGGCGCAGGAAGATCACGCGGATCTCGCCCGCCGCCCAGCGGAACGCCTCGACCAGCGCCGTGGCCAGCGGGCCGAACTCCCAGCCCTCATCGCCCTTGCGCGCGAACAGGCCGGCCAGCGTGCCCAGCTGCGAGCGCACGAACCCTGCCAGGTCGGACAGCGCCGCCTTCAGGTTGTCGAACGACCAGTCCCGCGTGGTCAGCCACTCCAGGCTGCGCCGCAGGCCCCGATCCAGCGCAACGGCCACGCGGTCCGACCAGGTCACGATGCCTTGCCAGGTCTCACTCTCGGCAACCTTCAGGAGCCATGCGTTGATCTGCTTGAGCCCTTCAATGAACCGATCATACCAGGGCTTACTGACCGCCTTGCGCAGGGCCTCGACGATGCCTCGATACGTGGACACAACGCCGCTGCCTTCCGTTGCGGCCTGTCCGGCCATGCCACGGAACCGCGTGCGCACCGCGCCCATCAGCGCGTTGACGAACTCCTGCGGGCTGCCCTGGAACATGCCGCCGCCGGCGAAGGTCGCCCCCTGCGCCTGGAGGTCCTTCATCGAGATGAGCGCGCGCCGGGCGCCCTCCATCGCCTCGCCGAACTGCCCGACCTGCGCCCGCTGGAAGATCATGACGATCTCTTCCAAGGGCCTCTGTGCGCCGGCGGCCCAATCCGCCAGATCCCCGAGAAACCGCCTGTAATCCGCCTGAACCGCCGCCAGGCCGACGACGGCCTGTACCATCTGCATCGGCGTGAACGGCGTCTTCAAGCTCAAAGCCTCGGCGTACCGCTCGGCCTCTGCAGCCGCATCACCAAGCAGCCGCCGCAGGACTGCGCGGATATCTGCCAGCTGCATGTTATCCTTGATGCCCTTCACGATCTGCCAGCCGATGGCCGCGCCGATCCCGATGCCGATCACCGCCGCCGTCTTGACCAGGCCGCGCAGGATGTCTGAGACCGTCGAGACCACCGAGCGGAAGACGGAGGCCAGTGTGCTGATCAGCGTACGGAAGGCGGACACGATGCCGCCCACGACTCCCCGCGCCACGCCCACCAGACCCTTGAGCAGGCCCGTGGCGACCTTGACGCCGGCGGCCAGGCCGCCGAAGAGGAAGCCGGTGATCGGGCCGCCCTGGGCCAGGGCCGCCCCCACGCGCCCGCCGCCGATGTTGCCGGCCGTCTTGCCGACGTCGAGCAGGCCGCGCCGGAGCTTGTTCAGGCCGGCGGACGCGGCGTCTCTGAACGATGCCAGGATTGAGAACTTAAACTCTTTGGCCATGATCCTATTCCTTCCACTCTGCTATCTGACGGCGAAGAGCGATTCGCCCCTCGGCACTGACGGCGAAGAGCGATTCGCGCGGGAGGCGGAGGCGCGGGGCCGGTTGTGGTGCCGGCGCCGGCGCCGGCGGCGCCTGTGGCGCCGACACAGCCGGGGGCGGCTGTGCTACAGACGGCGCCGATCTGCGAGCTGCGAGCTGGGCCGCTACGCGCGCCAACACGTCCTCGGCAGAGACATCGGCGCCCGCGCCGATCTCCCGGCGCATCGCCTCCAGGGCGTCCAAACCGATCTGCAGCCGTTGTTCCCGCGTCCTTGTCATTTGGCCCCCGATTCCGTCGAAACAGCCGGGCTCCCGGAGGGGAATTGAGGCTTGAATGAACGCGGCAAGCCGGCCAGGGCGGCGCGGACGGCCTCCAGATCCTGCCGGGCCTGCTTGAGCCACCAGCCGCCGCTGGCCGCCGCGATGCGCCCGTCCGCGATGGCGTCGAACACGAGCCGGCGCGCCGGATCCTCCGCCGCCAGGCGGGCCAGCACCGCGATCTCGTCCAGGAGCTGGCGGTCGTCAACCTTCGGCCCCAAGCCGGCGCGGAAGGCCGCATTGTCGCGCAGCGCCGAGGCCGCGCCCAGGCGGTCGACGGCCTGGCGGATCAGCTCGTTCGGATCGGCCAGGGCGGCGCCCATCAGGGCCGCCAGGTCTTCGAGCACGGCGCGGGTCACTGTCACGGTGTCAGACATGATGTTTCATCCCTCACAGAACCGGAAGGCGGGCGCGGTGAGCCGCGCCCGCTCCCCGGCGGACAGAAAGAGACAATCGATGAGCAGCCCACGCGCCGGTCCGTCTGGATCGCGAAACCCAGGCCGGGCGCTCGATGGCCAATCGATCAGCTGCTTGTGGCCTGTCACGCATCTGACCTATTCCTTAGCGTCCGCATGTTTCCGGGCCGATGCCCGCGCGAAACGGCGGGCCGGGCCGGGCTCGACGGACTCGGTATCGTCGTCCGGATCGGCGCCGCCGTCCAACGGGATCTCCGGCACGCCGGAGGACGGGCGCAACGCCTGGCGCACCGGGGCGGGCTCTTCGCCGGACGCCCGATCTTCCCGAGGCGCGCGGGTCTGCTTGCCGAGGGAGCGCAGCCAGAGCACGGAGCCGGTGTGATGATCGAAGCCGATCTCGAAGGGGTGATCCCGCAGGATGCCTTCCAGATTGCCGACCTCGTGTACGCCCTTCTCGCCAGGCCAGGCCCATGCTTCGTCCGACCGGTGGCCGCCCATGCGGGCGCCGTGGAACCGTGCGCGCATGCCCGACTGTTTCGTCTCCTGACGGGTTCCGTAGCGCTCGACGATGTCGAGCGCCTTCTGCTCCCAGGCCGTCAGGTCCGAGTCGACGTTTCGGACCTCGAAGACTTCGACCCGGCCCAGCCACGACGGGCCGGCAACGCCACGGTCGAACGCATCCTCCAGGTCCTGCGCCAGCACGCACTGGCGGGCGTTGCCGAATTGATCGTATCGCGTCACGGTCGGAAGCACGCGCGTAATGTCCGTGACGGTTGCGCCGCCGCGCCCGCGCGCAAACCACTTGTGATGGATCCACTCGACGGACAGGTAGGTTCCGTTTTCCTCCAGGAAGATCGCCGGCCGCCCGGCCTGGGCCGCGCGGTTTCGTTCGGCGTCTTCAACGCCCTGGCGCTGGCGCGCCTCACGCTCTCGATCCGCGAGGATCTGCCGCCGCCACTCGACTATTCCGGATTTCATAACGTTGCCCTCCCTTCGAAAAGCTCAACTAAGTCGGCAACGCGGGCGACGAACCGCCGCGCGCCGTGGCCCGTGTCCGCCCAGACGCGGACGGCCTGTTTGCTGACCTGAAGGCGCCCGGCCAGCCAGGCCACGGCGCCGTACGGTTCGACATGCAGGGCCGCTGCAAGGGCGCTGCAGCCGTCCTGCACCACCCGTGCGCGGCCGGTTCTCAGGGGCCGGCGCGGGGCCGGCGACGCCTCATGCGGCGAGCCGCGCCGGAACAGCCAATAGGCGTTGTCGCTCGGCGCCGCCTGGCTCGGGTGCGACGTGCCGGCCAGGCGGCCCCCGTGCTGCACGCGCTCGTATAGAAGATCATCCACCGCCGGCCCCCATTCGCTCAATCAGGCGCTGGATCCCCAGCAGGGCCTCGGCCTGGCGCATCGGATTGCCTCGCGTCTGTGCGGCCAGGCGCGCCTGGAGCCGGCGCAGATCCGCCGCCAGGCCGGCCGACGGCCCCCCGTCTTCGGCCGCACCATCCCGACGTCTGCGATATTGCTCCAGGCTGGCGCGCGTCACTCCCGGCTGCCGGCGGCCGTTCGCCATCCGCCGATCCGGGAAGACGCCGCGCCGAAGCGCGCCGCCCTGGAGCAGGTTGAACAGCTGCCGGCGCTTGATGTTCAATTCCGACTGCGCTTCTTCGTATGTGAGCAAGGAGGAGGTCATGCCGGCACTCCTTCCCGTTTCAGTGCCGCCGCCCGCCGGGCGTGCCGCACGACCGGCGGGATGAGGTCGTGTTCCTCCAGGAGGCGCCGCTCCCGATCAGAGAGTGCCGCCCAGGCAGCCGGCCCGGAGAGATCCTGCAGCCGGGCGTGCAGCCCGGCCACGACGGACTTGAGCGCCCCGTCCGTCGAGACCCCCGCCGCGTGGAACGAGATCATCATTTCCAGGTCGCTGACCACGCTCTCCAGAAGTTCCCGGTCGGCCGCCGGCACCGGGGCCGGTTCAGGCGGAGCGACGGGCGCCACGTTTGCGACGGCGGGCGCATCGGCAACGGCATCCGCCGAAGACGCCGCCGAGCCGTCCACCACAGGATCGGCCGCCGGCAGACCCACAACGGGCACGACGCCGATATCCTCAAGCAGCGCATAGCCCGCCCCCGCCGGGTCCAGGCGGTCCCGCAGCACGGGCAGCTCGGCCAGCAGTGGACGGACCCGCGGCGCCGCCCGCCACATGAGCAGCTGCTCGCGGGTTGAGTGCCGGAGCGCCCACGCCAGGCGTTCGACGAACTGCCTGACGCCAACGTCGGCAATGTCATCAAGTTCCCGCATCCGGCCCGCGAGCAAAGCGTCCGACCAGGCCCGCAGTTGCTCCGGCGTCAGGGCGCGGAACTCGGGTTCCGGGAGGGAGTTCCGGCGGATGCTCGCGTCGGCCGCGATGCGGCGCCCGGTGCGTTCCACCCGCTCGGCGGCGGCCACCTGTTCGCGCCGCCGGCGCAGGGCCTCGTTGGCGATCTGCGTCAGCCGGTTGCCAACGAGGCGATGCGCGCCCGTCCAGTCGACCAGGTCGGCGGGCGCCGCGCCCTTGATGTCGATTGCAACTTTTTTGATCATGTCCCGCTGTGCGCGCCGGATGCGCTTCGCCGCGCGGTTCGGTTCGCCCCACAGCCCCATCTGCGCGGGCGGCAGTTCCGGCGCGGCTACGCACTCGCCGGAAGGCAGCCGGACGTAGGCAATCGACGCATCGTCCGGATCGATCCGGACGTCCACCTGCAGCCCGCTGTGGATGGCCACAACGTCCGAGGAATACTCGCGCTCGCCGACCCGGAGCTTTCCCTGTTTGATGGTGACGCGGTGCTGCTGCTGGATGAGGAAGGACACGCATTCCGGGGCGACGCGGGGCCGCTGGCTCTCCGCCAGGATCTCCGCCGGCGGGCGCGTCCGCTCACCGACGGGCCGCTCAGTGTTATAGAAGCGCACCTGCTCCCGCAACACCTTCAGGTATTCATCCAGAGTGAGGAGCCGGCCCTCGCGGATCTCGCGTCTCAGCTTTTCGGGCTTCTGTTCCGGACTGCGCCCGACGTAGCCGGGCAGGGCGTTTTCGAAACGGCGGGAGAATGCACGAAAAGCGGACTCAACCGGTTTTGACCAGCTGGAATAGGGGATGGCGCGGATCGTGTGAACTCCGAGTGCACGGAGCGGCCCCACGTCGATCCGATCATCAAGCGGGCCGATGCCCCGGCGCGTCCCCTCCGGGTTCGAGTAATCGATAGTGTCGCCGGCCAGGCGCCCAGTGCGCGCGTAGGACCACCCATTATCCGTAAGGATCCCGTAGGGCAGGCCCCCGGCGAGGAACGCATCCCGAACCGCCAGGGAGACGACGTCCGAAGTGCCGTTGAAAGAGACCCGCAGCGCAACGATGGCGAGACTTGCGAGCTCAACACCGCACGTCCACACAACGCGGCGCAGCGAACAGCAGTCCTTGCGCCTGGCCTCGGGATGGAGGGGGCAGGGGAGCGAACCGGTCCCGGCCCACCCCTCGCCGGCCCCGTCCGCAACGACGACGACGTGGTCCGGGGTGCGGTCGTCAAAGCACAGCCACATCCCGGGTTCGAGGACTTCGTCCGTGAGGACGCGGCGGATGCGCGGGGCGTGCCGCGTCTCCCAAAACCGCGCGCCCCGGCGGGCGTAATCCCGCACCTGCGGCGGCACTTCGGCGAGGATCCGCCCGATGGTCTTGCAGCTCGGCGCCCGCGCGATCCCCAGCCGCCGGCAGAGCGGAATGACCAGGCGATCCCGGAGCTGGCGCAGGTCGGGCTGCGTTTCCCGGAGGGCGTTGTCGAGGATGGCCAGGCGCAATTCCTCAGGGACCGCCGGATGCGTCCCGCGCGCCTTTTGCCCCCAGCCAGGAACAAGGGAGTTTGGCCCCGCCCGGTCGGCATGGCGGATCAACCGCGCAACGGTTCGGCCGCTCACGCCATATTTGCCCCCGATCCGCTCCCGGACTCGGTTACGTTCCCCGGGGCCGCAGACCTCCAGGGCCTCGCGGGCCTCGGCCACCAGGGCCAGGTTGCGGCCGAACACGTCGGGGATCTGCCCCAAGCCGACGTGCCGCATGCCGGGCAGATCGGCGAGCCCTTCCAGAGTTGTGGGCACGCCGGCGGGCGCTTCGGCCGCCCGCCTGGCCGGCGGCCCGCCCGTCGTGGGCACGGGCAGGCCACGGGCCTCCGCGTAGGCGCGCTGAGCCCCGGCCGAGAGGGCGTCGACGCGCAGGCCGACGACGGCGCGGCCGTTGCTGCGCTTTGCCGGGAGCTGGACGCGGGCGGGATGGCCCGCCGGGAACCGCGCGCGCAGCGCGCGTTCCGTAACGCCCTCATGTTGCGCTGCCTGTTCCATAGCAATGATGGCACCCGACTGGAGCAACGTCATTGCCGTCAGTCCTCCGTCAGTTTGATGTTGTCCCAACCGAGGTACGTCCCACAGTGAGGGCAGCGACTCAGCCCGAGCCCGACCCGGCCCAGGCAGTACCCGCAGTGGAAAACCCGGACCTTCCGTACCTCGACACGCGGCTCTGACTCCTCAACTCGCACAGACTCCTTACACTTCGCCATGACGACCTCCCATGCTGAGAATTAAAGAGACGGCCCGGCGCAACTCTCCGAGGACCTTCTCGCTACACCGGGCGGTGCCGTTCAGGACGCGCCCGGTGTACGACTCGTGTCTCCCGAAGACCCGCGCCACCTCCCTGTAGGAAACGCGCGCGATAGCCAAAGCGGCCCGCATATCGGCCGGCGTTTCCAGCTTGCGAACTGCAGTTCTGCGCGTCATAATGAACCTCACTTAGGCGGCACAGGTAAGATTACACTATTCATGGATCCCATGTCAATAGACAATCCTTCATGGAAACCACCCCGCGTGATCGGCTGCAGCATCTGCTGGACAAGTTCGGGTTAACGCAGAGCGCTCTTGCCGAGAGGATAGGCTGCGTGCCGCAGACTATCAGCAACGTCATAAGGGAGCGCAGCGCGCTGTCCCGGCAGCTTGCCGCGCAGATCGCCGACGCCCTGGGCATCAGCGCCGCGTGGCTGCTCTTCGGCGAAGGGGAGCTGGAGCCGACCACCACAACCACGACGGAAGCGCCGCCGCCCTCGGACGATGCCTTGATCTTCGACCCGCGATGCTGGGCATGCGGCGGGAAGGTGAGCTGGGGAGCTGCACAATGCCCGCGTTGCGATTCCTATCTGGACTGGCCACGGTCGCTGGGCGGGTTCTATGTGGCACGTCGGGAGTGAGGGAGCCGGGTTTTAGCCGGCGGAAACCGGGCGAGAGGCCGTTTCGGCGCTTGACACACGCCGACGCAACGGGTAACATGAGGGTGACTGGAGCGGTTGCGAGCCGCGAGGCGAGCGACACGTGAGCGCCGGCGATTGGCACCCGCCGGCGCTCGTCATTTGTGGGGGCGGCGCGCCGGCCAGGCGGGCGGCGGCAAGGGCGCGCGGGCGTGGGGCGGGCTACTATACGGGAATGGCACGTTAGGAATCATTCTCACACGCGGCCGCTGCACGATCCTGCTTCCGCAAACTCCTTCCGGAAACTCCCTTTGCGCGGGCCGTGCACGCGCGGTGCAAGGGGCGTGCACGGGGCGTAAATGGGCCGTGGCACGCCAGATAGGCGAACTTGCCGCGCACTTGCCACGCACTTGCCAGAGTGCCGGGTTGGGACAACCCCCCAAAACCCCGCGAGAGGCGCTCTGGTGCCCGTATATGGCCTCCAGAGAGTTTCCGGAAGTTGGGACACCCCTCTCGTCCGTTTCCAGTCAAGAAGGAACGGGCACGACGGAACGTGCCCCTCCAACGGCGCGAGGCGCCGTCGTCCGTGCCGGTCCGTGTCTGTCCGTGTGTCCCTGTCGTCTCTGAAACGGACGGGCTCCCTACGCAAAACCCAGTTCGTCCAGCACCCGCCCGGCGCGTTCGACGTCGCAAGGCCTCACCTGGAAGCTCACGACCGCCATGCCGTCGATGGGCAGGACGCCGGACAGGACCTCGTTGTCGCAGAGGAACGGAATGCCCTCGTTCTGCAGGGCCATCTTCAGGACGGCCACCCGCCCCTGCATGTCCGTCTCATACACGGTGACCAGTTCCTCATCCTGCGGCATCGGCGTCGCCCTCCCCGTCTTCGACCTGGTAGTGCAGGACCATGCGGGTCCTGACGTCTTCGATGATCAGCGCGCCGGGCTGCCGGCGGAAGTTCCCGTCTTCGTCGCGCGGCAGGTGCTGGAGCGCCCACGGGAGGACGTCGTCAAACAGGATATCCTTCTCGACGGCGTGGCACCAGACCTCGCCGTCCAGTTCCGGGTCGAGGTCGGCCGTCCGCGCCGGCAGTTCGTAGGATTCGCCCTGCCGGACGTGGGCCGCGAACGGCTCGCACTCCGCGCCGTCGGCGCCCAGCGCGAGTTCCAGGTCGGCGCTGCGCCGCAGCCGGAGGCCGTCCCTCGGCACCTTCACCACCTCCAGCCTGGTGAAGCGGATGCGCCGGGCCTTCGGCTGTGCACACAGGCGCCCGGCCTCGGCCGTGCGCGTGGTCACCATGGGGACCATGTGGCCGGTCCACGTCTCGAAACGCCGCCCCTCGCGCCCGATGCAGGCGCTCTCGCGTTCGCTGTAGACGAACACCATGCCGAAGGGGCGCACGTGGCCGAAGGCGCGCACGCCGCGTTCCACGAAGGTGCGCCAGGTGCCGGGCCCCAGGAAGAAGCACTCCCGGCCGTTCTCCCCCCGGATCGGGACGACGGTCGGCGAGTGATTATGCCCCGCAACCATGAAGCGCACGGCGTCGCCCAGGCCGTCTTCACGCGCGGCCAGGCGGGGCGCCGTCGCCTGGGAGCCCCGGCCGCCCACCATCCGGGCAATCGCCCGGATCAGGGGGTAGACGCTCCAGCCGGGCGCCAGGCTCAGGAGCGAGCCGATCGCGGAGATCAGGCCGCCGCCGAAGACCCAGCCCAGGCCCAGCCGCGCGGCCTCGTAGCCGACCAGCAGGTTGGAGCGCGCCGAGGCGAATACGTCGCGAATCGCCGGCAGCAGCCAGCGGGCCTCGTCCCGGCCGCCGGCGTCCTTGCTGGCCAGCAGGTAGGCGCCCAGCGCTTCGAGCGGCCGCACGTCGTCGAACTCCACCAGCTTGCGGTACAGCTCCCGGCACCGGTCGCCGGCGGCCTGCCGGAGCAGGCAGGCGTTGTGGACGCGGAAGGCGAGGGCGAGCCGGGTGGCGATGTCGATCGTCACGTAGTCGCCGAAGCTGGGCGTGCGGTACTCGGGCGCCTGCGCGGTGAAGCCGCCCCCGGCGGCGATCCTCAGAGGGAAGTTGGTCTTGTCGTACTCGTGCCCGTGCCGCACGCGCGCATGGTAGCGGTCGTCGTCGTGGTCCAGCTCGGCGTCCAGGCGATGCGGAAACGGCTCCTGTCCCTCGCCCATGCCCAGGCAGCGGCGGACGGCCCGGCGGGTCGACGGCCAGTAGTCCACCAGGCGGTCGTGGTTGCCCGGGACGTAGTGCACCTGGACGGGGATCGGGCGGTCGTCCGCACCGGCGAAGCGCCATTCGGGCTCCTCCCCGGAGGTCCGCTCGGCGGCGTCTTCCGAGAAGCGATACGTGCCGTGCTCCACCAGGGTCCGCAGGTCGCGGAAGAACCGGTCGTTCTCGGCGACGACGTCGGCCAGGATCGCCTCCACCGTCCGGCGCAGCGCGTCCCAGGCCGGGTTGTCGTCGCGCTGTCTCTCCGGCCAGACGTAGGGCCGGACGAGCCGGTGCCCGGTCCGGAACCAGCGCGGGCTGCGGTGGACCTCGAAGACGTCGCCCGCCAGCACCAGGTGGACGCGGCGGGCATGGCAGCGTCGGGCGCGCTGGTGGAGCATGTGCACGAACCGGCGCAGCGCCCGCACGTGCACGTTCCGTTCGTCGACCATCCGGTGGACGACGCCGGCCTCGTCGCGGTAGCGGATCCCGTCCTCGGCCGTGTGCTGCATGTGCAGGTCGCCGATGACCGCAAGCATGCTACCGCTCCCCCGCCGACGGAGCGGCGCGGCCGGCCAGCGCGGCGCTGTAGAAGGCAAGCAGGCGCCCGCGGTAGCGCGGGTCGCGGCGCATGAAGGCGTCCGTGTGCTCCCCGTCCGGTATGGTCACGAGTTCCTTCGGCTCCCCGGCGGCCGGCACGAACCAGCCTGACAGAGTCGGGCCGCCGGAATCGCCGAAGGCGCCCTCCTCGAACGCCGGCCCCGCGGCCCAGGACGTGCCGTAGACCTCGCTGGTGGGATGGTAGATCATGTGATTTGTGCACCCGAAGCGCAGCACGGCGACCAGCCCAAGCAGGACGGCCGGAAGCCACCTCGCCCGCCGGCGCCGGCGCGGCCCATCCGACCCCGGCTGCGCAATGCCTTCCGCGCCTTCGTCCATGCGCACAGCCTTCTCTCGTGACCGCCGCGAAGGTCCCCTGTTCGGGAGCATAGTACGCCAGCCGCAGCCCGAAGGCAACCGGAGCCCGGCCGGACGGTTGACGAACGGGTGTGCGCACCGGTATGACATAGTGCTCGGTTGAGGAAGGGGCCGATCCGATGGCTGCGTTCCACAAGCGGTATGACGTCCTGGTCGCCGGGGGCGGAGTGGCCGGCGTGGCGGCGGCGCTGGCCGCGGCGCGCATGGGTCTGTCGACAGCCCTGGTGGAGAAGACCGTGCTGCCGGGCGGGCTGGCCACGGGCGGCCAGATCATCGTCTACCTGCCGCTGTGCGACGGCGCGGGCACACAGGTCACGTTCGGCCTTGCCGAGGAACTCCTGCACGCCGCCCTCAAGTACGGCCCGGGCGACATCCCCCAGGGCTGGCGCCGCCCGCAGCCGAAGAGCGGCCACCACAGGCTCAGCGCCCCATTCTGCGCGGCCTCCTTCGTGCTGGCCCTCGATGAGCTGATCGAGCGAGCGGGCGTCGACGTGTGGTACGACACCCTGATCTGCGGCAGCGTCGTGGACGGCGACCGGCTGACGGCCATCGAGGTCGAGAACAAGAGCGGGCGCGGGCGACTGCAGGCACGGTGCTTCGTCGATGCCACCGGCGACGCCGACGTGGCGTTCCATGCCGGCGCCCCCTGCATCGAACAGGACAACCGGCTCAGCCTGTGGGCCGTCGAGGCCTCGGTGGACGCCGCCCGCCGGGCGGTCGAAAGCGGCAGCGGCGAACCGCTGAACCGCGGCGTGCGCGTCGGAGCCACCAACCGGGTGGAGGGCCACCCGGAGGGCCTGCGCACGCTGTTCGGCACGCGCGGGCGCGACGTAACCGATTTCGTGCGGGAGGGCCGCCGCCTGCTGCGCGAGCACTACGCCCGGCGCCAGGCCGAGGCGGGGCGCCGGAACGTCTACCCCATCGCCCTGCCGACGATGGCCCAGTTCCGCACCACCCGGCGCATCGACGGCCTGGCCACACTCTCCGACGGCATGTTCGCGCACTGCTTCGACGACTCGGTCGGGCTCGTGGCGAACTGGTGGCGGGCGGCCGAGGTCTGGCAGGTGCCCTACCGGACGCTGCTGCCCCGCAAGGTGCGCGGCCTGCTGGCGGCGGGGCGCTGCATCAGCGCCGCCGGCGAGGCATGGGAGGTCATGCGCGTCATCCAGGCCGCCGCCCACACGGGCGAGATCGCCGGGGTGGCCGCCGCGCTGGCCGTGCGCGGCGACACGACCCCGGACGCGCTCGACGTGGCCCGACTGCGCGCCGAGCTGGCCCCGCGCGGCGTCCGTTTCGCCCGCGAAGACGGCCCGGCGCGATCCTGCGGCGGATAGCGCGGCCACCCCGGCTGCGTGCGGCTTGACAGGCGAGGCGGCGGACCGTAGAGTCGCACCGTAACGCAGGGCCCCGACGGGCCGGGCTCCAATTGCCGGGAGGCTTCGCAATGACACGCCGCATCATCGACGCACACAACCACCCGAACTGGATCGGGATGGACACCGACGCCCTGGTGCGCGACATGGACGAGAAGGGCATCGAGAAGACATGGCTCCTCTCGTGGGAGCTGCCGCAGGCCGAATACGACGCCGAGCCCTACTACTACAAGCACATGGACCCGCGCGGAGGCGTCGTGCCGCTCTGGATGATCGTCGAAGGCCTGAAGGCCTACCCGGACCGCTTCCTCGGCGGCTGGGCGCCCGACTTCCGCGACCGTCACGCCCGCGCGAAGCTCTACCAGGCCGTCAAGATGCACCGCATCCGCGTCTACGGCGAGCTGAAGATGCGATGCCGCTACGACGAGCCGGACGGCATCGCGATGTACCGCTACTGCGGCGAACTCGGCCTGCCGGTGCTCTTCCACCTGGAATGCCCGGAGTACACGCTCATGGCCGAGTCGAAGGCGCCCGAGAGCTGGCCGTTCTGGTACGGCGGCGGCTTCGAGGTCGTCGAGACCATGTGCCGACTCTGCCCGGACACGCGGTTCATCGGGCACGCCATGGGCTTCTGGCGCGAGATCAGCGGGGACGCCTCCGAGGACATGGAGCGTTACCCGAAGACGCCCGTCACGCCCGGCGGGCGCCTGATCGACCTGATGCGCAGGTACCCCAACCTGAACGGCGACCTCTCCGCCAGCGCCGTCATCGCGTGCAACCGCGACCTGAACGTCACCCGCGAGTTCTTCATCGAGTTCCAGGACCGCCTGGTGTTCGGCCGCGACGACTTCGGCCGTGCACAGGCGGACTTGCTGGAGAGACTCGATCTCAGCGAGGACATCCTGGAGAAGATCTACCACGGCAATGCCGAGCGGCTCACGCAGAACGCCGGCCGGGCGCTCTGAACCGGCCGCCCGCCAGAACACGGAGGACCGAACGATGGACGCCTGGATCGACGGCCGGTTCGTCCCGCAGGATCAGGCCACCGTGCCCCTGCTCTCGCACGGCTTCAGCCGGGGGGTGGCCGTCTTCGAGGTCGCCGACGTGCCCGTGAACGAACGGGGGCCGGCGGTCTTCCGGCTGGACGCGCACCTGGACCGGTTCTTCGAGAGTTGCCGTCTGCTGCACATGCCCGTGCGCATCGGACGGGACGAACTGAAGGCGGCCGTGCTCGGCACGGTGGCACACAACGGCCTCTACCCCTGCGCCGTGAAGTTCTTCGCCTACGGCCCGGAGGTCGAGTTCAACCTGATCCCCGCGCGGCCGCGGGTCAGCGTGGCCGTCTTCTGCTACCAGTCGCACGAGGAGCGCCGCTCGGGCGCGCCCGTGGCGCCGGTCGCCGCCGGCACGGCCGGCGTGCACAAGCTCAGCCCCCGCACGGCGGCCGTGCACGCCAAAGCGAGCGGCAACTACGTGAACGCCTACCTGGCCGCGTGGGAAGCCCGCGAGAACGGCTACGAGGAGGCCCTGCTGCTCGACGAGTCCGGCTTCGTTTGCGAAGGCCCCCTGGCCAACGTCTTCTTCGCGTCCGCCGGCCGCGCCGTCACCCCGCCGCTGGAGAAGGTCCTCGGCGGCATCACGCGCGACAGCGTCATCCGCATCCTCCGCGACCTGGACGTCGACGTCGCCGAGGCGGACATCACGCTGGAGGACGCCGTCGGCGCGGACGAGGGCTTCTACACCGGCAGCACGGCGCGCATCGTGCCGATCCGCAGCATCGACGGCCAGCCGCTCGCCGGTGAATGCCCCGGCCCCGTGACGGCACGCATCCACAAGGCCCTCAACGACGCCTACGCCGGCCGCTCGCCCGGCTACGAGCACTGGCTCAGCTACGTCGACGGGGCCTCGGGCCCGCAAGGCGCCCCGGGCGTCCCCAGTGAATAGCCCCGGCCGCCACACCCCGCATCAGCCGAACGTCGCGCGCATGCGGTCGCAGTAGCAGCGCACGAGGTCCCATTCGGCGTCGGGCGCGATGCGGTGGTCGATGCACGGGATGTAGCCGCCGAGGTCCACCAGCGGCTTGAGGCGCTCGATCTCGGCGTCGACGGCGGCGCGGTCGCGGGCGAACACCTTCTTGTCCACCCCGCCCACACCGAGCAGGCCGGGGCCGTACTGCGCGCGCCACGGCGCGATGGAGGCGCCCCAGGTGCCGACCTCGATCGGGAACATCGTGTTGACGCCGTTCTCGAGCCAGATCGGCACCAGGTCGTCGATCCTGCCGTCGCAGTCGAGCGAGACGACGTCGATGCCGTGGCGGCCGAGCAGGTCGGTGATGCGCCGGTAGTGCGGGCCGACCTTGGCGCGGAAGACGTCCGGGCGGATGAGCGGGCCGCTCTTGAAGCAGATGTCCTCCCAGAAGTGCCCGTAGTCGAACCGGGCCCCCGCCGCCAGCACGTACTCGACGTTGCGATACACGAGGTCGGCCACCGTCTGGATCATCTCGTCCAGCAGCGGCTCGTCGTCGACCAGCAGATAGCAGGAGCCTTCGAGCCCCAGGATGTCGCGGATGTGGCCGTAGAGGCTGCCACAATGCAGGCCGTAGGGGTAGTCGCGATCGCCGCAGCGGAGGAACTCCAGCCCGCCCTCGCCCCACGGCAGCATGCGGTCGCCGACGCGCACGCGGGCTGTCGTCACGCGCTCCTCGCACCATTGGTAGCGCCACCTGTAGTGCTCCTCCCACGAGGCGCGGTCCTTGAGCAGGTGGTCGACCTCGGCGGGGATTCCGGTGGAGCCGGGCCGCTCCCAGACGACGGCGCCGTGGGCGTCGCGCACGTGCCGGGAGCCGTCGGGGAAGGACCGAACGACCTCGCGCTCGAACGCCGGCCGATGCTGGGCGCTCGGGGCGAACAGGCAGTTCCAGTCGAAGTCGAACCCCAGCCGGCCGGAGACGGCGGCGTCGGTCGGGTTGCCGTCGGCCCAGGCGCGCGCCTCCTCCTGCGTGACGTGCCCCTCCTGCGCCCACTTCGCCAGCGTCTCGGTCCAGTAGCCGAAGTGGACGAGGGGCAGCCGGTCGCGCGGCCGATAGTGGAGCACGGCCATTGCGCGCTCGCGGTTCGTCAGGGGCTCGCGGCCCCGCGCATTCCCGTCGGACACCCCAGGCACCTCCTACTCGTAGCGATAGCCGACGGCGTACCAGGCGTCCAGCCCGACCAGGATCACGACGACCGCGAACGGGCCCCAGGCCGACGGCTCCATCACGGCGAGGCGCGCGAAGACGAGCACCGGCAGCGCGCGGAAGAGGGCGAGCGTCAACGCGAGGTAGATCGGCGGCAACTCGCGCACAAGGTCGGATGCGGCCTCGCCGCGCGCGCGCACCCGATGCACGTACCGGCCGGCCAGCAACACCACCAGGCCGGCCGTGGACGCGGCGGCCGTCCGCCACGCAGGCAACGCCAGGGCGACGAACGCCGCCGTGCCGACCAGCCAGAACGCCGTGAGCCATGCCAGGCGCCGGAGCAGGCGGCGCGCCCGCCCGTGCCCGACGGCGACGGCGTGCGTACCGGCACCGGTCGTGCGGTCGGCCTCGTAGTCGATCACCTGGTGGAAGTGCAGGTTCACCCACTTGTCCAGGAACACGGCCGGCACGAGCACGGCCGGGACGGCAAGGCCCGGCCGCAGCCACGTCCAGGGCAGGACGGCGTAGGCGACAGCGGAGGCACCGGCGTAGGCGAGCGGCCCGCCCAGGCTGCGGTCCTTCAGCCGCACGGGGCGGACCGAATAGGCGATTCCCAGCAGGACGGCCCCACCGTAGGCGGCCGGCACGCTCCAGTGCCCGGCCGCGGTCGTGACCAGGGCACCGGCCGCGACCATGGCCGCCACGACGGCCCAGCCGATGGAGCGGGGCAGCATGCGAATCCAGCGGCGCTTCCCCGCCGCCGCGTCCTCTGCGCTGTCGGTCAGGTCGTTGGCCAGAGTGGCCGACTGCGACCAGCAGCCGATGGCCAGGAGCATCAGCAGGCACGCCCGGCCCAGTGGAGCGCCCTCGGCCGTCGAGCCCAGCGAGGCCGCCATCCCGAGCGGCAGGGAGGCGTGCACCACCTTGACGATCCCGCGCCGGCCGAACAGCGTCTCCCGGACGCCCTCCCGCCCGATGGCCAGCGGTTGCGAGCCCGTCATGACGCCGAACCCGCCCGCACCGCGGCCGTTCGGGCCTTCCAGACGGGGCAGGACTCGTCCTGCCCGTCCAACCGGCCGGTCAGGGCAAGGGCCGCCGCCCGGCAGCCGCCGCCGCACTCCGCCACGTTCGGGCACGCGGCGCAGATGCCGTGGTCCTGCGGGCTCCGCAGCATCCGACACAACGGCGAATCGCCGAAGGCGTCCGAGAGGCCGTCTCGGCGCACGTTGCCGACGCACGCCGCGGGCCCGTCCAGGCAGACGCAGGGCGAGAGGTCGCCGTTCGGCTGGACCGTCAGGCGGTCGCGCCCGGCCATGCAGCCGCGGTGCAGCACCCTGACCCTCTTGGCCAGGCGCTTCATGGCGGGATGGTAGGGCGCCCAGGGGATGTAGGTCTCGACGAGCCAGCGCGTGGGAAGGCCCACGAAGTGGTCGAGCGCCGGCTCCAGGATGGACAGCACGTCGGCGTCCTGCGGCCACGCGCCGTCGGCCCGGCCGGTGTGGACGGGGCAGTGCACGGTGACGGTGGCCCAGCCCTCGGCCAGCGCCCTGTCCAGAAGGCCCGGGATGCCCGCCAGCGTCTTGGGGCCCAGGCGCACCGACACGGTCGTATGGAACCCATGTTCCTGCACGCGCCGCACGCCCGCCAGCGCGACGGCCAGCGCGCCGGGTTCGGTCCCGTGCAGTTCGCCGTACAGCGCCGGATCGAGCGTGTCGAGGCTGACCTGGAAGGACTTCGTCAGCGTCTCGCCGCGCAGCCGGTCCAGCAGCTCATCGCTCAGGAGGCTGCCGTTGGAGGCGATGCGCGCGGTCATGCCCCGTTCCGCCATGTGCGCGAGGATCTCCACCATGTCCGGGCGCATGAAGGGCTCGCCGCCGGACATGATGATGTCGCCGATGCCGGCGTCGTGGGCGGCCTCGACCAGGGCAAACGCCTCGGCGGTCGAGAGTTCGTCGGGGTGGCGTTCGCCCGCCGTGCTGAAACAGATGGCGCAACGGTAGTTGCAGGCGTACGTCACGTTCCAGAAGAGGCATCCGAGCGGTGCCGGCGCCATCCATGACCGCTCGGACGCATGGCCTTCCAGGAGCTTCAGCTTCACGTCAAGCATGCGTGGTCTGTTCCCCGCAAGACGCCGGAGGAATGCAATTCTCGCACGGCACACCGCACTGGCAGAGCGCGCACCCGAGGGAGTATCCGGCGGACGTCACACCGCCCTTGGTGACCGGCGCCGCCAGCATCCGGAGCGTGCCGGTGTACTCGGCCATGCACTCGCGCTGAACGGTCAGCCGCATCCGGTTGCACTTCGCCTTGTCCAGCCCGTCGCCCGAGATCGCGCCGACCGGACAGCGCCGGATGCACGCGCCGCAGCTCCGGCCTCCGTCGGCCAGACAGGGCGCGCGGTGATCGGTGTACGGCCGCGGAGTCACCTCGATCGGGGCGTCAGTCACGACGCTGCCCAACCGCACGTTCGCGCCGACGGGCGTGATGAGCGCGTTGCTCAGCCCGAACCGGCCCAGCCCCGCCGCATGGGCGACGTGGCGCTCGGACCACGACGAGCTGAACGTATGCTCGGCCGACCGGAAGGCATCGTAGCCGGCCGTCAGGAGCGGCGCCACCGCCAGCCGGCCGCGGGCACGCAGCGCCTGGGCGATCTCGCGTCGGAGCCTGTAGTTCAGCGCTCCGCCGTTGTTGCGCGCCAGCGAATAGAGCCGCGACGGCCGCTCTCCGCAACGGTTGGAGCGCCGAACCTCCTCGGTGAACGGCAGCGCCCAGGCGATCACGCGCACCGGCCCGCCCCGGGTTCCCAGCAGACTGCGCGGCATCAGATGCCGCTCGCTGACCACGTCCCGGAAGCGTGCGAACAGGGGATCGTCGCCGTCGGCGACGCCCACGATCGGGGCGTCGTAAATGGGCCGGCCGCCGTAGTCCTCCAGCCGGTTCTCAGGCGCCTCAAGCACCGCCCGCGATACGGCGTCCCGGACCCACGCAGGCCAGTCAACCGTGTCTCCCATCGTACCCGCCGCGCCGGAGGCCCGCGAACCCACGCCCGTTTGGGCGTATACGTTAGGTGAAAGACCGCAGCGGCGTCAAGGTACGACCTCACGTTGTCAACCGCAGATAGAAATGTCCGCTATACACGGCAGATAGAAATGTCCGGTTGTTGCCGCAGCTATAAATGTGCGGGCATGTTCTGGTAGCCTTGGCGCCAGGGGTGGTCCGGCGCTGGACGTCGCCGCCCGTCACGTGTTAGCTTCTGCGTGCCTTCGGGAGGACAGGGCTCCGCAGGAGTGCGACCCGAGCGCCCGTGGGACAGACGTACGGCACAGGGCTC